>SXGU01023230.1_pt1 | contig 62911 bp, 55 predicted proteins | sample 3174531 | NCBI WGS metagenome assembly SXGU01 (sample SAMN11356863, study PRJNA531348) | freshwater metagenome | isolation source: freshwater sample F1-140 | place: China: Fuxian Lake, Yuxi | collected 2017-12-25 | reverse complement strand
TTGAAGGAACCGTTGACACAGATGCAGATGGCACAGGCGACTGGCGCGATTTGGATTCCGATGGCGATGGCATCTTGGATAAAATTGAAGGTGATCTTGACACAGATGCAGATGGCACAGGTGACTGGCGCGATTTGGATTCCGATGGCGATGGCATCTTGGATAAAATTGAAGGGACCGTTGACACAGATGCAGATGGCACAGGCGACTGGCGCGATTTGGATTCCGATGGCGATGGCATCTTGGATAAAATTGAAGGGACCATTGATACCGATGGGGATGGCATCGGCAACTGGCGCGATTTGGATTCTGATGACGATGAAATACTGGATAGTATTGAACTCACTGGCGATAATGACAACGACGGTATACCCAATTATATAGACCCTGAATTTTTTATACCCGAAGCAATTTCACCCAATGGCGATGGCGATAACGATGTACTTTACATACGTGGACTCAAGACAAAGTCATACAAAGATGCTGAGATTTTGATTTTCAATCGTTGGGGCCAAGAAGTATTTAAATCGGGTAAAGGGTATAAAAATAATTGGGGTGGAACCAGTGGAATCGGCGGGAAATACACATTGTATTCGGGAAATGAGCTGCTCCCCGAAGGTATTTACTACCTTATATTTATTTACAATGGAAAAACAATATCTCAAAATTTGTATATCAAACCCTAATTAATAAAAGAAATAAAAATGAAATTTTATATTCCAAAATCCCAATGGCTTTTAATCGCAGGACTGGTAATTAATGGTTTTGCATTTGGTCAGCAAGAGCAAATGTATACCCATTATGATTACAATTCTTTGGCAATGAATCCTGCATATGCTGGATCAAAGCGAACATTGGTTGCAAGCCAACTTACCCGCATTCAATGGGCCAATTATCCAGGTGCTCCAAAATACCATAATCTTGCCATTCACTCCCCCATTTCCAATGCGCCAGCCTTCGAAGATTTTGCTGTCGGACTAACTGTTCAAACTGGCAAAATTGGCAAGTTTGAAGTGGCTTCTCCTTTTGGTGAAACGGAAATTTCAGGAAATATTGCTTATCACAAGCAACTAACACGTGACTTGCGATTGGCCGTTGGGCTGCGTGTTGGCGCATTCAACTACCGTGCCGAGTTATCCAAACTAAAGCTGTCCAAACCTGGTGATATTGCATTTAATAATAATGATTATTCAATTACAGCACCCATGACAGGATTTGGAATTTATCTGTATTCAGACAAATTTTTTGCCTCCATTAGTTCGCCACGCATGGTGTTTATTTCAGAAGATCAGAGAAACGGTAGAAATGTTGAATATGCTACCCAAATGCATTATTATGCAATGGGTGGAGTTGTCTTGGATGTAAGCGATGATGTGAAATTGAAGCCCACCACCCAAATTAAATTCATTAATGGCATACCTGTTCAAATGGATTTAAATCTGCATGCCTTTTATAAAGATTTCGGTTCAATTGGTGCTTTCTATCGGACTGGGGGCAGAAGATATGGATGGCAATCCGAAGGTTCCTATGGAATCATGACCACAATCCAAATAAACCCCAGCATCAATGTAGTCTATTCCTACGATAGCCAATTTAAGAACATGAATGAATACATTAATGGCTCCCATGAATTTGGATTACAATTTATGATTCCCTACAAAGAAAACAGCCGTGCCAAAGTGCCACGTTATTTTTAACCGACACACAATGATAAAAAAAAGAAAAATGAAAGTATCCAAGTTTATACTGTCGATCACCCTTTTTTTGGGGGGAGCATTGAACAATGCAGTGGCACAAAAAAAGCTGGCAAATGATTTATATACATATAATTATGCCAGTATTATCAAACAGAACAACTCCAAAGCCATTGCCAAGAAACCCGATTACCCCAACCAACGAATATTAGCCTTCTCTTATTCGCAATCTGAATCTAATGCGTTGGCCTTTGAGGCCTATTCAGAATTGTTTTCTAAGTATGCTGCACAGATTGACAATTGGGACAGACTCTGTTATGCATTGGTTGCCAGAAAAATAGAAAATTATACATTGTCAGATAGTTTGTTGTGGTTATTAAAATCTACTGAATACCTAAATCAACCGTTTTTTAATGAGCTTAGCCAAGAATTTATTGACAAAAATAAAGATGCTGAAAATTATTTAGAGGAGACTGACTATTCAACGCTGTATGCCATTAAACCTTTCGGTACCAATTCTTTGCTTGGAGAATATGCTTTGGTTCCAGACAAAAAAGGCAATGCCTATTTTTCTACCCAACGAGAATCAGGTTTGCTAAAAACAATTTCTGCATGGCAACAGCTACCCTATTATCAAATTTACCAAGCAAAATACAGCGATACATTTATGGGTTTGGCGGTGGCGATAACCAATAATAATAAAAAATTACACCAGCATGTAAGTTGTGTAGATCCTAATAATGGATTGATTTACATAACGCGATCTGCAAAAACCAAAAATGCAAAAAATGAAAGGGTATTGCAAATATTCGCCATGAGGCAAAACTCTCTAACCAAAGAGTGGCTTGAGATTCCTTTTCAGCTCAATAATACTGAATATTCCGTTGCCGATTTGGTGATTTCTCTCGATGGATCGAAGGTGGTTTTTGCTTCTGACATGCCCGGTGGATTTGGTAAATCCGACCTCTATGAGGCACCCATAACTAAAAGTGATGCAAGTGGAATTGTCATCGGTGAAGCCAAGAATATGGGTCCTGATATCAATACCGCATTGCGAGACAATTTTCCCAGTTTCAGCGATTCAGGCCAATTTTATTTCTCCTCTGATGGTCATTTGGGTTATGGTGGTTTGGATGTGTTTTATTTGAATGCCAATAACAACAGTGTTACCAATGCGGGTCGTCCCATTAATTCTTCACACGACGATTTTGCAGTGCAAATTCACGATCGAGATGCATGGGGTACGCTCACCTCAAATCGAAATGTTGGTGGTTCTAATGACGATCTCTTTTATTTCCGTTGGTTGGGTCCTCCTGACGAGACTATAGCAAGCGAAGAAAGTGAAAAACTCAAAGATGGGGATGTAATTGTCGAGGTTTTCGATTCTGAATCAGGTCTTGGAATTGCGAATGCTGAAGTCACGATTGATGATTTAAACGATATGGTAATTGCTGTAAAAGGCCAAACAGACGCCATGGGATCCCATGTATTTTCTGGTATTGTTTCCAACGACCCCAATCTAAATTTACAAGTTACTTCTCACCCTTGTGGGTATCGATATGCAAGCGCCGACAGTATCATTTATTTGGCGAATGGAACACGAAAAATTGTCTTAAAAGCAGAAGCATATAAAGTGGGTGATGATTTGGGAGAGTTGTTTGATATCAATACCCTACATTATTCAACAGCAAAATTTGAAATTTTAGAAGACAGCAAAAAAGAACTGGATAAATTAGTGGCCATTATGCAAGACAATCAGGGATTAAGCGTAGAGTTGGGCTCACATACAGATTCAAAATCCAGCGAAACTATCAACCTTGTATTGTCCAAAAATCGTGCACTAGCAGCTTACAAATATCTTATATCTCGGGGCGCAGATCCATCACACATCTCTTTTATGGGTTATGGTGAATCTCAACTGAAAAACAAATGTAAGGACGGTGTTGTATGCGCAGAGGCTGACCACGCACTTAATCGCAGAACTGAATTTGTTATTCGCAAAATATTGCCTTGCACAACCATGACTTCCAGCGAGGCCATAGCATCCTCTTCAGAAGAAAATCCTATATCCAAGGAAATTAACCCCGAAGCCGTTTCGGTCAAAACAATTACACCCGTTGTAAAGCCTTTTGTTGCGTTCACGGTAGATGCTGCTGTTGCCGATATCGCTCAAAATTCCAAGATTTGTGGCGATGCTGATGGGGATGGCATTCCCGATTATCTGGATTCAGATTCAGACAATGACGGCATTCCAGATGCAACAGAGGGTAGAAATGACAATGACAAAGATGGCAAACCCAACTTTTTAGATCGTGACTCTGACAATGACGGAATTTCAGACGGCATTGAAAATGTGAAAGACAATGACAAAGATGGTTTGCCCAATTATCTGGATTTAGACTCTGACAATGATGGCATTGAAGATAAATCAGAGGGTATAAAAGATTCTGATAAAGACGGCATACCCGATTGTTGGGATGCTGATTCTGACAATGATGGTGTTTTGGATAAATTCGAAGGTCCAGAAGATTTTGACCAAGATGGAATTGCAAATTATCTGGATCTTGATTCTGATGGAGATGGAATTAATGATACAATCGAAGGGCGTAGCGATATTGACAATGATGGAAAACCCAATTTTCTTGATATTGACAGTGATGGAGATACCATTATTGACGCGCTTGAACGGGGCAAAAGTGAACTGCCTACTGACAGCGACACTGATGGAAAACCCGATTATCTCGATACGGATTCTGATGCTGATGGCATTTCAGATAAGTTAGAAGCTCCAGCATGCTTAATTGGACAAACCATAACTGACCCTCCAGTCGAACCTATTATTCCCGTTGAGAAACCCAAAAATTCTAGTGAGAATTCAGACCGAAACAATACAGTTCCTGCTGTTTCTACACCGAAACCCGCGAGAATGCCCATACCGGCACTAAAAAAGTTGACTGAAGCCACAACTTCCGAAACAATATCACCAGTTAAGACCAAAATGCCTATTCCCGGAATGCAAAATGAAACAGGGTCTCCATCAATAAAAAATAACATGTCTAGCCAAGCTGAAATATCTCGTTCGCAAACCACTACAAGCGGCACAACTGCAAAGTCACCTGTAAGCCAAATGCCTACAAATAATTCAAATGGTCCAATTGAATACAGGGTTCAATTTCAGGTTTCAACAAAATCTAATATTGGTACTTCGTTTATTGGTGAGGGTGTAGGACCAGTTCTTGAATATGAACAGGATGGCTATTTCAAATACTGTACTGACAAGGTGTTTTCATCGGTTGGGGATGCCATTGCTGAAAAAACACGTCTGCGTTCCCTTGGTTTTCCTTCGGCTTTTGTGGTGGGATTCCAGAATGGTGCCCGTGTAAAATAATAAAATTTGTATGTCACAAGGGGCCAATACTGGCCCCTTTTTTTATTTATCATACATTTGTTTATAGGAATTGAATACTGCAATCCTTCTCCAATGGGAAAATCTAAAAAATTTGTCTTCGTTCTATATGTATTGGCAATAGTTTTTGTTGTTGTCCGAAATCTCAACCTGCCTTGGGGAGATTTGTTTCATACAGAGGGCTACTATTCTCATTACAACAACTATATTATTTTCAAGAATTCTTTTTGGCACTTGCTAGACGGTGAAAACCTATATGCTCAATATCCCCTAAACCAGTACGATGTTTTTAAATACACTCCAACATTTGCTGTTCTTTTTGGTCTGTTTTCTGCCGTTCCGGATTTTTTAGGATATCCATTGTGGACATCCGTTAACCTATTATTTCCCCTATGGGCATTGTTTCAAATAGGAGGAATACGCCCAAAATATAAACCCTGGATTGGCATTGTCTTGTTACTTGAAGCTATAACGAATTCCTTAAACAGCCAAAGCAATGGCTTACTATTGGGTTTGTTTTTCATGGCTTTGGCTTCACTAGAAAGGCAACATTATACAAAGGCAATGATTTGGATTTGGCTCACGGTATTTATAAAACTCTTTGGTATTGTGTTTTTCGTCGTTTTGGTCTTATATCCCAATGCCATTCGGCGTTCTATTGTCCCAGGATTGGTGGTAATGGGAGTCCTGTTTTTTTTGCCCCTGCCTATTGTAGGATGGCAATATTTACAATTGCAGTACCATAACATGCTCGACTTATTGGCCAATGACCATGCACATTTTGTTAAGTTATCGATGATGGCTTGGATAAACCAATGGTTTCATCTTTTGCCCCAAAAGAATACCGTATTGTTTTTGGGATTGTTTATTCAATTGCTTCCACTGCTTTTTTGGAAAACAATACAGACCAAAAAATCAATGCGCATCGCCTATGCAGGAAGTTGGCTATTGTGGATGGTTATTTTTAATCATATGGCCGAATCTGCCACCTATGTGATTGCCGTTGGGGGGGCGCTGTTGGTGTTTTTTTATCCTCCCCCAATTGCATTAGAACCCACCAAAGACCATTCAAAATCGTCCACTGCCCTATTGGGGCTGAAAAATAAATGGTACCTACTGGGATTTTTAATGCTACTAGTCTTTACCATTTTAGGCCCTACCGATATTTATCCTAAGGATTTGAGACTATGGATAGTGGAAACAGCGCAACTGAAAGCATTTCCATGTATTTATTTGTGGGTATTGGCTATTTACCAATCGATTCGGTGCATTCAATTGCGGTCTTCAAACACAACAAAATTGTTCTAGTTTTTGACTGGTGTATCCCGTCAGTTAAAAATTCATTGTAGTATTATAAATGGCAACTACAAAAACAATTCTAAAAAAATTGAGGAGGCATTTGCCTCCTCAATGAAAAACATACAACCCTTTTTATTACACACATCATGGCGATGACCACGGGTGCGTTGGGATTGGTGATTATTGGGCCTACAATCAGTTGGTCAAAACAGTTTCGCCTTGCCCTAATGGTTACATTAACGTCGGTTTCGGTTGTCGCGTCCACCATCTCGTCCACCACGACCGCCATCGCGTCCACCTCTTCCACCATCAGGACGTGGCGCACGTTCACGCTCTACATAGCCTTCTGGCTTTGAAGTTAATGATTTCATACTCAATCGGAATTTGCCACTGCGTGGGTCAACTTCTACCAATTGCACTGTTAATTCTTGTCCTTCTGTAAAAACGCCCTCCATGGTTGCAACACGGTCGTAAGATATTTCGCTGATGTGTAACAAGCCGTCTTTACCCGGCATAAATTCTACAAATGCACCAAATTCAGTAATCGTTTTTACTTTCCCAGTATAGGTTTCACCCACTTCAGGAATTGCAATAATCCCATTAACTATGGCTACGGCAGCATTCATGCTATCGGCATCATTGCTCATTATTTCTACATATCCTTTTCCTTCTCTCTCTTCAATAGAAATCGTGGTTCCTGTTCGCGCTTGAATGTCTTGAATTATTTTTCCTCCAGGACCAATCACTGCTCCAATGAATTCCTTGTCAATAACAATCATTTCAATACGAGGCGTGTGAGGCTTGAGCTCTTTATTTGGGGTGTTGATGGTTTTGGACATTTCATTTAGGATGTGTAAACGGCCTTCTTTCGCTTGTTTCAGCGCTTGAGACACCATTTCCCATTTTAAACCATTGATTTTAATGTCCATTTGACAAGCGGTGATCCCATCCTGTGTTCCCACTACCTTAAAGTCCATATCTCCCAGATGATCTTCATCTCCCAAGATATCAGACAAAACAACATATTTGCCTGTATCATTTGTAATTAATCCCATGGCTATTCCACTTACGGGTTTGTTCAATTGAATACCCGAATCCATGAGTGCCATCGAACCAGCACAAACAGTTGCCATACTTGAAGATCCATTCGACTCTAACACGTCACTCACAATCCGAATCACATATGGAACGTCACTCGGTAACATGGCTTTTAATCCACGTAAAGCCAAGTTACCATGACCAATTTCACGGCGTCCAGGACCGCGATTTGGCCTTACTTCACCCGTAGAAAAACCAGGGAAATTATAGTGTAGCATCAATCGGCCTCGACCATTCAACATAGGAGAGTCTAACAATTGTTCGTCAAGTTTTCCGCCCAGAGTGATGCTGGTTAATGATTGTGTCTCACCGCGGGTAAATATGGCAGAACCATGGGCTGCGGGTAAATAATCTACTTCGGTATAAATTGGGCGAACCTGGGTTGTAGATCGACCGTCGAGACGGCGACTATTGTCTAAAACCATCTCGCGCATTTGGTTGTATTCAGCCTCGTGAAAATATTTTTTCGACAATCGAATCAAACGATTTTCTTCTTCATGGCCAGCAAACTGTTTTACATACTCGCTGATAATAGATTTAAATCCTTCCGTCCTGTCTTTTTTCGAAACACCACTTTCAGCAACTTTTCGAATCGCAGCGGATGTTTCATCGATCACCCGACTACGCAAATCAACATCATTGTCTTCGTGATTGTATACACGTGTTGGTTTACGTCCGCCCATTTGATCAAGCAATTTCCATTGTTCAGCACATTGTAATTTGATTACATCGTGGCCAAACTGAAGGGCTTTTAAAAAATCGTCTTCAGACAATTCCATCATTGCACCCTCAACCATATTTAGGTCATCTGCCGTTCCACCCACCAACAAATCAATATCAGACTCAGCCAATTCAGATTTTGTTGGATTGATTACAAATTCCCCGTTGATTCTTCCCAAACGAACTTCAGATATAGGACCTAAAAAAGGAATATCGCTCAACATCAACGCCATCGATGCAGCCAATCCCACATAACTGTCTGGGAGAATATTTTCATCTGAAGAAATCAAGGTCAACATCACTTGCGTATCAGAGTGATAGTCTTCTGGGAACAAAGGTCGCAAACAGCGGTCTACCAGACGGCAAATAGTAATTTCATAATCGGATAAACGTGCCTCACGGCGCAAAAAACTACCCGGTATTCTGCCAACAGCAGCAAATTTCTCCTGGTAGTCTACACTCAAAGGCAAAAAATCAATGCCTTCTTTTGCGTCATTACTCGATACAACAGTAGCGAGAATCATTGTTTTACCTACTTTTACCACGCAACTGCCATGGGCTTGTCGCGCAAGTTTTCCGGTTTCGATTTCGATGAATTTACCATCTCCGGTGTCAAATTGTGTTTTGTGTATAGTGAACATTGGTATAAAATTTCCTTAAAAAAAGCCCCTCTTCGCTTGGCGAACGGGGCTTTTTTACGCATAAAATGACAGAACGGGCATTACTTTCGCAAGCCCAATTCTTTGATTAAATCTCTGTATTTGAAGATATCATTCTTCATTAAATAGTTTAGCAAGCTTCTTCGCTTTCCAACCAATTTAATTAAAGAAAGCTCTGCGCTTTTGTCTTTGCGAAGTTCCTTCAAATGTTCACTGATATAATTAATTCTTTCCGTGAACATTGCGATCTGTGCTTCGGTGCTACCAGTATTTGTGGCAGAACCTCCGTAGGTCGTAAAAATTTCTTTTTTTCTTTCAGCAGTTAAATGCATGTTGTTACAAATGGATCGCAAAGATAATAAACAAATTGAAAATAACGATCATGCGAAATTAAAAGATTTGAAACTGCATCGCTATTGATCGTCGGTACCATCCGCCACGCTACCTTTGTTGAACATAATGCGCGAACTATTATTTCTCAATCAGTACCTTAAAAAATACCGGGTCTGGATGTTTTGGGGTTTACTCTGCGTTTTATTGACCAATATTTTTTCGGCCATGATACCTATTTTGGTTCGCTTGGGCCTGGATGAAGCTCTGAATCAATCCATTTGGATAAGTGGCCAGTCCGATGGGCCTATTGTGGGTCTGGTTTTTCAATCGGCTCTGTTTTTTGCCTCTGCAATTTTACTGATGGCCATTGGTAAAGGCATTTTTATGTTCACCATGAGACAAACCCTTGTCGTTGTCTCACGAAAAGTAGAGTACGATATTAAAAATCTGTTGTTTGACAAATACCAGAAACTTGGTGAGGGTTTTTATCGAAAAAATATGACTGGCGATCTTTTGTCTCGCATGGGTGAAGATATTTCGAATGTGCGCATGTACATTGGTCCAGCGATTATGTATTTTGCCAATATTCTATTTTCATTTGTCGTGGTTGTTTATTTGATGTTTACTGTCAATTCCCATTTGGCTTTTTGGGTGTTGTTGCCCCTTCCACTGCTTTCATTTTCTATATATCAAGTGAGTAAATTGTTAAATAAGGGCAATAAATTAATTCAAATGCAATTGTCTTTACTAACAGCAAGTGCCCAAGAAACATTTGCTGGAATCCGCATTATTAAATCATTTGGAATGGAAGAGGCTTTTGGCCAAAAATTTAACCGTGAGGGCGAAGAATACAAAAAACGCAGCATGAAATTGGCAAAAATCAACTCATTATTTTTTCCCCTTATGCTTTTACTGATGGGACTGAGTACCTTGCTTGTGATCTATTTGGGGGGTAAAGAGGTAGAAAAAGGGGAATTTTCTCCGGGTAACCTTGCAGAATTTGTCATTTACTTGAATATGCTGATTTGGCCTGTTGCCAGTCTTGGATGGACGACTGCATTGGTTCAGAAAGCTGCAGCTAGCCAAAAACGCATCAATGAGTTTTTACAAGTTGAAAACCACCAAATTTATGAAGGTCAGCCCTTCTTATTTCAAAAATCCCTTCTTTTAAACCAACTTACCTTTACCTACGAAGGAAAACTACTCCCTGCCTTGCAGAATATCAACCTAGAAATTGTAAAGGGTACAATTATTGGTATTACTGGCAAAACAGGTTCTGGTAAATCAACATTGGCACAGCTATTGGCAGCCCAATACTATACCAACCCAGAATCACGATCAATTCTCATAGATGGGGTGTCATTGGCTGATATCAATATTACTGATTTTCGACGCCACTTAGCATATGTTCCCCAAGATGTTTTCTTGTTTTCGGAAACCATTCGTGACAATATCACTTTTGGGATAGAAAATGGTATGGCAAGCGAAGAATTAATTTTATCTGCTGTTGAAGCAGCTTGTTTAGATAAAGATCTTTCCCAGTGGCCCAATGGATTAGACACGGTATTGGGGGAAAGGGGTGTTACCCTTTCAGGGGGCCAAAAACAACGCGTGGGTCTGGCCCGGGCCCTTATTAAAAAAGCAGACCTTTATATTTTAGACGATTGTTTCAGTGCAGTAGACGTCAAAACAGAAAAAACCATTATCAGCAATATACAACACTGGTTGTCCAACAGCACTGCCATTATTATTTCTCATCGAATAGCACCATTAAAAATGGCAAGCCATGTTGTTGTTCTTGACGAAGGCAGCATTGTTGCTAAAGGTTCCCACGATTATCTGGTCGCAAATTCTTTGTATTACAAGAATTTGATTGAAACTCCCCTTGGATAAAACGTAAATTTGACGGTGAATGGGTTGCTTCAGTTTGCGATACATTTTCACTTTTTATAAAATCATTTTGGTGTTTTTGAATACAAATTCAAGAAATTTTGCATATTTGCCTAACCAAATGGCAATTTGAGATTTAATCAACAATGATGCAGGAAGAAAATTACAACCGGGAACCCCAAGAAGAAATATTTTCCAAGCGGGTTCGTGCTGGTAAACGCACCTATTTTTTTGATGTTAAGGCAACGAGAAATAGCGACTATTTCATCACCATAACTGAAAGTAAGCGCAGTAAATATGATGATGGAACCTTCGTGAAAATGAAAATTCACCTCTACAAGGAAGACTTTAACAAATTCAGCGACGGCTTGTCTGAAACAATTGCACACGTTAAGAGCAACTTGTTGCCTGAATATAATTTTGATGAATACGATAAACCCGAAGAAGAACAAGGTTAAACAACATGGCCTAATTTTTTTCTGCATTTTTTTGGCATTTTTTAGGATTTATTCGGTATCTTACATTGGGTTAAATGTTTGTGGAATGGCATACCCTAATTTTTAGGGTTAATTTTTATACTTTCAGGATTTTTTGCATTATGTCTTAAAAATAATTAGTGCCGTTGCAAATTTTCGTAATGATATCGGTGTCTTAGTTTTATTATCTTCGCCCCGTGATAAAAAAAATGTTTTTTTATGGTGTTTCTTTTGGTTCTTTGAGTGCATCCATGCTCTTAATTCAGTATTTTAATAAATTATATCGTTCTGCATCATGGGTAAGTTTTTTGCCTATGGTTTTCAATCTTGTTATACCTGCACTAGGCGTTTACTTGTTTGTTAAAGGTCTAATGTTGGCAAAACTCGACAAACCCATTACTATGGGCAAAGCTTTATTTCTTTCCTTAACGATGTCTCTGATTATGGGTCTCTGCAATATTGCTGCCTATCAGCATATTTATCATAATAAAAAAGACATTATATCTGATTGGAGTTCGCTTCAATACACCGCCATTGAAAAGAAAATCAGTGGGGATGTAAACATCGCCAAAGAAAACAAAGCCAAGGAAATACAGAAAATGAAAGAAAATTTCGACCTGCAAATCAGTCCCTCGTCTTTTGGGAGTTTCGAATTGATGATGTGTATTTCCACTGGAATGGTGGTGGCTCTTCTTGTTTTTGTTTGGAACTATAAACACCTTACCATTCCACATTTACAGTAAATTAACAAATCGTTAACTGCCATAAATTGAAACTGTAAACATGAAAAGTATTTTAGAAAAAATTTGGTTGGTGTGGGCTGGATTTTGGTTTGCAATTATTTTTTTATTGCTGTATCCTTTATTGTTTATTTTCCTATATTCAAACAAAACCTATAGAATAGCACATTTTATTCGTAAAATATGGGGTGGATTATTCACTACCCTATGCTTCGTTTTACCAGTGGTTCGATATGAAACAGCCTTGCCAAAAAAACAACAATTGATATTTTGTCCCAACCACATGTCCTATATTGATATTTTGACTTGCGGGAGTTTTTTGCCGGGATTTAATTTTTTTATGGGGAAAATAGCGCTTTCAAAAATTCCCCTGTTTGGCATTTGGTTCGGAACTTTAGATATTGCCGTTAACCGTGAAAGTGCAAGAGAGTCTTATCAGGCGTTTATCCAAGCTTCAGAACAGATGGATAAAATTGGGGCCAACCTGATTATCTATCCAGAAGGAAGAATTCCAGATGATGCCCCAAAATTGAAATTCCCTTTTAAAGTGGGTGCCTTTCGCTTGGCAATCGAAAAACAAATACCCATCGTACCGGTTACCTTGCCCGACAATCTGAAGCGTTTAGACCTTGATAATTTTTCTGGATCGCCCGGAATAATGAGAATGTTTGTGCATACTCCAATAGAAACCACTGGTTTGTCTATAGAGGATATACCGATGTTGCAAAAAAAAGTATATGATGTTATATATTCACAACTTAAATCGCTTAGTGTAGTATGAAAATTACCGAACAAACAGTAACAGAACTTGCCCTTTTGTCTCGATTACGCTTTGAAGGGGAATCGTTGCTTACAATTCAGCAGGATTTACAGGGTATTTTAAATATGTGTCAAAAATTGCAGACCTTGGAAACCGCTGGTATCGAACCCTTGATTTATCTTACGAATAGCAAGACCGTATTGCGTGACGATTTTGTAGCACAAGAAATAACCCGCGAAGACGCTTTAAAAAATGCTCCCAAACGGGATAGCGACTTTTTTCGGGTTCCAAAAGTACTAGATGCAAATGCCTGACGCATTGATTTCTCTTCAAGAAATTCAAAAAACCTATGTTTTGGGTGAGCAAGTAGTGCATGCTCTTAGAAGTATAAATTTAACTATTTATCAGGGAGAGTATGTTGCGTTGATGGGTCCCTCGGGCTCCGGCAAAAGCACACTCATGAATGTTATCGGTTGCTTAGACTCCCCCTCTCAAGGTGTATATTGGTTGAATGGGCAAGAAGTGAGCAAGATGACTGATGCAGAACTCAGCAAGGTTAGGAACAATGAAATCGGATTTGTGTTTCAAACCTTCAACCTGTTGAATCGGCTAAGTGCCCTTGAAAACGTGGCGCTTCCTTTGGTATATTCAGGAATTGGCAAAAAAGAACGAACCGAACGCGCCTGTGAAACCCTCGTAAAAGTTGGCTTGGAAGATCGGATGAATCACAAACCCAATGAACTTTCTGGCGGGCAGCGTCAACGGGTAGCCATCGCCAGGGCTCTGATCAATAATCCAAGCCTCTTATTGGCCGATGAGCCCACGGGTAACCTAGACACCCAAACATCCAGTGAGATTATGGAATTGTTTGATAAAATACACGCATCGGGCAACACCATTGTATTAATTACCCATGAAGAAACCATTGCCATGCAAGCAAAAAAGGTTATTCGCCTTCGTGATGGGCTCGTTGAATAAGTCCCCATTTCATCTTCTCTCTCCGAAACGAGATAACAGCTTACGGCTTAACCAATAGTTGAACGCATCAATCAACGGGTAAATGTTGATGCTTTGATGATTTTGAACAATATTGCAGTTGATTTAACATGATTGCACCCATAATTAGTTGGTATTTCCGTCAGCGCAGCCATGACCTTCGTGAAAACCTATTACAGTCTGTTGAAATGCAAGACGCATTATTGGAAGACTTAATCAGAAAATTGGCACACACCGAATACGGCCAAAAATATGGGATTGGAGAATCAACTCGCTATGAAGAGTTTAGGCAATTGATTCCTATTGTTAACTACGAAGACCTTGAACCATTTATTGCCAGAACGATGGCTGGTGAACAACACTTGTTATGGCCTGGGGATATAACATGGTTTGCCAAAAGCAGTGGTACAACCAGCAACACCTCCAAGTATATCCCCATAAGCTATGAAAGTATGGAATTCAATCATTATGAAGGATCCCGAGAAGCCCTAACCCAATATTGTTCATCGAATCCCAATACTCAAATTTTTAAGGGAAAAGGGCTATTGGTTGGTGGCAGTACCAAGGTCAATGAATTTTATAATAAATCCTTTTACGGAGACTTAAGTGCGGTATTGATGAATCACCTTCCCGGATGGGCAAATTGGAAAAGCACTCCCAATATGGATATTGCCATGCTCGAAAATTGGGAAGAAAAATTGGAAAAAATGGCTCGTGCTACCCGCTCTGAAAATGTGAGCAGTATTAGTGGTGTTCCTACATGGGTATTGCTTCTCATTAAAAAAGTCTTAGAGGTATCGGGGAAAACCCAAATTCTAGAGGTATGGCCACATTTGGAACTTTTTGTTCACGGGGGTGTGAATTTTAATCCTTACAGAGAACAGTTTAAAGAATTAATACCTTCTGCATCCATGCACTACTTAGAAACTTATAATGCGAGTGAGGGTTTTTTTGGTTTGCAGGCAGACCAAGATTCCCCAGATTTATTACTTTTAACACACCATGGCGTATTTTATGAGTTTTATCCTCTTTCGGGAACTCCAGAAAACACAATCCCCTTGTCTGAAGTATTGATTGGTATCAATTACGCCATGGTTATCACGACATTGGGTGGACTTTGGCGCTATATTATTGGAGACACCATCCAATTTACCGGAACCAAACCGCATACATTTACCATTACAGGAAGAACTAAGTTATTTATTAATGCTTTTGGGGAAGAACTTGTTATTGAAAATACAGATTTGGCCATTGCCCAAGCCTGCAAAGAGTCTGGAGCGATGCTCATGGATTACACTGTAGCACCTGTATTTATGTCGGAGACAGAGCCGGGTCATGAATGGCTTATTGAATTTTCAAAGAACCCTGACAACCTGGAGATTTTCACCCGCCAACTAGACAATGCCTTGAAACGCAGTAACAGTGATTATACTGCGAAACGACAGGGTGATTTGGCAATCAAAATGCCTAAAATTGTTGTTTTAAAAGAAGGTTCTTTTGGGGAATGGCTGAAGCGAAAAGGGAAACTTGGAGGGCAACACAAAGTCCCTAGATTGTCGAATAACCGCATTATTGTCAATGAAATTAAGTTGATGTTTGGCCTAAAATAAGGTATTTTTGAATATTCATTTAATCCCCTATGTACGGAGCCATTAAACAACACCTTACCGCTGAATTGCAAAGCATTCAAGAGGCAGGTCTATTCAAAAAAGAACGCGTTATTTCCACTCCACAAGATGTTACGATCCATTTGGTGGATGGTAAAGAAGTTTTAAATTTTTGTGGAAACAATTATCTGGGGTTGAGTAGTCATCCCAGGGTTCTGGAAGCGGCCAAGCGAGCCATAGACACCCATGGATTTGGGATGAGCAGCGTGCGATTCATTTGTGGAACCCAAGACATTCACAAAGAATTAGAAGCCAAGGTTGCGGAATTTTACGGTACCGAGGACACCATTTTGTATGCGGCCGCTTTTGATGCCAACGGCGGTTTGTTTGAACCCCTTTTAGGGGAGCAAGATGCCATTGTTTCAGATAGTCTCAACCACGCTTCCATTATTGATGGTATTCGTTTGTGCAAGGCGATGCGATACAGATACGAAAACAACAACATGGCCGATTTGGAAACCCAATTAATTGCAGCGCGTGAAAAGGGCGCCCGTTTCATCATGATCGTTACAGATGGTGTGTTTTCAATGGATGGCTCAGTAGCACAATTGGATAAAATTTGTGCTTTGGCCGATCAATATGATGCCCTGGTGATGACCGATGAGTGTCATGCAGCAGGGTTTATTGGCGCAACCGGTAGGGGTACACCCGAATATTGCAATGTAATGGGCAGGGTAGACATCATTACAGGTACTTTGGGCAAGGCTTTGGGCGGTGCTATGGGTGGATATACAACAGGAAGAAAGGAAATCATTGAATTGTTGCGTCAGCGCAGCCGACCCTATTTGTTTAGTAATTCATTGGCACCCAGCATTGTGGGTGCAAGCCTGGAAGTGTTCAAAATGCTCAATGAATCAAACGTCTTGCGCGATAAACTTGAAAACAATGTGAAGCGATTTAAGGCTGGTATAAAATTGGCGGGTTTTGATATTAAGGATGGTGAGAGTGCGATTGTTCCGGTGATGCTATACGATGCCAAATTGAGCCAAGACATGGCCAGCGCTTTATTGCTAGAAGGAATATATGTGATCGGATTCTTTTTCCCGGTTGTTGCAAAAGGACAAGCAAGGATCCGGGTACAATTGAGTGCGGCCCATGAATTTGAACAAATAGACAAAGCAATTGCTGCTTTTTCTAAAGTAGGCAAAGCCTTGGGCGTAATTTAAGTGTGAATATTTACGCCCCTGTTGCGTTTGTTTAACCCTGAATGTATATATTCGTCGTTACATCTTTACACCATAAATCTATACATGTCTATTTGGAGAAAAAAATCGATTGACGCCCTATTTCTACAGGCGCAAGGCAGTAATTTGAAGCGCACTTTGGGTGCATGGAGTTTGATCGCCTTGGGTATTGGTGCAATTATTGGCGCTGGACTGTTTGTCCGAACTGCACATGCTGCTTCCGAAGCCGCTGGTGCGGGTGTTACAATTTCCTTCGTTGTAGCTGCCATTGGTTGTGCTTTTGCAGGCTTGTGCTATGCAGAATTTGCTGCCATGATTCCTGTTTCAGGAAGTGCCTATGCCTACTCCTTTGTTACAATGGGAGAGCTGGTTGCCTGGGTTATTGGATGGTCATTAATAATGGAATATGCTTTGGGTGCCGCTACGGTTTCGATTGCTTGGAGCGAGTACTTGAATAATCTCTTGGGGCATTCCATTCCTTATGCTTGGTGTCACTCACCCCTCGAAAAATTATACCAAGTTTCGGGGGATGCCTTGCAGCAAATCAATCAAGCCTTCCCCGCATTTAAACTTGCTGTTACAGAAAAAATAGCCATTCTAACCGACGATCAATTTGCCAAATTACCCACTCAATTGGCAAATAAGGTAACCGTATTTAGCGGCATAATGAATGTTCCCGCACTGATAATTTTATTGGCTCTTACCTTGTTGCTGATAAAAGGAACCAAAGAATCGGCCATTGTAAACGCAATTATTGTATTTGTTAAAGTTTCAATTGTGCTGGTTTTTATAGCCGTTGGCTGGAAATTTATCAATCCCGTGAATTACGACCCGTATTTAATACCAGAAAAAACCTTCGGACACGATGGGTTTTTCAAATGGGGATGGGGAGGTGTTTTAGGAGGTGCTGCCATTGTTTTCTTTGCCTTCATTGGTTTTGACGCTGTCAGTACAACTGCACAAGAAGCCAAAAATCCAAAACGCGATATGCCCATTGGTATTTTAGGCTCCCTGCTTGTCTGCACTGTTTTATATGTTCTTTTTGCGCACGTATTGACAGGTGTCGCAAATTGGTCCGAATTCGCTTCCAGCGGAAAAGAGGCTTCTGTTGCTTATGTTGTTAAAACACATATGCCAGGTTACCAATGGTTGGGTACCGGTGTAACCGTCGCGATATTGGCGGGTTTTTCATCCGTTATTCTGGTTATGCTCATGGGGCAAAGTCGTGTATTCTATTCCATGAGCCAAGACGGGCTGATACCCAAAGTGTTTTCTGAACTACACCCCAAATTTAGAACTCCTTCTAAATCAAATTGGATATTGTTTATTTTTGTGGGAGGGTTTGCCGCCTTTGTGCCAGGAAGTCTTGCGGGTGATTTAACTTCTTTTGGAACACTATTTGCCTTTGTTTTGGTGAGTGCTGGAATCCTGATCATGCGTAAAAGCAACCCCGATATACCCAGGCCGTTCAAAACTCCATTGGTTCCATTGGTTCCCATTCTGGGTGTTATTGTTTGTTCTTTGATGATTGTTGCCTTAGATCCGTTTACGTTAAAGGCAGCTTTGCTTTGGATGGTGCTTGGCCTAATCATCTACTTTACTTACAGCCGAAAAAACTCTCATTTACACAAAAAATAAGACGCTATAAATCGCACTGTATTTGCACCCCATTCACAGCAAAAACAGCACCAACTCGCGAACCAGCAAAAATATTTTCCGTCACTATTTTATGATCAAAAACAAGAAGCTCGGTTTGTTTGATGCCACCCTGCTGGTTTCGGGCAGTATGATTGGCAGCGGTATTTTTTTGGTTAGTGCAGATATGACAAGGCAACTTGGAAGTGGACCGCTTGTTCTTTTCGCTTGGTTATTAACGGGTATAATTACCATTATGGCGGCATTGAGCTTTGGCGAATTGGCGGCAATGATGCCCAATGCGGGGGGTCAATATAATTTTGTGAGCCGCATTTATGGGAAAAAAATGGGCTTTGTCTACGGATGGTCTGTTTTTTCCGTTATTCAAACGGGTGTGATTGCCGCTGTTGCCATGGCATTTGCAAAGCATTTGGGTATTTTCAATGAGAATTTAGGACATCAAAATATTGTATTGGCTCTTTCTGTTATGGGGTTTAAGTGGAACATCTCTGCAGGACAATTAATTGCCATTTCCAGTATACTTGTATTGTCCTGTATCAACGCCATGGGCATTCAACAGGGAAAATGGATTCAGCGTATTTTTACTCTGGCCAAGCTAATTGCTCTCGGTGCCTTGATTTTTGGGGGACTTTATATTGCATTTGGAGGCAGTCTAATGGGCGTTAAAAATTATCTCTGGGAAAACCTAAGTTCAACTTTTCAACCAAGTCAATTTGAGGCTCTTAGTTCACAGCCTGGGTATGTGTCAAAACCGCTTCTTGGTGGATGGCAATCATTGGCGGGTATTGGACTATTGCTCGCATTTTCCAGTGCCATGGTGGGGAGTTTGTTTTCCAGTGATGCCTGGCAAGGAATTACCTTTATGTCGGGGGAAGTTTCAAACCCCAGCAAAACCATTCCACGGGCATTGCTCTACGGAACCGTTATTGTAACCATTATTTATTGCCTGTCGAATGTTGCCTATATGGCATTGCTTCCCATCCGTGGTGATGAATCGGTTTTGCTGGCAAACGGGGGCTATGTCGAAGCTGTACACCTAGGAATAGCCCATGCCAACCAAGATAGGGTTGGCGCCTCAGCCGCATCGGTTCTCGTGGGTGCAAACCATGACGCATCTGCGGGTATGATGGGGCTTCTTTGTATGGCTGGACTGATCATGGTAAGCACTTTTGGATGCAATAATGGTTTGATTTTGGCCGGTAGTCGCCTCTATCAGGCAATGGCAGAAAAAGGATATTTTTTTAAGGCTGCTTCCAGATTAAACTCGCGAGGCGTTCCCGAAAATGCCTTGTGGATGCAAGCTTTCTGGGCAAGTGTGTTATGTCTTAGTGGTACTTATGGAGATCTGCTCAGCTACTGTACGTTTGCATCCCTCCTATTTTATATAATTACTGTTGCGGGTGTGCTTGTTTTACGAAAGCGCGAACCCAATGCCGAAAGGCCTTATATGGTCTGGGGATATCCATATTTGCCAATCTTATACATTTTGCTTGCAGGTTTTATTGCACTAGGAATTATCATTGGTCAGTGGAAAATTGCATTGACGGGCATTGGCATTGTTGCTTTGGGTTGGCCCATCTATTATATATTCAATCGAAATAAAAAAACACAGGGTTAATTCTTTGTCAAACACAGAAAAAATTACTTCAGAAGCTTCAGCGCGTCGGTTGTCGATTTTAGACTTACCACAATGATGGTGAACTGATCCATTTCGAGCGCTATATTTGTAGGAATGCCCAATTCTTGGATACAAGCCGCCCGACTCCGGACACTTCCGCTAGCAATGTCTGGTATACTATTGGGTTCTGCCGTTTCATACCTTCACGGTTTTAATGCAAAATACCCCTACCCAGTTATTTTTTTGGCCATGCTTACTGCCCTATTACTTCAGGTCTTGAGTAATTATGCCAATGATTATGGGGATTTTGAAAAGGGAGTCGATGTCCAAGCAAAAAGAACAGACCGCGCCCTGTCGGGAGGTAAAATTTTGCCCTCATCAATGCGAATTGCACTTTGGTTATTGGGGTTAATTATCTTTGGTTTGGGTATTTGTATGGTCTATGTTTCAGGGCTTTTGTGCGATAGCAAAGGGGTTTTTTTATTGCTTCTAGGGCTTTTTTCTATACTCGCCGCACTGGCATACACCTTGGGAAAAAATGCTTATGGCTATTGGGGATTTGGAGATGGATTTGTATTGCTTTTTTTCGGTCTTGTCCCGGTTTTGGGGATGGGTTTGCTGTTGGGGTGCCCAATTAATACCGTGTTTATACTGGCTGGTATTGGAATGGGTTTGCTGAGTGCGGCTGTTTTGAATGTGAATAATTATCGCGACCTGGAAACCGACAGTTCTATGCAAAAAAAAACCCTTGCTGTCCGCTTGGGTGCAAAAAAAACCCTTGTGTACCATCGAATTTTGTTGGTGTTGGGTTCACTTCTATTGCCCACGTCCTTTTTGTGGTTTGAACATATACATTTTGGGTATTCGGGATTGCCCAAGGTCGCATCCATATTTTTGTTAGGTGTTTTTTCCCCGGTGTTTGCCTTGCTTTCTCAACACTACCGTATTTTGAGTGAAACACTGCCTGGGAATCGAATTATACTCAATAAAGAATTAAAAAATCTCTCGCTCATTATACTGTTAGCCATGGTAATTTATTGTACAATGGCTTGGTTTATAATTGATTTTGTGGGTGTTAACAAAAACTGGGGAAGCTAGAATGCAATTGTCTATAGAGCCCCATTGCCTTGCTTTTTCAAAACCGGCGACAACCAGTCGCGGCGCCTATACCGAGAAAACCTCATGGATACTTCGTTTGCAAAAAGACAATATCGTTGGGCTAGGTGAGGCATCTCCTTTGGCGGGGTTGAGTCTTGATCACAGTGCCGACTATATCGATATACTCGCACCGGAAATTAACAAAATACAATCAGAAGAAAGTATTCTCGGGTTAATGGAGCATTGGATGCCGGGTAAAAAATGCCCACTTCCGGCATTGCGCTTTGCCCTTCATTGTGCATTGATGGATTTGCAAGCAGGTGGTTTTGGAATTTGGGTGAAAAATTCCTTCACGCAAGGAAAAACTGGTCTTCCAATAAACGGCCTTGTATGGATGGACAATACCGAAGCCATGCTCAAAGAAGCCAAACAAAAAATCACATCTGGATTTAACTGTATAAAAATTAAGGTCGGTTCTGAAGATTTTGACAAAGAGTGCCAATTGCTAGAAGCCATTAGAAAAGAATTCAGCCCTTTTAAACTTGAACTTCGTTTGGATGCCAACGGTTCTTTTATGCCTGACACATCACTCCAACAAATCAAAGATTTGTCGCGTTTTGCCATTCACAGCATAGAACAACCAGTTCCTGCGGGTTTTGGTGGTTTGGATGAAATTTGCCACTGTTCAAGGATTCCCATTGCGTTAGACGAAGAACTTATTGGATTGAGTTTTGAAGATGGTACAAAACGATTGCAGTGGGCAAAGCCCCACTATATTGTGTTAAAACCAACCCTGTTGGGTGGTTTAGATCTAGCAGAGCGATGGATATCACTTGCCAAGAAATATAATATTGGATGGTGGGCCACCAGTGCATTGGAGGGAAGTATTGGTCTTTCCGCTATCGCTCAATGGGTTTCACAGTTTGGTTCGACCCTTTGCCAGGGTTTGGGTACTGGAGAATTATATATAGACAATTTCCCAAAACGTACCGCTATCAGGAGCAATTTGTTGTGGTTTTTACCCTAATCTTCAATTATGTCAAAAACCCTACCCAAAGAATTTGTCGCATTGCTCCAACAATCACTTCCACTTTCAGAAGCAAGTGCAATTGTGGATTGTATCGATAAAATACCGAATGTTTCTATTCGCCTAAATCGTCATAAAATAGATGGCATAAACCAACTCGAACCATCCGTGATTCTTAAGCCCATTATTCATTGTAAGGATGGTTTTTTGCTTTCGCGACGAATTTCTTTTACCGGAGATCCTGGATTTCATGCCGGAGGCTATTATGTTCAAGAAGCAAACAGCATGGTCATTGGTCACGTTGCAGAAGAACTCTTAAAAATACTGCCCAAGGGAATCGTTGCCTTGGATTTATGTGGTGCACCAGGGGGTAAAAGCACCCATATTTCAAGCGTGTTAAGGGACGGAGATCTGTTAGTGGCCAATGAAACCATTGCTTCTAGGTGCAATGTTTTACTCGAAAATTTATGCAAATGGGGACTGGCAAATCATATTGTGACTACCTCTAGTGCTCAAAATCTTGGGAAATTGCGTGGTTTATTTCACTTGGTATTGGCCGATATGCCCTGTAGTGGTGAAGGTATGTTTCGAAAAAATCCAACTGCAATAAATGAGTGGAGTATTGGAAATGTTCAACTATGCTCTGAACGACAACAGCGTATAACGCATGATATTTGGCCCAGTATAGCCCAAGGTGGGTATCTGGTATACAGCACGTGTACCTTCAACAAGAAAGAAAATGAAGACAATATACATGGCCTTCGGGATAGCTTACATGCAAAAACTGTTCGACTTGCTATTCCGAAAGAATGGAATGTCCTGGAAACCGAGCCTGGAATGTACAGAATGATGCCACACCAAACCGACGGAGAAGGCTTTTTCTTTTCAATATTGCAAAAAACACAAGAACAAAAATGTGTGTTGCAAAAAAAAATATCCATCCATATCCCTAAACAATTGCCCGAATTTTTAACACAGGGGCATCTTGGATATGAGGAAAAGGGCGCATTGATGCTAATCAAAAATGGCCTTTGGTTTCAACACCATCCACATCTTCCTGCTTTTCTTCCTCATGTAAAACAAATCGGTATCAATGCAGGGTTCTTTAATAAAAAAAATTGGAAACCCCATTCTGAATACGATTTAATGGTAAATAAACTTGACCATTATCCCTCCATTTCTGTTGACACAGAAACTGCCTTGCGTTATTATAAAAGAGAATTTTTGCCAATCAAAACAACACTTAAAGGTGGGGTGGGATTGCGGTGGAAGGGGTTGTCATTGGGAACAGTAAACGCTTTAACTCATGGATTAAACAATCTATGGCCCATGTCTTGGCGTATATTAAATCAATCCCTAAAACCCGATACGCTTCTGCTGTAATTAAATGTATTTGTCTGGATGGGTTTACCCCATGAAATACCTTTCTGTAAAGGGGTTGGTTGCTCCAATCAATAATCCATCCCCAATGGTAATAATATCGAATCGATCTATTGTTTGATTCTCAGCGTGTGGTTGAGCGTGGGTAACTGGTTGATCGGCTTCAGTGCAACCCGTTTTACGAAAACGGCTCTGTTATTCCCCCAGTTCCACTGGTTTCATCGCTTCTTGTTTTACAACGCAAATTGGGTTTTGTTTGACGGCAGTTCGCTGGGGAGCAACCCGCCAAAAAAGTGAGTGGAAAATCTGTTACTCCGGACGACCCTTGGGTTTACTTCGTTTTAAACGTTCTATGTACGCAAATTCTTGCTCTGAAAGAAACCGCCACTTGCCCCTTGCCAATTTTGTTTTGTCAAATTCTCCAACAAGAACCCTGTCCAACGCACTAACCTCGTATTGAAAATGTTCAAACATTCTTCTGACGATTCGATTTCGTCCGCTTTTTATTTCAACACCTAAAACATTTTCTTTGCCACCTTCAACAAATCCACATTGCTCAAATGCCATCTTACCATCTTCTAACGTAACCCCTTCTATCCATGCCAACATGTGCTCTTTGCTGGGTTTTTTGTCTAGCGTTACCTTATAAACTTTTTTTATCTCAAAGCTTGGATGCATGAGTTTTTGGGAAAGTTCACCATCGTTGGTTAACAATAAAACTCCCGTTGTATTTCTATCCAATCTACCCACAGGATAAATCCGTTCCTTACCTGGCAGTTCGATTAAGTCAATTACTGTATTGCGTCCTTCTGGATCGGTTGTGGTTGTAATAAATCCCTTGGGTTTATTCATTATAATATAAACGGGCTTTTCGGGTGTTATTTTTCGATTCTCTATTCTAACACTATCCGTTGATTTAATCTTTGTCCCCAATTCTTTGATGACCAACTCATTAACATATACCAATCCCTGAACAATTAAATTGTCTGCTTCACGTCTGCTGCAAACACCACTATTGGCAATATATCGGTTGAGGCGTATTTCACCACTATTAAGGTGCTCAGTTCCTTTTTCCAGATTTTCAGAAACCCGGCCAAATTCTTTTCTGCTTCCCTTGAATGCTTTTGGTGTGGGTTCTTTATCTTTTTTGGATATTCCGTATGATTTAGACTTGACTACAGGCGCTGAAAGTATGCTTGAAATATGTGGTTTTTTAACTGCGTCTTGAGGTCTGTTTTGTATGTCTTGTTGGTTGTTATTTATCTCTTCCTTAATTGATTTTGAATTTTTACTTCCTGTTCGAAATTCTTTTTTATTGATTTCTTTCTCACCACGGGGTGCGAATTTTGCCAATCCTTTTTTTTCTGATGGGTTGGTATTTGATTTTTTTGTTCTTGTATAAAGCGGTGATTCTGCCCATTGATTTCTTCTTTCTTGACTATGCAATTCTGATTTACGAGTATGTGGTTTGGCTTCTGAATTGTCTAATTGCTTAAACTTTCTTCCCTCGCCTCGTCCATAGCCATTGTCGCGGGGCGGTCTTGCGCTATTGTCGCCAACTGGTCTTGGGCTGCGACTTTCTCCTGAAAACTTTCTTCCCTCGCCTCGTCCATAGCCATTGTCGCGGGGCGGTCTTGCACTATTGTCGCCAAATGTTCTTGGGCTCCGACTTTCTCCTGAAAACTTTCTTCCCTCGCCTCGTCCATAGCCATTATCGCGGGGCGGTCTTGCACTGTCTCCCCTTCCGATATCAACTCTCTTTTCCGTAAGCATTTGGGGGTTTTTTGATTCTGACTTAGACACATCAATCTTGCGATTGCGTTTTTCTCCTGGCATTCGATCTTGGAATTTTTTACCTTTTCCTTGTTCTTTTTTAGAAGACTTTGCCATTTTGCGTTGATTTGATTTGCAAAGGTAGTATAATTAAGAGCTGTTGCCTTTGTTTACAAGTAAGTCGCTGGGTATTTACTTATTAGATATTCACCCTTACTGTTTTCCACATAGCCAAAATCATAGCAATATTTATAGTGTTTTCCATCACTTGTATCCTGAATGTGTGTATAATAATCAAAAAGAAATCCCTTGATTAGCAATTTTCTTACATTCACAGAATTCTCTTCCCCAAATACATCATAGGCTTCTTTTAAAATTTTTCGGTTTCGATTCAATGCCGTATTAATGGATTTTATTGGGTCTAACAGGGTTTTGTTTTTCCGGTTATTAAATGCGCTTCTGCATGCGTCATGGCAATATCTTTTATCCGCTCTACCCCTCAAGCGATCTCCGCACTCCTTACATTGCTGAATACCATTGTATACTGTTTCCATAAATTACTGTTTCTGACTCAAAACAATTTTTAAATCCCATACCCCCAAGTGTGGCATTTCGATTTTTTCTTTTGTGCGCTTCTTACAAGTAAGAATTGGTAACCAACTGGTTTTATACACCCACCACCTTTATAGATTAAGAACTCCCAAAATCTTATTTCGGTCATGCTTTTTTATTTTTTCAAGACTCAATCGATAGCCTAGACTTTTAATCAATAGCCTATCAATAGCGCTGAAATTAACTCCGATGTTGTGTGTTTTCGCACGAAAAACAAAGTGGCCCTCTCCTCGATAGCACCTAAGTGAAAGGTGACAATTGGCTTCTACACACATATATCCGATTAAAAACAATTAGACGCCGAATGCTTGTAAACTGCTTTTAATCTTTGCTCTGTTGATTCATCACAAATCTGAAGGCCAAGGCGTTGTGTTTGTTTCACGTGGTTTATTTAAAATATTAATTGGTTATTTAACGTGTAAAAAGAGTTATGAAAAATTTATTAAATTCTGTAAGATTAATTGGAAATGTGGGTTTTGACCCCGAAGTGTGGGAGTTTGAGGGTGGTAAAAAGATGGCAAGGGTGAATTTGGCGACCAGCGAAAAAGTAAAGTTGGGATCTGGAAGTGTTGTTGAAAACACCCAATGGCATCGATTGGTAGCATGGGGTTCTTTGGCAAGCTTAATGGAAAAATTGGTTAAAAAAGGTTCCAAATTGGCTGTCGAAGGAAGGCTTCAACACCGGTCTTATGTCGGAACTGATGGACTAAAAAAAGAGTCAACGGAAGTTGTTCTACAAAACATTCTACTGATTGAGTCAAAAGGAAAGCCTGTCTTGATGAATGAGGCCCGTACTGAAGAGAACTTGACAATTCAATGATCAAACACTGTACAGTGAAAGAGCCTTGTTGGTAATCCCAACAAGGCTTTTTTATGCTTCTTTTGAATTTGGTACCTTTGTGTCGTGCATTCATACAAAAAATTCGAATTGTCAAATGGCCTGCGGGTCATCCATCTTGAAGATAAAAGCAGAACAACAATTGTATTGAACACATTGTATAATGTGGGTGCTCGGGACGAATCTCCCAATCGAACAGGTTTTGCTCACCTTTTTGAACATTTAATGTTTTCTGGTAGCGCCAATGTGCCCTTGTTTGATAAAGAAGTTGAAGAAGCTGGTGGACAAAACAACGCATTCACCACGAACGAGATTACCAATTACCATTTGGTAATGCCCCGCGAAAATATTGAAACTGCATTTTGGCTTGAGAGCGATCGCATGAAATCTTTGAACATAAATGAAAAATCCCTTTCTGTTCAACGGGGGGTAGTGGTTGAGGAATTTAAACAACGATGCTATAATGCGCCATTTGGATTTTTGTGGCACCACATCCGCAAAATTGTTTATTCCCAAAGCCCTTACAGATGGCCGACTATTGGAGAATCTATTGAACATATTGAAACTGCAAGCCTTGAAGAAGTTCAAGCATTTTACAACCAATTTTATGGTCCCCAAAATGCTATTGTTTCTGTTGTAGGAGATATTTCCTTAAACCAAACAAAACTGTTGTGCGAAAAGTGGTTTGGCGATATTAAAAAATTAGAGTCTGCTAATCAAAACAACTATCTCCAGGAAAAAAAACCAAGTTCGCGCCGTTTTTTGGAATCCCTTGATGTAAGTCCCAATCCTGCCGTTTTTTTGGTGTGGAGGGGGCCTGTTTTTTTAGACCCTCGGTCTATTAACCTAGACTTGTTTGCTGAACTGTTGGGGGGGTCTGACGTCTCTCCACTTCAACTTGAATTGGTCAAAAGCAAACAATTACTCAATGCTGCAGAATGTTTTTATATGCGTGGTTTAGCGGAAGGTTTGTTTGTGTTGTATGGTATAATGAATGACGGTGTTTCACATTTGACCTGCGAAAAGGCCCTACTCGACGTTTGTAAATCCTTGTTTTTGCCCTCTTCAACATTGAAAAAATCAATGCAAGGGTGTATAAATAGGCAATTGAGTCATTTGCTTTTTGAGGCTGTTCAACCAATGCAACTGGCTCAAAAACTGTGCTATTATGAAAATGCTGGGGATTTAGAAGGGATTAATAAAGAAGTCTCTCATTTGGAAAACGCTAGTTTGAAGGCTGTTTTAACAGACGCATCAGCAACACTTACAGATGAAAGCGTGTCTGTTATCTACTATCACCCCAAAAAAAATGACCGATTATAGATCTATAAAACCCATCACCAAAAACATTGTTTCACTCAATGCACCACCCATTGAGATAACAAAAACGCTGGGCGGTTATCCACTTTATATTTCGGAAACAAAATCAACTGGTGTAGTTCAAATAGAGTTGTTTTGGGGAAAAGGTTCTTTTCATCAAAAACAAGCTTTCCAATCTTCTCTTGCAGGTGATTTGATTTTTGCTGGCACAAAAAAAAGAAAAGAAGTTGAGATTATACAATTGTTTGATCACTTGGGCGCCACCCACCAAACCGAAACCCTTTTTATGGGTTCTTCGATTGTGTTGCGTTGCATGAAAAAACATTTTGAAAAAGTTTTTTCATGGTTATTAGAAAACGCCTCCGCGGCTTGCTATCCTGAACAAGAGGTTGCATCGGCCATATTGGTTCATTCTGCATCACTTGAAAGGCAACAGAAAACATCTAAATACTGGGCACTGCGTAAATCTATGGAAAAACTTTACGGCCCAAATCATCCACTCACGCGCTTTGGAAATACCGATGATTGTCAAAAAATAAACAGTGCTTGCCTTTTAAATTACCGCAAGAAACATTTACCTATTTCGGATTGTATGCTTTTTCTATCTGGAGATATTGACAAAGAAATTGTTGCGAAAACGAATGCAATTATGAGTCCCTATCCTGGAGGTGATTTTTCTGTGCCAACGTTTCAACATTGTTTCAATCTGCCAATAGACAATACTGTAATCAAGCACAAAGTGGCCAATACAAATCAGGTCAGTTTACAAATGGTAGCCCATATTTCCCCAAAAAACATAAAGGAAAAGCATGCGTTCACACTCCTAAATATGTGTCTCGGGGGTTATTTTGGCAGCCAATTAATGCAAGTGTTGCGGGAAGAAAAAGGTCTTACTTACGGTGTTTCATCTTATTTTCAACCCGCCTTTAAAGATTTTACCTGGACCATTGCTGGCGAATTTAATAGCACAAATACTCAAGAATCCTTTGAAACCATTGATATGATATTCCAAAATTTAAGAGATACCATCATGCCATTGGAAACTCTGAATAAAATAAAACAATATTATGCGGGTCAATTTAGGAGTGGCTTTGATGGTCCCTTTGCAATGAACAGCAAGGTTCAACACTTGCTCTTACAGGGTTTAGATATCGACTATTTTGAAACCGTATTGCCCAGTATATGGGCAATATCACCAAAAGACCTAAACCATTTGGCAAACAATTATTTACACAAAGAATCGTTTATACATGTACTTGCTGGTGACACATAAAACAAAAATTAGGTGTCGAACCGACAGGCAAAACATACATACCAACCATCAACACCATACGCATTGATATCGAGGGAATTATACCGTTTTTTTAACACCATCAAAAACATCCATCTGTTTTCAAGCATGGGGTTTCTTGTGTTTTGGACAAGCATCCATTGCCTTCAAGCTGTGAGTGAACCAGTTAAATTGCGGCGTGCTTGTTTAGACCGTACTAGCTCAATATTGACACTAAGCCTAGAGCCAGCAGTTGACAATTGCGGGAGTTTTCGAAACCATACAGTATTTGGTAGGGAGGATGCAAGTTCGCCATGGACCAAAATGGCAGAAACGACCACACTGTCCATTTCGAGTATTTCAATTACGTTGCCGAATAAAAAGAGATGGGAATTTTATATTTCCACATTTTTTTCTTGTACCGGCAAAGATAGTTTGATTTCAAACCATGTATTTATTGATGACAAAGCACCAGACCAATTTGAACCAGACAGTGTGTCTGTAGAATTGCAAAGTCAATGTATGTCTGCGGGTTGGTCTATCCCAAAAGAGCGTGATATAAAAGGATACAGCCTATTTAAATATGATGGTGTGGGAAATGTTTTAACTGGCGAGGTCACAGAAACACAACATGTCTTTACAGCCAGTACATTTAATACAACTATTGGGGGAAATAAATTTGCTATAGCAGCTTTTGATAGTTGTTTAAATGGTGGTTTAATAAGTAATTACCACTCTCCAATTCTACTAACACTTAAACAAGATGCTAATTTTTGGTGTACCAAGAAATCTACCCTTACATGGTCGGCGTATTTGGGTTGGAAAACAGAATATTATTCTGTGTGGCGGTTTGATTCGAGCCAAAACTCCTGGTTTCTTTTGGGAAAGGTCGACCCTCTTGCTACAAATAACCCTGCTGGACCTTATGTTTTTATTGATTCAACATTCACTGTAAATTCAAGTGTGCTTTATGTGATTCGTGCCAAAAAGATGGGCGAAAAAATAAGTTCAAGCTCAAATGCAGTCAAACACCGGTATACCCACCAACAAAACAATCCGTCAACAACCCATTTGTATACTGTCAGCGTAACAAATCCAAACGAAATAGAAATTGCGGGTGACTGGTTTTTGTCTGGGGCGGGGTCGGTTGCTACGCTTCAAAAAAAAACCATTTCAACCTGGTTTGATTTGGCAAAATACACCCAACAGAAACCCTTCTCTTATTTCGACTATGTAACAAAAACAAGCAATGAAATTGCCAGCTACCGGCTTATCAGAAAAAATGATTGTGGGTTGTCGGACGATAGTTCATGTGTTCACCAAAACACCCTTCTGTTAGAAAATAATCGAACCCTAACATGGAACCCCTATATAGGTTGGAATTGTATAAATAGTTCATACACATACGATTACACAATAGAAAGAAAAATAGGTTCCACGTGGAACATGTTGTATAGAACACAAAACAAGGAGTATACCATCCCAAATGATCTATACGGACCAGTGTTGTTTCGGATTGTGGTGAAAACAATAACGGGCGATGAATTTGTTGCCTTTTCAAACGAATTGGGTGTTTTTTTGGGATATGATAAGCAAAAAGATACTTTGTTGATACCAAACGCTTTCAAGCCCAATGGGGCAAATCCTGTTTTTCGCATAAGCAACCCCGCCATTGGCCTTGGGGAGTCTACCCTGTTTATTTATAATCGATGGGGTGCTAAACTATTTGAGGGGGATGCTCTTATTGGATGGAATGGACATCAAGACAATTCTTTTTCCTATCCCTTGTCCATCCCGGGTATCTATGTTTACCGCGTGATTGCCGACTATAGAAACAAATACGCAACTAAAAATGGAACACTTCTGCTGTTAGAATGATACAAAAGATCAAATTCTGTGGTAAAAATTCCTTTGCTGGTGCAGGAAGGCGAGAACTTTTTCGATCCTTGGTTCAAACAATTACACGAGATCACAATATGACTTTGTTGGGTTTACAATATGTTTTTTTGACCGATCATGCCCTAGTGAAGATGAACATAAAATATCTAAAACATACATCGTTTACAGATGTGATTAGTTTCGATTTGTCTTCATCACACCAAACCATTGACGGTGAAATATACATTTCAATAGACCGGGTCAAAGAAAACAGCCTTGTTCTATCAACGCCATACCAAGAAGAATTGTTGCGCGTTATGGCTCATGGTTTATTCCATTTATTGGGGTATAAAGATAAAACGCACAAGGAAAACCGGGAAATGCGACAAAAAGAAGATGCCTTCTTATCTTTGTGGCGCAATTCAACAACGGCCCCCCTTGAAATCAAAACAAACAAATCATGAACAATCACTATGACATAATAGTGGTTGGCGCCGGACATGCAGGATGTGAAGCTGCCCATGCGGCAGCCACAATGGGTTGTAAGGTATTATTGGTTACAATGAATATGGAAACAATCGCCAAAATGAGTTGTAATCCAGCTATGGGTGGAGTGGCAAAAGGTCAAATTATAAGAGAAATTGACGCCTTGGGGGGAATGTCGGCTATAATCACCGATAAAACCATGATACAATTTAGAATGCTCAACAAAAGCAAGGGTATGGCTATGTGGAGCCCCAGGGCACAAAGTGATCGTTGGCGATTTGCTGAAGAGTGGCGCCTGACCCTAGAAAAAAACAAAAATATAGATTTTTTTCAAGATGGTGTATTTTCTTTACTCATTGAAAATCAAGAGGTTGTTGGTATTATTACAGATTTGGGGTTGCACTTCAAGGCTACAAAAGTTGTTTTGACAACCGGTACATTTTTAAATGGCTTCATACATGTAGGCAGAAAAAATTTTGGTGGGGGGCGCATGGGTGAAAACGCATCAATCGGAATTTCTGCACAATTGTTGGCCTTGGGTTTTACAGTTGGCCGAATGAAAACGGGAACACCTCCCAGGGTAGATGGCCGATCGTTAGACTACTCAAAAATGGAAGAACAACTGGGTGATTCCCCGCATTCTAGGTTTAGTTATTTGCCTTCGACAAACGATTTGCTTTCTCAAAAAAGTTGTTACATAACCTATACAAACGAAGAAGTTCACGGTGTTTTGCGAGAGGGTTTTTTAGACAGTCCGATGTATAATGGTAGCATTTCTGGATTGGGTCCCCGTTACTGTCCCAGCATTGAGGATAAAATAAACAGATTTGCAGAACGCACACGCCACCAAATATTTGTTGAACCCGAAGGGTGGAATACTTGCGAAGTCTATGTAAATGGATTTAGCACTTCTCTCCCGGAAAATATTCAATTGCGGGCTCTCAGATTAATACCGGGGTTTCAAAATGCCAAAATGTTTCGTCCCGGCTATGCTATAGAATATGATTTTTTTCATCCCACCCAACTCAAAAACACATTGGAAACCAAATTGGTTCGTGGTTTGTATTTTGCGGGTCAAATAAATGGAACAACGGGTTACGAAGAAGCCGCTTGTCAGGGCTTAATGGCTGGAATAAATGCAGCCCTTAACCTACAGAAAAAAGAATCACTTGTTTTGGGTAGACATCAAGCGTACATCGGCGTATTAATCGATGACCTAATAAACAAGGGTACAGAAGAGCCCTACAGAATGTTTACTTCTCGAGCAGAGTACCGCATCTCGCTTAGACAAGACAATGCAGATGAACGCCTAACACCCATTGGTCATGGCATTGGCCTAGCAGACAAACAAAGGGTTGATGAACTCAACAACATACGCACGCAAACCCAAGAGATATTGACACTGCTAAAGCAAATTAAGGTATCTCCCACAGAGTTGAAAGACAATGTTGGCGACTGGGTTGAAATTACAGAAAAACAAAGTGCTCACAAGTTATTACTTCGCCCACAAATAGGACTAGATACCTTAGAAAAGATACCCCATATTAAAATTAAACTATTGGGCTATCAAAACGAAGCAAAAGAGCGGGCTCTTATTTATATAAAATACCAGTCTTATATAAATAAGGAAAATGCTGAGGCCGAGAAATTGAGCAAATTAGAGGGTATATCTATCCCCCACAATTTGGATTTCAACAAATTTTCGTCTATCGGTTTGGAAGCAAGAGAAAAATTGCACAAAATAAGGCCCTCAACCATTGGTCAAGCGAGCAGAATTAGTGGTGTAAATCCTGTAGATATTCAGGTTTTGTTGGTTCATTTTGGAAGATAATTCATACCCATGAATAACCCTAACCCATGTAAAAAAATCCTTTCTTTTGATCGTAATCACATTGAAAAACATCTTACGGGTGGTGATTGTTTTGGGTGGGCGGTTGGTGTTGTTTCGGGTGTTTCGGGTGTTGCGCATTTTACAACCTGGCTTCTTTTGTGTGGTTGGTTGGCAAATGGATATAGGCTTGGCAAATATGGCTCACTGTTTTTTTTAGGACTGTGTAGATTTCATTGTGTAATGCTATGGGGAGGGGTGTTGGTTTTTGGGGGCGGTGGCATAGGCTGTGCAAACCCGGTTCAACCCCAAGGGGGAGAAAAAGATACCACAGCGCCCGTATTGATGTCAATAGAAAATACTCCCACAAAAGGAAAAACCAGGATTCGATTGGTGTTTAATGAAAACATTCAAGCCACAGGTAAAGTTTTGGCTTCTCCCATTATTTTGAATACAAACACAAGCACAGACACGAATCAAATCAAAAAAAATATTTATAGAAATACCATTACCCTTACACTTCCCAAGCACGTCGAAACTATTTATCTTAACGCTTTTGTTAAAGACTTAAATGAAGGCAATTCCATCGCATGCCCGACATTGTTAATAGGCAAAGATTCTGGAGAAATTTTTATTCGCGTTTTAACCACCGTGGGTGAGAAAAGCACTTACAATTGTTTCATAAAACAGGGACAAAAAATTTATTTACCCGAAAATCTACCAAACAATATCTATCACTTTTCGGGTATGGGTAATGAACAATTTTATACAACTATTATAAAAAACGACAACAACAATTTTTTAATTGATAACAATGAATCCTATTTGGTTTTTTACAGTTCCATCGATTCTAAGGATACAATTGTTGCGAGCCTTTACCCCATAAACAACACTTTCAAAACAGCGTATATAGACAGCTTGGGTAATGCTATGGTTGTGGGGGTTCCCTTGTTTTATGAGTGGCTTAATGTAAGCCGCTATTTGTCCTGGTCAAATGATACGTTATTGGTCAAGAAAAAAATGTTGGGTTATGTAAAAAATCTCTTGCATATAGATACTTTTTTTAAAAGTACGGCACAAATAAAAAGGTGTTTTAATGATCGCGGTATTGTTTACCGTTACATAAAAACCCAAACAGGCGATACGCTTTATTTTTCTCCCACAAACAATAGTTTAATCGACAATTGGTGGGTGACGGACACCGCGATGGGTGAGTCCCAGGCAAACCATACATTGAAAAGTTACTGGGATTCCTTATCTCCTATCGATTCGCCCCCCTCCGATTACAAATACCCTCATTTGCCAAAAATCCCTGTTACACCAGTGTTTATGCAGAAAACCATTGTTCGTGGATTGGCCAAATCTAAAATACAAGATGTGGGTGTCTTACAATTGGAAAACCCGAACGATGTGGGGGTTTTTTTTAAATTATCCGGTACTGGCGTTTCTTTTATTGGTTATATTGACCCTAATCATTTTGATTCTGTTAGTAGAAAAACCCTCGCGGGTACACTGTCTTTGTTGGCACCTGAAGGAGAATATTCTTTTTACAGTTGGATAAACAATACTGTTGCCAAAGAGGGTTTTCATACTACTACAGTAGACGCTGTTGATTTTAAAACCAATAGACTCATGGAAGGTGCAGAATTGTTTTTTATACAACAAAAGCCTTTGAGAGTGAATTTTAAGCTTCAAAATACAGTTATACTTCCAGAAATAAGTTTGTATAGTTCTGGTATAATCGTTCATTAAAAACTGTTTCACGTGAAACTACTTTGTCGTTTATATCAAACAATGAAAGAGCGTGGAAAACTGATTTGTTATCAGCTCCATTTTTAATATGTAACGTGGGTAAATTATTGGGTTTGGTTGTTATTGTTGTTGTTTTATATATTATTAAATTATTGATATATTGATACTTAGTTTTTATATTTTATGCATACTTTTACTTTTATAACACTTATCAAGGTTTCAACATAGCTATAATATATAATATTAATTATAATAATTAATGATATAATTTATTATTACTGGGTTGTATAAAAAATTGCATTTATGGGTGTATCTATCTTGGGTATTACAAACGCGTAGAGTATTTTTGTCTTATGATTGATAAAATACAACAATGCGAAAAAAATGTATTGAGTTTTATTTTCGATGACAACAAAAACACAGTAGAAAAATTTCGTTTGGATTTTTTATCAAAGAAAGGAGAAGTTTCACTTTTATTTGATTCTTTTAAATTATTGCCACCAGTAGATAAAAAAAAATATGGTGAAATGTTAAATGATTTAAAAAAATTAACACTGGATACAGTTACGAATAACCACAGTAAGAACCAACAACAACAAGGATATAATAAAAAATTATTTCCAACCTATCAAAACAATCCAGGATCCTTGCATCCGATTCGTATTGTAGAAGAAAAAATATCGAGTATTTTTTTGTCATTGGGTTTTGATTATGCAGAAGCAATTGAGATAGAAGACGATCATCACAATTTTTCAGCGCTTAATTTTAAGGAAGACCACCCTGCAAGGGATATGCAGGATACATTTTTTATAGGGTTGAATATGTTAAGAACCCATACAAGCTCGGTTCAAATTAGAGAATTAAAAAAAGGGGTGTTGCCCTTGAGAATAATAATGCCAGGAAGAGTATATAGAAATGAAGATATTAGTGCCAGAAGCAATTGTTTTTTTCATCAATTGGAAGGTTTGTATGTAGATAAAAAAGTTACATTCGCAGATTTAAAACAAACGCTTTTTTATTTTGTACAACAATTTTTTGGAGAAGGAACAAAGGTTAGGTTTAGGGCAAGTTATTTTCCTTTTACAGAACCAAGTGCAGAGATGGATATTTGGGCTGGAATAGATACCGAAGAGAATAAAAAATTAACCAAAGGGACCGGGTGGTTAGAGATTTTGGGATGTGGTATGATTCACCCAAATGTATTAACAGCGTGTAATATAGATTCTAATGTATACAACGGTTTTGCTTTTGGTATGGGCATCGACAGAATAGCCATGCTTAAATATAAAATACACGATATTCGGGATATGTTCACAAACGATACACGGTTATTGTCTCAATTCACAGGGGTATAAAAAAGAATTTTGGAAAGAAAAAAACTTTATTTCGCCAGCGATTTTCATTTGGGTTTTCCATCAGAAAAAACCTCTATTATCAGAGAAAAAAAGATTGTTGATTGGTTAAATTTTGCAGCCAAAGATGCGCATACAATTTTTTTGTTGGGAGACATTTTTGATTTTTGGTTTGAGTATAAAAAAGTTGTTCCCAAAGGATTCGTAAGATTTTTGGCTTGTATTGCCAACGCAACAGAAAATGGTGTGAAGGTGTGTGTGTTTCCGGGTAACCATGATTTATGGTATTTGGATTATTTGGTAAAAGAATGCGGTGTTGAAATATGTCACCAACCCACAACACTTGAGTACTTAGACAAGGTTTTTTATCTTCACCATGGTGATGGCTTACACCGTGAAGAGCGAATGTATAGGGCATTAAAAAAGTTTTTTTTGTTTGCTCCCGCAAGATATCTTTTCCGTTGTTTACATCCTGATATCGGTGTAAGAATGGCACAGTTCTTAAGCAAAAGAAGTCGTCATTCCCAAAAGCATTCCATGGGGGGCAATTATATGGGAGATACCAAAGAATATCTAACCCAATTTGCGCAAAACCACCACCGCCAAATGAGTGAAAACCAAACCAAAGACAATAAGGTTTTGGTGCCCAATTTTTACGTGTTTGGCCATCGCCATTTAACACTAAACATCAAACTCACTGGCGGTGCAACGTATATAAACCTAGGCGATTGGTTAAATACGCAGCAATACGCAGTTTTTGAGGGGAATACAATTGAAATTAAATCCTGGCCAAGCGAAAATACATAGCGAAAACCACCTTGATATCCGTATCTCAAATCCCCAAAAACCCTTACATGCCGAGAAAAAAAACATTAAAAAAACCGTGAAACCAACCAATCACAACGGACTTTTTTAATGCAATGGTGCACGAAAACCAAGGTGGGAAGAGCAAATTCGGGGTATCAATAACCATTTGGTTTGAATAGGTATCTTTGTACTATACATGTTGGAAAAACTAGAAGCTGTTTACGCACACTTTAAAGATATAGAATTGTTGTTGAGTAGCCCAGAAATTGCGCAAGACATTACACGTTTTACCAAGCTCAACAAAGAGTATCGAGACCTTGAGGATCTTGTAGGGTCTTATTATGAATATAAAAATTGGTTTGAAAGAATCAAAGAAGCAAGGGAAATTTTAAACAACGAAAAGGATAAAGAGTTGCGAGATATGGCAAAGGACGAGTTGGTATTACTTGAACCAATGCAATATCAACTTGAAGAAACAATTCGTCTTCAATTATTACCCAAAGATTTAGAGGATGCAAAACCAGCGGTTGTTGAAATAAGGGCGGGTACAGGGGGAGATGAAGCAGGAATTTTTGCGGGCGATTTGTTCAGAATGTATCAGCGATATTGTGACCGAATTGGTTGGAAAATGGGCGTTGTAGACGAAACAGAGGGAACGGCGGGAGGTTTTAGCAAAATAATATTTGAAATACCCCAAATGGGATCCTATGGAATATTAAAATATGAGAGTGGGGTTCACCGGGTGCAAAGGGTTCCCGCAACAGAGAGTCAAGGGAGAGTCCACACATCGGCGGTTAGTGTGGTTGTGATGCCAGAAGCTGAAGAAGTAGATGTTCAACTCAATCCAGCAGATGTTAAAATGGAGACAAGTAGAAGTGGGGGCGCTGGTGGTCAAAACGTAAACAAAGTTGAGACAAAGGTACAATTAACGCATATACCATCAGGATTGGTAGTGGTGTGTCAAACCGAGAGAAATCAGCTCGGGAACCGAGAAAAAGCCATGAAGATGTTGGCCACAAAATTATATGAAATTGAATATAAAAAGCACATTGAAGCGATATCGTTGCGAAGAAAAACCCTTGTAAGTACAGGAGATAGAAGTGCCAAGGTAAGAACCTACAATTATTCACAAGGCAGAGTAACAGACCATAGAATTGGGTTAACACTGTACAATTTATCAGCAATTATGAATGGCGATATTCAAGAAATATTAAATGCGCTTCAAGTTGCAGAAAATGCAGAAAGACTTAAAGAAAGTCAACTTTAATACTATCAAACACCAGCAGCAGTTTGGAAAACACCCTTGTCGGTTCGTTGTTTTGGGGTGGATATTTGTTTTGTACCCAAACCCTTACAAGTGATAATGGTTAACTGTGTTTTCATGGTTGTTTAATATTTGTAACGCAATCTTAAAACACTATACACAGTAGACGTAAAACGCCCCCAATATGTTGTAAAAAATGTTGAAAATATACGAGCAATCAAAAAAACAAATTACGATAAAAAAACAAATCTCAACAAGAAAACAAATCTCACCCCGCCCCCAAAAGGGTATTGAATATTTTTAAACCATCGAGGTTAAGAAGGTAATTTGTTGCGCAACGCTCTGGATGGGGCATCATACCGAAAACATTTTTTCTAGAATTACAAATACCCGCAATATTATTTAATGAACCATTGGGGTTACAGTCCAAGGAAATAGCACCCAATTTATCAGAATAGCGATACAACACTTGTTGATTTTCTTCTAATTGTGAAAGGGTTTTATGGTCACAAAAATAACGACCCTCACCATGTGCAATCGGAACGCACAAAACGGTTGATTGGTGTAATTTTCCAGCTGCGTTCAATGGGTCATACCCAGGCACCAAATAAATATTTTTGCATATAAACCGCATATTTACATTTCGTAATAGAGCACCGGGAAGCAAACCGCTTTCACACAAAATCTGGAAACCATTGCAAATCCCCATTACAAATCCCCCGTTTTCAGCATGGGTTTTTATGCTCTGCATAATTGGAGAAAGTTTAGCAATTGCCCCGCTTCGCAAATAATCCCCATAAGAAAAACCGCCCGGCAAAAACAAATGTGAACACGACTGCAGATCAGTTTCTTTGTGCCACAGGCGTACAATAGGGTTGGGTGTTCGGGTTTGCAAAACCTTAATTAGGTCGGCATCACAATTTGACCCCGGGAAAATAACAACACCTATTTTAACCATGTTACAAAGGTAGATTAATTGTCGTGCACGCTTGTTTCTTTCTTTAACAAACCCATTGCCTGCAAGGCATAAAAATTTACAGACCGAATGGGGGTGGAGTGAAACCCTACTATAGAATTCTCGTTCAAGGTTTTATAGACCTCGGTAGCACAGGACCCCAATATGGTTTCACTGGAAATTGGGATTTGAATACGCAAAAATTCACAGAGTTTAGAAAAATGAAACAAAACCGAAAGTAAGGGACCTTTCAGTCCAATATGGGGTGGTTTTTTCCCCATTGTTTCAGCCAATTGTTCAGCCAATTGTTTGTAAGACATATTTTCAGAAACACAAACATGACGTTTCCCCCACAAACCAGTTTCATAGACAAGCAGCATAAGTTTTGCGACATCTTCAACACCCACAAAACCCGTGCCTCCTGTGGCATAAAAAGGAAATTGTTTGTGAATTATCCGATACAGTTGATTAGATCCAGTTTTACCATCTCCCAAACCTAAAATTACGCCTGGGTTTATAATTCCAACATCCAAACCCTCCGCTTTTCCACGCCACAATTCCTGCTCAGAAAGGTATTTGCTTTTGGCATAGTTACTATTGAATTTTCCATCACCCCAATCCAAATCTTCTGTGATTACACCTTCATTATATCCCCCCCCGAGAGAAGCAATAGAGCTAACATGAACCACCTTTTTCACCCCATTAAATAAACAAGCGTTTACAATGTTACGAGAACCTAAAACATTAATTTGTATGAGTGAAAGTATATCTTTTTTGGCAAAAGAAATTTTCCCTGCACAATGAAAAACACATTCAATACCGATTATGTGTTCCAATAAACTTTCCATGTCAAGCAAATCCCCCGTAACCCATTTGGGTTGGAAAGCGGCAGGCAATTGGTAAAAAGAATGTATGGAATCAAACAAAATAAAGGGCCCCTTATGACGGCTCAATGACGTGACCCTATAGCCCACTTTTAACAACAAACAACAAACATGAGCACCCAAAAAACCAGTGGCACCCGTAACAAAAACAGCAGGCCTATCCATAAAAGTGAACAAAAATAATTCATTAAACACCAAGGACACAGTAATTTTTTGCACCTACCTTTGTACAATGAATCATGTTATCATTATCAATGGTCCCAACTTAAACCTCACGGGCAGTAGGGAACCAGAAATATATGGAAAACAAACATTAGAGGAGTATTTTATTGGTCTTCAAGCGCGGTTTAATTTTCTGGCTATCAGCACTACCCAAAGCAATATAGAAGGAGAAATCATTAACAGTATTCATGCAGCGGGAACCGATGAGCGATGTTTGGGGATAGTATTAAATGCGGGTGCATATTCCCACACAAGCATTGCTATAGCCGATGCAGTTAAGGCAATATCCAAGCCAGTGGTCTTGGTTCATATTAGCAATATTTACGCCCGTGAACCAGAGCGAAAAACAGATCTATTGGTGGGGTCCGTAAAGGGTATGATTTGCGGATTGGGGTTGCATGGCTATGAGTTGGCCTTGCGTTCACTTTTGTCTTAGTATTGGAACCTATATTTGTATTAACAATGGGACTTAGACAAGAAAAATTTGGCAAACAAATTCAACGTGATTTGGGTGAGTTATTTAATAGTAACAAAAACGAATGGCTGCTTGGAGCGTTCGTTACAATTAGCAATATTTCTGTAAGCCCCGACCTTGGACATATAAAAATTTATATTTCTTTATACAACAACCCCAAACGTGCCAGTATTTTGGCACAGCTCGATTTTTGTAATAAGGACATAAGGCATGCATTGGCCCAACGAATAAGAAACAGTGTAAAAAAAATGCCCAATCTTCATTTTTATGAAGATGATACACTAGAGTATGTTGCCAAAATGGAAGAGCTATTAAAAACAATAAACAACCCCAAATAGCACAACCCCAAAAACACAGTAGTTAAAACCTGAGCGTTAGTAAAAAAAGTGCACTATCAAACTTTCATTTAACATATCGCGCAGATATTTTTTTTCTCAATCAAATCCAAGTATTGTAAATATTATTACTGGGATATCTTTGGTGGGCTATTCTATTGGCGCTGTCGCACTGGTTATATTACTTAGTGCCCTCAATGGTTTTGAAACCACCATTTTTTCATCCTATAAATATACTGACCCCGATTTGTTGTTAAGCCCCAAAACCGGAGTGGTTTTTTCACTTAGTACCAAGCAACTCCAACAACTCCAAAAAATACCTGATGTTTCGGTGGTCTCAAGGGTTTTTGTGGGCAAGGCGATAGTTCATTATGGCGAACAACAAACGGTTTGTAAGGTTGTGGGTGTTGACACAGCATTTAGACGAAGAATGTGTTTTGATTCGATTGTAACCGCTGGGGAAGCCATTTTTTTTGATCCGAAGCGAGACAAGGTGGGTGCATTGGCAGATATGGCTTTAATGTCAGAAGGCTTGGTATATCGCTTGGGAGTCGGCAAAATAGATGCGCCCATTTCTTTGATGGTGGTTGACAAAGATGCAGGATTGCATTCAAGTGACGCCCTGAGGGTGTTTGATTTTATCCCTTCCGCCATTGTGCGTTTACCCGAAGAACAAAACAATCAAACCATATATATAGCACTTGAAAAAGCCCGTGAATTATTTGGAATCAGTGATGGCAATTACCCCATCACAGGCAATGAAATTACCCAACTGGAGTTTGGTTTGCGCGAGGGCATTAGAGAAAACAAAAAAAAAGTTGAGCGCATAAAAAAAGACATATTGGCTGTGTTATCGAATCAGCAACACACGCTTAAAAATCCACAAGAGCAACATTTGTTGTTGTATAAAATGTTCAACACAGAAAAACGGATATCATTTTTGATTTTAGCATTTGTCTTGTTATTGATTTCTTTTAATTTGTTGGGCGCTTTGACATTGTTGGTTATGGATAAGCGAAACGACTTTTTGTTGTTGAGCTATATGGGATTGAAAAAAAATGCTATACGGGCAGTGGTTTTTTGGGAAGGGGTTTGGATTAGTGTTGGAGGAACAATCATCGGTCTTGTTGTGGGCGCAATAGTGGTATTGGTTCAGCAAAAATTTGGTTTGGTTACAACCCAAGGATCACTTACAATTTCTTATCCAGTCGAATTGAGAAGCGAAGACATGTTGCTAATATTGTTGTTTAATAGTGCTTTGGGAATAGTTAGTGCCCTTATTCCTGCCTGGAGGGCTGGAAAGCTCTGCGATGGAAAGCCGGAAGAACAAGCCCAAAATAAAGAATAGGAAAAACATGAAATATTTAATTGTTGGTCTTGGAAATATTGGTGAAGAATACCATCACACGAAACACAACATAGGATTTGACGTGGTGGATTGTTTGGTAAAAAAAATTGGGGGAGAGTGGACCACGGTTAAGCATGGAAAAATGGCGACCCTATCCCACAAGGGCAAAAAATTGTTGGTTTTAAAACCCAATACCTACATGAATATTAGTGGCAAAGCGGTTGCTTACTGGATGCAAGTAGAGAAAATCGCATTGGAAAACATCTTTATTATTACAGATGATTTGTCTCTCCCATTGGCCAAATTACGGATAAAGGCCAAAGGAAGTGATGGTGGCCACAACGGGTTAAAAAGCATACAAATAAGTTTGAATACTGAAAATTATGCACGGTTGCGATTTGGTATTGGCAGTGATTTTGAGCAAGGACATCAGGTTGAATACGTATTGGGTAAATGGAAAGAGGAAGAGAAACCAAGCGTATTGATGGCATGTGAAAGATGTGTCGAAGGAATTTTACAATATTGTTTGCGTGGGATAGGGGTTGCTATGAATTACACCAACACCCCCCTAACGCTCCCCAACCCCCCATTAACCCCATCTTAAACCCCAACCCCATCCGAGAAAAAATTCAATATGCCTAAAAAATATTGTTTGAAGATGATATTGCTTCCCCGGAGCTCATCGATGGACAATCAAGAAACATAAATCAAACAACCCCTATAAACATGCCCCAAGTATACACCCTACTTTCACCCGCATTGGTTAACAAAAACACCCACAAAATTTTTCAAAGGCAGGTGGTTGTAATTGATGTGTTGCGCGCAACAACCAGTATGGTGGTAATGCTCAAAAATGGTGCCGATGAGGTCATACCGATGGGCAGCCTAGAAGAAACATTGGCTATGAAAACCCAGGGATATTTGATTGCTGGTGAACGAAATGGTCACAAGGTTCAAGGGTTTGATTTTGGGAATTCTCCACAAGAGTTTACCGCAGAGGCTGTGCAAGGAAAAAAATTAGCAATTACAACCACGAATGGAACCCGGGTGTTAACCCTGTGTGAAGGGGCAAAAAAAATATGGATTGGTTCGTTTTTAAATCTCACGGCGACCGCAAATGCGGTGCTCAAATTTTCCAACAAGGACATCGAACAAACGGAGCCGATGCACAATAAGAAATCGTCCCCCTTTTTTGTAGAGGAACAAAACAAAGGCCACTTGCATGAAGAAACGAATTCGAACGACGTTGTATTATTTTGTGCTGGTTGGAAGCAGCAGTTTAATTTAGAAGACACCATTTTCGCCGGCGCTATAGCAGAGGCATTGCAAAGCAGAGGTTTTTTGTTGGCCGACGATGCCTCTTTGGCCGCACTTTTATTGTGGAAACAAGCAAAAGACAATTTGACCGGGTTTTTAGCAAGGGCAAGTCACGTGAAACGATTTAATAGTTTAAATGTGGTGGGTGACCTTGAAGAATGTTTAAAAATCGACTCGAGCAAATTGGCGATTTTGTATGAAAAAGGAAAACTGGTAGGCAATCGCCCTTGAAAATAGTATTTTTGTGAAATAGACCAATGGGCAACATATTAAATAGACCGGTTCGTGTATTGATAGCTAAAGTAGGACTTGATGGTCATGATAGGGGAGCAAAAGTTATCGCTACAGCATTGCGCGATGCGGGAATGGAGGTAGTTTACACTGGCCTCAGACAAACCCCAGAAATGGTTGTACAGACGGCAATTCAAGAAGATGTTGATGCTATTGGTGTGAGTATATTGTCTGGGGCGCACAACACAATATTCCCCAAAATATTGACACTTATGAAAGAAAGTGGTTTGGATGATGTTTTGCTAACGGGTGGTGGCATCATACCAGACAAGGATGTAGGGGTGCTTAATAATTTGGGCGTGGCCCAGTTGTTTCCCCCCGGAACCAAAACACAAGAAATAGCTGCCTATATACAAGAATGGGCCGAAGCAAATAGGAAGCACTAAACCAATTTGGGAACAAGAAGATAGCAGAAGCAATTGGCAAGAGCTTATAATATTACATCATTACCTTGTCAATAACAACCACCCCACAGAAACCGATCAACAACCATGTCATACAATAACATTATTACGGAGATAGCCAATAATATTATGGTGATTAAAATTAATCGCGAAAGTAAAATGAATGCGCTAACCCTAGAAACTTTGAGTGAGATTAAACAAGCTGTCGAATGGGGAAGCGAAAACGCTACCGTACATGCGATGATTTTAACGGGAGAAGGCCAAAAAGCCTTTGCTGCAGGAGCCGACATTTCTGAATTTACCCATTTTAGTATTGATGAAGCTACAAGGATGAGTGCGGATGGTCACGATGTAATGGACGCAATAGAAAACGCAAGCAAAGTTGTGGTTGCAGCTGTCAATGGTTTTGCATTGGGGGGTGGCTGTGAATTGGCGATGGCTTGTCACATGCGAATTGCTTCAAGCAATGCCAAATTTGGCCAACCAGAAGTGAATTTAGGTGTAATACCAGGATATGGGGGAACCCAACGATTGGTTCAACTTATAGGCAAAGGAAGGGCCTTGGAAATGTTGTTGACAGGAGTTCCAATAGACGCCCAAACAGCATTTCAATGGGGGTTGGTGAACAGCGTAGTTTCACAAGAAGAATTAATAAAAGAAGCCAAAAAACTCTGTGAAAAAATTAGTACAATGAGCCCTAGCGCAGTTGTGAAAGTTATAAAATGCATAAATGATTATTTCAAACCAAATGTAAATGGTATGCAACGCGAAATCTATGAATTTGGTGAAGCGTTTGGCACGCCTGATTTTGTTGAGGGAACTGGGGCATTCCTTAAGAAGCAAAAACCCGTATTTAGAGATTAAAAAATCGTAAATTTGAAACATGTACTCTCGCTGTAGTCAATTTTTAATGGGGATAATTTTTTGTGTGACATCCTGTACCAACAACAAGTTTGATACAGATGATATCGAACGAAACAACGCGAATGCACAAAATCCAGTAAACACATCAAAAACAATCCTGGGTGATGTTGTATTTGCAGACACTTCTTTTTTGTTTGGAAATATCCAGGAGGGCGAAATGGTGCAACACACCTATACATTCACCAATACGGGCAAGGCCCCTGTAAGCATTTCTAAAGTAACAGCCCAATGTGGATGCACGACCCCAGAGTATACGCAGGATATTGTGGCTCCAGGAAAAAAGGGAAAGGTAACGGCAACATTTAACAGTGCTGGCCGAGGCGGACCCATGGGCATTTTGAATGAAAAAAGCATTACAGTTCAGTTAGACAATAGTAAAACGTCTCAAGTGGTATTAAAATTTAAGGCCTATGTTTTTGCCAAAGAAGGCAATGCCACAGACGAGGTGGATGCCGCTCAAAACCAAGAGGACCACTAAATAGTGCAAAACAAACTATCCCAATAAAGGCTATAATAGCAGTGTTAATAAAGAACCCAATAGTTGTAAATAGATGGAATTTGTAAAAAACCACTAACCACGCCACGCCTCGCTACACCAAACCATAAACCCTTCAAACCAATCCAAACCATGAATATATTACAAACCAACCCAGCCCCAACCCAATCCCCAATGCTAATGATGTTATTAATCATGGCTGTTTTTTTTATTTTTATGATTTTGCCACAGATGCGGAAGCAAAAAAAGGCAAAAAAGTTTTTGGAAGTGCTAAAAAAGGGCGATCATATAATAACAACGGGTGGCATTCACGGCAAAATAATTTCAGTTTTAGACGCTCACTTTGTTGTCGAGATGGAGGAAGGAAAAGCCAAAATAGAGAAATCTGCCGTGAGTATGGAGATGACACAGAGTGGATATCCATCCAACAGCACCCCAGGATAAACCAATTTTCCTTGCATTGCTTAGAATAGGAATAACCGGAAACATGGGGAGCGGAAAAACCACCGTTTGCCAAATCTTCGAACAACTCGGGATTTCAGTGTACAATGCAGATACAGAAGCCAAAAAACTCTATGTAACGCATTTGGGGTTGAAACGGGCTGTGATAGAACTGTTGGGAGACGCCGCCTATTTTGCGGATGGGCTGCTCAACCGAAAATGGATTACAGAAGCAATTTTTTCTGATACTGCAAAACGACAAGCACTGAACAAATTGGTACACCCCCTTTTATTAGAGGATTTTAATGCCTGGTGCACGCAAAAAAATGATGGAAAAACCCCGTATATATTGAAGGAAGCCGCAATATTATTTGAGACGGGATCGTATAAGGAACTTGATTTTGTTATTGGTGTGCTCGCACCCAAACCCTTGATTTACGAGAGAATCATGCAGCGCGATTCTATTAGCGCTTCACAGACAAGCAAACGACTTAAAGCGCAATGGCCCGAGAAAAAATGGAAAGCCTTATGCAAATACACAATTTTAAATGACGGAAAAGCACCCCTAATAAAACAAGTACTAAACACACACAATTGCATTGTATTGGGGCAAGAATAAAAAGCCATTGATTATTTTTCCCGCAAACCCCGACCAACTTTCTGTATTAATCCCTGCTCATCCAAAACAATGCGCAGCTTATCAAGTACTCCGTTTACAAAGCGAGAGCTATTGGGTGTGCTATAGTTTTTTGTAATTTCGAGGTATTCATTGATGGTTACTTTTGGTGGAATTGTTGGAAAATATAAAAATTCTGTTAGTGTTAATTTGATGATCAACATATCCATCACAGCGATGCGAGAAGGATCCCAATTGTCTGTAATTTCTGCTATTTGAGCCTCGAATACCGAGTTGTTTTTTGCAGTAATTTCAAACAACAGAATGGCCATTTCAATTTCTTCGGTATTTTTTATGGGAGAGTCAAGAATGGAAACATGTCCATTTTCTGTTGCGCCTTGAAGGGTTTTTTCAATTTCCCGCGTTGTGTATAATTCATCATCACCCCAGGATGGATAATACTCCGACAAAGTATCAAAAAAAGCCTCCTTTGTTTCAAAGAATGAAGCATAGAATTCCTCCAAAAAAACTTGTTGCTGATCAAAACTAGGATTGTCAAATATGGAAATATCGCAAACAAACTCCCATTCATTCATCCACTCATACCAAGCGTCAAAGTTTTTTGATAATTCCGACCATACAAAAGGAAACTGCTGATTTTCTACTTTGCCAATGGCAAGGTGAAGGTGTTTAATTAAGGGCATTCGATCAAGCAAGGATAAATCCCTAATCTTAGCAGTATCAGGGAAATATTTGCTTTTTTCAATGGCCTGCTTTTCGAGTAGGTGTTGGGATAGTTGATAGGGAAGGTCGAGCAAAAAAAGAAAAAAAGCATGACTTTGGCAGATGCAATCCGCAAGGTTTTCCTTTGCCTTGTCTATGAAGCGAATCTGATCACTACCAAGATGCGTCCAATCAAAATCCGAAATCGAATTTCCTTGTTGGAAGGAATAAAGCGCTTGAAGGGCTTTGATGCGCACCAGTCTTCTAGATATCATAGAACGAAAGCTCAAATATACAAATTTTCACCACAGTAAAAGTAATAAGTATACAAGCAATGCCGATTCAAATGGTTAATTTTGTATCTTATATGGCCAGTATTACATTTCGTTTTGAACAGAAAAACAAAGAAGACCTTAGGGTTGATGTTTACCTGGGCGAATCCATTTTAGATGTTGCCATAGAAAACGACATTCAGTTAAATCATAATTGTGGGGGTGTTTGTGGTTGTAGCACTTGTCATATTTATGTAGAAAGTGGCGAAGAATTTTTGCCTGAAATGAGTGATCGGGAAGAAGAATATGTAGACCGAGCCAGAAATCCAAAATATACAAGTCGTTTGGCTTGCCAATGCAAGCTCGAAAAATTGGGCAATATTATTGCAGTTATTCCCGACCAAACCGGAATCATAGGACATTAATGAAGCCAATTTTCAGACAACATCAGTCGCAATAATATAGAAACCCACCCACAATGCAGATGTACGAACCCCCCATTAAATGGACTGATTACGAAGACATTGCCATAAAATTGTACGAACGATTCGGAGATGATTTCTCAGAAACAAAAATATATCGCATTCGATTTACTGAATTACTCGAGTGGATATTGGAAACACCAAATTTTGAAGGAAGTCGAGAAGAAAGCAATGAGGGACATTTGGAAATGATTCAAGCACAATGGGTTTATGAATGGAGAGATAACCAATAAATATAATAATTTTACAACAACCAATAATTGATAATACATGATGGATTTTGATTTAACCGAGGAGCATTTAGCCGTGCAACAGGCAGCCCGGGAGTTCGCCCAAACAGAATTGTTACCTGGGGTTATTGAGCGTGACAACCTTCAAAAATTTCCTACAGAACAAATAAAAAAAATGTCCGAAATGGGCTTAATGGGAATGATGGTTGATCCCAAATATGGGGGTGGGGGGATGGATACAATTTCTTATGTTTTAGCAATGGAAGAGATTTCAAAAATAGATGCCTCTGCAAGTGTTTGTATGAGTGTAAATAACTCTTTGGTTTGTTGGGGACTCGAACATTATGGCAGTGAAGAACTAAAAACAAGATATTTAATCGCGTTGGCGAGTGGAAATAAACTGGGCGCTTTTTTATTGAGCGAACCTGAGGCTGGAAGTGATGCAACCAGCCAACAGACTTCGGCAATAGACAGGGGGGATCATTATGTATTGAACGGAACAAAAAACTGGATTACCAATGGAAATTCTGCGGATTATTATATTGTTATTGCCCAAACTGACATTGAAAAGAAACACAAAGGCATTAACGTTTTTATTGTTGAAAAAGGATGGGATGGTGTAACGGTTGGAAAAAAAGAAGACAAATTGGGAATACGTGGCAGTGATACACATAGCATAATGTTTCAGGATGTTCAGGTACCCAAAACAAATCGCATAGGAGAAGACGGATTTGGATTTAAGTTTGCCATGAAAGTTCTCAGCGGCGGAAGAATTGGCATAGCAGCACAGGCTTTGGGCATTGCCAGTGGGGCCTATGAATTATCCCTGAAGTACTCAAAAGAGCGCAAAACATTTGGCACTGAGATTATGAATCATCAAGCCATAGCATTTAAATTGGCAGATATGGCCACAGAAATAGAGGCAGCTCGTCTTCTGTGCTTTAAAGCTGCTTGGATGAAAGACCAAGGCCTTGATTTTGACAGAGCAAGTTCGATGGCAAAACTGTTTGCCTCTGAAGTAGCTATGAAAACAACGATTGAAGCGGTTCAGATACATGGAGGATATGGTTATGTGAAGGAGTATCACGTAGAACGTATGATGCGAGATGCAAAAATTACCCAAATTTATGAGGGAACAAGTGAAATGCAACGCATCGTTATTTCTCGCGATATTTTGAAGTAAAAGCGTTAGCAATCTTTTTATGCTAGTAAGGTTTGCGGGGGGGGGGGGGCAAATAATAGTGACAGTTAATTGATATAAAACCCATTTTTTATTAATAATGTTTGTATTTGTAAAATTATTAACTTAAAGTTGAAAGATAATCTAATTTTAAACTATGAAATACAAATACTTATTTATCATGGGATTGGCTTTTGGATTGATGATTCCGGGACAATCACAAAACAGTGGCTCAAACAACGACACTGAAGACACCCTTAACTTAGGCGAAGTCTCAGTAAATGCGAATGGCACTTTGTCTAGTGTCAGAAAAAGCGGACATTCAGTTTCCAGTGTTGCTGGAAAAAAATTGGTGTCTTCAGGTGAAAGTGGTGTTATACAGGCCTTGTCTGGAAAAGCATCCAATGTTTCCATAACCAAAAATGCAGGAGATCCTGGGTCGGGTGCTTTTATTCAGATTAGAGGTCAAAACACAATTTCCGGTAGCAACCAACCCTTAATTATTATTGATGGTGTTGCTATAAGTAATTCAAGTTTTGGGCAAGGAACCGATGGTGTTGTTCAGCAATCTCGCCTAAACGATTTAAACCCTTCAGACATTGCATCAATTTCTGTTTTAAAAGGTGCTGCCGCCGCCGCTATTTGGGGCTCTGCACCCGCCAATGGTGTAATTGTAATTACAACCAAAAAAGGCAGTAAATCTGGAATGAATATAGAATTTTCATCGACACTTTCTTTTGACAAGGTCAATAGGGAATACGAAAAACAGGGAATTTACGGTCAGGGCAATGCTGGAAAATGGACTGCGAATGCCCCAGGTAGTTGGGGGGATAAAATTTCTAATCGAAAGGGTGGTCCAGACTCGATCCGAACCACTGCGAACAAGTTTGTAGCAGATGATGGTAGTGTTTATTACCCAATCCTTCAGAAAAGAGACCAAACCGTGTATAATGATCGAAACAGAGAACAGGTTTTCCGCACAGGACAGACCTGGATCAACAACATTTCAATTTCTTCAGGCAATGCAAGGAGCAATATGTACTTTAGTGCTTCAGATTGGAATCAAACCGGCGTGTTAAATGGAACTTCAGATTATCATAGAACTACTGGCCGATTAAATTTCAACCACATGTTGAATGATAAGTTGAGTCTTTCTATGAATAGTTTTCTTTCCAAAAGCACATCTAACCGCATTCAACAGGGATCAAATTTAGATGGTTTATATTTGGGGTATTTAAGAACCGCCCCCGATTTTGACAATACAGATTATTCTGGAACATATTACAACGCTGCTGGAGTAGCGACGTTCAATAGCCACAGAGGGTATCGCAGGTATTTGGGGGACATACAACCTTCCTACAACAACCCTGGCTGGACATTGAATAAACAAACCAATACAAGTGATGTAACGCGCGTTACAGTTACACCAGAAATCAAATATCAATGGAAACCCAACTCCTTATTTACTGTTCGCACAGGATACGATGTTTCAACGGATCACAGAATAACCTATTTCCCTGTTCTTTCTGGTGGAAGTCAGGCAAATGGCAGTTTCACAGATGATTTTTTACAAGAGACGGTATTGAATTTTCATGCCATCAATCAAAGTAATTTTGAAAACCTTTTGGGTAACAAGGGTATAAATTTACATACGACTTTAGGGTATATTTATACCAAAAGAAGCCTAATGGAAATTGGTGGAACGGCAAGTCAGTTTATTATTAAAAATCAAGATCGCTTTGCGTTTATCAATGCCACGTCGACAAATCAAAATCCATTCAACTTCAATCGTTTATTAATTAATAACCAAGTATATGGCGTGTTGGATTTTGATATTCAAGACAAATATTTTCTACAAGTTTCCTCAGCTAGCGAAGCATCAAGTACTTTCGCAGACCGTTTTTTAACAATGGGAGCTTCTATGGCCTATGAATTTACCAAAGATCTTGGCCAAAGCGATTTTCTAAATAATGGAAAATTACGGTTTTCAGCAGGTCAAGTGGGTACAGCGCCTCCAGCCTATATATGGAATACAAATTATGTAGGAGCGGGCTCTAGTTCTGGATGGGGTGAAACCCTAGACGGTGCTCAATTTGGAGGAACCTATGCGAGAAGTAGTGTCCAAGGAAATCCAGATATTAGGCCCGAAAAGAAAACAGAATTTGAGTTGGGAACAGATTTAAAATTGCTCAAAAACAAACTTTCATTGGGCGTAACGTATTATACCAACGAAATTACGGGCATCGTTTTGGCTGTTGATGTTGCACCATCCTCAGGCTATTCTAGCCAGTGGAAAAACGCAGCTTCTATGACAAACAAGGGTTTTGAAATAGACATGAATTTAAACCTGGTTGCAACAAAAGATTTAAATTTGAATTTGTACGGTAATGTGTCAAGCAATAAAAACAATGTTACCGATTTGAGTGGTACCAATTCTGTTTTCTTGGCAGGATTTACGGGCACTTCTTCAAGGGCTGTGAAAGACCACGCGATGGGTGTTTTCTGGGGTGGCATGTTCGAAAAAAACGAGGGCAAATTGGTATTAGATGCGAATGGATTTCCGCAGGCAGCTGTTGAAGAAGGTGTTTCGGGTGATCCAAATGCAAAATATCGTGCCAGTATCGGTGTGAATGGAAATTACAAAGATTTGACGTTTAACATGTTGTTTGAAACCAGCCAGGGAAATCAAATGTGGGGCGGAACTTCTGGTGTACTAAACTATTTTGGTGTTAGCCCAGAAACGGCTACTGAAGTTACCATGACTGCGGCCGAAGCGGATAAAGTGCTTGACTATTCAGGCAAAAAGGTTAGCGCTTTGGGAGTTATGGATGCCAGCGGAAACTACACCGTTAGGGGGAATTTGAAAGATTTTGGTGCTGGCAATGTATTGTTGAATCAGGCTTGGTACCAGAGTTTAGGTGGTGGATTTGGACCAGTAAACGAAGATTTTATTAATGATGCATCATGGGTTCGTTTAAGAGAATTGTCTTTTAGTTACAAGTTATCTCGCAGCATTTGCGACTTATTTCACATCCCGTCTGCTTCTGTGGGTTTCACGGGTAGAAATTTGGTTTTGTGGACACCATTTAAAGGGGTTGATCCAGAATTAAACTTAACAGGGGTATCAAACGGAAGAGGATTAGACTATTTTACCAATCCAGGAACTAAGTCCTATATGTTCAATATTAAATTTAATTTATAATTATTTAAATCATGAAAAAAATATCAATTATAGTAACAATCGGTTTTGCTTTGTTGTTGGGTGTTAGTTCTTGTAAAAAAGAAATTAATGACATCAATAAAACAAACCCCAATCAGTTCAGTGGAGCTGATGCAAGTTTGATGCTAACGGGTGCACAATTGGCAAACGTTATGCTCAATGAAGGTGAATCTTCCCGGACTGCAGGAATGTTTTGTGGTTATTTTAAGGGTGCGGATAGGCAATATTTGTCTTATTCAGACTATAGCATGACGGCAGGAGATTTTAATTCCGGTTGGTCAACCGCATACATAGATGGCCTGGCCCAGTGTAGAATAATTCGTGCAGCAGCAGCCAAAAGCAACAACAAGGTACTTATGGCAGTATCCAGTATAACAGAGGCGCATTTGTTGCTTACACTGTCTGGTTTATGGGGAGATATACCCAACACACAGGCATGTATTGACGGTATTAATGAACCAACATTTGATAAAATGTTGGATGTACACAAGTATTGCATCAATTTGTTGGACTCTTCAATGGGTAAAGCCAGTGGAAATGCTTTGTCAGTTCCTTATGCTGGTTCTTTTAAATGGGATGAAGTAGCAAACACACTAAAAGCCCGAGCACTCCTGCGCATGAAAGATTATGCCGGGGCTGCAGCTGCAGCTGCAAAGGGAATCAAAAAAGGTGGAGACATGTATGCCAACCACGCGACTGAGTCACCGGGTGCATGGAATATTTTCTACGATTTTTTAGATTACAATCGTGGTGGATATTTGGGTTGTGATGGTTCTTATATTTCTCCCTTGTTAGATACGGCTGCTTCCGCAAAAGGAAAAACAAGGAATAATGTAAAAACAACAGAGACAAAAAGATTTTATAATTATTTTTACAATGGCAAATATTCATACACTGCTTTAGACCCCAATTTCTTCGATGGAATATTCACACCAACAAGTAATTACACATTGGTTTCTTATGCCGAAAATGAACTTATTTTGGCAGAATGCAACCAACGAATTGGAAATTCGGCTGCCGCACTTGTTAATTTGAACAATGTAAGGGCCGAGCTCAACGCAAGCTATGGTTCCTATATGCCTTATGATATTGCTGATTTTGGGCCGGGATCTTTAATCAAAGGAGCCACTGTAGGCGAAGCGATGCTTAAAGAGATTTTGGTCGAGAAATATGTTTCTTTATTTGGTCAAATCGAAACGTTTTGTGATGTGCGCAGAACTGGCAATTTGGTGGGTGTAACTCCATATAAAGGGACAAGTTTGCCAGCCAGATTTTTGTATCCCCAAGCAGAGATCAATTCGAATAAAAACACCCCTAAGGGCGCTGGATTATTTGACGCGTTGGAATTGTTCAAATAAATTTTTTTTATTTTTCCTTTGTAGAAGGCGCCAAATGGCGCCTTCTTTTTTTTGGAAACAGGATACAATAAAAGAATAAGCGAATAAAAACGGGTAATCGTTGATGGTACAATTGCAGGTGCATTATTTTGCATCATGGAATCCAAGGCTATGCGAGAATTTTCTGGGGCTGCAAATTTTATTATCAAAACCACACACCCACAGTTTGTAAATTACAGTACCTACAAAAAACCAAAAAAACTGTTTGCGGGTGAGCCAGATAATAGAAAAGAAGTATTGAATGTAAACATAAATTTTGAATTGTATTTTCAGGATTCTGTACAACACAATAATTGTAAATCCAATGTGTATGAAACCATTCAGGGTGTCCGAGCCGATTGTTTTCAGTTATTGCGTATTATAGAATCCTGTTTTGGGTGCGGACTGATTTCTAGGATTGCATATGTAGATTTTCAATTCCAAGTATTGGGGTTGTTAAAAAGGGTTCAGAAAACCGCCACCCAATAATGATGGGCACCGTATTCGAACACAATAAAACTTCACTATTCCCTTGTTCTACTGGGGCAAATTTGGAATGGTCGAACTTGGGTAATTTTTTTATTAGGTTGTGTAAATTTCCTGATTTTGTAGAATTTGGAATAAGCGCATGTTAATTTATTGTTATCTATTTGTTTTAAATGTATTTATTTCTTTAAAAAAATTTATCATTGAATAAATTATCATGGCATTAAACAACATTTTCAATATTTTTTTACCCAAGGACAAAATATTTTTTAGTTTGTTTGAAAAAACAGCGTTAAACGTCACAGAAATGGGACAACTGCTCCACCAATATGTGTTTGAGTCTGATCCCGCAACGCGTTTGTCCATTAGTAAGCAAATCGAAGATTTCGAGCACAAAAATGACGAGATAACCCACAATATTTTTATCGAATTGGGCAAAAATTTTATTACGCCTTTTGACCGTGAAGATATTCATTATTTGGCTTCAGCCATGGATGATGTTGCTGACTATATCTACGCTTCATGCAAAAAAATGGAATTTCACGGTGTAAGCCCCAATGATCAAGGTATTCGGAGCTTGGCTGAAATAATTATGGAAAGCTCTAAGGAAGTTGGCAAAGCGGTTTTACAATTGCGAGAATTAAAGCGTCCAGAGAAAATTATGGAAAGCTTAGTTCGAATTAATAGTTTTGAAAACCATGCAGACAATGTATTTGACATGAGTATAAAGAGTCTATTTGATACAGAAAATGATTTCAAAGAATTGATTCGTAAGCGAGAAGTTTATACCGTCATGGAGATTGCTACTGATAAATGTGAAGATGTTGGAAATGTAATTGAAACCATCATTGTAAAGTATGCGTAATACTCACAATTAGTGCACGATGACAACTTTAGTAATTGTAATTATTGTATTGGCGTTGATTTTTGATTTTATCAACGGATTTCACGATGCCGCCAATTCTATTGCTACAATTGTAAGTACCAAAGTGCTTACCCCACTGCAGGCAGTATTGTGGGCAGCAACTTTTAATTTTGTGGCCTTTTTTATTTTTAAAGACCATGCGGTAGCAAACACCATTGCCAAAACCGTAATAGACAACTATATTACTTTACAGGTAATTATGGCGGGTTTACTTGCGGCTATCTTTTGGAATTTATTAACTTGGTGGTATGGCATTCCCAGTTCTTCTAGTCACACATTAATAGGGGGTTTTGCTGGAGCGGCTTTCGCCCATGCTTGTTGGTTCAACGGTGCTTGGGTTCCATTTGGAGAGGTTGTAGAAATGGATAAAATCACCAAAACGATATATTTTATTATTCTCGCCCCATTGATTGGAATGTTTATTTCGATAGTGATTACCCTTGTAACGATTCGAAGAAATGTGTATGGAAAGATTGGATTGATTTTGATAGCAACGATGGGTTTAATTTTTATTTTTAATTCATTTAGAGCCAGTAAACTAGAGGATAATTTATCAAAATTCTATAAAATTGATAAGTATAAAAAAGAATTAATAAAGGACTCCAATGATATGGAGGTACGAAGAAAATACAGCCATGCGCTTGCCAATTTTGAAGCTACCAGACACTTGTTAGCTGACTTTGACAAACTGGGTTCGGATAGTATAGCTGCTAAAATAGCGAGCCAAGTTGATTTAAAATATCTAGAAGTTAGCAAGTTAAAAGACATTGTTTCCAAAAAATTAAAGATTGACTTTCTAAGAAAAGCCACTTTTTACGATCCATCTGTTAAGCTTCGCTATGAGGCCAATATTGCCATTTTAGATTCATGCAAACCCATTTTCAATAATTTTTCTATGATTGGTCCCGATAGTACTGCTCACGCCGTGGCGTTGCAATTGGGAATCACCAAAATTGGTGATTATGATAAATTTTGCAGCGGTTTTAATGTGAACATTCAAAAAGGGTTAAAGGAAGAGTTAGAAAGGGCCGACAATAGAATTTTGTTGTGGTCTATTGTGACTATTATTGGTATTTTTATAGTATGTTACATCTGGTGTGAACGGATTAAAACCCCCACTGCTTCGCGAATGTCAAATATGTTTAAGAAATTACAATTGGTATCAAGTGCAGCATTTTCAGTTGGACATGGTGGAAATGACGCACAGAAGGTGATGGGTATTATTGGTGCAACATTGATTGCTAGCGGAAGTATTCATGAGTTTAGGGAGCTACCCAATTGGGTTCCGCTCGCTTGTTATACAGCCATTGGATTGGGTACCTTGAGTGGAGGCTGGAAAATTATTAAAACCATGGGGACCAAAATTACCAAGGTGACGCCTTTGGAAGGAGTAAGTGCCGAAACTGCTGGAGCGATTACCTTGTTTTTGACCGAGCAAATGGGGATTCCTGTGTCTACAACCCACACAATTACAGGAGCAATTATTGGGGTGGGAAGCACCAAGAGGTTGAGTGCAGTTCGCTGGGGAGTAACCCGCAGTTTGCTGATTGCTTGGCTAATTACCATTCCTGTGAGTGCATTGCTTGCAGGATTGTTTTTCATGATTTTAAGCCTGGCTGGTATTTGATTGACAAGCAGAGAATCCGCGTGTAGACATCCATTTGAAAGGAAGGGAACAAAAAGCGTAAATTTGTTCTATACTATTTGCATACGTCATGAATAACAATTCATCATCGCCTTTCTTTGCCCATCCATCTGCCATTATTGATATTGGGGCACAAATTGGCGAGGACACCAAAATATGGCATTTTTGTCATGTAAGTGCAAAAAGTAAAATTGGCGCCCGTTGTACGCTGGGACAAAATGTATTTGTAGACAACAACGTAGTTATTGGCAATGGGGTTAAAATACAAAACAATGTTAGTCTTTACAGTGGTGTTTTTATAGAAGATGACTGCTTCTTGGGTCCCAGTATGGTGTTTACAAATATTAGTAACCCCAGGGCGCATATAAACCGCAAAAGCGAGTTTAAATCAACGTTTCTGAAAAAGGGTTGTACGGTTGGAGCGAACGCAAGTATTGTGTGTGGTCTAACATTGGGTCAATATGCATTTGTTGGTGCGGGTGCGGTTGTAACAAGGGATGTTCAAGATTATGCATTGGTAATCGGAAATCCAGCCAGATTTTCGGGATGGGTAAGTTCGTTTGGTGAGCGCTTAGAATTTGATTCTAACGGCAATGCGATTTGCTTGGCAAGTAAAGAGGCATACAAATTGGTAAATGGAACTGTAATAAAATTGGAATAATTTGATTTAACGTGGCTGAAAGAAGAAAAATATTGGTAACTGGCGGATTGGGCTTTATCGGTTCACACACAGTTGTATGCATACACGAGGCGGGTTTTGAGCCAGTTATTGTCGATAGTTTACACAACTCTCGCATTGAGGTGTTAGACGCATTAACTGAGTTGATCGGTTACAAGCCTTTTTTTGTTTGTGGCGATGTAAATGACAAAATATTGATGCAACAGGTTTTTGCGCAGCAAAAACCTGTTGCAGTGATTCATTTTGCGGCATATAAAGCTGTTGGTGAAAGTGTGGAAGAACCCTTACTGTACTATCAAAATAATGTAGGGGGATTGTTGAATCTTCTTGAAGTAATGAAAGCAGAATCTTGTCATCAATTGGTTTTTAGTAGTAGCTGTACTGTATACGGTGAAGCCCAGGCGGTGCCATTTAAGGAATCTACCCCGACCCTCTCCGCCGCAAGTCCTTATGGCGCAACAAAGCAGATGGCCGAGACCATCCTGAGAGACCTCAATTGGTGTAGGGTAGAGTGCTTGCGGTATTTTAATCCTGTGGGCGCACATCCTAGTTCCCGCATCGGAGAATTGCCTTCGGGTATTCCGAATAACCTTGTCCCCTATCTTACCCAAACGGTATCCGGAATACGTTCTTTGCTTACGGTTCACGGGGGTGATTATAGTACCCAAGATGGCACTTGTATTCGAGATTACATCCACGTCATGGACTTGGCCGAGGCACATGTTGTTGCTATTAACCGTTTAATTTCTGGTATTGGGTTTGATATAAACGGCAATGAGGAAAATGACCCCTCAACCCAACAGTTTGAAGTTTTTAATGTTGGAACCGGTATTGGGTATTCAGTATTAGAAATTATTACTGCATTTGAAGACGTTACAGGTGAAAAGGTAAACTATAAAATTGGTCCACGCAGGGCTGGTGATATTGTAGCCAGTTGGGCGGATACCCAAAAAGCGAATTCTATTTTGGGTTGGAAGGCAAAGAGAAATTTAGACGAAATGATGACAGATGCTTGGAATTGGCAACGGCATTGTGACAAATTTTATAAAGGGTAATAGCGCATTGTTACACCATAAAAAAACATACGACCATACCAGAGCGTAAAACAGGTTCTTCACTGGAAATATTGGGTAAGTAAAATAGAAAATTCAAGTATGAATTTGCCCCGAAAAACACAAACTGTAGGGATATCTAACGACCTTTAGAAAACCATTTACCCTTGGAAGCTTTTTTTTCTGTCGGTTTTGCTGTTATAGAATCTTGCGGCGAGGGTTCGTGGTTTGAAGAAGATGGCATTTGACTGGCATTAGATGCAAATAATGGCGCTGTGGGATGCAGTATCAAAATTTCATTTAATTGTTTTTGCAGGGTTCCGACCATACTCACAAATGTTTCTTTTGAAGCCCGCACTTTACCAATTGTATAACAACCCATCACCTGGCCTATAATATAAAGAGCCATAGACCTCGCATCGGTTTGGTTTTTTAATTCACCCGCAGCCCGTCCAATCATAATTGCACGTTGTAAAATTTTTATTTGTACTTCGTTTACGATTTCCAATTTTTGACGAAACAACTCGTCTGAATGGCTTTGTTCTAATATCAAATTGCTGAGAACATCACCTCGTTTTATAGTGGTTTCGGTTGCCTTTGTTTTTTCTGTTTCCAAAATAGAATGAATTGCAGCAGGAATACCGTTCTCAATATCAATTAGTGGCGCCCATTTCGCAGTGTAAAAAGGAAGCATTACTTCATCAACAACGGCATATCCCAATTCTAATTTGTTTGGAAAATAATGGTAAAAAGCCCCTTTGGTAATCTTTAATCGCGCAATCTCTTTGTCGGTTCTTAGGGTCTCAAAACCATTGGCTTGGATCGCATCGAAGCAGCGATTGAGAATAAGATGACGGGTTGAGGTGCTCATAAGGAGCAAATATAATATCTACCACAACAACATGTTAATAATTTGTGTAAAAAAAACAATAATTTTTGAGGGGAAATTTTAGCCCCATTAATATGAGGGCTAGGGTGTTAGGCGGCCGTACATTCTAGGAAATGGAATGCTTTCCCTTACGTGTTTTAATTTACAAACCCAGGTAACCAGTCTTTCTAATCCTAGACCAAATCCAGCATGTGGAACAGATCCGTATCGACGCAAATCCAGGTACCAGCCAAATGATTCCATGGGTAAATTATGCGCATGAATTTTTTCACTAAGCAATTGCGCATCAGTTTCTCTCTCTCCGCCGCCAACAATTTCTCCATAACCCTCTGGAGCCAGAACATCTACTCCACGGGCAAAGCGAGAATCTTCGGGATTACGTTTCAGATAAAAAGCTTTTATTTCATGTGGCCAATCATATACCATCACCGGCCTATCGAAGAGCCTCGTTAAAACAGTTTCATCTGAGCCACCGAAATCTGAACCGTATGTAAAGTTTTTAGCGCTGTCTATCCACTGTGGAATATTTCGCAGGTTTTCTTCTGTGTCGTTTTTATCTTGTTTTAATTGCACAATTTTTCCTTGATGGAAGGCAATTTCGCCTTTTTTCAGTCCGGGTTGGGCAAGGTTTCTCTCTCGCACAGCGATTTCTTCTTGTATGGATTGAAGTTTTAAGGTTGTTGATGAGAGTTCGTTTTGCAAGCTTTCGATGCTGTTTATCCCCTCAACATTCTCTTCACCTTTTATGATTCGAACAGCTTGATCATACGTCATTCTGGGAAACCCCCCCAAACTACTCTCCAATATTTTTGTATCCCGCCCAATCGATTCTAATTCGGTTTTGCAATTGAGAAGAACTTTTTTTACCACAAAATGCAAAAAAGATTCGATGCAATTCATGTTTTGAAAAATATCACAAAAAGCCATCTCTGGCTCTATCATCCAGAATTCAGATAAATGGCGGCGAGTTTTCGATTTTTCAGCCCTGAAGGTGGGGCCGAAGGTGTATATTTTTCCCATCGCCATGGCCATGGCTTCTCCATATAATTGTCCACTTTGGCTCAAAAATGCTTGCTCACCATAAAATTCGGTTTCAAAAAGTGTGCTTGTACCTTCACATGCATTGCTGGTAAACACTGGAGCATCCATTTGAACGAAACCCGCTTGTTGAAAATATTCATGAATTGAAAAAATGATGGTGTTTCGGATACGCATAATGGCCCATTGGCGAGAACTTCTTAACCAAAGATGTCGCTGATCCATTAAAAATTCTATACCATGTTCTTTTTTTGCAATGGGGTAGTTATCAGACTCGCCCACAATGTCGATTTGGTTGACTTGTATTTCTAAACCACCCATTTGTTTTTCATCCGCCCTCACTAGACCTTTTATTACCAGGGCAGTTTCAAGGCTGACAGACTGAGCAATCTCAAGGAAGGCATCATTGGAACTTCCGCTGGACACAACACACTGGCAAAAACCTGTTCCATCTCGTAGTAAGATGAATACAATGCCTTTACCCTCTCGTTTATTCGCCACCCACCCCCTTAAAACAACTGTTTGATCAATACATTGTGAAAGAAATTGAATGGAATGTGCAGGTGTTTGAAAATCGGGAGCAGACATTGAAATATGAATCTTTTATCGGGTACTACAAAGATACATTTTGTAGTGGAACCTTTAATTACGAAATTTCAAAACCCTTGAGACATCGAGGGCATCATATCTGCACGACCGATTCAATTTAAGTTGAATGCCCTACCCTTTGATAAAAAACTGAAAGTAAATAGGGGAAGTCAAAAATTCCTGCAGGTTTGGCGCAATGTATACAAAAAATCAGGTAGTAGATAAGAGTTGGTTTCAAATCTAAATGTTCAGCTGCGGAACGAGTTACACACAAAAAAAAGAAGGGGGGTAACAAAACAAGGGGATACCGTCACAACCCCATAGGCAATTTCTTGGGGCTGAGAATTTGTATTATTGTTAATCGTCTGCAGGACCTGTATTTTTGGGTATATCCGCTGGTCTGGGCCCACGGTTGTCTGGTCTGGGCCCACGGTTGTCTGGTCTGGGCCCACGGTTGTCTGGTCTGGGCCCACGGTTGTCTGGTCTGGGCCCACGGTTGTCTGGTCTGGGCCCACGGTTGTCTGGTCTGGGCCCACG
>SXGU01362790.1_pt1 | contig 62937 bp, 65 predicted proteins | sample 3174531 | NCBI WGS metagenome assembly SXGU01 (sample SAMN11356863, study PRJNA531348) | freshwater metagenome | isolation source: freshwater sample F1-140 | place: China: Fuxian Lake, Yuxi | collected 2017-12-25 | reverse complement strand
GACGACCAGTGGTATCATGATGCGCAAAGAGATTGTTCCGTTACTGAGACAAGCATTCACTCAATGACTCGTAACCACCCCTAGCCCCTCCTTGAAAAGGAGGGGGACCGGATTATGGCAAAGGATTACTACAAAATTTTAGGAGTCGACAAAGGTTCCTCGCAAGAAGACATCAAGAAGGCCTTTCGTAAACTCGCGCATCAATATCACCCTGACAAAGCGGGTGGGGACGAAGCAAAGTTTAAGGAGGCCAATGAGGCCTACCAAGTTTTGGGGGATGAAAAGAAACGCGGGCAGTACGACCAGTTTGGCGCTGCGGCGTTCGACGGATCGGGTGGCTTTGGTGGCTTTTCCGGCGGAGCCGGACCAGGCTCCGCCTGGGATTTTTCTGGAGGCGCAGGATTCGAAGATCTTGGCGACATTTTTGGGAACTTGTTTGGTGGTGGACGTGGTCGACAAGAGCGCCGCGGAAGCGACATCCAGGTTGACATGGACATCACGTTCAAGGATTCCATCTTTGGCGTGAACAAGGAAGTTGAGCTTATCAAGACAGACACCTGTGATCGCTGTGGCGGAACCGGCGGTGAGCCTGGGGAGGGAATGGAAACCTGCAAAGACTGTGACGGCAATGGTGTGCAGATGGGAGTTCAGCGGACCGTGTTTGGCAATGTTCAAACAAAGCGGACGTGTGCAACTTGTCAGGGAACAGGGGAGATTCCAAAGAAGATCTGCACGAGCTGCCAAGGTCAGGGCACCCAACGCAAGAAGCAAACACTCACTGTGACCATTCCAGGTGGAGTTGAGAATGGGTCCATGTTGCGTGTGCGGGGTCAAGGAGAGGCGATCAAGGTCGGTGCGACTGGAGACTTGTTCGTACGATTGCACGTTCCTCATGACACACGTTTTGAACGCGATGGGGCCACGCTCATCTCAGAAGCAACCATCGGTTTCACACAGGCCGCCCTGGGTGACACGATCGAGGTGGAGACTGTTGATGGGCTTGTTGATTTGAAAATCCCCGCGGGTACACAATCTGGTTCGCAGTTTCGTTTGCGAGGAAAGGGTGTCCCCCATGGTCGCGGTCGGGGAGATCAGTTAGTGGTTGTGAACATCAAGACGCCAGAGAGACTGAGTCGTGAGCAGAAGAAGCTTTTGGAAGAACTTGATTTGAAAGAATAAAAAAAGTCCCCTCCAGCGCGTCAGGCTTCGGGGGAGACAGGGGGGTTGATCACAGCGACCAAGGAGTAGATGATCTGTTTGTCGTTGATCCGGCTAATTTCCAGGGTGGTCAGGCCCAGCGAGGCGAGCATCTTTTGAACTTCCGCCAGAGCAGCTTCCATCGAACGAACTGGCAGAGAGATCTTGTTGTCACCTCCCGCCGTCAAGAGAGACTGCGAGGCGAGAAACAAATCTGTTTCGCGGCTGAAGACGGCGAGATACACCCTGCTGGAGGGATGCTCCAGAACAACGTGATCGCCGATCCTCAGAGTGGTCGGGGTAAGCCTCCCATTCACGTTCAAGTAGAGCGGTTCCATACATCCTCCTGCCATATGAACGGGCGATCATAAGCGATATTGTCGAGTATGTCAATCTTCAAAGTGGAAACAACCAAAGAATGGGGACGTCGCGGAGAGATTCAAACCGCTCATGGCAGCATCCAGACGCCATTCTTCATGCCGATTGCGACCAAGGGCGCGGTCAAGACGATGTCCGCGAGCGACATGAAAAAACTCGGAGCCCAGATTTTGCTTTCCAATACCTACCATTTGTTACTGCGTCCAGGTCTCGAGGCTATGAGCGAACTCGGCGGATTACACGCATTCATGAATTGGGATGGACCGATTCTCACAGACTCTGGTGGGTACCAAGTGTTCTCCCTTTCAAAAATGAATAAGACAACCGAGGAAGGTGTGACATTCCAGTCACACATCGACGGGACACGAGTCCATCTCACTCCTGAGCTTTCCATGAAGATGCAATCAGCGATCGGGTCGGACATCGTGATGCAGTTTGATGATGTGGCAGCGGGGGATTCGACCCGTGAGCGATATGAAGACGCGATGAAGCGTTCCTTGCGCTGGGCTCTTCGATGCAAAGAAACTTTTTCCACCTCATCCATCCTCCGACCTCTTCTCTTCGCCATCGTTCAGGGCGGAATACATGAGGATCTCCGCGAAACGTCAGCTCGTGGCCTCATGGGGATTGGCTTTGATGGATATGCGATTGGTGGGCTGTCGGTTGGAGAGAAGCGTGAAGATGCGTACCGAATTGTCAAATACGTCTGTGGGATTCTTCCACAGGATAGGCCTCGCTATTTCATGGGTGGCGGCATGCCTGAGGAAATCGTTGCGTACGTGCAGATGGGAGTGGATATGTTTGATTGTGTGATTCCTACGCGGAATGCCCGACACGGAACGCTGTTTGTTTGGAATCAGGATCCGTCACTCGTGGACTGGGGTGCCTATCAAGATCCTCGTCCAGCCAGTCTCTTTTATGACCGACTTCGGATTACAGGTGAATCGTCCGCGTTGGATCAATCTCCAATCGATCCCTATTGCGACTGTGAGACATGCAAGACAACCTCCCGCGCATATCTACGACACCTTTTCTCGGTTCAGGAACTTCTTGCCCTGCGTCTCGCTACGATTCACAACCTGCATTTTTATCTTACATTGATGAAGCGTCTGCGTGAGTGGATAGCAATGACCGCTTAAGGGCGGTTTTTGTGTTAGAATATCTGTATGGGTAAACCTTCCTCGGCGCTTGTTTTCAGAATGGTCGCGGTGCAGAGCATTCGCGAAACTTTGCGTTTCCCCCTGTGGTGGTACGGCGAGGGTCTCGGCGAAACGCTGGGGAAACTCTGGCGCTCAATTCGTGGGAGTGTGCGATATTTTGGTGTTGATGTTTGGGCGAAGAATCTTTTTGTCCCTATGTACGGGGATACTTCGTTGATTGGTCGTCTGATTAGTTTCGGTGTGCGTCTTGTCATGTTGTCCGTACGCTTTCTCGGCGTGATTGTTTGGACGATCATCGCCTTCGCACTGGCGATGATCTATTTGATTGTTCTTCCCCTTGCCGTTCTTGGGCTATTAAGACAACTACTCGCGCTCCTTTTCTAGGATATGCCGATGTTGCAAGTACAACTCAACGGCAAGAGATATGCGTGGTCGGCCAACATGGACGAGGCTCATATCCAAACACGCGTCGCGATGACATCGGCTTCTCGTGTGATTACGATCCTCACGATTTGCGTTCTTACAGGAAGCCTTTTCTTGGCGGTCTTGAGTGCGACGTTTGTGGGTATCGGGGATGTGTTTGGGTTAGGCATGTGTCTGAGCCTCCTGTGCGGATCCTTCCTCTATTTTCATCAATCTCAGATAAGAAATCTCGCAGCCAAGATGCCGACCTGGACAGAGAACATTCCAGAGATTGAGACAATTTCAGAGGTGGGCGACCAGGTAAATCTTGCTGATCTTTGCAATGTCGACGCCACGGCTACCGTTGAACGTGCATTTGAAGTCGCGACCAAATACGGACACAAGCAAGTCGATCCCATTCATCTTTTTGTCGGTACCATGGATGCTCCGGATGTTTCCGTGGTCTTTGGTCGATTGGGGATTGCCTTTCAGGATCTCATGGGACCAATTGCACGTCGTATTGAAACGCGGGAATTAGGGAAACCTTCTCTCCTGAGTGAGGAGGCTGAACGGGTCATTCTCGAAGCATTTCGACAGGCGCTCGCAGATCGTCGTCATGAGATCAGTTCCCTTGAGGTATTTGCGAGCATTTACCAGCAGGACGAATTTATTCGTGAGTTGTTACTTGATAAAGGCATTGATGAACGGAAATTTCATAACATGATTGCGTGGCTGCGTATCCATGAAAAAATGCGCGAGCGATACAACGCATTCCGTCATGCAGCTCTGTACAAACCCACAGGAGCGATGAATCGATCCATGACAAGTGTGGCCACTCCCACACTTGATGCCATATCTGAGGATCTCACAACGGCAGCTGTGAACGGTCAACTTCCCATGATGATCAGTCGTGAACCGCAGATCGAGGAACTTTTTCGCGTGATTGAGGGTGGTCGACAGAGTGTGGTTCTTGTTGGGCCAGAAGGCGTTGGAAAATCGACTGTGCTTGCTGGTGTCGCCGAGTTGATGGTGAAGGAGGAAGTGCCCAAGATTCTTGAAGATCGTCGCCTGGTCCGAATTTCAATTCCACATCTAGTTTCTGGTTTGGATGCAGCTCAAGCTCAAGAGAGACTGATCGTTGCGCTTTCCGAGGCTGCACGATCACGAAATATCATATTGGCATTTACGGACATTGAGCAGCTTGTGGGGGAGGGGGCAGGTGCGAGTGATTTGGCGGCGACGCTTGTTGATTTTCTTTCTCGCAGTGGGACATTTGCCGTTGCAACAACAACGCCACAGGCCTATACAGCCATCGTCGAGCGTTCGATTTTGGGGCGTGTGTTTCAGAAAGTTGATATTCTCGAGCCAGATCAAGAAGCGGCTATTCTCATGCTGGAATCCAAGATCGGCGGCATCGAATACGAGCACAATGTTATTTTTTCCTACGAGGCCGTGGAGCGTTGCGTGAAACTCTCCGACCGATACATGCACGAAACCTACCTACCAAAGAAAGCGATTGAGGTCGCACGAGAGACGGCTTTGCAGGTTTCGAAGTCTCGTGGCAAGGATGCGCTTGTGACCGGTGAAGACGTTGCCCAAATTGTCAGTAGCAAAACAGGTATTCCAACCATGTCGGTCGCGGAAGACGAAAAAGAGAAGTTGCTGGGACTCGAAGAAAAAATGCACGGGCGCGTGATTGGACAAGAGGAAGCGGTTAGTGCGGTGTCCGCAGCCCTTCGACGAGCGCGCACAGAATTGCGTTCACAGGCCAGACCGATCGCAACCTTTTTGTTCTTGGGTCCTACGGGAGTGGGAAAGACGGAACTTGCCAAGACGGTTGCTCAAACGTATTTCGGCAGTGAGGAGATGATGGTACGTGTGGACATGTCCGAGTATCAGGAGTCGTCGAGCATCAATCGATTATTGGGTGCCCCTGGTTCGCAGAGTGGTGGCTTGCTAACTGAGGCCGTGCGCAAACAGCCCTTTGCGATTGTGCTCCTTGATGAACTTGAAAAGGCACATCCGGATATTTTGAACGTCTTCCTCCAGGTGTTTGATGACGGACGGCTGACCGACTCATCTGGTCGCACGATTGATTTCACGAACACCATTATCATCTGCACCAGCAATGCTGGGACGCAGTACATTCAAGACGCGGTTGGGCGTGGGGAGGCACTTGATGCAATCAAGACACACCTTGTTGAGGAGGAATTGCGTGGAGTGTATCGACCAGAGTTTTTGAACCGTTTTGATGGAATCATTGTCTTCAAGCCGCTTGTCCAAGAGGATGTTCTTGCGATCACCAAACTCTTCATGAATGCCGTAGCGACACGACTCGAACCAAAAGGAATTGGATTTCGTGCCTTGGATGCGGCTGTCGCCGAGCTTGCGCAGAAAGGATTTGATCCAAAGTTTGGTGCACGACCGCTTCGACGTCTTGTCCAAGATGAAGTTGATAATGCCATCGCGGGCGCGCTCTTACAGGGTGAGGTTCGTCGCCGTGATACCATCGTTCTTGAATCAGGAGGGAAGATTCGCATTGAAAAGGGGGTTGAACTATGACACTGACACTTATTCTTTGGGGTACGCTTTCGTTTGTTCTGTCTTTTCTTCTGACATTATTCGTCCGTCGTTTGGCCATTCATTTCCAGATCATCGATCAACCAGGGCTCCTGCGAAAAATCCATACACGCCCGGTTGCGCTTTTGGGAGGGATCGCAATGTTTGTCTCCATCGCGGCGGCTGTTACCGGAATTCTGATGACGAGCGATCTGCTCACCTCAGGCAGAATCGATCCAAGTCATTACATCGGTGTTCTCTTGGGGGGACTCATCCTCATGATTGGTGGGTTTATCGATGACCGGTTTAGGCTACCTCCTCGACTCGCGATTATCGCTCCCATTCTTGCGGCGCTTACGGCGGTGGGATTCGGAATTGAGATCGACAAACTTTCAAATCCATTAGGGAGCCAGATCATCCTTCAGGCTTGGCAATCGGATCTTCTTGTTTTCGTTTGGCTTCTTGTGGTCATGTACACGACGAAGTTTCTCGATGGACTCGATGGTCTCGCGACATCAGTCACAAGCGTGGGAGCCCTCATGGTGATGCTACTTTCGCTTACTATTACTTACTTCCAACCCGACGTAGCGCTTCTCTCTGCGGTCGTGTTAGGAGCCTTTATCGGATTCTTGTTCTGGAACGTGCACCCGGCATCCATTTTTTTGGGCGAGGGGGGAAGCACATTTGTCGGTTACATGCTTGGAATCCTCGCGGTCATTTCCGGTGGTAAACTCGCCACAGCTCTGCTTGTTCTCGGAATTCCGCTGTTAGATGTTGTGTGGGTTGTGAGTCGCCGCTGGCGAGAAGGTGGATTCGCTCGCATCATTCAAGGCGATAAAAAGCATCTCCATCATCGATTGCTCAAGCTTGGATGGGGACAAACACACATCGTGCTTCTGTACGTGGTGATCGCCTCTGCGTTTGGGGTGAGTGCTCTGTTTCTGCAAAGCCGCGAGAAGCTCGTCGCCCTATTGATCCTCGGAGTGATTATGGTGCTTGCCGCCATACTCCTCGTTCAAAAAGATCGTCATGCGTAAGATCATCGCCATTTTGGGTTTCGTTGGCGTGCTCCTTTTTGTCATCGTAGGTGTCATCGATCGTTCTTCTGATCAACAGAAGTCGATTGTCGTATTCCCAAATGGCACAACGGTCTCCATCGAGATCGCTGACGATCAGATCGAACGTGAGAAAGGTCTCGCTGGACGCGGCTCGCTCAGTGACAGCGAAGGACTTCTTTTTCTGCATAACGAGCTTGCTACGCAGACCTACTGGATGAAGGGGATGATCATTCCGATTGATATTATCTGGATCAAAGAAAACAGCATTGTCGGTTTCGTGCAGAACGCTCAGCCTGAGGATCCACCATTCACCATCTATACCTCGCCAGAGCCTGTGGATAAGGTTTTGGAGGTTTCTGTGGGTTTTGTTGATCAAAATAGACTGGAAATTGGCGATATTCTTGACATTGTGCTCCCCAGTGAGTAACCTACCCGCGTTATTCACTTTAAGAGACGCTGGTATACTGATGTCATCGACATACAGGAACCGCGGAAAATCACGCTATGGCAACGTTGGCTGTCATTCAAACAGGGGGGAAACAGTACCTGGTCCGAGAAGGACAGGAGCTTAAGATTGAAAAACTCGAATCAGAGGTTGGAGATAACATCAATTTTGATGTTTTGCTCGTGTCTGATGAAGAAGGAACAACAACTCAGGTGGGAACCCCCACACTTAGCGGCGCGAAAGTGACGGCGACAGTGCTTGAACAGGCCCGGACTCCAAAAGTCTCGGTCATCAAGTTCAAGTCGAAATCTCGATATCGACGAAACGTCGGTCATCGACAACCGTACACCAAGATCAAGATTGAAAAAATCGCCGCCTAAAACGGCGATTTTCTTTTATGCGAGAACACATCAATACAAAAGCGATTCTCAAACTCTACTGGCGGCACGTCCGTCCTTATTCTGGTCGGGCAGGTGTGATGATTCTCCTCATTGTTCTTGCCAAAACAGTAGATGTATTTGTTCCCGTTTTTTACAAGCGTTTTTTTGATCTTCTCTCAGGAGATGTGGTGAGTGACGATCTGCGAATGGCTCTCGTTGGGACTGTGATAGTTGTTCTTTTGCTTCATATCGGAGCCTGGGTCTGTTGGCGTGTCATGGCAATCATGAGTAACTGGTTTCAGCCACGTGTGATGACGGATCTCACCCAAACGGCACACGAATATATTCTGGGACATAGCTACAAATTCTTCTCGAATCATTTTGCCGGCTCGTTGGTAAGAAAAGTGAACAGGATCGGTGCTTCCTTTGAGAAGCTCATGGATCAACTGCAGTTTACCTTTGTTCCAGTAGCCGTCATTATTACCGGAAATCTGATGGTGCTTTGGACTCGAAGTGCATTGCTAGGATCGATTCTCCTGATCTGGGTGGTTCTCTATCTGTTGTTCAATATCTTGTTTTCAAGATGGAAGACAAAGTTTGACTATCGACGATCAAAACTTGATTCGGAGGCAACCGGAGTGTTGGCAGATGCGGTTTCGAATGCCATCACGATCAAGCTCTTTACAGGACTTGGTCACGAGAAGGGGTTGTTTCACAATGTCCTTGATCGCTGGCGACGCGTAAACACGTTTACCTGGAACCTGGGTGAAATTATGGATGCGGCTCAGGCGATTCTGATGATTGTGATTGAGTTCCTCATCATGTACTTCGCGATCGGATTGTGGCAGGAGGGAAAATTGACGGTCGGAGACTTTGCCCTCATTCAAGGCTATTTGATTGGGTTCTTCAGTGTGCTGTGGGATATCGGTCGATCGGTTCGACGAACCTACGAAGCCCTTTCTGATGCAGATGAGATTGTGGAGATCATGAATGAACCTCACGAGATTCAGGACGTTCGAAATGCAAAGGAGCTTCAGGTGCAGACCGGACGTATCGAATTCCAGGGTGTGTACTTCAGCTTCAACCAAACACGACGCGTCTTACGCGACATGAATCTGGTTATTGAACCCAAAGAGAAGATAGCATTGGTGGGACCATCGGGAGCAGGAAAATCGACCATTATCAAACTCTTGTTCCGATTCCATGATTTGGAACGGGGAAAGATTCTCATTGGAAATCAGAACATTGCCAAAGTCACCCAAGAGAGTTTACGTGAGAACATCGCTCTGGTGCCGCAGGAACCCGTTCTCTTCCATCGAACCATTATGGAGAATATCCGTTATGGTCGACGCAATGCTTCCAACGAAGAAGTGATGGAAGCCGCCAAGAAGGCTCATGCGCATGAATTTATCGAAGGATTACAGGACAAGTATGAAACCTACGTTGGTGAACGGGGTGTGAAGCTCTCCGGTGGTGAACGACAACGGATCGCGATTGCACGTGCAATTCTGAAGAATGCACCGATTCTCGTTCTCGATGAGGCAACGTCATCCCTTGATTCTGAGTCCGAGTCCTTGATCCAAGAGGCGCTTGAGGAGTTGATGCGCGATAAGACAACTATTGTCATTGCCCATCGACTTTCGACCATTATGAAAATGGACCGTATCGTGGTTATCGATCAGGGTCAGGTCGTGGATTCTGGAACGCACAAACAGCTTCTGAAAAAGAAAGATAATATCTACAAGAAACTCTGGGAGATTCAAGCCGGAGGGTTCATCCAGTAGAAACACAAAAGCGCCTCGACGCGCTTTTGTGTTTCAGATGGATTTGCGTCCCTTGAATGCGTCGCCGAGGGTGACCTCGTCCGCGAATTCAAGCGTCGCGCCCAATGGCAGACCCCGGGCGAGGCGAGACATGGAGCGACCCAGTGGTCCGAGTGTTTTTTGGATGAACATGATGGTTGCCTCCCCGTGGGTGGTGGGAGAAAGAGCGAGGATGATTTCTTGAATGGAAGGCTCTGCCTCGAGTCGCTCGCGGAGTTGACGCAGACGGATGGTATCAGGGGTCATACCCTCGATAGGATTCAGAGTTCCGCCAAGCACGTGATAGAAGCCGTTGTACATGCCAGTGGCCTCGATGGTAGAGATGTCGCGCGCTTCCTCGACGACACAAAGTACACGCGTGTCACGTTTTGAATCTAAGCAGATCTCGCAGAGAGCATGCTCGGTGTAGGTGAAGCAACGAGGACAGGTTTTGATGCGCTCTCCTAATTGCGTCAACGCCCGTGCCATGACCTCGAGGTCGAATTTTGGTTGAGACAGCAGGTAAAAAACATACCGTAGGGCCGTCTTGGGCCCTACGCCTGGCAGCCGTGCAAACGCTGCGACTAAGTTGGAAATAGGCTCTGGGAACCGACGCACAGTCTTATTCTGCTCCTCCGCCAAGGTTTTTTAACATGTCTAAGCCACCCATATCCTGCATTTTTTTTGCAAGTTTCATCTGGAACTTCATGCCAGTTGCGTCCTTCCAGGCTTCCTTGATCGCATCCTCGAGTTTGGTCTTGTCCTTAAGCATCTCTTCTTCGATGGTTACGCCGATCAAGTCGCGGTTACCGTTGACGATGAGTTTTACTTTTCCCCAGGCTGCGGAACCTTCCTGCACAACGGTGGCAAGTTCGTTCTGCATCATTTTGCCCTGTTTTTTTAGATCTTTAATGTGTTTGAGTTTGTTGAACATAGTGGAAGCATTTTACACACCGGCAGGGTTAGGATCAATCGGTGGGGGAGCCATGGGAGCTTGTGCTCGAGCGAGCGGAGCAAACCCCGCACTTGAATCTTCAGCGGGTGGAGGCGGGGTCGATCCTGGACGAATCTCAAGGTTGAGGAATGACGCTCGTTTCTTGTCGAAGAACAATCGAACCATTCCTGTGGGACCATTACGGTGCTTGGCGATGTGTACCTCGGCGATGTTCTGTTCCTCTGGTGGAATGTCTTCGGGGCGATAATTTCGATCAGCCGTCTTGCGATAAATAAACATGACCACGTCCGCGTCTTGTTCAATGGAACCGGAATCTCGCAAGTGGGAAAGTCGTGGAATCGCTGGCTTGGTCATTTCTACCGCACGGGAGAGCTGCGCCAGAGCAAGCACGGGAACGTTCAACTCTTTGGCAATCATCTTAAGACCCCGAGAAATTTCGGAGACTTCTTGCACACGATTGTCCGAATTCTTGCTTCCACGTCCTTCCATGAGCTGAAGATAGTCGACCATGATGACTCCTAGTCCGTGTTCATTTTTGAGTCGTCGTGCCTTGGTACGAAGCTGCATGATGTTGAGTCCGGCCGCGTCATCGATGAAGATGGGCGCCTCTGAGAGCTCTCCGAGGGCGTTACCGATACGTGGGAAGTCATCATCGCGATCAGACAGGCGGCCTGTGCGCAGTTTCCAGAGATCCACGTTTGCCTGCGCACAAATCATACGATCGACGAGCTGTTCCTTGCTCATTTCCAGTGAAAAGAATCCGACTGGGAGTTTTGAATTGACTCCAATTTGTCGGGCAATATCAAGAGCGAGTGACGTTTTTCCAACGGACGGTCGTGCGGCAAGGATGATCAAGTCAGACTTCTGAAGCCCCGCAAGAAGGGAATCGAGCTCACGAAAACCGGTTGGAACCCCGCGAAGTTTTCCTCGATCACGATGAAGTTCATCAATGCGCTCAAACGCATCGTGGAGAACAGAGCGAATCGAAACGAATGTTTGCTTGTTGAATTTTTCAGAAACACCGAACAGGGCACGTTCAGCCCGATCCAGACTTGCCTCCACATCCTCGTCCTCTTCGTATCCAATTTGGGTAATTTCTGTAGCGGCGGTGATGATGCGACGAAGGGTTGCCTTTTTTTGAACGATGTCCGCGTAGTGAGAAACGTTGGCTGCGGTCGGAACCATGTTTGAAAGTTCAACCAGGTACGCCCGCCCTCCAACGCGCTGAAGGAGCGATTGTTCTTCAAGACGGTTCCCTAACGAGAGGATATCGATGGGATCGTGCCGCTCATAGAGTTGAAGCATGGCTTCAAAAATATGTTGATGTGACTCACGATAAAAATCCTCCGGTCTAGACCGATCGGCAATTTTCGTCATGGCATCCTTGTCAATCAGAAGCGATCCAAGCAAGGATTGCTCAGCTTCCAAATTTTGCGGCGGAATTCGTTCGTGTGTGGCCATAGCTCACGGGGCATAGTAGCACGCATACCCCTCGGTGCAAGCAAAATTATGCTATCATTGAGCGTAACTTGTGGATTCTTTTATGGTTCATCCAAACCGTCCTTTTTTGAGGTCTGTAGGCATGATGATCGGTGCGATCATCGGCGTCGGGGTCTTCGGTTTACCTTATGCATTTGCTCAGAGTGGATTTGCCCTCGGCCTTCTTGAACTTCTTTTTTTGGGAGGCATGCTTGTCACTCTTCAACTCATGTTGGGCGAAATCGTGGTTCAGACTCCCGGCCGTCATCGATTGGTAAACTACGTTGGAATCTATCTCGGGAAGGGTTGGAAGTGGGTGACGTTGGTCGCGTTCTGTTTAGGGGTTTGGGGAGCGATGCTTGCGTACATGGTCGCAGGAGGAACGTTTCTTCATCTTCTCCTGTCTCCCGTCTTAGAGGGAGATCCGGCTCTCTATTCGTATATTCTTGGTGGAGTCGCCTCGCTCCTTATTTTTGGCGGCCTCAAATTGGCGGCTCGGATTGAGTATGTTCTTGTAGCAGCACTCCTGTTTCTTTTCACGTTCATCATCCTCGCCAGTCTTCCCCATATCGACATTTCGCATTTTTCGAGCATCGAGATGGATCAGTTTTTTGTCTCGTACGGCGTGATCCTTTTTTCCCTTGCTGGCATGGGAATCGTACCTGAGCTCAAAGATGTTTTAGGCACCAAGCATCAACGACAGTTAGGTCGAGTCATTGTCACGGCAATGACAGTTATTGTTCTTTTGTACGCGTTCTTCGCCTTTGCGATTGTTGGGGTGACGGGGCCAGGTACATCAGCCGTTGCCTTTGATGGTCTCGTCCCTTTCCTTGGGGATACATTCCGTATCGTGGCAACACTGCTAGGATCACTTACCATTCTATCCATCTTCATGGTTCTTGGAATTGAACTCCTCAATATATTTAAGTTTGACTTTGACCTTCCTCATCGAACTTCATGGTTCTTGGTCTGTGCGATGCCGATACTCTTGTTTGCGATCGGGATGCGAGAGTTTATAGAGATCATTGGATTCGTCGGATCTGTCTTTGGTGGAGTCCTGGGAATTCTTGTTGCCCTCTCGTATTGGTCTATGCGTCGACAGGGGATCTGTCGAACTCATCATTGCATTAATTTCCCCGCACCGCTCACATGGACGATCGTCCTGATCTTCAGTGCAGGGATTATTTGGGAAGTCATGACAGTCCTGCTAAACTAAGCCTATATGGGGGTCAAAGCAATATTTACAAGACGATGGTTTGCGTATTTTTTCTTGTTGTTTGTCGTTTGGTATCCGGTGACATTCTTGATTGTCACCATGTACAGCATTATCCAACACCCCATTTTTCTCTTTGCCGGCAACGTATTCACGCCACTCTGGATTCTTCTGGTGAGCTACCTCTACTTCCGCAAGGCACAGGACGATTGGCCCGCCCGTTTCGCGACAGCAATTGGGTGGATGATTCTCTTCTTCCTGTGCTCTGTGCTTCTGGTGCAACCAGTGTACGGATATCCCTGGACATCGATTTTTACCTGGGACGTTATCAACGCCAATTGGGTCAACCTCGTCGCGATCTTGGTGGGAGGCATAGCCGCACACAAATCTGTTTCATCTCAACCTAATACAACTTAGGCGGTTGGTTTAGAGTAATAAAAATCCCACGATTCACTCGTGAGGATGAGCAGCGTGGGGAGGCGACCAGATGGGTCGTAGGTTTCTAGTTGGCGAGCTCGTAGTGATCGGGCAGTCGACGGCTTCGGCGGGAACCGGCCCAGCCGTTGACGATGTCGTGCCCATTGCTCCGGATTCCATCGTAGATCTCGAAGACGGTGTCGAGCTCAGAGATAAGAGCTGACTCTTTTCCGCTCCTGAGATCACGTCGACTGAGCCAGGTCAAGCAGTCGCTTTCGAGGCTACTCCTCGAGACCGGTGCGAAGGTCTCCAAGGCGATGATCTGGCCATGCATGGAATCGCGGCGCAGGACGACCGCGATCTCTCGGTCGTTGTCGACGATGAACACTTCCGCGTAGAGCGTGCCGTTGGGGGTCTGCAGTCGAATCACCTGTTCCTCCGTGTGGTCGTGGTTGGGTCGCGAACAGAAGTGTTCACGAACCGGCCAAACTACACGGAAACAATGGATTCGTCAAGCCTTTCGTTGTAGATCGTAGGCTTTCAGGATGTTTACCAGAAGCATGGCCACGGTCATGGGGCCAACACCGCCGGGAACAGGCGTGATCGCTCCAGCCACAGGCTCGACGGAGTCAAAATCTACGTCGCCCATGAGCCCCTCATCGGTTCGTGTTGTGCCAACGTCGATGACAGTCGCACCAGGCTTGATCATGTTGGCCTTGATAAGATTTGGGATTCCCTCGGCCACAATCAAGACATCCGCTTCTCGAGTTTTCTGTGCCAGATGAGGATCTTCTGCTTGAACAACCGTTGACTCGATGCGTCGCTCTTTCAGAAGGATTTCGAGCGGTGCAGCAAAAAGAGGGGACGAGACGATGCACCCACGGCCGTGCGCTTTAGCCTCGTCGATTAGTTTCATGACGCCGAGTGCGACTGCGGAGGCAATGCAGGGTTCCCCTCGACGGAGTCGTGACAAATTTTCTGGATGAAATCCGTCGACATCCTTTTTGGGATCGATCGCCGCGATCACGTGGTCAGGATTTTGGGAAGGCAGAGGAAGTTGGACGAGGATACCGTGGATGTCTTTTCGATCATTGAGTTCGGTAACCCTTAAGATGATCTCTTCCTCAGTCGTCTGTGCGGGATACAAAAAGAGCTCAAAGCCAATCCCAGCCTCCTCGCACGCCTGGCGCTTGAGGCTCACATACAAATGAGAGGCAGGATCATCGCCAACTAAAACCACGCCAAGACCCGGCTGGGTTTGGAGGGCCTGGACTCGCGTTTTAATCTTTTTACGGATGCGCGAAGCAAGTTCTCGACCATTCAGGATGGTTGCCATAACGGATCGTAGAATAGCATTTGATATACTAACAATCAATATGAAACGTCTCATTTTTGCTACGCACAACCCAGGAAAATTGGATGAGATGCGACAGTTGGTTGATGGACTTGGCATCGAGGTGATGAGCGCGGATGAAGCCGGAGTGCATGAGGTAGTGGTTGAGGACGGGAAGACGTTTGCGGAGAATGCGCTCAAGAAGGCCAGATTCGTTGCACAGAAGTCTGGGGCGTGGTCAGTAGCAGATGACTCGGGAATCATGATTGATGCCCTAGAGGGACGTCCTGGTGTCTACACAGCACGGTGGGCAGGGGAAGGTGCCAGCGATGAACAAATTGTTGCTCACACACTCGAGCAACTCAAAGATGTGGAAGGGGGTCGTCGTGGGGCGACGTTCCATTCAGTCGTTGCCTTGGTGTCACCAGATGGTGAGGAACAGACGTTTGAGGGATCGATCGTCGGTACGATCGTTATCACACCTCGAGGGACACACAAAAAGAAGCTCCCGTACGATGTTTTGTTTTCTCCGAGCGGGCAGAGTCAGACGTTCGCAGAAATGTCGGACGAACAAAAAAACGCCCTGAGCCATCGCGGTCGGGCGTTTCAAAAACTGATGGAGTTTTTACGATCTAGTAACTGATCGTCGAGTACAGAGGGAACCGATCAGTCATCATTTTTACCTCTGCCTTGATCGATGCGAGTTTGGTGTCGTCTGTATGGTTGGTGATGGCGCTCTCTATCCAGGCAGCGATTTGTTTCATCTCCTCTTCTTTCATGCCTCGTGAGGTTAACGCAGGTGTACCGAGACGAATTCCAGACGGATCAAACGGGGAACGCGGTTCAAAGGGAACCGTGTTTTTGTTGACCGTGATACCAGCCTTATCGAGCGCAACGGATGCGTGCTTTCCTGAGATATTTTTGTTGGTGAGATCGGCGACCATCAGATGGTTTTCTGTTCCACCCGTGACCAGCTCAAAGCCCCGTGCCATGAGCTCAGCCGCGAGAATTTTTGCGTTCTTCACAATCTGGTGTCCGTACTCTTTGAATTCTGGTTGAAGAGCTTCCTTGAGCGCAACGGCAATGGCAGCTGTCTGGTGGTTGTGTGGTCCACCCTGGATGCCTGGAATGATCGCGCGGTCAACAAGGGTTGGAATGTTTTCTTTTGTGACATCAACCGTCTTGAGAGGGGTTGATGGATTTCCATTGCATAGGATCATGGCTCCACGAGGTCCTCGCAAGGTCTTGTGCGTTGTTGTTGTGACCACGTCGACAATACCAACGGGCGAAGGATGGTCTCCCGAGACGATGAGCCCCGCAATGTGTGAAATGTCCGCCATGAGAAACGCACCAACGGCATCGGCAACCTCTCGTGACTTCTGCCAGTCGATGATGCGAGGATAGGCCGTTGCACCAACGATGATCAGCTTTGGTTTGTGTTCCAAAGCCAGTGACATCATCTGGTCGAAATCCATGTATCCGCTTTTTGTCGATGTGTACTGAATCGATTTGTAGTAGCGACCAGAGAAATTTACCGGCAATCCGTGCGTCATGTGTCCTCCGTAAAAGAGATTCATTCCCATGAGCGTGTCACCGGGGTTCAACAGAGCAAACATAGTAGCGATGTTGGCGGCGCAGCCTGAGGCAGGCTGGACATTGGCGTGCGTGACACCGAAAAGTTGCTTGGCTCTGTCTCGGGCGAGGTTTTCTACGATGTCTACCCACTCACAGCCGCCATAGTACCGGGAGCCGGGATAGCCTTCTGAGTACTTATTCGTGCCGATAGAGCCGAGCGCTTCAAGGACTTCTTCTGAAACGAAATTCTCACTTGGAATCATTTCGAGTACCGATTGTTCTCGTTGCAGCTCACCGTTTAAGGCTTGAGAGAGCTCGGGGTCAAAGGTTGAAATTGACATAGGTGTTGTACATAAAAGACATGATTTAGGGCGGTTCTCATGTCTGTTCATTACAACATAGAGGATGGATTGCCTTGAACTTATTGCTTTCTATTGTACGGGAGGGGAATCCCATTGACAATGAAGGGAAAAATCGCTAGGTTGAGATGACCGCACGATCCCCGTGTGGGCTTCTCCCTCAAGGAGAAGGAGGTCTCATGGAGTACGTACCTATTCCTACTGGGAGTCGCGAAGTTCGCACACGAGAGCTTGGAAGCGAGCTTATCATGCGCATCGTCGCGAACATCGGACAGACCGTCGACACGTCTACGTTGCGTCAGCTGATCAACGGAGATCAGATTGCTGTGAGTGCCGATGGGCGGTCCAGTGCACATGTCATCACTTTCCGCCTTGGAGCGGAGCTGGTGATTCACTCCGAGCTCGGGGTGCTCAGTCCTCGGTTTGAGCGGCAGAGGTCAAACGTCGGGACCCGGGTCCTTCAGGTGGGCAACGATTCGGCCCTCATCTGGGGAAAGGCCATTGGTCATCCACCTGGACTCTGGCGCGTCGACCGAGAGGGTGGAACATTCCTTGCTCCGATCGACCGTCTTGCGCGTGGAGCCTCAGGGCTCCTACGTGGAGAAATCGATATCCGTCCTGACCAACATCAGGTCGTCACCTCTTGGGGCAGTCTCTGGCCTGTCAGCCACAAGGCGCTGGTCACCCCCTTCAGGGGAGGGCTGTGTGTGGTCGAGGAACTCGGTGGTGGGTTGTACGCCTACGAGCTCAACGAGAAGAAACCCATCGCTCCATTTCAGAGACTGACCCTACAGGACGCCGAGCGTCCGGTTGGGATCGTGCACTGGCAGGGCCGGCTCATGCTCGCGGTTAGCCGTGGGACCCAGAGCTGGTTGATCGAGCTCAACTGTCGCCAACGTGGTGAACACTACGAGCGACTCCAGATCGACGGGGACTTGCAGGGGATCTGGGCGTCACCTGGATCCAAGTCCTTACTCATCCTTGTTCATCCTCGTGGTGAACCGGAAGACATGCGTCGCCTTCAGCTCGAAAATGGGCAGGTAGTGCATGAGGGTAGGTTCCAGATCGATCCGACGTCTATTGCATGGTCGCCAAAGGAAAACGCTGTCGCGGTGAAGATTCGCAAGAACGCGGGTCATGGCCGTGTTCCCCACGAACGAATCGTGGGGACGAGCATCGATCACAGAATCATGCCCTGTTTGCAACTGCGTGAAATCCTGATCAACGATCAGGGGGACATCGCAGCTGCGATCCGACATGACGGCGTCTACGACGAGCCCGTCATCGGGGGTCGCGAGGGCACGAAGGTTCCTCTCGCCTGGAACCTGCATCACAACCGGCAAGGAGGGATTGCTTGGACCACAGTTCATGCAGACCGCATCCTCACCTGGACGCAACAACGGCGCTAACCTACGGGATAGCGCTTTTTCTTTTGCTGAATCAATAAAACCAACCCGGTTGGTATCCTGTCGCTTAACCCAGCTAAGATACCGTCACTCAGTGTCGGTATGGTAGACTTGTGCTATATGTTTCAGGCCTATAATCACGTCCATTTTGTCGGAATCGGAGGAATCGGGATGTCCGCGCTAGCCAAGTGGTTTTTGCATGAAGGGGTGAAAGTGAGTGGTTCGGATGTGCATCCAAGTCCAATCACGCACGAGCTTGAATCTCGCGGAGCAAAAGTCTGTTCGGGTCACGCGACAACCAATCTAATTGAAGATGTCGACCTCCTTATTTATTCACCAGCCGTTCCTCAAACAAATGTCGAGCGTGTGGCAGCTCGCGAGCGAGGCATCCTCGAACGGACAAACTTCGAAATCCTCGGAGAGCTTTCAACGTTATTCTCGACGATTGTCGTGAGTGGGACAAATGGCAAATCGACGACAACTGCCATGCTTGGACTCATGCTGGAAGCCGCAGGTCTCGATCCAACCGTCCTGGTCGGTTCGTTGGTGCCAGGGTTTAAAGATGGCAACTTTCGACATGGGAAGGGAACATACTTTGTCGTTGAGGGCTGTGAGTACCGTGCCAACATGTTGAATTTCCATCCAGAGATGATCGTGCTTACGAATATCGAAGAGGACCATCTTGATTATTACCGGGATCTGACACACATTCAGGAGACATTTCAGACGTTTGTTGATGGGGCCAAGGGAAAAGTTGTTTTCAATGCGAACGATCCTGGAAGTGCTGCCTTGAAGATTCGAGAGGGAGTTTCATTTGGTTCCACAGCAGACTATCAACTTGAGGGCCGAATCACGAGTATCGGAAAGCAATCCGTCCGTACAAATCACGGCAACTTCGAACTTCAAATCCCTGGGGAGTTCAATGTGTACAACGCGCTGGCTGCGACAGCCGCCGCGATGGAGTTGGGAGTGTCTTTCCCGGTTTGTGCTCGGGTCCTAAATGAGTTTCGTGGCATCTGGCGGCGATTTGAGCGTGTCGGAGTGTGGAAGGGGGCAGATATCATTTCCGACTACGGCCATCACCCAAGCGCCATCAAACAGACCATCGAGGCGGCGCGAGAATTTTTTCCAAATCGTCGGATCGTTTTGTGCTACCAGCCGCACCAGCACGATCGTACAAAAAAACTATTTGATGAATTCGTCGAGGTTTTGCCTCAAGCAGATGTGACTATTCTGTCAGAGATTTATGATGTAGCTGGTCGCAATGAGACTCATAATGTGAGCTCGAGCCAGCTTGTCGAAAAGATCGCAAGCTCTCATGTCTCCTATGCCACCGATTTGTTAGCGGTCGAGTCACAGCTGCGTGGTCTGGTTCAGCCAACTGATGTTGTCCTCATAATGGGGGCGGGAGATATTGATGAGATCGCAAGAAAACTCGTATGAGCATCGCGCAACAGTTACAAGCCATTGTCGGGACGCGCTGTGTAGAGAACGAGCCCATGAGTAAACACACGAATTTTCGAATTGGTGGGCCAGCGAAATGGTTTGTGGAGGTGAAGACGGTTGAGGAGATCAAGAAGGTTTTGATCATTGCGAACGAACACGCACTCAACACGTTTGTCTTTGGTGGTGGGTCTAATTTGCTCGTGAGCGACCAGGGTTTTGATGGGATCGCCATCAAGATAGCCATGCGTACACACGACATTGAGGGGACTCGCGTCCGAGCGGATGCAGGGGTTCTTTCCTCGGGACTTGCTCGAGCCACGGCACATGCTGGACTGAAGGGGCTTACGTGGGCAATCTCGCTTCCTGGAACAGTGGGAGGAGGTGTACGTGGGAATGCTGGTTGTTTTGGGGGGGAGATGAAGGATCGATTGGTGGACGTAGAGGTGTTACGAGGTGGGAAGGTGGAAAGGTTGACAAAGGAGCAGCTCAACTTTGGTTATCGTGAATCGGCTATTAAACATTCAAATGACATCGTGTTGTCTGTGTCGTTCGAGCTTGAAGAAGGGGATGCACGCGAACTCAAGGCCGAGCTGGATGACAAACTTATGAAGCGGAAATTGTCCCAGCCGCTTGATGCTGGATCTGCTGGATGCTTGTTCAAGAATTATGAAATTTCGTCCGATGAAGAGTTGCAACGACTCGAGACAAAACTCGATCTACCTTTAGAGATGCAGTCAGCCCGCCGCGTAAGTGCGGGCTGGCTCATCGACAAGCTGGGATTGAAGGGAACGCAGATTGGCGGGGCGAAGATCAGTGAGGTTCATGGAAATTTTGTGGTGAATGCGGGAGCAGCAACTGCCGATGAGATCGTCCAGCTTATCGCTCTCATCAAGACTCGCGCACGCACAGAGTTTGGGATACAGTTAATGGAGGAGGTTCAATACGTAGGTTTTTAAGAATTTGAAGATCAAGTGTCTCTATGCGCATTATCTCGATTAAAGGAACGAACATGCCACTCACCCAGGCCATCAGGTCTCGTGTTCAGGAACAAGTGAAGACGCTCGAGAAGCTCACGAATTGGTTCGAGCCAGCCGCCGAGCTAAGTGTCGAGGTGGGAAAGTCGACGAAGCATCATGCCAAAGGACCTTTTTTCATAGCGGCATTCCTTCTCCATGTTCCCGGACAAGACCTTCGAGCGTCAGCTCAGGAGGAGGACCTCTACCATGCCATTCTTGTGGCCCGCGACCAGATTCGCCGACAGCTGAAGGATTACAAGACCAAACTCAAGGACAAACACGAACGTGGGGGAAGACCTGACAAGAAGTAAGAAAAATGACGAAAAGAGGATAATCTTGCGCGTATGTCAAAGATACTGAAGGTGATTTTTGGGGACCCAAACAAGAAACTTTTGAACGAGCTCAGCCGCGACGTTGGGAGAATCAACGCTCTGGAGAACGGAATGCTTGCGCTCACCGACGAACAGCTCAGAGGAAAAACGACTGAGTTTAAAGAACGACTGTCGCAAGGCACGACGTTGGATGAGATTCTCCATGAAGCTTTTGCGGTTGTACGAGAAGCGGCAAGACGGACGCTGGGTCAACGACACTTTGATGTCCAGCTCATCGGTGGACTCGTGCTGCATCGGGGACAGATCGCAGAAATGCGTACCGGTGAAGGAAAGACGCTGACCTCGACGCTTGCCCTGTATACCAATGCACTTCGAGGTCAGGGTTGCCACCTTGTAACCGTAAATGACTATCTTGCCAAACGCGATGCGGTTTGGATGGGACAGATTTTCGCGTTTCTTGGTCTCACGGTCGGTTGTATCCAACAGGATGGGGGACTCATGTACGATCCAACACAAGAAAAGTCCCTGCGGTCTTGTACACGCAAAGATGCATACAACGCGGACATCACCTACGGCACGAACAACCAGTTTGGATTCGATTATCTGCGTGACAACATGGCTCCCACGTTAGACCAGTGCGTCATGCGTGAACTCCATTATGCGATCGTCGACGAGATTGACTCAATTTTGATTGACGAGGCGCGAACACCACTCATCATTTCGGCGCCCGCAGAGAAGTCTAATGATTTGTATTATCGTTTTGCCCAGATCATCGGAACACTCAGTGAAAAAGAGGATTTTAATATCGATGAGAAAATGCGTGCCTCAACGCTCACGGAAGCAGGGATTGAGAAGATCGAGCGAACGCTTGGGATTGAAAATCTGTATGCGATCGATCAGGGACAATACCAGCGGTTCGCTGATACGGCTCTGCGTGCACGTGCCAACTACCAACGAGATGTTCACTATGTTGTAAAGGACGGAAACGTGATCATCGTTGATGAGTTCACTGGGCGACTTATGTCTGGACGCCGTTTTTCTGAGGGGATTCACCAGGCGATCGAAGCAAAGGAAGGTGTGGCGATCCAAAATGAAAGCCGTACGATGGCAACCATTACCTTCCAGAATTTGTTCCGTATGTACCATAAATTGTCAGGGATGACGGGTACAGCCGCCACGGAAGCCGAGGAGTTTGCCAAGATCTACAACCTCGAAGTCGTTGAAATTCCGACCAACAAGCCTATCCAACGTATTGACGCGCAGGATCGGATTTACAAAACCGAAGTTGGCAAGTTTGTCGCTCTCGCGCGCGAGGTCAAGGAGTATCAACAGAAGGGACAACCTGTATTGGTCGGTACGGTAAGCGTTGAGAAAAACGAAGTACTCTCACATTTGTTCTCTAAGGCAGGGATTCCCCACGAGGTCCTGAACGCGAAGAACCACGAGCGTGAGGGGGAAATCATTGCGCAAGCCGGACGCCGAGGTGCCGTCACGATCGCCACCAACATGGCGGGCCGTGGAGTCGACATTAAACTTGGTGGAAATCCGGCGACCAATGAACAGTGTGAGGAGGTGAAGAATTGTGGCGGTCTGCACGTGATCGGTACCGAGCGCCATGACTCTCGCCGAATCGACAACCAGCTACGCGGTCGTTCCGGCCGACAAGGCGATCCAGGATACACACAGTTTTATCTTTCGATGGAAGATAGCCTCATGCGCATTTTCGGATCTGATCGTGCAAAAGGCATGATGGATCGTCTTGGCATTCCCGACGACCAACCAATCGAGGCAAAGCTCATCACGGGTTCGATTGAGAAGGCACAGGTGCGCGTGGAAGGGCATCATTTTGATGCTCGCAAACACTTGCTTGAGTATGATGATGTCCTCAATAAGCATCGAGAAATTATTTATGCGCGGCGACGAGAAGTTCTAGAAGCCTTTGCCAATGAGCCAGAAAAATTGCGTGATCGAGTCCTGGATATCATCGAAGGCGAGATTGAACAGATTGTGTTATTCCACTCATCTGAGGTGACTGGGTCAGGATGGGATCTAAAGGAAATTGTCGAGTCGATCAATACGATTGTTGCATTGAACGCTGAGCAGATCGCACAACTCGAATCGATTGGGGCGAGCGCTGTAAGGGACAAGGAAGAACTCGCACACGGTCGTAGTGAGGTCATCGGCAAGATCATGGAGATGGTCCGCGCGCAGTATGATAAGATGTACGATGTTTTTGAAGAAAAGAAGAATATCTACAGCATCGAGCGAGCGGTCATTCTACGCGCCATTGACATGTTGTGGATCGATCATCTGGCTGCTATGACGGCGCTGCGAACAGGTATTGGTTTGCAAGGCTACGGCCAGCGCGATCCGCTTATCGAGTACAAAAAAGAAGGCTACAACATGTTCCAGCATTTGCTGGGATCGATTAACAGTGAGATCACGCAGACATTTTTCAAGTACGCCAAACATGCCGTGGACATGAAGGTTCAGGCAGAGCTCGGTCGTTCTGTCTTCCAGAAGGCAGGATTGGTCTTGCAAGGCGCACAAAAAACGAGTGATGGTGACTCAGAAAACTCCGGCCGTCCCGCCTTCACCAAGGCTCTAGCGGGCAGGAATGATCCGTGTCCATGTGGATCAGGGAAGAAGTATAAGAAGTGTCATGGAGGATAGTGTAAAAACCGCCACAGGGCGGTTTTGTGTATAACTCAAACGAGCTATGACTGTGATAGGATGATCGAAATGGAGGAGTTAATTAGCGAACTCTTTTTCCTATGCTAAAGATCCAGTCAGAGTACATCTGGCTTGATGGATACAAACCGACCCCGAGTCTCCGCTCTAAAACGAGGATCCTTGATGCCGACGTTGTGGCACGACTAGGTGCCTCAGAATGGGGGTTTGACGGGTCTAGTACCCAACAGGCAGATGGCAGGTCGAGTGACTGCTTACTTGTTCCTGTTCGAATTCTTCCTGATCCCATTCGTGGAGGTCAAAACATTCTTGTTTTGTGCGAGGTGATGAATCCAGACGGTTCTCCTCATTCCAGCAATACTCGTGCAAGACTGCGTCAGGTGGCAGAGCAAACCATCGCTCATGAGCCCTGGTTCGGCATCGAGCAAGAATATACCCTCTTCAAGGGTCAAAAGCCGCTGGCATGGCCAGAAGATGGAATGCCTGGACCACAGGGTCCCTACTACTGCGCGGTCGGAGACCAACATATTTTTGGCAGGGATCTTGTCGAGGATCATCTTACTGCCTGCTTGCAGGCGGGACTTTCCATGGCCGGAATCAATGCGGAGGTTATGCCAGGCCAGTGGGAATTCCAGGTTGGTCCCATCGGTGCGCTGGAGGTTGCGGATGAGCTTTGGATGGCTCGATGGTTGCTCTGTCGTCTAGGGGAGGATCACGGGATTCGAGTATCGTTTGCTCCAAAGCCGATGCTTGGAGACTGGAACGGCGCCGGTGCGCACACAAACTTCAGCACGCGTGATATGCGTTTGCCTGGCGGAATCAAGGCGGTGGAGGAAGCCTGTGAGAAGTTGAAAACAAAACATGCAGAACACATTTCGGTGTATGGAGCAGGGAATGAGGAACGGCTCACCGGAAAGCACGAAACATGCAGCATGACTGAGTTCCGATACGGGGTCAGCGACCGCGGCGCCTCTATCCGCATTCCTATTTTTACCGCAAAGAACGGCGCGGGATATCTTGAGGACCGCCGACCAGCCGCGAACATGGATCCCTATCAGGTCTGTGCCAAGCTTCTTGAGACGGTTTGTCTCTAACAGCAAAACCGCCCTTTTGATAGATCATGACGGTTCAAGGTTCTATGAAGATAATTCTGGGTTCCAGTTCTCCTAGTCGCAAAGTCGTTCTTGAATCGTTGGGCTTTGAGTTTTCGATAATCTCTCCAGATATCGATGAGCGCGCCATTCGAGCTGAAGATCCTCGTGAACTGGTCACCGCGATCGCCCAGGCAAAGATGGATGCCGTGCTCAAAAAAGTAGAGGGAGACGCGATCATCATTTGCTCTGACCAGGTGATGGTGGTGGATGGCCAGGTTCGTGAGAAGCCAAGGACGAAGGAGGAGGCGTATGCGTTCATTGCAACGTACTCGACTCAGTCACAAATTGCCACCTCTGCGACGGTCGTTGTCAACACAGCTAACGGCAGGCGCATCTGTGAGGTTGTCGAGGTGGAAGTGACCTTTGATTCGATCCCTCAGGAGAATGTTCGTGAATTCGTCGAGTCGGAACAGGCCTTCAACTACGCAGGTGGACTTGCGGCAGAGCACCCACTTTTTGAGCCATACGTTCATGTCGATGGGGAATGGGAAGCACTGATGGGACTCCCCAAAGTGAAGACATTAGAGATGATAGAGCGAGTCTCCGTATGAGGTTTGCCATGAACATGATGTTGGGTTACCTCATTGGCATTAATGCGGTCACATTTCTTGTAATGCTTTTTGATAAGCTTCAGGCATCAAGCCACTCGCGTAGGGTGTCAGAGCGAACGCTGTTTATCCTGACGTTCCTAGGCGGGACACCTGCCATGGTCTTTTCGATGTACACGATTCGTCATAAGAGTCGTAAACTTTCGTTCCAACTCATGGTCTGGCTCATCTTGCTCATTCACGTCGTTCTCATCGCTTCCCTCTTGGATCCGTCGTTTGTCCACTTGCCCGAGTGGCTCTGATCGCCTACACTGTCGCCGATATATTCTCATTCTATGCAAACTTGGAAACTCAAGAAAAAGACAAAAAAGACAGGACCAAAGGTCTGGAAAACGCGACTTGTAGCTATCACCGCACTCGTTGCAACGCTCGCGCTTGGTATCTATGATTTTCCTGGAATTTGGAATCGTGGAGCCGAGGCGGTTCAGGCAAAGACAGGTTGGCTTCCCCCAACCCTTATGGAGGAACCCTTCCGACTAGGTTTGGATCTTCAGGGAGGAACTCACCTTGTGTATGAGGCCGATATGTCTCAGATCCCTGAGGAAGACCGACTCACGGCGCTGGAAGGCGTGCGCGATGTGATTGAACGTCGGGTGAACGCGTTTGGCGTATCTGAACCTGTTGTCCAGACAACGACCACGGGTGGAACGTATCGTGTGATTACTGAATTGGCCGGAGTTCTTGATGTGGCAGAGGCCATCAGTCTTATTGGTGAAACGCCAGTCTTAGAGTTTAAGGAGCCAGGCGAAGAACTTCAGCGCGACGCAACAGAGGAAGAACTTGCCCAACTTGATGCGCTCAACACAACGGAGCGAGCGACGGCACAGGCTGTCCTTGCTCGCGCGCTTGCGGGTGAAGACTTCGAATCGCTTGTGCTCGAAAACAGCATCGATCGAAACGTAGAAACGAATAAAGGAGTCATCGAAGACTTCACGGCCGATTCCTACTTTACGGAATACACGATCCTGATTCAGCAACGTGGAATTCAACCAGGACAGGTGAATGGAAATCTTCTTGAAAATGAGGATGGAATTAGCATCTTCAAGTATCTCAGCTCACAAGAGCAGCAGGAGATGCTCCTGTCTCACATCTTGATTTGTTTTGAAGGAAAGACGGGTTGTACAAGTGAACTGCCAGCTTTGGATGCATCTATCCAAATCAACAATTTGAAAGACCAGGCGACACCAGAAAACTTTGCCTCTCTTGCAGCACAGTATTCAACAGACCCTTCCGCAGCCTCGAATTCCGGCACTCTCGGCTGGTCTACCACTGACGACTTTGTTGCTTCGTTTGGTCTTGCGGCCGCCGCCCTAGAAGTCGGTGAAATTTCTACCGTTGTCGAAACAGAATTCGGATATCATTTGATCTATAAGTCAGATCAACGGGCTACCACGGCCTATACCATTCAACGGATTCTCATGCCGTTTTCTGATATTTACGACATCGTGCCGCAAGCTTCACCCTGGGTGAACACAGAACTCTCCGGTAAGCACTTGGAGCGAGCAGGGGTGGAATTTGATCCAAGTTCAGGAGCTCCCTACATTGCGTTGACGTTCAATGCCGATGGGGGAGACTTATTTGCCTCACTCACCGAGCGTCTCGTTGGTCAGCCAATTGCTATCTTTTTGGATGGTGTGGCGATCTCAACTCCTGTTGTGCAGCAGGCAATTTATGGCGGCCAAGCTGTTATTACCGGTGATTTCACCGTACCCGAAGCAAAGCTGTTGGCTCAACGCCTCAACGCGGGGGCGCTTCCTGTCCCACTAGCTCTTCTTTCGCAGCAGACGGTTGGTCCAACCCTTGGCGCCACGTCTCTTTCGATGAGCATTAAGGCGGCATTGGTCGGATTTCTGCTCGTGGCGATCTACATGATTGCCTACTACCGCCTGGCGGGCTTCTTCTCTGTCATCAGTCTTATTCTCTATGCATTCCTCAACCTCGCCGTCTACCGAATTTTCGGCGTGACGATTACGCTTTCCGGCGTTGCGGGGTTCATCCTATCTTTGGGAATGGCAGTAGATGCAAACGTGCTGATCATTGAGCGCATGAAAGAGGAGATCGCATCTGGACGCGACTTTGCGGGTGCTACCCGAGAAGGATTCCTTCGCGCTTGGCCAGCCATTCGAGACGGCAATGCAGCAACACTGGTTGTAGCCATTGTTCTCTATGTCTTCAGCACAAGTTTTGTTCGAGGTTTTGCATTGCTCTTGGGTATTGGTGTGTTGGTCAGCATGTTTACGGCCGTGTTGATCACACGCAGTTTCATGGATGCGGGATTCCCTCGCAAGGCGCTTCGCCATCCCCAGCTCTCGGGACTCTCTAAGACCTCTCAGTCGTAGTTCTATGATCAAACTTCATATCGTGAAACATCGTAAGACTTGGTACATTCTCTCTTTCGTTCTTTGCTTCCTCAGCCTCGCAGCGTTGATCGTCTGGGGCCTCAGGCCGGGAATTGATTTTACCGGAGGTTCATTGTTGGAGGTTTCGTTCACCTCCGTACCAACTCAAGCAGCGGTTGAAGAGGTCCTCCAATTGTCAGAGCAAAGCGAGGCTGTTGTGCAACTTTCCTCCGATAGCGTGCTTATCCGCACCAAGCCTTTGAGCGAAGACGAACACCAATCACTTTTGGTTTCTCTTTCTGGCCTCGGAGAGTTGACTGAGCAGCGATTTGACTCTATTGGTCCGATGATTGGCCGTGAGTTGCGAACGATGGCGGGTTGGGGAGTTGTGACAAGCTTGGTTTTGATCGGACTCTATATTGGCTGGTCATTCCGGAGTGAGGACGATCTTGTTTCAGGAAAAAAGATCGCGCTTCTCACGCTTCTGAAAACAGCGCACGACATCTTGATCTCCGTCGGGATCTTTGCTGTTTTAGGTCATTTTCTTGGATACGAGATGGATGTTGCCTTCGTCGCGGGAGCCCTGACGATATTGGGATATTCAATCAATGACGGAGTGGTTGTTCTTGATCGTACGCGTGAAAACGCAAAACTGAAGATTTCTCATTCCCTTGAAGTTATTGTTGATCGTGCCATTGATCAGACCCTAGCTCGATCTATCAATACCTCTGTGACGGTTTTTCTCGCCCTCCTTGCTGTTTTCCTCTTTGGTGGAGAGTCGACGAGAGCGTTCTCGATGCTTCTCTTAGTTGGGGTTATTGTGGGAACCTACTCGTCGATCTTCATTGCCAGTCCGCTTCTGGTGACACTGAGTTCGCACAAAAAGATTTCTTAAAGCAAAAAACTGGGTGACTGCCCAGTTTTTTGGTACAATAGTTTCATTCGTATGCTCCCGCTTTTGGCTATCCCTATTGTCAGCCAAGCTACTAGTGCGGCTGCTAGTAGCACCTCCTTTCTCGCTCAACCTATTGATGCGATTCTTTATGATCTCCTCATTTGGTTTGGGTGGATTCCAATCGTGATTACACTTGGGTGGGGTTTTACGGAAATGTGGCTGAATGATCGAAGAGGAAAGTATTCCTCAAAGTTAAAGTACACGTTGTTGGCGATTGATGTCCCGAGCATGACAGAGCAGACGCCAAAGGCATTAGAGAATTTATTTGCCTCACTCTACGCCACAAAATCAACAATCACATGGAAGGAAAAGTGGATGGATGGGAAGCTCCATCCGACGTTTTCCTTCGAAATTGTCTCGACCGAAGGATACATCCAGTTTCTTGTCAGATGCCAGACACGTTTTCGTGATGTGGTTGAGGCGGGAGTGTACGCAAACTATCCTGAAGCTGAAATCTCAGAGGTAGAGGACTATGCAAAAAAGTTTCCGAATGAGTTTCCAAATGAGGATTTCGAGATGTGGGGCGGGGAAATGACGCTGGATAACGATGACATGTATCCGATTCGGACACATCTTGATTTTGAGGATCGCATTTCACAGGAAATTAAGGATCCACTGGCCATCACACTCGAACAGCTCGCAAAGATGAGACCAGGTGAGCACTTTTGGATTCAAGTCGTCGTTCAGCCGTCCAGCAACGATTGGCAGAAAAAGGGACTCAAGTATGTCAATAAGATTTACGGGGTGGAAGAAAAAGCAAAAAAGAGTGCCGTTGTTGAAGCGATTTCTTCAACCGCTTCCTGGCCCTTGGGAATTCTGGAACACGCAACAGGAATTGAGATGTCATCACTCCTTGGGGGAGGGGGTCCGAAGGAAGAAGTTGATCAATGGAAGGCGTTTAAAATCAGTCTCCAACAGAAAGTGGAAGCTGAGGCGATCTTGACTAAATCATCAAAGACGGGACTTGGATGTAAAATCCGTGTGCTCTATGTGGCTCGAAAGAATGCGTTTGTCAAAGTGGAGCGCACCGGTATTGTCAAAGGCGTGCTCAATCAATTTTCTAACCTCAACTTGAATAAGTTCACGCTCTTTATTCCCCAGGTTCCAAAGGATGATTATTTCTGGATGCGTTGGGCCTACACCAAGAAACAGCATCGTCTCATGACAGCCTATCAGAAGCGAAGTTGGGGTATTGGAGCAGACCCCTTCTTTCTCAATGTAGAGGAACTCGCCACCATTTGGCACTTTCCAGCCATTACAATCAAGGCTCCCCTGGTCAAAAAGAGCGAATCCAAACGAGCAGAGCCACCTTCTGGATTGCCTATTACCTATTCTGAACAGACACTTCCAGGATATCTTCCACCTGGGCTAGAGGATGTTTCTGAAGATGTACCCTTGGCTCCACCAGAGTCGTCAGAGGGATTAGATGTTCCTCCCCCAGGACTTCATTTTGGCTCTGTTCCAGATGAACCGCTCCCTGAGACCCTCCCACATCCAGCCGCCCCAACAAAGAGCCCTCCCGAAGCCTCAACGGAACCTGTTCCTCCAAATCTCCCTGTCTAGACTACATGTCATACAACCACGATCACGACAACGAAGTGACCTACTTCGCCAAGACCAACTTCCGAAATCAAATGACGAAGTTTGGTATCAAAACAGACGACCGCCGCCGTCATGTGTATGTCATTGGTAAGACGGGCATGGGCAAAACAGTGCTGTTAGAGAACTTCATGCTTTCGGATATTTATGCGGGACATGGCTGTTGTTATGTCGATCCACACGGAGACACCGCAGAAAAACTGATTGATTACATTCCAAGCTGGCGACTCAACGATGTCGTGTATTTTAATCCGGCAGACATGGATTTCCCTGTCGGATTCAATATTTTGGAGGCCGTCAGTGAATCGCATAAGCACTTGGTTGTTTCAGGGATGATGGGAGTCTTCCAAAAAATTTGGGAGAACATGTGGTCTAGCCGCATGGAGTACATCTTGAACAATACGCTGTTGGCTCTTCTGGATACGCCAGGCCAAACACTCCTTGGAATTAACCGACTGTTGTCGGATGCCGATTTTCGAAAGAGAATCGTCGGAAACGTGAAGGATCCCGTCGTGAAACAGTTTTGGTTGGTTGAGTTTGCGTCCTATAACGAAAAGTATGCTCAGGAGGCCGTCGCACCTATTCAGAACAAGATTGGTCAGTTTTTATCGGCCGTCGTGATTCGAAACATTGTTGCTCAGGTGAAATCGTCCATCAATGTTCGGGAGATCATGGATTCTCAGAAGATCTTTATCATCAATCTATCTAAAGGCCGTATCGGAGAGGATAACTCTCGATTATTGGGTGGATTGCTGATTACCAAAATGCAGCTGGCGGCGATGGAACGCGTGGATACGCCTGAGCATGAACGGAGAGACTTTTATCTCTACGTCGACGAGTTTCAAAACTTTGCCGTGGAATCATTCGCCAGCATTTTGTCTGAGGCTCGTAAGTATCGTTTGTGTTTGACGATGGCGCATCAATATATTGCCCAGCTCACAGAAGAGGTTCGAGATGCCGTCTTTGGGAACGTAGGAACGATTATCACGTTTCGCGTTGGATCACCGGATGCCATGTTCATGGAGGCGGAGTTCATGCCTCGATTTACACCAGAAGATATCATCAATCTTCCCAAGTACAATATCTACCTGAAGTTGTTGATTGATGGTGTCACAAGTCAGCCATTTTCCGCCATTACACTTCCCCCGATTTCCCAACGAACCGAGTCTGAACAAAAGGTGATCAAAATTTCTCGTGAGAGGTACGCAAAGCCACGGGAGGAAATTGAACAAAAGATTTTGCAGTGGAGTGGGATGGAGGATGCAGATGTGGATACATTGCTGGAGGAAGCAGCGGAGAAAAAGAAGGCTGCAAAGGACAGTAAAAAGCCAAGATTTGAATATAAATGCAGTCGATGTGCAAAAGAGGTTATCCTGCCTGTTGAGTTGGATCGTTCTCGACCTATCTACTGTGATGACTGTATCGCCATCGTGCGTGAAGAGAGAAAAGGAAAAAAGTCAGGAGCAAAGCCTGCTCTTCTAGGCAAACCAGCAGAAAAAATTGCGCTCCCACCAAGACCTACGCAAGGAGAGGTCATTGAGAAGTTTCCGGAGGAGCCATCGATTAGTTTAGGAGCCCTTGCCAGACCTGTGCAGAAAACGGCCCATGTTCACGAGTCTGTTGAGGTTCCCTCGGATAGAGCACTTGATGGTCCATCGCTCGACCTGGGAGCACTTTTTCAAGGAACGCGAGAATCCTCTGGGACCCAACCCAAATCACAACCTCGCCCCAAACTTGAACCAAGGGTGAGTGCGTTAAAACAGGAGTCGTATTCGTACACGTGTTCGGAGTGTCGAAAATCGTTCACGGCAGGGGTTAAACTTGATCCTTCGCGACCGCTCTATTGTGAGAATTGTCTTGCAAAGATTCGAGAACGAAGAAAGTCAGAGACAGGTACAAAGTCCGTTTCAATAACAGGGGCTCCATCGCGTGAAAATCCTTCAGGTGAGGAGAGTGCAAAACGAAAACGCAAGAGAAAGAAGAAACCAGCGCATCTCGCACCTCAAGCATCTCGAAAAGAGCCGCCAACAATTCAGACTCAGCAAGCAATCCCTGCACCGATCGCTCCTCAATCAAAAGTCGAGCCGCCAAAAGACAAGACCGGAACCTTACATACCGGCCAGACCATTCGTTTTGACTAGGTATGACGATTATCCAGGCGATGGTTCTTGGACTTGTCCAGGGTATTACAGAATTTTTACCGATTTCCAGTTCCGGGTTTCTTATATTGATTCCAGAGCTTTTTGGTTGGGAAATTCAGAGTCAGGCGTTTGATGCGTTTCTGCACATCGCCACGCTCATCGCCATCGTTGCCGTTCTTTGGCAAGAGGTGAAATCGATTATTCTGGCGTTTCTTATTCCGTCGAATACCTCTGAATCAGTCGAGTGGCGGAAGCTGGCGATTTGGGTTCTCCTCGCGACGCTCCCCGTCCTTGTCGTTGGTTTCGTCTTCCAGGAGGTACTTGAAGTTGAATTCCGCTCCGTGGAAATCGTCGCGTGGTCGTTTATTCTATGGGGAAGCGTTCTCTATATCGTAGATCGTCGCGTGAAAGAAACGAAGGATAGGCCACAACAGGCTGGTCTGAAGCGCGCCCTCCTCATCGGGTTGGCGCAGGCAATCGCGATCATCCCAGGAACATCACGATCAGGTATCACGATGACGGCTGGCTTGGCTTCAGGGCTTTCCCGCGAGACCGCCGCGCGTTTCTCATTCCTCCTTTCGATTCCAACGATTGCCGCTGCCGGCTTTCTGAAGCTGGGCAGTGTGGCACGTGGGGAGGAGACGATTGCACTTGTGCCACTGACCGTTGGGTTTGTCGTTGCCATGGTGAGCGCCTTCCTCACCGTGCGATTCCTCCTCACACATCTCAAGCGCTACACATTCAGCGAACTTGCCATATTTCGCGTGCTTGTCGGGATCGCCATCCTCCTGTTACTGTAGGCTCGTATGAGTGAGTACGAGCTGCGCGATCCGATTCATAAGCGCATTGCGTTCAACGCATTTGAGCGGGGGATTATTGATCACCCGTTTTTTCAACGATTACGATTCATTTCTCAACTTGGGTTTATCCAGGCGTATGTCTATCCCGGCGCGGTTCATGACCGGTTTAGTCACGCGTTAGGAGCCATGCATGTCGCTGGTCGATTGTTTGGTCGGGTGGTTGAGAGCGCCCAGGGCGTGTTCTCCCGGCTTGAGGACGACGAAATAGAAGGTGTGCGTCAGCGTGTCCGCCTCGCGGGGCTTTTACATGACATTGGTCATGGTCCGTTTTCACACGCTTCTGAAATCGTTTTCCCAAAACTTCGCGACCTTCCACTAGACTGGACGTTCTGGCGAGGAGGGCCTGTAGATCGACAGGCCGTTCATGAAGACTACAGTGTCCTCTTGATTCAAACACTTGCGCTTGAGGGAGCGCTTGAGCCTGACATGGCTCATGACATCTCTTCGCTTATTCATGCAGACGCTCTCCCGTCGAAGTGGCTCGTGAGACTTGAATCTCGTGTACCGAGTTTGCAGAAGGTCCTCAAGGGTCTGATCTCTGGTGAGGTCGACTGTGATCGCATGGATTATCTTTTGCGAGATAGTTACTTCTGTGGCGTTGCCTATGGCCAATACGACATCGACTGGCTGATCTCGAGCATGGGGGTAGAAGAGCGTGATGGGTCATTGGTCTTCACGATTTCTGAGAATGGTATCCGTGCGTTCGAAGATTTGTTGCTGGCCCGGTATCACATGATCGATCAGGTGTACTGTCACAAGACGAAGATGGGATTCACCCATTACCTTGAGCAAGCGATTATTCAGGGTGAAATCGATTTGAAGATTCCTACAGAACCTCATGCCTACGCCTCCCTTCATGATGGCGCGGTGATCGAGCAACTTTTTGATGCCTCCCGTGATGAAAAGCACTACTGGTCGGTGCATCTCATGCGTCGGCTCACAGCAAAGCGGATCCTGCGCCTACACGACGCGGTCAACACGCAAGATGCGCAGACACTGTTGAAGCTCAAATCCATATGTGATAGGGGACAGGTGAAGTGGTTTACGCATTCCATCAAAAAGGAACTGACATTTTTGGGCGAGAGTTCAGAAAAGGCCCAAAAGATTTTTGTGAAAAAGTCCGGCCTAAAAGCCGGATCCGGCTCCGCCGGAAAAAGTACCCTGAGGTACGATCTCGTTCCCATTTTTCAGTATTCGGATTTACTTCAGAAATACAATGAGAAACTTCAATTTACGGATTTCTTTGTGCATCGGGAGGATCTTGGCAAGTTTAAGGGTTTAGTGTAGGTTCCTCGCCTGTGAACAGGCCCAAAGTTTTAGTTGGTATGTCTGGCGGTGTGGACTCATCTGTGTCCACGGTACTTCTTATTGAACAGGGGTATGAAGTGATGGGGGCGTTCATGAAGAATTGGAGCAACTGTGATTGGCGTGCGGATCAACGGGATGCCACACGTGTCGCTGCCAAGCTTGGAATTCCCTTCACCACTTTTGATTTTGAAAAGGAGTATCGCGAGGCTGTGGTCGATGATATGTTTCGGGAATTCGAGGCAGGTCGGACCCCCAACCCAGATGTACTTTGTAATAAATACATTAAGTTTGATCGGTTTCTGAAGGAGGCGGATCGACTTGGATGTGCGTTCGTTGCCACAGGTCATTATGCCCGTTCGATCGACGGGGGACTGTACGCAGGACTTGATGGGAACAAGGATCAAAGTTATTTTCTCTGGGCCATGAAGCCGGAGGTCGTGTCTCGCGTGCTGTTTCCCATTGGAGAGATGACCAAGCCTCATGTCCGTGAGAAGGCGAGAACCCTGGGACTCGAGGTTGCCAACAAGAAGGATTCCACAGGAATCTGTTTCGTCGGCGAGGTCGACATGCGAACATTCCTTCAGGAGCGATTGCCAAAGACCCCAGGCGATGTCGTGAAGGTTGATGGGACAGTCATTGGGACACATGAGGGTCTTGCGTTCTATACACTCGGCCAGCGGGAGGGTCTGGGTATTGGTGGGGGCACACCGTATTACGTTGTTGAAAAACGAGCTGCGACCAACGAGCTGATTGTCGCGAGCAACTATCATCCGGCTCTGTTTCGCTCAGACCTTACCGCTTCGCAATTAAACTGGTTTGATAAGCCTACAATGCCGTTTACGTGTAAAGCTCGCATCCGTTACCGTCAGGAGCTTCAGGACTGTGAAGTTTCGGCCCCCCTCCTTTTTAAGGAGGGGTTGGGGGTGGTTAGTGTCGATAGTGATCAGATTTCTGTTGTTTTCTCTCACCCCCAGCGCGCCGTGACCCCCGGTCAGTCCATTGTTTTCTACGAAGGTGGAAAAGTCCTGGGAGGCGGGATCATTGAGTAAAGTCAAACGCCTGTGTGGACAAATAAAAAGGCAGACCTTGAGGCTGCTTTTATGGGTTTAACACCCCGACCCACTCGTAAAATTCCGCGGAATCACCTGCAGAGAGGTTGACCCCGAGTTTCTCAAAGGTGACCGGGTCTGTTTCATGAATCGAAAGAGGGATGGGTGTGAGCAGGCTCTCGCCAGTGGCATCGACGTTGACTTGGACGGCACCAGAGAGAGGGATGACATGAATGGTTTGGAGGAAGTCGTAGTTCACGAATGTGACGACATCGTCTAGAACAAGATGCGAGGTGTGGTTGGTTTCAATGCGCAGCGGACTCACTCCCTGATTGGTGACAACGATGCGTCCCTTGGTGAATCGAATGACCATCTCATCTTCGTAAAGTCTGTGTAGTTCGATGCGCGTATTCGGAGCAAGCCATAGGATGGTTTGCGCATCGTCAAGATTTTCAGGTTCAACACCAATTGTCACTTTTAAAAAACCGTCAGCAGTTTCAATGACAGAGCCACGACGTAACCCCTCCCCAAAGCCGTAGCCTGCATCTTGGCCGCTGCCTGCCGCAATGCGAACCGGAAGTTCTGGAGGAAGCGAAAAACGATACCCCACGAGAAGGCCCATAATGCCCAAGAACAGAACAGCTGTGAGGATGCGTGTTTGCATGTTAAAATTCTATCACCTATCCACCTATCCACCTATCCACCTTTTTATGCTCAATTTCTACTACGGAGAAGAGTGCCCCCACTGCCATCATATGATGCCTATTGTGGATAAGTTGATCGCGGAGGGAAAAGAGATCCAAAAATTTGAAACGTGGCACAATGAAGAAAACGCGGAAGCACTTGAGAAGGCCGACGGCGGTCGATGTGGTGGCGTCCCTTTCTTCCATAATACCGATACCAATCAGTTCATCTGCGGCGCAACGGATGAAGCTCGTATCCGCGCCTGGGCCGAGGGAAAGTCTCTTGAGGAATAAACGACGGTAGACGTCGATAACTGCACTCGTATGAGTTCGACACATAAGATCGCACTTGGCCTCATGGGTCTTGTGTTGTTGGGATCTGGATGCACAACAACAGATGTTTCGAGTCTGGCACCTGAGGAGGCAAGTGCTGCTCTGACCCTGGCAGTTGGGAACCAGGTTGTCGTCGAGCCGACGATCCTAGGCGTTGGTGGAATGGTCGTTGGTTGGCTTGGGGCAGAAGAGGAGGAAAGAGTTCTGACCATAAACGAGTGGACGACCGGAGAGAAGGTTTCCTTATCGTGGACCATTTCGACGGACGTTGAGACAGCGGAGTCTATCGCTGCACGGGAAGCCTATGATCAACAATATGCGACGTCGCCGGTCGGAGTGGAAATTCCAGACGAACCAGAACCTCAGTACGAGAAGAAAACGGTCAGTGGGTCCATGGCAAGTGAAATGATGGCCCAAGCAGATACCTTAGGCCTCCCAGAGTCCTGGCCAGTGGGAGAAGGAGGAGTCTCAACCACTTCACTCATCTGGCTTTCCCGATCGCACTATGATGAGTTGGTCAATATACGTACCACAGTCGTGAGTCTGGGATTCTTCGATGAGTCGCTCATGCGGGTTGAGGACGTTACGGGAAAAATTCAATCCGCCGTTGAGAAATTATCCGGGCTCCTTGATCCAATTCTCGGAACAGCACCTGAAGGAGCAGCAGAAGAAACAGAAGGGTCGTTCCTTACTCTAGAGGCGGATCCGGAATGGGGAGAATATACACTCCTTGTTGATGGGACAAAGACAACGGTTCGTGTTGTTGAGGCAAAGAACGCCTTTGCGAGTTACAAGATTCTTGCAAATCCAGAGAACCCACTCATTCTCAAAATTCAATTAACCCCGCTTTCTCAGGGGAATCTTGAGTTGTTAACCTCCGATGGATTCGCGGAAGGATTCGGTGGATACCAGGTGACACAGATCAATCAAAAAACGGGCTCCTAGCCCGTTTTCAGTTATTCAAATTTCATCATCCAGTGTGCGTCGACTTCGACATTGAGATCGAGGAAGACCTTACAGTTCATGACTCCTTCGAGTTCCTTTCTTGTTGACTGGCCGATTTCACGAATCCCTCGTCCACCCAGACCAATGATCATGCGCTTGTATCGGTCATCGGTGGTGAAGATCGTTCCCGCAATGTACATCGTGCCATTCTCACGCTCTTCCACTTCGGTCACCTGAACGTGAGTGGAGTAGGGGACCTCTTGTCGCAGACGGAGAAAAAGTTTTTCACGGATGAGTTCCGCGAGCCAGAACTTGTTGGGCATGTCCGTAAGCTGATGCTCTGGATAATAGTATTCGCCCTCCGGAAGAAGCTCGAAGAGTTTTTCTACAAGCTTGTCGACATGAGTTCCACGTAAGGCAGAGACCTCGACAACGGCCGTGTAGTTTTCAGCGAGGTCACGGTAGAAGTCGATGTAGGGAGGGCGCAGGTCGATCTTGTTGATGACAAGAACCTTGGGTACCGTCATGTGTTCGATCGTACGCATGACCTCTCTTTCTTCCTGACCAATCTCTCGGGTAGGATCGACGATATAGGCGATGACATCGATATCTTTTAAACTCGCTTTCACTGAGTCAGCAAGGCGTTTTGAAAGGGCGTCCTTTTCACCACGCAGAACTCCTGGCGTGTCCACAAAGACAATCTGTCCTTCTGGGCGAGTGATAATACCTTGGATAGGAAGACGGGTTGTTTGAGGTTTTGGGGTTGTAATTGAAATCTTTGAGCCAACGATCGAGTTCATGAGAGTGGATTTTCCCACGTTGGAGCGGCCGACCATTACGACGAATCCAGATTTTGCCATAGGTTATAGGGCTATTTTCTAATCAGTTTTGTCACAAGTTCCACGTGCGGGGTGTGGGGGAACAGGTCTATAGCTCCCATGCCGTCGATTCGATAGATCTTTTGCAATTGTACCATTTCGCGAGCGAAGTTCTTGAAGTTGCATGAGACGTACACGATTTCCTTTGGGGGGTTCGCCAGAATGTCTGCAAGCGCCTTATCGTGCAGTCCGCTGCGAGGGGGGTCGAGGATGACGACATCAGCGCCGAATTGCCTCCAGTCAAGGTCTTCCGTCTTCGCGTCGTGGTACTCCACATTCACGTGGTTGAGGCCGGCATTCTCTCGAGCGTCTGCGATTGCTTCGGGAGCCATCTCGACACCGATGGTCCGAGAGGCTTGTGGTCCAAGAGCCACCGAGAAGAATCCAGAGCCACAGTACAAGTCGAGGAGGGTTTTTCCTGAAAGGTCGCCACAGAATTCTTCTACCGTGTCGAGCAGGATTTCTGCCCCTTGTGTGTTTGTCTGGAAGAAAGCATTGGGGCTGATGCGATAACGATGTCCTCGGATTTTTTCTTCGATGTACCCAGGACCCAAGAGCGTCTCGAGCTTGTCACCTGAACTGACATCCGTAATCGTGGAGTTCTGTGACCAGATGAACGTGATTGGTGAGAGTGCTTTTGCCGCCAACGTGAGCGCAGCTCGAGTCTCGTCCTCATCATCTGGGGTCGAGGTTACAATGTTTATCATCGTCTCTCCCAGCGTTGTCGATCGAATCACGGCGTATCTCAAAAGTCCCGTGTGTGCTTTGCGGTCGTAGAACGACATGCCGCTCTGTTTCACCCAGTCACGGACGGCGACGAACAGGGCATCGATCTTCTCATCGGCAAGGAAACACGAATTTCCATCCACAACGCACCACCATTTGCCTTTCTCGCGCATTCCCACTCGCCCCTCGAAGTCGATGACGAAGTCCATGCGATTGCGGTAATGCTCTGTAGTCGGGGATGGTAGAATAGTTTCGCAACGCAGATTCAGCTTTTTCAATGCAAAAGAACCATTGATATCGGAAATCTTTTGTTTTAGCTGTTTCTCGTACGGGATGTGGGCCCATGAGCAGGAACCGCACACATCCTTGTGAGGGCAGGGGCTAGACATAGCGTCGCAAGACTAACCGAAATCGTGAGAAAATTCAAGGTATGATCGTCATCGCACATAACATCCGATCATTGCACAACGTTGGGTCCATTTTTCGATCCTGCGACGTATTTAGCGTTGAGAAGCTCTACCTCACAGGAATCACGGGAGCACCACCGCGAAAGGAAATAGCTAAAGTTGCACTCGGATCGGAACATCACGTCGCGTGGGAGCATGTTGATGACGTTTTCGAGCTCCTCACACGTTTGAAGAAGGAGGGGATCAAGATCATCGCTCTGGAGAACGGTGTTGGAGCTCAATCGATCGATACGGTTGCACCAGGCGAACCATGCGCACTCATTCTTGGGAACGAGGTTGAAGGGATCGACCGAGCGATCCTCGACCAATGTGATGTGCTTGTAGAGATCTCCATGCCTGGTCAGAAACAATCATTTAATGTCTCTGTCGCCACGGGGATTGCCTTGTTTGCTCTTACACGTCCGCCGCGCTAAAATAGTCCTATGCTCACGATCGTCATTCCAGCAAAAAATGAGGAGAGCTATCTCCCTCGCTTACTCGAATCCATCAAGAGACAGACGTTTCAACCGTCTGAAGTTATTGTCGCTGACGCGCACTCAACAGACCGGACGCGAGAGATTGCACGCGCGCACGGGGCACGGGTTGTCGATGGCGGACTTATTTCGTTTGGACGCAATGCGGGAGCGCGTGAAGCGAAGACGGATTTTATTTTGTTCCTCGATGCCGATGTGGAACTTCGGGACCCACAGTTCCTCGAGAAGGCTGTTGGTGAGATGCTCGAGCGAAAACTTGATCTCGCGACCTGTGACGTGTTTCCACTCTCTGACCAATTCATCGACCACTTTTTACACAAAGCCTATAACACCTACGCACGAGCCTGGGGTTCCCTCTATCCGCACGCTCCAGGGTTCTGTGTTCTGGCTCGACGTGACTTACACGAAAAGATTAATGGATTTGATGAAGAAGTGACGTTTTGTGAAGATCATGACTACGCGCGGCGTGCAACGGCTCATGGCAAGTTCGGTTTTTTGAAGTCGACCAAAATTCCCGTTTCTATTCGGCGACTCGACCGCGATGGTCGTATGAACATTGCCATTAAGTATATGCTCGCGGAGTTCCACCTCGCCTTGCTTGGTCCCATCCGCGATAACAGGTTCAATTATACCTTCGGTCATGGAACGGAGACTCGCAAAAAACGAACCAAAGACACATATGGGAGGAGACATTTTTGAAGCAAAAGGAATCCAGCTCCATCATATCCGCGAGGTTTCCGAAGCAGACCTTGAGTTGCTTCAGTCTAAGTTTAAGTTTCATCATCTTGATTACGAAGACATTAGGTCTCAGACACCCATCTCAAAGATGGACGCCTATAAACATTACCTTTTCTTTGTTTTCCATATTCCGGCCGTAAACGAGGATACGGGCTATCTTTATGGAGAGGAGCTGTTCGTTTTTTTGAGTCAGGAGGGACTCGTGACGATTACTCAGAAACCCATTCCCGCCTTGGAAGATATCATTTCGCGAATTGAAAAGAGTACGAAGTTTCGCTCATTGCTTTTGGGGAAGGGCACAGCTTTTTGTCTCCAACGGATCCTTGGTGAGATCTTTCGTGACTCGCTCTCGATCGTGGCTGATCTGACATTAGAAGTCCGACGCCTTGAGGCCGCGATTGAGGTCCAGCATGATAAACGCCTCACGGTTGATCTTGGACATGCTCGACGAAATATTCTTTTCCTTCGTCAGGTGATTGACCCTCAACGAGCGATTCTCTCAAGTCTCAGCAACCTGAAGCGAACGTTCGTTTCAGAGGAAATGGCTGTCTATTTTGATGACGTGCATGACGTCTTGGATAGCATTTGGTTGTCAACGGACAACCTTAAACTTATCATCGATGGACTGTTTGATGTGAATGAGGCACTTCTCTCACATCGCACCAACGAGGTCGTTACCCTGCTTACGTTTATTTCTGCGGCATTGATGGTTCCTACGTTGATTGCTGGATTTTACGGAATGAATGTGCCTTGGCTGCCGTACGCGACGGATGCTCGGTTTGTTTCACTTGCGTATTTGGTCGGCTTTTTGGGGATGGTCTTGGTTGTCGTAGCCATTATCCGTCGATCTGGACGTTGATTATGGAAATTTCCGTTGTAGTTCAACATCGTCATGTCCATCTGTCCGCTCAAGACGCTCGTGTGTTATTTGGAACCGATATGCTTGGAGAGGAAAAGCCGATCGAACTGCGAGGCCAATTTGTTGCTCTGAAGACGCTCGCCATCCATGGGCCCAATGGATCCTTTCCTGAGGTTTGTGTGCTTGGACCAACACGAGGACAGACACAGGTTGAGCTTTCCTCCAGCGACGCGTTTGCCATCGGCATTGAGGCCCCACTGAGGATTTCAGGGGATCTTAATCGATCGGCAACAGTTCTCTTGAAAACAGCCTTGGGTGAGATTCAGGCAAAGATGAGCACCATCATTCCTATTCGGCACATGCATCTTCCTCCGGGTCTTGCGGAGGAATTGGGACTGACACATCATGATGTGATTTCTGTCCGGGTAAAAGATCGCGAAGATATCATCTTTGATCAAGTCGTGGTCCGAGTACATCCAACATTTAATCCCGTCTTCCATCTCACAAAAGATGAGGCAGCGCCTCGATGGGTGCAGACAGGTGATATCATCATTCTATGAAACGCATCTTTATCCTTCTTGCCCTTTTCCTTTTGCCGCTCACAGCTCAGGCCGCGGCTGATTTATCGATTAGCCCCGTTGATATTCGATTTTCTACGAACCTCCTTGTTGCGGGAGACGAAGTTCGACTCTATGCAAAAGTGTATAACGTGGGGGACGAAGATGTTTCGGGGTATGTAAGCTTCTACCAAGGATCAAATCTTCTTGATGATTCACTCGTGATTTCGCTCCCAGCTGGAGGAAATGCAGAGGAGGTATACATCGATTTTGTCGTACCCGACAGTTCGTTTAACATTTTGGCCATCTTGCGAGGATCAGACCCAACAGATGTCAATTCCAGCAACGACTCAGCTCTCACATCTACCTTCACCCCTGTCATAGATGATGACCGCGATGGAATTGATAATGCGCAAGATAATTGTTCGGCCGTGTCGAATAATGATCAGCTTGATACAGATGGAGATGGACAGGGAGATGCGTGTGACAGCGATGATGACAACGATGGAGTCACAGATGACGTGGAAGCAGAGCTCAACACAAGTCCAACGGAAGAAGATTCGGACGGCGATGGGGTGAATGATCTCGATGACGCCTATCCAACGGACGAGGACCGTACACAAATCCAAGAAGAGGCAGAGCCTGTGATTGAACAGGTACCAACACCAACTTCGGAAGCGTTTCAAAAAATTGTCGAGGAAGTCGCAAAGACGATTCAGGAGACCGTGCTTACTTCAGATCAATCCGATGTTGATACCGCAGAGTCGAAGGATGCTTCTGTTATTGATGAGGAAATTCATCTCTCCCCAAACGCCGTTTTTGCCTATACACAGGAAGAGTGGAATACGTTCAACTTCACTGTGTTAACGGCTCTCTCTGACCAAGTGGTAACCATTTGGGATTTTGGTGATGGAGTTACTTCATCAAAATCGACCGTCCAGCACACATATAATATGTATGGAGCCTTTCCTGTGAAGCTTACCATCACAAATGAGAGTGGAGTCGTATCGTCAGAATCAACCACCGTTCTTGTCCCATTTTTCCATCTTCAAAACCGCCTCATTCTTGCATCGGTTATTTTCCTCAGCCTTCTCCTTTTGATCGCCATCGCTTCCTTTATTCGACTTGGAAAAAAGTCCTCCTAGCATGCTGAAGCTCTTTCAAAAGGAATTTAAAACAATCATCGGAGCCGCGACCATCGTTGGGGCGCTTTCTTTTGTCAGTAGGTTGATCGGATTTGTTCGTGATCGTGTGCTTGCTGGCCAATTTGGTGCAGGAGATGCGCTGGATATCTACTATGCGGCCTTTAAGATTCCTGACCTGATGTTTAATCTGATTGTCGTAGGAGCCCTTTCCGCCAGCTTCATTCCTCTCTTTCTTGAGCACTACCAGCATGTAGGCGGAAAGAAAAAGGCATGGGAATTTACGAACAACGCCCTTCATCTTATCGGGGGAGCAATGATTCTCTTTTCACTTCTACTGATGCTGTTTGCTGAACCACTTGCCGGACTCGTGGCTCCAGGATTTTCTGAGATCAAACAAGTACGAGTGGCTACGTTCATGCGTATCATGTTTTTGTCGCAAATTCTCCTGGCCGTTTCCATGATCTACGGATCTGCTCTTCAAAGTCTCAAAAAATTTTTCCTGTATTCACTCGCACCAATTTTTTACAATTTTGGAATCATCGTCGGGGCTCTTTGGTTGGTCGACTGGATGGGGTTGATCGGACTTGCTTGGGGGGTTGTACTCGGAGCCTTCCTTCACATGCTTGTTCAGTGGTACGGCATTCGAGAAAGCGGATATCACTACACATGGGTGTTCAATCTCTCAAGTCATGATGTGAGAGAGATGATCCGGCTGATGGGTCCTCGAACCATTGGACTGGCCGTAAACCAGCTCATGTTTATCCTCCTCACTGTGATTGCTTCAACACTTGTCGCTGGGAGTCTTACGGTCTTTCAATTTGCGTATAATATTCAGTTCTTTCCCATAGGGATCATAGGTGTTTCATTTGCGATTGCTATTTTTCCGAGTCTCTCCGAGCTTGCTTCCAAGAATGACGAGCAGACCTTCATTGATACAATCGTGACGACCACTCGACAACTCCTGTACTTGCTTGTGCCCATGACTCTGTTGTTTTTAGTGTTCCGAGCTCAGATTGTCCGTGTCGTGGTTGGTGCAGGGGAATTCGACTGGCCAGCGACCATTGCGACCGCTGATACACTTGCGTTTTTCGCTCTGACCTTCATTCCTCAATCACTGATTTTTGTTCTTGCGCGAGCCTTTTATGCGTTGCAAGATACAATTTCTCCATTGATTATCGCCCTTGTTTCGGCTCTGATCGGAATACTCAGCGCGTTTTTATTGAAAGATGATTTTGGTGTTGCTGCTCTTTCAATCGCCTACTCAATCGCCTCGACCGTGAATGCTATCCTGTTGTGGGTCTTCCTCCGGCAACGACTTGGAACCTTGCGCGAGTCAACAATCCTAACATTGATGTTTAAGCTGAGTGTGGCTGGAATGGCCGCGGGACTTGTGATGCAACTCCTGAAGCCTGTTGTTCTCTCGTTCCTTTCGCTTGAAAGTTTCTTTGGTGTCTTTTTCCAAGCCGTTCTTGCTGGCGGCATCGGTCTGGTTGTCTATGCGGTCCTTGCAGGCTTGCTCCATGTTGAGGAGCAGTCTCGTTTGATTGATAGTATAAAGCGAGCAACCCTCCGTCAATCCAGACCACAGGAGGTCGCGAGTGATGGCTAGTGGACGTGACCTTTGCGCTTTTGTAGAATGCTTTGGCGTATGACTATCCATGAGATCCGATCAAAGTACGTAGACTTCTTCTCCAAGAAGGGTCACGCAGTTCTTGCGTCCGCGTCATTGGTTCCAGACAATGATCCAACAACCCTGTTTACCGGAAGCGGCATGCAGCCGATGATTTCGTATTTGCTTGGTGAAACGCATCCGCAGGGCGTCCGACTCGCAGATTCTCAAAAATGTTTTCGTTCCCAAGATATTGAAGAGGTGGGGGATAATCGACATACAACGTTTTTTGAGATGTTGGGAAACTGGTCATTGGGAAATTACTTCAAAGCAGAGCAATTGCCATGGGTTTTTGAGTTTCTCACAAACGACATAGGTCTTGATCCAGAACATCTGTATGTGAGTGTCTTTCGGGGGAATTCAGAGATTCCTCGTGATGAGGAGTCTGTGCGCATCTGGAAGGATATTTTTGCGAACGCAGGAATCCAGGCACAGGATGTCGATTTTGCAGAACAAGAAGGGATGCAACAGGGCCGCATCTTTTACTACGATGAAAAGAAAAACTGGTGGTCACGCGCAGGGGTACCAGGCAACATGCCTGTGGGGGAACCAGGTGGACCTGATTCAGAGCTTTTTTGGGATTTTGGTGTTGCCGCACAGATCCACGAACGATCCGAATTTAGGCGTCAACCATGCCACGTGAATTGTGATTGTGGCCGATTCATGGAGATCGGGAACAGCGTCTTCATGGAATACAAAAAAACGGAGACAGGATTTGAGCCACTTCCCCAGAAGAATGTGGACTTTGGTGGGGGACTCGAACGAATTGCCGCTGCTCAAAATGAGAATTCTGATGTGTTCCAATTGGACGTGTTCCGTCAGCCAAAAACGATCCTTGAACAGCTCGGTTCAGTGTCATACGGAGCTGATGACACATCGACTCGTTCCATGCGAGTCATTCTTGATCACATTCGAGCCTCTGTTTTCTTGATAGGAGACAATATTCTCCCTTCAAATAAAGATCAGGGATACTTTGTACGCCGATTGATTCGTCGAGCAGCACGATTCGGAAGAAAACTTGGGATAGAGGGCGCTTTTGTTGCAAAGGTTGGTGCTGCATTCGTGAGCGAATATGAGACCTCCTATCCCGAACTCTCGACAAGACAGGAGATTATCTTGGCGGAGCTTCAACGTGAGGAAGAGAAGTTTGGGAAAACCCTTACAAAAGGTGAAAAGGAATTTGAACGATTGTTCACCCAGAAAGGGAAAATTTCTGGGGAGGATGCCTTTGTTCTATACTCAACCTACGGATTTCCTATAGAGCTTACAGAGGAGATGGCGGTTGAGCGGGGTCAGTTGGTCGATCGAATCGTGTTCCAAGGGGAATTCCAAAAGCATCAGGACCTTTCTCGATCCGGCTCTGAGCAGAAGTTTGCGGGGGGACTTGCGGATCATTCTGAAGCTACTGTTCGGCTCCATACAGCAACTCACATGTTGCACCAAGCACTTCGATCTGTGCTTGGAGGTCATGTTGAGCAGAAGGGTTCAAACATCACGTCGGAGCGCCTTCGGTTTGATTTTTCTCATCCTGAAAAGTTAACGCCCGATCAGATCCAAGCAGTCGAGACGATAGTAAATGAAAACATTACAAAAAATCTCCCGGTTCATTACGAAATGCTGACACTGGGTGAGGCTAAGGAACGCGGAGCAATTGGGTTGTTTGAAGATAAATACGCCACCCTTGGGGACAAGATAAAAGTGTATTTTATTGGAGATGAACCCACAGGTGAATACTATAGCAAGGAGGTTTGCGGCGGGCCTCATGTTGATCGGACGGGTCTTTTGGGTCACTTTAAGATCGCAAAGGAGGAGGCGGTGGCAGGCGGAATTCGAAGAATTAAAGCAATTTTAGAGTAAAAAAGCTATCCACTATTTATTCTTGACAGTAATCCCACCCATCAGTACAATACCGGCGCCTTAAATCTCACAGATTTCTTGTCGTTTTGGCCCGGAGGTGCTAGAATGCGGTCGCTGTTTCACTATGGTAAATGCGACAAAAGATTTCATTGAGATGAGGGGTACGGTAGAAGAGCTTCTCCCTGCCGCGAACTTCAAAATCAAACTAGAAAATGGACAGATGATCACTGGCCACCTCTCCGGAAAGATGCGTAAGTTTCGCATCAGAATTCTCCCGGGAGATGAGGTCAAGTTGGAAATCAGTCCGTACGATCTTACAAAAGGTCGGATTGTGTATCGTTTTTGATCGCATTAGCGTCATCGATCGCATCGATGACGTTTAAAATTATGAAAGTTCGATCATCTGCAAAAAAAATTTGTCGCGACTGTAAAGTAATCCGACGTGAAGGTCGGGTGGTTGTGATTTGTAAGAACCCACGTCATAAGCAACGACAAGGATAACCCTATGGCACGTATCGCAGGTGTTACCATTCCAAACGACAAACGCATCGTCATCGCTCTGACCTATGTTTATGGTGTTGGAGAGACGACGTCCAAAAAAATTCTTTTTAAGGCAGGGGTTGATGAGAATATCCGGACAAAGGATCTCACAGACGACCAGGTGAATGAGATTCGAACGTTGTTGGAGAAAAACTACCGTCTTGAGGGAGACCTTCGACGAGATAAGCTCTCCAGCATTAAACGCTTGAAAGAAATCGGCTCCTATCGGGGAACACGCCACGGGAAAGGACTTCCTGCTCGAGGTCAAAGAACAAAATCAAATTCACGTACTGTCCGCGGAAACGCTCGTCGAACGATGGGAAGTGGACGCCGAACACTCACCAAGACCTAATCTCATATGGCAGTGCAGACCATCAGCAAATCACGCTCAAAGAAGAAAGTCATCCGACAAGTGTCTCAGGGATGTGCCTATATTCAGGCTACATTTAACAACACGATCTTGACTCTCACAGATTTGAATGGAAACACGCTCGGCTGGTCGAGTGCGGGAAACTGTGGATTTAAGGGACCAAAGAAATCAACTCCTTATGCGGCGAGCATCGTCGTGAAAACGGCAGCAGATCGAGTAAAGGAGACTGGTCTTCGAGAGGTTAATGTATTTGTGACAGGTGTTGGCACAGGACGTGATTCAGCCATTCGGGCACTAAACGCAAACGGTTTTCAGGTACTCTCTATTAAGGACTTGACTCCATTGCCTCATAACGGGTGCCGTCAACCCAAACCACGACGCGTCTAGGATATGGCAACTTATCGAACACCCATTGTAAAACGATCCCGCCGCCTTGGTATTACGCTTGGTAAGGAGAAGTACGTCCGACGACGTGCCTACCCACCAGGTGTCCATGGACCAAAGCAAGCTGTTGGACGATCTCGACTCTCCTCTTATGGTGAGCAGCTTAAGGAGAAGCAGAAGGCAAAGGCGATTTACGGAATTCTTGAGCGTCAGTTTTCAAATTATTTTGAAAAGGCCAGCCGCACAGGTGGAAACACAGCGGAATCGCTGGTCCGATTTCTCGAGCTTCGTCTGGACAACGTGATCTACCGCCTTGGATGGGCAAAGACTCGACGCCAGGCTCGTCAGATTGTTGGTCATGGTTTCATCCAGGTCAATGGAACACGTGTAGACATCCCATCATTTAGCGTTTCCATCGGTGATGTCATCACGATTAAGCCATCAAAAGTTGATAAGGGAATCGTGAAGAATATACCTGAAGCAATGAAGCAGAGCACGTTGCCTTCATGGATTTCTCGTGATGAGAAGATTATGACAGGTAAGGTGACGGCTCTCCCTGAAGGTGAGGATCTGAAACAGGATTTTGACCCGACACTCATCGTAGAGTTTTACTCACGATAATCATCATTTTTATCATTATTGTATGGAGAACATTCTTCTTCCATCACGTATCCAGTATGACGACGGTGAGCGCCAAAATGAAGGCGTTCTCACTGTCGAACCTTGTTTTCACGGATACGGCACAACGCTTGGGAATGCGCTTCGACGCGTTCTCTTGTCTTCCCTCCCTGGCGCGGCTGTTACGGCTATTAAAATTAAGGGCGTCCATCACGAATTTCAGGCCATTAAAGGTGTGAAGGAAGACGCTCTTGAGGTGATTCTGAATGTAAAGTCTCTTCGATTGAAGTGCTTTTCAGATGAACCAGTTAAGCTCACATTAAGCGTTTCGGGTTCCAAAATAGTAACGGCAGCTGATATTGCTCCAAACGCAGACGTAGAAATTATCAACCCAGAATTGGTACTTGCAACGGTTACGGAGGACGGAACGGTTTTTGAAATGGAGCTTACCGTTCGACGAGGTCGAGGATACACAACGAGTGAGGATCGAGCAGGGGACGCTCCTCGAGACATCGGAACGATCGCGATTGACGCGTTGTTCTCACCCGTCCGAAATGTCGGCTATCGTGTCGAGAACACACGTGTTGGAGAGATCACCAACTACGACAAGCTCATCATGAATATCGAGACAGATGGAACCATCTCCCCAAAGGAGGCGGTTGAGGAGTCCGCGAAAATTCTTATTGACTATTTTTCGATCTTGACCAATAATCAGTCGTCCCAGCCGGAAGTCGAGTCCTAACCTCCATATGCGTCATCGAAAGAAAGGAACAATTTTAGGCCGAGAAAAGGCGCCACGTGAGGCCTTGCTTCGAAATCTCGCAGCAAGCGTGATTTTGTACGAAAAAGTAAAGACCACCGAAGCAAAGGCAAAGGCCGTGAAGCCGTTGGTTGAAAAGGCTATCACGAGTGGAAAGATTCAGACGCTCGCCTCTCGCCGAAAACTTCTTGGATTTTTCTACACGGACCATCCGGTGAAGAAAATTTTTGAGATCCTTGGACCACGCTACCAAAATCGTGCCGGTGGCTACACTCGCATTGTGAAACTTGGATCAAGGAAAAATGATGGGGCCGAGATGGTCCAGATTGAATTGGTGTAATGTCTATTATGTCTAACGAGATTCATACCATCGATGCAACCGGAAAGGCACCAGGAAGATTAGCGACAGAAGTCACTCATATTCTTCTTGGGAAGCACAAGCCAACATTTACCCCTCACATCGATGACGGAGACCATGTTCAGGTTGTGAACGCCTCAAAGATGGTGTTGACGGGAAAGAAAATGAATCAGAAGGTTTACAGCCATCATACAACCTATGCAGCTGGTTTGAGACAGAAGAAGCTAAGCACGGTATGGGCTGCAGATCCAGGAGACGTCCTCCGACGAGCCGTTTCTCGTATGTTGCCAAAGAATAAGCATCGGAGTGAGCGCCTTAAGCGCCTGGTGGTAAACAACTAGCTGATATGAGTGAAACAAAATACATTGAGGCCATCGGACGTCGCAAAGAAGCGATTGCTCGCGTACGCCTTCACCACGGCGGATCAGGAAGTATCAAGATCAACGATCGTGAGCTCACAGAGTATCTCCCTCTTGAGACCATGCAACAGGCAGTTGTATCTCCCCTAAAGGAAACGGGGATGGAGAACGTCTTTGACATAACCGTTCATGTGAGTGGTGGGGGTATTCATGGGCAGGCTGATGGAATCCGCTTAGGGATTGCCAGAGCGCTTGTGGATTTCAATCCTGAATTTCGTAGCACACTGAAGAAAGCCGGCTTCCTGAGTCGAGATGCTCGCGTCCGCGAACGTAAGAAGTTCGGACATAGGTCAGCACGTCGTTCACCTCAGTGGTCAAAACGTTAGAAAATAGCAAAGCCAGGGTTTCAGCCCTGGCTTTGACTTTTATAGGCCTAAGTGCTTAAATCCCGCCGGGAGGTGAAATGAATAGACTGCTGTACATTCCTGAACAACACCCTGGTCTACCCTGGGTCATCATCGATGCCGACAGAAGCGACTACGGCGTCCCGTCCCTGGAGAGGATCATCGATATGGAGGGAATCATCTCGGCGCCGTGGGCATCAAACGGTGCCTTGATGCCAATCTGCTTCCACATCGCCCTCACGTTTGAGGGGATCAAGAACGACGAGGGAACGCCTACCGGTGTTTTCTCGATCATCGTTCAACCGAAGGATGCCGCGATCCTCAGGGCCCTCACACAGCGTGTGGGTGAGGCGTCATCGCCTCGTGACCTTTTGAAGAAGGTGGTGGCCACCCTCTCCAAGACGCAGATGTACCCAGGAGCGCGGCTGGATCTGATCGGCGCGCACTACGGGGCACGTGGGGGGAAGCGGCTCTTCATGGGCTGCTCCGCTACTACGGGTTGGCCGATCCTTCATGGTCGGCACAGTGCTCGAATCCTTCGAGCCGAGGGTCAGTGGAGGAGCCGTGGTCTTTTGCGCCAGCTCTCGGATTACGTGTTGGGCGTTTCTGCGCCCGTGTTCGACCAGCTCTCGTCTGAACCTCCTTTTGATCCATGGAAGGTCAGGGAAACTTCTGACCTCATCGATGAGATGATGATGGGGATGGGGTTGGAGGCGGGCCCGCTCAAGATGGCGGGCGAAAGCCTCTTCCGAAAGATCGCTCGTGATCCACGATTGTGCAGGGTTATGAGACCCTTCGAGCGTGGCGGCGGCACGGTGTTCGGCGGGCAATCCAGCGAACTCCCCAAGCAGGAGGGGCGAAGCACCTTCACGATCGTGCAGATCGAATGACAACCTTGCGGTGGACGACTCCACCGTTTTTTTATTGCAAGAAATAGGGTAAACTGACCCTCGTGTGACGGAACAGGTTGCAAAAAATACGCTCTATTTGACCATTGCTTCCGTAGGACAAAAGATCATTGCTTTTGTCTACTTTTTGTTCTTGGCTCGAGTCATGATGCCGGAGATGACGGGACAGTATTTTCTTGCCCTTTCCATTACGACCATATTTTCAGTCATCGCTGAGTTTGGGATTACTTCTGTCACAACACGAGAGATTGCAAAGGATCCAAGCCAGGCGCGTGCCCTAATTTCTCACGCCCTCGCCCTGAAGCTACCCATGATGCTCCTGGCGGTTGTTGGGTCACTCGTGTTCGGTTGGGCCCTAGGGTATGAGCCTCAAGTCCAGCTTTTAATCGGAATGGCCTGTGTGGTTCTTGTGTTGGATGCGTTTCAGGTATTTTTTTACGGAGTCCTGCGAGGCTTTCAAACATTGCAATTTGAAGCTATTGGAATTTTTTCTGGAATGACAACAACAGCTGTTGTTGGGGGGTTAGTCCTCTGGCTCGCCCCATCTCTACCACTCCTCGTTGTGGCACTCATGGCTGGAAGTTTCATCAATCTCGTCGTCGCTTCGTCTCGTGTTGCCGCGAGATTGGGATCATCAACACTGGTTCCTCATTGGTCTACAAAAGACGCACGACTCATCCTCACCATGGCATTTCCATTTGCTTTGGCCGCGATTTTCGTGAAAGTCTATTCGTACGTTGACTCGATTTTCATTTCAAAAATGCTCGATACCACCTCCGTTGGCATTTACGCGATCGCGTATAAGTTTACCTACGCGTTTCAGTTTCTTCCGCTTGCCTTTATTGCCGCTCTGTACCCAGGCATGAGTGCCGTGGCAGGGAAGGATACGGCCATGCTTGAGCGAATCTTAATGCGGAGCATGTGGTACATGGCGATCCTTTCGGCTCCTATTGTCTTTGGCCTGTATGCCATTGCTCCAGAGGCAATCTCACTCGCTGGCGAAGGGTACGAACAATCTGTTATCGTCCTGCAAACACTCATCTTCGTTCTCATTCCGATTTTCCTAGATTTTCCCATTGGAGCGCTGCTGAATGCCTCAGGGAAGCAAGCCATCAAGACGGGAATTATGGGAGTGACGATGGTGATCAACATTTTCCTCAATGCCGTGTTGATTCCACAGATGGGAATTCTTGGTGCTGCGTACGCTGCCATTGTGAGCTTTGTCTTCATGTTCGTCGCTGGGCTTTTCTACATTCCTTCAGCCGTCCCCAACTTTTCATTTGGGAAGCTCTTTGCCACCATCGTTCCGATTTATGTTGTCGGTCTCATCATGCTTGCGGTGGTCATCGCTCTTAAGCCTATTCTTGGCTGGATTCCGGTCGTGGGAATTGGCGGTGTTGTCTACCTCGGTGGTCTTCTCCTGACAGGCTCGTTTAAGATGACAGATCTTCGCTTTTTTAGACGCGTATGAGCGAACAGAAGATTCTCCTCATCACCCCAGACTTTCCACCAAACGAAGGCGGCGTTGCTCGGTACCTTCGTGCTCTCTGTGAGCATATCAAGGACCGGATTGAGGTTCTTTCAGATCCACACCCTGCCTGGAGTACCTTTGATCTGACGTCAGGGTACCCGATTTTTCGAGCCCCGCTTTTGGGTAGATTTCTGTGGCCGAGGTGGCTCAAGACCACGTGGTATCTTTGGACGTATCGATCGCGATATTCGCTCATTTTAACAAGTCATATCCTTCCCATCGGCTCGGCTGCATGGCTTGCAAAAAAGTTTACCAGCACTCCGTACGTTGTATTCGTCCACGGGATGGATATTCGATTGGCCACATCCTCAAGCCGAAAAAAGAGGCTTGCGACGAAGGTTCTCAAGGGAGCACGACTTGTTGTCGCAAATTCTCAAGCATTGGCTCGCGAAGTTGCACGCGATTTTGGCATTGCCGAGGTTCTTGTAGTCTATCCATGTATCTCTCAAGCCCCCACAACAACAGGAGTGCCCTTGCCTCCTTCAAATCGCTTCACCCTTCTCACGGTTTCGCGTCTTGTTGAACGTAAGGGTCACGCGCATGTCCTTAATGCGTTAGCCCATCTACGAGGAACAGGGGACCTTACGGACTTCGTTTACCACATTGTCGGCGAAGGGCCAATGGAAGCCAGCCTGCGTTCGATGATTGAGACCCTGAATCTTGGCAATCATGTCGTACTTCATGGAAGGGTAGGTGATGAGGAGCGCCAGCGTCTGTATCAAGAGTCCGACGTCTTTGTCATGCCTGTTTCACAGAACCCACGGGACAAGGAAGGGTTTGGTTTGGTGTATATCGAAGCCGCTGCTGCTGGGTTGCCATCGATTGCCACGCGCGTTGAAGGTGTAGACGAGGCTGTGATCGATGGTCAGACAGGGATCTTGCTTGACTCACAAAACGAACAGCACCTTGCCAGCGCGATCGCTACTCTTGCTAAGAATACGGAATTTCGTCGGCAGCTTTCCTTGCTGGCTCGAGAACATGCAAAAACATTTACCTGTCAGAACCAGCTGTCTAAGCTTGATCCGTATTTATGATGTTGTCTGTCATCATCCCGACATACCAGCATGCCGCAACGCTTTCTCGGGCGCTGGATTCCTTATTCGGACAAACGCGTCAACCCGACGAGGTGATTGTCGTTGACGACGGCTCGACCGACGACACCCAACGGGTCCTTGCTCCCTATCACGATAGGATCACCTACGTTCACCAAGAAAATCTAGGGGCCCCGGTTGCCCGTAATCGTGGATTCCGATTGTCGACAGGGGGCTTGGTCATTTTCTGGGATGCCGATGTTATCGCTGAGCCGTTCATGCTCGAGAAGCTCGAAGTGGCTCTGCATGATCAACCGGAAGCATCATGGTCGTACTCGAGTTTTTGGTGGGGCCGACGATTGTTCCAGGGTCACCCATTCGATGTCCAAACCCTACGTTCACAAAACTACATTCACACAACCTCACTCATTCGGCGGGAGGCCTTTCCGGGATTCGATGAGTCCTTGGTCCGTTTTCAAGATTGGGATCTGTGGCTGACGATGAGTGAACAAGGAAAGACAGGAGTATTTGTAGACGAGAGTTTATATCGAATTCTTGTCGAGTCTGGTCGCCCCTCATACTCGCGCTGGGTTCCAAAATGTTTCTATCGTCTTCCCTGGCGACTGATAGGGTGGTCTCCAAGAACCATTCGTGGATATGAAACAGCCCATGAAGTTATCGTAAAAAAACACCGTCTCTAAGTATGCGCCAATTCTTTTCTCACACATTTTGGAAAGCACTTGCCACGATGGCTGCCCTCTATGGTCTGGGTGTACTCGGGTACTACACAGAATTTTCCGGCTTGATTCTCCTGGGTCTGGCTGTCAGCGCAGCCTCCCTTGCCTATAGACGATTGGACGCAGCGCTTCTCCTTGCGTTCATTGAGCTTTTTTCCAATCCGCACGGCGCGCTTTTGCTCGTTGACGTTGGAGGCTTCCCCGTGTCCATGCGGATGGGTATTTTTATCGGGATCATGACAGGGTGGGGGATTGGATGGCTCACGCGACGATATAAGCTCAATGTACAGGATGGCCGGGGACATATCTTCTTGTTCCTTGTGTTGGCCATCGCGATTGGATTTATTCTTGGAGTTCTGAGTCATGACCCGCTAACAGCATTTAAGGACGGAAATGCCTATCTCTACCTGTTCTATCTCTTGCCGATCCTATCTGTTGAATGGGCGCATAAACATCGCCATGATCTGCTTCAGGCACTGGCCGCCGGAGCCGTCTGGGCTGCGCTTGTATCGTTTACGATTCTGTATGTGTTCACGCACTTCTGGGTAGCTCTCTTAACGCCTTTCTATGAGCTTGTTCGCGATCTTCGCGTGGCAGAAGTTACTGACGTGGGCGGCGGCGTCTACCGCGTGTTCGTTCAGTCGCAGATATTCACTGCCGTTTTCGGCTGGTTCATCCTGTCCCTTTCTGGTTCGATTGAGAAAAAGCGTTGGTTGGTAGGACTTGGGGCGATGGTGATTGCTGTGATTCTCCTCGCGCTTTCTCGCAGCTTCTGGGTGGGCCTCATGCCCGGACTTGCGTTCCTGTTGTACATGCTTTGGCGTTCCCAACGACCGAAGTGGCACGCAATAGTCGTGTTTAGTGGCTGGTCTATCCTCACAGCTGTTTTGGGCGTTGCTCTTCTATTTGCGGTTACTCTATTTCCGTTTCCGAACCCAAATCTTGGTGGCGGCTCCCTGACGGATTCGCTTCGGGATCGCACCACGGAAACGGGCGACGCCGGAATCTCTAGCCGCTGGAAGCTCTTAACCCCAATGGTGAATAAGATTCTTGAGAGCCCGATTATGGGACATGGTTTTGGCGCGACCGTGACATTTGAAACCGATGACCCTCGTGTTCGAGCTATTAGTCCAGACGGCACCTGGACCACCAGCTCCATGGAGTGGGGCTGGCTGGAACTCTGGATCAAGATGGGCATCCTGGGCCCCATTGCCTTCCTCTGGATCGCCTACGAGCTCATCAAACACCTCTGGGCTTATACAAAGTCGGATCAGGCTTGGCTGGGATATGCACTCGTGACCGGTCTTATCTTTCTGTACGGAACCCATTTCTTTTCTCCCTATCTGAACCACCCAATCGGCTTAGGCTACCTCCTCTTCTTGATCCCATTTCTTCCAAACAAAAAACACGCCACCTCCTCTAGTGCCGTGTTTATCGAGGAACTTCTAAGCATGAAGCGCCAGCCCACAGCCGTTGCAGCGACAGTCAGAGAATAAACACAAAGTCGCCATGTGGCGACCTTATAAACTAGCTCATCATCGCCCCAGCAATGTCAGGGTACCCTTGAATGAAAGCAGAGGCCTTCATTTTTGGTTTGCCCTCAGGCTGGATTTCAAGGATTTCGATCGTACCGTCTTTGCAGTCGATAAATAGTCGGCCTTCTTTCACGGTGGTCACACCCTGTGGTACGTCTGTCACAAAATCGACTGGCTGGAGGGAGATTACCTTGAGGCGCAGGCAGACGCCCTTCTTCCGTTCCCAACACATAAAAGAACCAGGCCACTCGTTGTAGGCACGGTGCTTTTGGTCGATTTCTGCCATCGTCTGAGACCACATGACATGGCCGTCTTCCTTGTCTAGGAGTCGTGTGAGTGTTGCGTGCGCTTCGTCTTGCCTGAGAGGGATGATTTCCCCACGTTCAAATCGCTTCAGAGTTTCGTCCAGGAGTCGTGGTCCGATTTCATGAACCTTGCGTACAAGGCTTGAGTATGTCTCCTCCGCGTCGATTGTCACGTGTTCACTCGCGAGCAGGGGACCCGTGTCCATGCCTTCATCGAGCAACATGATAGTCACACCTGTGGTCGAGTCACCCTGCGCGATCGCCCACTGCATTGGTGAGGGCCCGCGATGGCGAGGCAAAAGGGAAGGATGGACGTTGATGCAGCCCCGTTTTGGGATGTCGAGAATGGCTTTTGGAATAATTTTACCGTAGGCGACGACAACAAAAAAATCGGCGTCCAGATCCTGAAGAATCTTGCCGATGTGCTGGTCTGTCTTGAGACTGCTAGGCTGAAAAAATGGAATGACCGCCGTCTGAGCCATGATCTTTACCGGTGGAGGAGTGAGGTCACCTCCCCGGCCAGCCGGCTTGTCTGGTTGGGTTACGACGCCAACAACTTCAATTTCAGAATCACGAATAAGGTATTCAAGGAAGGGGACAGAGAATGTTGGCGTGCCAAAGAATACAATCTTCACATGCTGGGGTGGCGGGTGTAGGTATCCGCCTTATCGATGAAAAGAATTCCGTCGAGGTGGTCGATCTCATGCTGAAAAATGACGGAGGTGAGGTCCTTCACCTTCAGGAAAACCTTTTCCCCGTTCCGATCAAGAGCTTTTACTTTTACGATCTTGTTTCGTGTGACGTACCCCCAGATACCAGGAACCGACAAACAGCCTTCTTCGACGTAGTGCCCCTTACGTACAGAGCGTGCGGTAATTTCCGGGTTGATGTACGGAGCAGGTCCTCGACCGTCGTCCACAATGATCACACGCTTGTGAACGCCAACTTGTGGAGCGGCAATTCCAATCCCATTTTCAAGACGCATCGATTCAATCAAGTCATCGATGAGTGCCTGAATTTCCGGGGATGCAAGTTCTTCCTTTGTGAGAAGTTCGGACTGTTTTCGCAGAAGATCATTTGGATTTTTGACGACGGGTCGGTGCATCATAAGGCGTGCAGAATACTAGTTGAGAGTGTTTGTGTCAATGATATACCGGTCTGGAAGCGCCGTGAAGATGGAGAGTAAGGATTTCATGGATGCTGTTTCAATCCCGCACTCCAGTACCGCATGGCCTTTTTTGTTCCAACTCAGCGGATGGACAATCGCCCCTGGGAGTCGCTCAATCTGCACAGAGAGATCTGTCATAGCGACTTCTGCGCGTCGAGGTTCATCCTCCTTGTAGACAATGCGGCTCCATCGGTAGAGTGGGGGAAGATGATAGCGCTCGCGGGCAGAGAGTTCCCCCCGCGCGACATCAAAAGGCTTATTCAAAACTTCCACGATGAGTTCGTGACTGGTTGTTTCGACTACGACCGGTGCTCGACGTCCAAATCCAACCCAGGCCCATTGCCACAGATCACGGAGAAGCTCCTCGACCGCTGTGGCACGTTGTCCGTACAAAGGAGCGTCGATGGTCAGATGGACAACGAGGCCAAGATTGGTGGTACGAAACGGATCAAAGATGGTCTCGTAATAAAACGTTGTAACGACAAGAATATCAGCTGAGCTTACTTGGGCATGTTCTTTGTCGATCACCTCGACACTTCGACCGGGAAAGAGGCGGCTCAATTCCTTCGCAACATCTTGGTTATTGTAGGATAGGGTTTTGAGATTCGTCCCTCCGCAGCTTGGACAATGTTCACCAACAACAGAGCGCGACTGACAGCGAGAACACTCCATCCAGTTCTCTTTTTTGTTGTACACGCATAGAACAGATTTTCCGGAATCAAGGGTTGTGCCAATCGCGTCTAGGCTTGAGTGGCTGATCATCGGGGACTCAGATGCCCCTCGTTCGTGATTGACGTTTACGATTTGGACATCTGGATACATGCCCCAGTTGAGACGTTCGGATTCGTTGAAACGTGAGAGGGTTGTAGGAAGAGGTGCGACATCAAAACAAAAAAGGTTAGATCCAAATGCAAGGCGATGTTCCCAGACAAGTTCGCGGGCATCGTAGCGTGGGTTTCGATCGACCTGTTTGTGTGCCTTGTCGCCAGATCGTAAAAGGAAAATCGTTGTGATGCTTGAATCAATCGCCGCAAGAGCGGTTCGTGTACCAAGGAGGACGGCGTGTGGCGTCCGACGAAAGGTCTGCCAAATCTCGAATCGCTCTCGGTCGGTTTCTTCTCCCGTCATGACAAGTGGGGTAAAACCCGTGAGGCGGCTCCGAACAAGATGTACATCTCGGACGGTTGGTGCCAGGATCAATGTTTTTTGCTCAGGCTGTTTTTGCAGGTAGCCAAGGATAACCGCCGCAGCTCGGCGTAGATCTGGAGTCTGGATAAAGGCTTGTCCGCGCGTGGCGAGTGTTTGGACAATGCGCAGGACGTGCGGTGCCTCCGAGCTTGGAAGGGTGAGGGGCAGCCAGGATAAATCAGTCCTGCGTTCAGTCGAAGGACGTATTGGGGGTGTCGGCAGCATGGCATTCAGCACAGACGAAACGGACTGTGCCAAGTCATGACTTATACGTTCAAAAAAAGAGAGCTCCTCCTCTCTTATTCCAATGTCCGTTCTTGTTGCAGTCAGCGGCCGCAAGACAATACCTCGTGGTGGCTTGTCCTTCACGTTCTTTACGATCCCCCAGAGCTCCTCGTGTCGATAGGGGATCTTCACAAAGGAACCCCGGATGGGTGACTGGCCCTCGGGCACGAAATAATCAAATGCCTTCTTGCCGCGTGGAAGACGCAGGAGTGGATAGACTTCCGCGATCATAGATGAATTTGTGCGACAAGATATCCAACGCCAAACGGATGCTCGTAGGAATGGATTTCTACGCGTGTTTTCTTTCGTTCCAAAATTCCAAACAGAATCAAAAGTTGTTCTTGAATACACGCACTTGAACCTTCAAGAAGATCTGGGTTCATGGAGAGAAGCCCAGAGGTGGAGATGCTCTTCACGGCCTCAAGGACCTTCTGATCATACTGCTCGCCCTCCGGTTTGTAACCAAGCGGTGCGTCCGAACTCAAACAGTGTGAAAGATCTCCGGAAGCAACAACGGCAATGCGTTTATTTGAGTGTTCGAACACGTCCTTCAACTCCGTTCCGAATCGAACATGATCCTTTGCTCCAAGCCCCGAAAAGGAAAGAGGAATGATTTTTACATCTGGCAAATTCTCCGTAAGAAAATAGAGCGGTACGCCGGTTCCGTAATCTAACGTGCTGCTAGAATCCAGAGTGAATGGGATTTCTTTCCTGTGCATGTGGGACTCGATCGTGGAGACAAGTTCAATATCGGGTTCCAGGGTGCGCGAGGTAGCCAGATCGCCAAAATCCTTGAAGTCCAGTTCGTATTCGTTATGGAGATTGAGGGAGAACGCGTTCTTGTGTTGAACGGCGTGACTTGAAATGACGACGATGACATCAGGATGCGCGGCATACAGCTCACCCTCCATATGCTTCAAGGCTGCCACCGTTGTTTCCAGCTTGGCAATGTTTTCTTTACCTACTCCTGGGATGAGTAGGGGTGTGTGTGGGGTGATGGCTGCAAAGCAAATCATAGAGACGCAACCTCTACGTCCTGCTCAAACTGCGTGTCTAGATTAAGCGGCTCACCCAAGGGGTGCTCAAGTACGGCACGCTCGGATGTCCAAACGACTTGGTTCCAATCCCATCCAAAGCTATAGAACGTGAGCTCATCCACGATCGGTCGGCGCCTGCCTTCAGAGATGACGAAAACGTCGGGGGAACCGGGCACTCCCGTTAATGTCCCATCCTGGAAAAGAACGGCTGTTCCATGAGTAAGGGATTCAAGATCGTCTGTGTCTACAGGCGTGACTGGATGATCTGCAAATCGGTTGTTCAGAATTTCACGAGAGAAAATGGAGTGCTTCTCGCCGTTCTCAACGTAGAAAATTCCTCCGGTCGAGCTATCCTGCAAAAGGGTTCCCTGAGCGTAGCTTGTTTCAATCGTTAGCGGCTCCCCTTCAATATAGGCATCAAGATCTTCCCATTCTACGTCAACGATTTCATCTGTTGAGAAACCTAGGAATCTGAATGCTTCCATGGAGGTAAATCCATGGCGAGTATCATCAACGATTAGGTAGACCGTTCCACGAGGGGAACGTAGCAGGGAATAGTTCGGGAAGCTGATAGCCGTGCCGATTGGATATTGTTCAAGTGTAGAGGAGCCGACCTGAACAACTGTGTCGGGATTGAACCGAGAATAGAATGCTGTTCGTGATGTAATCGGTCGGCGCTCGCCGTATTGGATGAGCCAGATTCCTCCAGATTCTTTGTCCTGTAAAAGACTGCCTGTCAGATAGGAAAAATTAAACCAGCGATCCCAAATACGGACGAAGTTTTCGTTGCCGTGTAAGTGCGGTGTGTAGGTATACAACACGGAGGTCGCGTAGTTCGCCGGCGTTACTGATGTGCCGTCGATCGTCATTTCGATTCCAGGACCCACAGAGGTCTCGGTGTACCCACGAGACTCGAGGTCCTCCAGATAGCTCTCGCGAATGCGCTTGGCCGCGTAATACACTTGGTTGCCGAATCCCTTGAACTTGGCGATGCGCGGGTCATCCATCGAACAGTCATCGCACACAGCATATCCCATCGCCCAGTCGAGCTGTTTCTGTGTCGGAGAATCATCCTCCACTAAACTTTGTTCACGCTGGAGGAGCACAAGCAAGAAGCGGGGACTGAGCTCGAACTCCTGAGCGGCTTCATAGATAATCTCCGCCGCAGATTTCTCCTCATCGTTCACGTCCTCGCCGACGTATTCATCCAAGGCGCCACGAATCAAAAAACGCTCAATTTCCAAAAGCGACATGCTGTAGACATCAAGCATTTCTGTGTCTGAAACAAGGTAGTCGGTATCAATAGCCAACTCTTCCGCCTTTGCCGTCGCCACAGGATGGATCAGCAGAATCCCTGCAATAAATCCAAAAAACAAGCGTTTCATAGCGGGTATATTATAGCACAAAAGTGACGTGCTAAAATGCGTTCATATGATTGACCACGTTACCTTGAGAGTCTCAGATCTGCAGGTCTCTAAGCGATTTTACGATCAGGCACTCGCCTCGATGGGGATGAAATGTCTCTTTGACGCTGATGGCTACTGTGGGTACGGCGATGCTCGCCCAATCTTTTGGATTGCGCAGGAGGAGCAGACGTCGAAGGTTCATGTGGCTTTTGCGGCCAAGAGCGAGTTTGAGGTTCACGCCTTTTACGAAGCCGCCATCTCCGCCGGCGGAATCGACAACGGCAAGCCTGGGCTGCGCCCTGAATATCATGAGAAGTATTACGGCGCGTTTGTACTGGATCCCGACGGAAACAATATTGAGGCCCTGTTTGGGAATTCATAAATTCTAACAAAACACTCTCCGTTTTGGAGAGTGTTTTTATTCCGTCCTGGGGACGATTGCGAGTTTGGCTTCTACGGCCTCTATCCGCTCTTCTAGTCGGCTGTATTTGCTACGGAGCATGATCAGTTCCTGATCGAGCGTCTCGTGAAGTTTTGCAAAACGATAAAAAGGAGGGGAACCGGAGATGCTATTTCGTACCGTTCTTCCTCTTTGCTGCCTTCAATGTGATCTCTTCGCCCTTTGCACCGATGGCGACGTCCATTTCTTCCTTGATCTCACCAGACACAATCTTCATCGCTAGGGGATCGAGGATCAAGGACTGGATGACTCGTTTCAATGGTCGTGCGCCGTAGGCCGGGTCAAAGCCCTGGTCGGCCAACAACTTTTTGGCGGAGTCGGAAATGCTGATCGTGATACCACGCTGTTCCTTGAGACGTGCACTCACGATGGCAAGCTGAAGCTCGACGATCCTTTCGATTTGTTCCTCTTTCAAACTATGAAACACGATCACATCGTCCACGCGGTTGAGGAACTCGGGACGGAAGTGATCCTTGAGCATTGAGAGTACGCGGTCGCGGGTTTCTTCTTCCTGCGTTTGCACTCCATCGCCGTCTTCGAATCCCATGTGCTGCTTGGTCTGTCCTGCGTTCAAAATAAACTCCGAGCCGATGTTGCTCGTCATGAT
>SXGU01149182.1_pt1 | contig 63014 bp, 59 predicted proteins | sample 3174531 | NCBI WGS metagenome assembly SXGU01 (sample SAMN11356863, study PRJNA531348) | freshwater metagenome | isolation source: freshwater sample F1-140 | place: China: Fuxian Lake, Yuxi | collected 2017-12-25 | reverse complement strand
TGACTACGCTCTACCCGTGCGAGGTAGCGGAACGATCCTGAATATGGTTGCGATTCTTATTGGATCTGGACTTGGCGTGTTGATCGGCCACCGGCTGCCGCAGCGCACCCGCGACACCGTCACCGATGCCCTAGGGCTGGTGACGTTGGTAATTGGGGCCTTGAGCATCGTTGCCCTGACCAGCGAGGCATTCGCTGACTCCGTGGGCGCAGCTGCCCCGTTGCTGATTGTGCTTGGCGCGCGGGTAATCGGCGGAATTATCGGATCGCTTTTGCAAATTGAGCTTCGGCTCGAGCAAGTGGGCAGTTGGCTCCAGCGCAAGTTGAGCCGAAAGGGCGAAAGTGAATCAGCGGACAAACGGGGGCGGTTCGTTGAAGGCTTCGTAGATGCCTCGCTCGTATTTTGTATCGGCCCACTTGCAATACTAGGGGCGCTCAATGACGGTCTTGGGTTAGGTATCGAGCAGTTGGCGTTGAAGTCAACCCTTGACGGATTCGCGTCCCTCGCCTTTGCCGCCTCCTTGGGCTGGGGAGTTGCGCTCTCCGCGTTGTCGGTCGGCATCGTGCAGGGTGCCTTCACGATCCTCGGGGCCCTCGTCGGGTCGGTGCTGTCGGCGGCATTGATTGATGCAATCACGGCGACCGGTGGCGTGCTGCTTCTCGGGGTGGGTCTGCGCCTGTTGAAAGTCAAGTCGGTGCCGGTTGGCGACATGCTGCCCGCACTGATCGTGGCGCCGTTGTTGGCGGCGGCCGTCGCATTGTTCATGGGCACATAATCAGGTGCGGCAGGTGGCCATCTTGCTGAAAGGCTATGCGGCTGCCTGCCATCTCGCGCCGACCCTTTCTGTTACTTTCATGGTCAGTTTGCTGGCTTGGCGAACCGGGTGGTCTGGTTGGCAGCTGCTGCTTCTAGTAGTTGCCGTCTTGAGCGGGCAACTGTCGGTTGGGTGGAGTAATGACGCCATAGATGCACCGATCGACATAGCAGCGGGCCGCACCGCGAAACCAATTGTTGCCGGGGTGTTGTCAGTGCGCGGGCTTTGGGTGGCGGCGGTTGCCGCACTCATCACGACGGTGGTTGCCTCTGTCGTGGCCGCCGGGCTACTGGGCGGGGCGATTCAGGTAATTGCCGTTGCCAGCGCTTGGCTCTACAACCTGCGGTTGTCGCGCACCACCTGGTCGTGGTTGCCATACGCGGTTTCCTTCGCGTGCGTGACCCCGTTCATCACCTTCGGATTGGTGCCTCCCATGGCCCCAGCCCTGTGGGCTATCGCGGTATTCGTCAGCACCGGGGTTGCGGCCCACCTGGCCAACGCCCTGCCGGATCTGGCCATCGACCAAGAGCGCGGCCTTGGTGGATTGGTGACCCGCTTAGGTGAAGTCCGAGCGAAAAGGTTGGCGCTGCTGCTGCTCGCGCTAAGCGCATTCATCCTGCTGATCCAATTAGCCCAGGTCAACGCTATCGCCGCCTACCTCATCCCACTTGCAACGGGTGTTGTCCTGATTTTGGCAATCCGCCCCACCAAGCGTCCGATTTTCTTCCTGGCGGTTCAAGCCCTCGCCGCGTTCGAGGTACTGGTTATTTTGGTGACGGGGATTCCGATCACGTCATAGCGCGGGGCGAGTGGTGGCACTGTGACGCAAACCGCGCCACAGCATCTGGGCGGCGACGGCAGCAAGAAGCAGCGCGAAACCGATTTGCAGCACCGACCCCGACACTCGAAATGCGAGGAGTGCGCCGACCAAGGCGCCGGCAACAGCACCAGCGCCGAGCCGAAGTCCCATCGGCCAATTGGTCAGGCCACTGCGCGATAGACGCGTAGCGCCAAGGAGCGCCGTTGGGATCATTACCAGGAGCGAGGTGCCCGATGCGAGGAGTTGGGAGAAGCCGAAGAAGAAGATCAGGATCGGGATCAGCAAGATGCCACCGCCAACGCCGAGCATGGCCGAGAAGACACCCATCGCCAGCCCGGAGGCCAAATAGCCGATGATGATCAAGGCGGTGAGGGCTGGCAGGTCGTTTGCCGTGGCGCTCTGGTTTACGAGCAGCATCCGCAGCGCAATCACGAGAAGCAGCAGCCCAAAAGCCATCTGCAGTTTTCGGTCAGGCACTTTTTGCACCAGGTGCGCACCGATCCAAGCACCCGTTGTGCTGCCTAAGACAATGAATAGGGCCGGCAACCAGGCGATGCTGTTGGCGATCGCATAGGAGATCACGCCCGCGATCCCCCCGCAGCTGATCATGACCAAAGAAGTGGCCTGGGCCCGTTTTTGGGCAAAATGCAAGGCGATTACCAGGATCGGGACTACGATGATCCCCCCGCCCACCCCGAAGAACCCGGAGATCAGCCCGGCGGCAACCCCAAGGGCGAGATCGCGGCCCAGTCTGGACCACGAGATGCTCATCTACGGGCCGCTGTCATCTAAGTGAGGTTAGCTGGTGCCTGCCGACGGCGCAGTGCCGTATCCTGTGATCATGCCTACATACCAGCCTCGGATCGCCATAGCACTACTCGCCGCCGGTGTCGCCGCCGTAGCGCTTGCCGCCCCAGCCAACGCGACGGTCAATCCGGCCAAGTATGAGCAGGCCCAGGTCGGCTTGACCTATACCGTCTACGCGCCCACCACCTCGATCGATCTCAAGGGCACCTCATTTCAGCTCACGGACTGCGGCGGCGGCAAGGATGAGCAGATCAACGCCTCCTATGGATCCCAGATGAGCAACAAGGGTTGGATCTCATTGACCGAGTCTCAGACCGGTTGCGAAGATGGGCCGGACGGGGTTGGCCCGGTGGCAACTTTCACCGTCGATGGTGCCACGGCAACGATCATGGGCAGTTGCAAGGGCGGCAAGAGCACCTGCACTAAGTCGAACCCGGCCCTGCTGCGCAAAGGCCAGGGCTACACAACGGTGACTTTGCCCGCCGGTAGTTCCGCGCTGAAGACCACCTTCGTCGAGGTCTACACGGCTGGCATGTCGGTCAAGGACATCAAGGCCTTCGTCACTGGGCTAACGCCTGCCCAGTAGCCCAGGGTTACCTGAACGCGCACGTTATTGTCGTGAAAAGCAGGGTTTTGGCGGATTTGACGACGAAAACGCGCGCACTCACTGGCCGAGCTGGCCAGTCGACCCATTTTCGGCGCGCGGTGGTACTGGGCGGGCACCAAAGCACGGTAATGTGAGTGTTCACTTGGTTTATAGCCGCTGAGCGGCGCGTGCTCCTTATTTGACAGGTTCGCGGAAACCTTTCTCAAGGAGTACCTAATTTCTTCATCACAAACTGCCCGCACCCCAGCTATAGGTAGCGGCAACCGACGACGACAGCCCAGCAAGCCGGCGGTGGCAAGTGGCTCTGCGGCCAGCAAAGCCAAAGCACCGCACCATGATGCCAAAGCACCGCACCATCATGCCAAGGCACCAAGTGCACCAGCACCCAAACATGTGCCACCTATCGATGTCACCGGAAACCGATTCGCCGAGCTCGGCGTGCCCGAGAAGCTTGTGCAGCTACTGGCGGCGGAGGGGGTAACTGAACCGTTCCCGATCCAAGAGGCAACGCTGCCAGATTCACTCGCCGGTCGCGATGTCCTTGGGCAAGGGCAAACTGGGTCGGGCAAAACCCTGGCTTTTGCGCTGCCGCTGGTCGCGCGGCTAGCTGCCAATCAGGTGGCGCCGATGCGCGGGCGCCCTAGGGCACTTGTCCTTGTTCCGACTCGCGAACTCGCAACCCAAGTTGCTGCAGTAATCGCGCCCCTCGCCGCCGCCTACAAGATGTCTACCGTCACCGTTTTTGGCGGCGTCACCCACGGGGCGCAGCGCAAGGCATTCGCTGATGGTGTTGAGATCGTGGTCGCCTGCCCAGGCCGGTTACTTGATCATATGAAGCAAGGCGATCTCAGCCTTGATCGCATTGAGATCTGCGTATTGGACGAAGCCGACCACATGGCCGATCAAGGGTTCTTGCCCATGGTCAAGCGCATCCTCGACAAAACTCCCGCCGGTGGGCAACGCATGTTGTTCTCCGCGACACTGGCCGGCGGCGTCGATATTTTGATCAAGCGCTATTTGGAGCGACCGGTCTCGCATGCGGCCGCGATTGAGGCACCGGCCCTACTCGAGCACCGGGTGCTAGTTGTTGAAGAAGGCGATCGACTGCTGGAGATTGCCAAGATGGCGCGGGCCGGTCGGGTTGTGGTGTTCACGCGCACCAAGCACCGGGCCAAGCAACTGGCTAAGAAGTTGGAGGCCGCCGGGGTTGGAGCGGTGGACCTACATGGCAATTTGTCGCAGAACGCGCGTGAACGCAACCTGGCCGCATTTGCCAGCGGTAAGGCGACCGCGCTAGTGGCTACCGATATTGCGGCGCGCGGGATCCATGTTGATGACGTGCCGTTGGTGGTGCATGCTGATCCGCCCGTCGAGCACAAGGCTTATGTGCATCGATCAGGCCGCACCGCGCGCGCCGGTGCCGCCGGGCAAGTAGTCACCATCGCAACACCCGACCAAGTAGCCGAAGTCCGCATGCTGCTGAAGAAGGCAGGAGTCACCGCCACGTGGGAGGGCATAGCGGTGCATCCAGGCAACGCTGCGCCGCGGGCGGCAGCCCCATCGAGGTCATCCTCGAGAGGCAATACGCGCCCACCGGCTCAGCCGGGAGGGCGTTCTAGGCAAGCTGCCCGAAGTTTTGGTAAAGGTCGCTAGCCAGCTTAGTTAGGAGCGGCACCGAACATCAGTTGCACCACGTCATCATTTAGGTTGCTGACCGCTCCTGCGTCGGTAATGGTCTTGGCGACAGACGGGCTGCGTTGACCCATCAAGGTTGCTGACCCATCTTCAACAAGTGAGTACGCAGCGTGCTCGGCAAAGACGCTCATCTGCCGAACGAAATCACCCATACCGGCGGTTGCTTTGGCGTATTCGGCAGACTTGAGAAATAGCCCGAGTTCAAGGCGAGTCTTGAAGGCGATTTCAAATGCCGCATGGAGTTGGCGCTCTTTGCTGGGCTCGTGGAATACGTTGGGCGCTGGTGGGGCCGGCTTGGTGTATTCGTCCAGTTGGTGAAGACGGAATTTCACAACCAGCTCACTGGCGGCGACATTTGGAGCAAAAGTCTGCGTCAAGAATGACCTGAAATCCTGAAGTGAGGTGTCCCAGCGACGCTTAAGTAGCACGTGGTAGCGAGCGACTCCAACAAAACCGTTTGGAATGTCATTGGTAATTTCGTCAACGTACGTTGTTGATCTCTTGTCGGTTACTAGGTAACCAATGGTTTCATTGAAGCAGTTTTGTTCGTCAATCATCAAGGGCAATCCGGCATCGACCCAGGCTTGGCGATTGTCTGGGCTCGTGAAAGTCAATTCGGCGATTCCGTCTAGTTGCTCGTCATCTGGGGTAACCGACTCGACGCCCGGCGGCGGCGGCCAGATGCCACCTTCGTCGTGAAATAAGTGAAATTGCTTGTACTGCCACAACCCCGGCAGCCGTGCACATAGTGGCCCGTGTGCATCTTTCCAATAGAGGTAAAACTGCTCCAAGGTCAAGCCGGATCGCTTCTTGAGAGGGGTGTAGAAAAGGGTGTCAATTTTATTGTCGCGACCCGAATAGGCGGCAGTCATAGCAACCTCCATGGAATTTGAACTACGTAATTAATCATAAGAATCGTGCGATATTAGCGGTTTCGGAGGTCGATTTTCTAGGGAATTAGCCGTTCAGCCCTGAGCCTGGCAAAAAGATTTTGGAACATAAGTTCGGTATCCATATGCTCGCTGAAGCCAGCCTGGCGAAGCTTGACCATGCTGAAAACATTGTCATAGCCATTGCCCAAGATGAAGTCACCGAAGGCCCAGTTGGCAATCTGATTGAAGGGGGTATCGGTTAGGGAGTATTTCTCCACGATTTGGGCCCAGACCTCACCGTAGCCGCTCATTCGGTCCGCGAGAGAGAAGTGGTGCGGGGTGCCTGGATCTACTCCCAGCATGTTGGCAATAACTGGCCAAAAATCCTTCCAGCGGATGTGATCGCCGTTGGCAATATTGAAGGCTTGGTCGCGTGCATTTGGGCTCTCGGTGCCCCAGACCGTCGCGCGAGCAAGTAGGCCGGCATCTGTTACCTGATAAAGCGACTCGTACGCCGCTTTGGTGCCGGGGAAGCGCATGGGCATCCCCAGCTCGCGGCAGATCGCGCCGTAGGCTGCAATTATTAGGAATAGGTTCAGCGGATTACCGGGGGCTATCCCGCAGACCGCTTCGGGCCGGAAAATGCTGTAGGCAAATCCATCGCGCGCAGCACGTAGTTCTAAGAGATCTTGCTGATCGTAGTAAAAATTCGGCCCAGGAATTCGGGGGTCGGTTTCTTTGGCTGGTGTCTTAAAAGGGCCGATGTGGGCTCCGTAGTACTTGCCGCCTTGGTACAAGGTTACGTGCTCAACATTCCAATCTGCAGCCACCGCTGCATCGAGGGTGTTCTGCATGAGTTCGACGTTTGGGCCGACTATGCCGCCGACGTCGGGGCCATCTTGGTAGGCGGCAAAAACGAGAAGGTCGTGAGATCCAACTCGTTTGAAGGTGTCTATTGTTGCCTGCGTGTCCCACAGATCAACGCTCTCGTAGGCAGCGGCGGTTGGCCAGTAAGACTTACGGCGAGCCATCGCCGTGACTGAATAGCTGTTCTCTACAAACTCTTCGACTACTGCTTGCCCAATAGTTCCTGCCGCACCTACAACGGCGACCGATCTTGAGTTGGGCATGGGGGTTCCTTCCAGTCGTGGAAAAACAGAAATGACTCTAGCTTGGTGGTGCTCAGTATCTCGGTATCATTCGGCGGCGAATCATTTCCTCATATATGTCAGAAACCATGTCGCGCGAATCAATGCATTCATCAAAGCCGGTCTTGCGCAGCTTGATTATGCTTCGAACGTTATCCCAGTCCTGGCTGAAGATGCCGTCTCCGGCCTCCCAAAAGGCTAACTCATCCAAGCGGTACGGGGCGAGGTCATACTGGGTCACAATGCGTTGCCAAAGTGGGCCCTTGTCGGCCATCATCTCGGTCAATTTCATGGTTTGCGTGCCGATGTAATCCATCTTCATAAGGTTAGCGATGTACCCGAACATGTGACCCCAGCGGAAAGCATCTCCGTTGGTCACGTTGTACGCCTCAGAGGCGCATTCGGGCGTTGTGCTGACGTGTATCGCTGATCGAGCCAGCAGTCGAGCATCAGTCATTTCATAAAGTGCGTCACGGCATTCTGGGTGACCAGGGAATCGCAGAGGCAGACCGAGTTCTTTGCAGATAACCGCATAGATCAGTGCCACTTGAACAAAGTTATGCGGAGTGCTAACCGAAACGCCGCCGACGCCCTCGGGCCGTAGCGCGGACCAAGTCCATGACACGTCGGCTTGACGATCGCTTAGGTAATCTTGCTGGTCATAGTAGAAGAGCGGTGGCATGACACGAAGGTCGTCTTCATATGCCGGGGTCTTAAACGCGTGAACGTGGCAGCCGTACCACTTTCCGCCTTCGAATAAACAAACATGCTCTAGGCCAGGTGATGCAGCTTCCACGGCTTCGATGCTGTTGACGAGAAGTGCCACGTTGGCTTCGAGTTCAGCGACTTTCGTCTCTCGCCACGTGAACCCGGCAAAGTAGGCATGGGTAATGTCTTTGAATGGAGCAAGGGCACTAAAGGTTGCCTCACGATCCAGCAGATCCACGGATACGTGCGTGTACTGCGCATGCTCAAGAGTTGAAGCCCTGCGCGCGATGCCGATGACATTCCAGCCTTCTGCGATTAACTCGTCGCGAAGGTAGGTGCCAATAAGGCCCTCGGATCCAATGACGATTGCTGTCTTACTCACTTTACGCCGCCATTCGATGGCCGTAGGTGGACCTTCATGCTGTCTGGGTTTTCAACCGCATCGAATGCGTCGGTCGCATTCTCGAAATCGAAGGTTGAGGTGACCAAACTCCGTAGGTCTATGCCCGCCCTGCCAATGAAGCGAAGTGCTGCAGGCCAAACCCCTGGTGACCCGGTAACACCGGTAATGACTAGGTTCTTGGCTTGGATCTGGTTTAGCGGAGCCGATATCGCCGAGGTACCGGTTATGCCGATCATGACAACGCGAGTTTCAAAAGCTGCAACGTCAATCGCTAGGGCCAAGCCAGCCGGTGCACCTGATGCTTCAATAACCAAGTTCGGCCCTGGCACACCGAGATTTTCCATGAACCAAGTCTCCAGGTTACCCACGGCGCTGGGGTCGATCGCATGATCGGAGCCAAGCTCGATAGCTTTGGCGCGGCGATTCTCCCGAGGTTCAAGCATCACAACTTCGGCACCGTTAGCGTGGCAGATGGCGGCCGCGCACTGGCCAATCATGCCGCCTCCGACAACCGCAACAACATCGCCGGCATCGCAGCGACCGGCCGCTCTAATTGCCCGGAAGGCAATCGTGAAGGGCTCAACGATGGCCCCCATGACGTCATCTACGGTGTCAGGCAACTTGTGCAAAACCGAGTCAGGTGAAATGAAGAGCTCGGATCCGGCGCCGTGCACATTGCAGCCAAACCAGTCATGTGAAGTAATGAGGCACTCACCAACTACGCGGTCACCTGACTTTACCTTTGAGACTGCAGATCCAACTTCAACAACCTGCCCACTCCACTCGTGCCCGGGAACGATCGGGTAGTCGATCTCCAAGATGTGCTCGAGGTGTCCGTCACGAAGTTCAATATCAGATCGGCAGATCCCAACCACGCGGGAGGCAACTAGGACGTCGTGGGGGCCCAGGTCAGGCAGTGTCAAGGTTCCGACACTAACTCCGCGGTGCTTCTCGCCAATCAGGATTGCTTTTGTCTCAATCACCGTGACTCCATTTCATTCGTATGTGGTTCGGACATCGGTGCTGTGGTGTGCGGAATTGGCTCGTTTATCATTGCATTTGTTTCGTCGTGGATATTACCGATATCTCCTCGGGTCTGGGCACGGCTTGCAATTCTTAGGGCAGCAATGTTTAGCGCAATGGCAGCTAGGAGGAATGCCCCTCGAGCAAATGGCTTGAGGTAGATATTCATGTCTAGTTGGTCCAGGCCGTTGTTGGGCACACCGTACAACAGCAGCCCAATTGCGGTATCTTTCATATTTCCGAGCCGGCCCATCAGCACCAGGCCGTCAAATCCAGCAAGCAACCCTGAAATGACGAAAACTGCGATGGTGACTCGGCGGACCGGTACCCTAGCGGTCGCCCACAGCGCTGATGATCTCTGGCTGGGTGCCCATTGTTCGGATTGCGCTGCGTCAGGCGCCTGCTTTAGACCGTGGTGCCCCGGGAAACGGTGTAGGCGACGATCTCCTCGTCACTGGCCGCCGGGATTTTAAGCACCGCCCCGAAAGCCTGTGAGGCAATCATGAACAGGCACCAGAGGGTCAATTCGACAATTTCAGGCTCAGTGAACTCTTCGCGAAGTACCGTGAATACCTCGTCATCGATATCCCGGGGATCCTTAACCAGGAGCATTGCGTAGGCAACCGCCAGTGATTCTCGCGGATTTACGTACTCATCCTTAACCGGAGCAAGTGAGGCACAGAACTGACACCCCACCTCGGGGGCCATGGACCGACGAATTTCTTCTTTAATTACGGGCTCGATTAGGCCATCAAAGCGCAATTCACATTCAAGATCCCACCACTTAGCCATTGCACCAGGGCAGTGGCTCATCACCTGTTCGAATACATTTCCAGGTTGCCCTGATGGACTTATTCTACTGTGTTCAAATCGCGTTGGAATTGTCATAGTTCTACTCGTTACCTTCCGGCTCGTGTTTCAAGAAACTATTCTCACTTAGGGTCACCCTGTCAAGAAGTTTTCTGTATTGTCAAAAAGAGAGATCAGCACACACCTCTAATATTAAGTTATGGCGGTAATGAGCAAAGCCACTTTGCTGAAGTATTGGGCGCCGTGGTGCGGCTCCTGCCGTCTATATAGCCCCGCGATAGATCGGCTGGTAGTGACCCATGTGGAAATAATCGAGTTAGTTGATATCGACATATCGAAGCAACCTGAGCTTGCTGAACAAGAGGGGGTGTTGTCTTTACCGACACTAATCCTTGTAGTTGCTGGCGAAGAAGTGCTGCGACTGACCGGTCTAATGTCATACGAAAAACTGGAAAAGGCCATGCTGAAAGCACTGGCCTAACCAACCGGCCAAAAATCGGTCTTGCCGAGCCCACTGCCCAATTAAAAATGCGTTCTTGATTTCCCCTATGGTTGATCGGGTATCCCTCAGCGGGTGTACGAGATTGGGGGGGGGGGTCCTCACTCATCTGGAACTAGTTAGTACATCGAGACGGCGATGATCTGGGGTTCGCCGAACTTAAACTGATTCAGGAAGGTGTGAATGCGGCATCGTATTATCACCGTCTAGCAATTCGATAGTGATGTATCGAAGGGGTTTGTCCCCTACATTTTCAAGGTCATGTAACAAGATGTCACCATCGCGGAACGTGAAAAACTTAACTTCACCTCGTTCATGAGTCACACTCGAGATTTCACCTTCGGTGCCATCTTTAATGATTCGCTGGACGACCGGGCCAGGGTCAGCCGCGACCCAAAAGTAGTCGATGGTGTGACAGTGGAATGGTGCCCGCTGGCCCGGTTCAAGGGCGAGCTCCCAGACGCGTACCCGATCGTTTTCAAATAAGACCTTAGTTCCGACGGCTAAATTGTCTTTTGCCGTCGGTAGTTCGTTAGCGAACTCTTGGATGTCGAAAGGCTCTGATGTCTTTAACACTTGCGCTCCCTAAATGTTGAAGTTTCTTGGCCGTAGGCGACAGCCGAATCCCGACTGCCGGTGGGGTTTATTGATCAGATGCTGAGCATGGTTCCGCCATTGACCCAGTAATCGGAACCGGTAACTTGGCGAGAGATATCGCTGGTAAGGAACAAGACCACCTGAGCCACGTCGTCTGGCATGCCAATGCGCTCAATTGGCATGCGGCGGATCTCCTTCACGAACCGCATAATGGCGTCTTCGCGATCTTCGGCACCTAAGTAGTCAACTAAGTAGTCGGCAAACCCACCGTCTCTATCCCACAGTGCGGTGCGAGTCGGGCCCGGCGAAACGGTGTTAACGCGAATGCCACACGGTCCAAACTCGATTGACAGAGTTTTCGCTAGGTTTAGCACAGCAGCTTTAGAAACACTGTAATCAACAAAATATACGTCTGGTTGCCTTCCTTCGTCGGAAGCTACAGTTACAATAGAACCTTTGCCGCGTGACCTCATGTGCGGAATTACGGCGCGACAGGCGCGAACCATACTCATGAAATTGAGGTCCATTACTTTTTTCCAGTCGTCGTCTGAGACGTCTAAGAAAGTGTCCCGATTAGGGGCGATGGCGGCGTTGTTGACCAGAATGTCGACCTGTCCGAATGCGTCAATTGCGGCCTCCACGGCATTTCCTGGCCCCTGCGCTGTGGAGAGATCCACCTCGTATCCGCGAACCTGATCAGGGGTTCCGAGTCCTGTGATGGCGGCTGTATTCAAATCCGCGCCAAACACTCGGGCGCCTTCGGCGATGAATTGGCGCGCGATTGCGTTACCAATACCTCCTCCGGCCCCGGTGACAATAGCCACCTTTCCGGTTAGCCCGTAGTCCATTTTGTGCTCCCGTCTCGCGATAATCCTGACTGTAATTGGATTTATTCTAAGGGCATTTGGGCAGAGTTTTGCAGGCAAAATCAAATCACGCACACACTAGTGGTAATGAGATGTTGGGGTCGTGTCCTAACACAGGTGAAGGTGAGATTTCCTGAGTTGACCCACAAATATCTTTCCACGTGTGGGAGCCAATCTGGTAGTTGACGGAGTCTGCCGAAGAGGGGTTAAGAAAGCTGGACCCTGTTGACGCACCACCAGCGGACTTCAATCTAGCCCTTAAGGGCTTAACGCTGGAGAGATCTCGGGGTCGCCTGTCGATTCACGCAAATGTAGGTCGAGAAGTGGCCATCGAAGGAGTTCTGCGAGTCAAGCATCTGCCCGCACGCATAATTTGTGGCTGGTGCAATACACATTAGGGGTAGTCAGTCCCCCACCTCACGCGTTTGGGTCTAGCATTCGCAGAGGATTACGTGGCGTAATATGGCTGTCCGGTGGTTTTGGGTGCCGTAAGAATCTGGTGTGCATTGGGCATGCTTACTAAAATGGCGGAGTTTATAGGTGTCGAATTGAATTTTGAGCATGCTCCGATAGGTCGCCTGGATGGGATGCGGGCCCTCGTAACCGGGGCAGCCGGGGGACTTGGCAGGGCTATCGGTGATTGCCTTGCCCAACAAGGCGCAGAAGTATTCGGTACCTCGCGCACTGCTGATTCAGCCGCTGAAATTGCGGCCCACTACGGAACATTGCCCGTCGTTCTTGATGCGACCAGGAGGGCTGATGCAATGCAGGTTGTGACCGAGCTGTACGACCAGGTTGGTGGGGTCCAGTTGCTGGTCAATAACGCCGGGATCAACATTCCGCAGAAATCCACCGAGGTTGACTCAGCATCCTGGGATGCTGTCATGGAGACCAACCTCTCCGGAGTTTTCTTTGTAACTCAAGCCATGGCCCGCCGTTGGATCGACGACGGAACAAAAGGGCGAATAGTAAATGTTGGCTCACAAGCCGGTACGGTGGCGATCGAAGAGCGGGCCGCCTATGGCTCAAGTAAGGCGGCACTGGCGCACCTCACCCGTATCCTGGCGCTGGAATGGGCTCCCTATGGGATACGGGTAAACGCGGTTGCACCAACCTTTGTGCGCACGGCCCTGACGGAGTCAACTTTTAGCCGGCCAGGCTTGGAAGAGAAATTGACCGCTCGGATACCACTTGGCAGACTCGGGGTCACCAACGATGTGGCCCCCGCAGTAGCGTTCCTATTAAGCGAGGACGCCGGCTTGATAACCGGCCACGTTTTGGCTATTGATGGTGGCTACACGATTCATTAATACCGCTATCGGGCGAAGTTACCTAGTGTGACCTCGCTTTGATCTAACGAATGAGAGCGAGAGTCGAATGACCGGGAGCCATAAAATCTCAGAAATTGCGGTCGTTGGTAGCGGATACATGGGCGGTGGCATGGCCCAGGTTTTTACGATGGCTGGCTACAACTGTGTGGTGGCAGATGCAACCGCCGAGTTGGCGCACGCCTCTGTTGAGCGCCTGCTGTCGGAGGCAAGCAGTTTCGAGAAGCAGGGGCTTTTTCCGGCGGGAAGCACGGATCAAATCGCGGCTCGACTCAGCGCGGCCGAGAGCATTGAAGATGCGGTAGCCAAAGCTGACTACATCGCCGAAGTCGTAAGTGAGCGAATGGACATTAAAGATTCAGTTCTCGCCAGGATAAGTGGATCGGCACCTACCACCGCGATTATCGCTTCAAATACCTCTGCTATCCCAATAGAGATATTGGCGGCATCAGTTGAGCTACCAGCTCGTTTCGTGGGAGTGCATTGGATGAATCCGGCGCCTTTTGTTCCGACGGTTGAGATTATCCCTTCGTCGCATACCAGCTCAGAGGTAATGGATAAAACTGAAGAACTAATCAAGGGACTCGGAAAAGTAACCTCGCGCGTGTCTGATGTCGCAGGGTTCGTTGCCAACAGGTTGCAATTCGCGCTCTTCCAAGAGGCGGTGCGGATGGTTGAAGAAGGTGCTTCGACTCCAGAACTCATTGATGAAGTTGTTAGTAATTCGTTTGGTTTTCGACTTCCCTTCTTTGGCCCATTCGCCGGGGCAGATATGGCAGGGCTTGACGTTTATGTGGGTGCCTATGAAAGTCTGTCAAAAGCGTATGGCGAACGTTATGCGGCACCGAAGTTACTTTCCGACCGCGCAGCGCAAGGCGATCTAGGAATCAAAACCGGTGGTGGGTTCCGGGGGATGGATCCAAGTCGCATAAATGAAATAGTTAGTTACCGAAATCGGGCCTACACGGCACTCGCAAAACTCAAAGAGGAGCTCGGGCCGTTTCCCGGCTGATGGGCTGATGTGAAGGTGGGGTCAGGTGTTTTGTGACCGATCTTTCACTGTGGAAATGGCTTCGGCGACACAACAGCTTTTAGGTTCAGTTAACCTAGGCTCATGCTCTACGAGACGATAATTTCAGCCCAGGATTTAGCCGACAACCTTGATAATCCCAAGTGGGTGATTCTTGATGCCCGGTTCAATATCGATTCAGAAGACGAGGCCAAACTCTCATTTCCAAACGAGCACATTGTTGGAGCGCAGCAGGCCGACCTTGCTGATCACATGGCCGGTGAAATCATCCCGGGTAAAAGTGGCCGGCGGCCCCTTCCTCCACTAGACCAATTCGAGCAGACAATCCGCTCCTGGGGCATCGACAATGACTCACAAGTTGTTGTTTACGACTCCATGAACGGAATCATGGCGGCGGCTCGCCTATGGGTGTTGTTGAACTGGGCCGGGCACACGAAAGTTGCCTTATTGGATGGCGGTTACCAGGCCTGGCTAGCCGCGGGCCTGCCCGTGGACTCTGCGGTTAAGGTGCCCCCGACCGGCACCTTCGCCGCCAACTTCCGGCCAGAGCTGATTGCCGAATTGGCTGAAGTAGAGGCTGCTACAGAAGACCCTTCGGTGCTGCTTTTCGACTCACGTTCGTTGAGCGACGGAATCCCATCCCATGATGCAATCCGGGGCCGAATCCCGTCTTCGGGTGCCGCAGATCGGGCATTGAACAGCACTTCGGACGGTAAATGGCGGACCTCGGAAGAACTGAAGGCTCATTACAAGCAGGTAATTGGTGAGGCCGCTCCGGAGCAGGTCATTTTCTACTGTGGCTCTGGAGTGACGGCCGCTCAAAATCTGGTCGGTATGGCCCACGCGGGGTTCAGGGGCGCGAAAATGTACCCGGGATCGTGGAGCCAGTGGATTTTGGATCCCGAGCGACAAATTCAAGAATATTAGGTATAAACACGACTCGGGTGCGTAATGAAATGCGTGCACCTATGATTTCGGTATCAGCATAAAGACGAATTGAGGGGCGGCGTGAAATGAAGACCGTGGTCAAGAAGGTGTACATCCTCGACGGGGGAGCGCTCGAAGTCGAAGGCAGCGTCATGGTTTCGTTGAACAACTGTGGTAACCGGGTGGTCATCCCGGTGCAAATGTTCTTACTTGAAACCACGCGTGGCTATGTGCTGATTGATACCGGAAATGACCCTGAAGTAATCAAGGACGCCGAAAGCACTTGGGGGGTCGCGCTGGCAAGTGCCGCAGTGCCCATCATGGAAGAAATAAATCACCCGTATGAACAATTGAAGTTGCTCGGGCTCAACGCAGACGACATCAAAATGGTGATCTACACCCACCTTCACCACGATCACTGTGGCGGGGCACGCTTTTTCCCGGACTCACTGCATGTGGTTCAAAAAGCCGAATATCGATGGGCTTTCCGCCCAGATAGGTTCGCGAATCTGCCTTATGTAGATACGGACTTCAACCACGCGAATCTAAATTGGCAATTCGCAGAAGGTGACTGGCATATTCTTCCGGGCGTGCACCTGATTTCCACCCCGGGCCATACTCCGGGCCACCAGTCAGTTGCACTTTGGGATGTACCCGATGTTGGTTCAGTGATTCTTACCGGTGATGCGACAAACTGCCGCGACAATATTGAAATGGATGTGCCAGGCGGCATTACTAGCGATTCCACCTCGGCAATGTCATCGATACATCGGCTAACCGCGCTCGCCAGCGTGGCAGATGCCAGTTTCATAGTCAGCCATGACATGGGCCAATTCGAGATGCTCCCGAAGATCCCCAACGCCCTTGAGCGATTTACTGATGATCAGAAGGCTTTTTATAAGCATGGCATTCAGACTGTTTACGCGGATGTAGCTGACCCCGCAAATGTGATCTAATTTCCCGCGTTAGGCAGAGATAGAGGCGCTCGCAATGTCAGCACGGGTTTTAGTAGTCGGAGCCGGCGCTTTGGGTGGTGTCATGGCGGCCAAGCTCACTAGGGCCGGCCGCGATGTCAGCGTTATTGACGTGAATGTTGCGCACGTAGCGCAGATGAATAGCCCTGGGCTCCGGGTCAACGTTATCGACGACGAGTGGCTGGTTCCCATCAATGCAGTCGCGGACGTTTCTGATCTTGCTGGACCATTCGATTTCGCTCTACTAACTGTCAAGTCGCCATTCATCAAGGCAGCCATTCAGCCACTTCTGGACCGTGATCTAGTCGAAACTTATGTCTCACTCGGTAATGGGCTTGTTCAGGACCGCATTCAAGAGTTGACCGGACAAGAGCGCCTGGTCATCGGAACAGTGTCGTGGGGCGCAACCAATTTCGGCCCCGGCCATGTGGCGCAGACAACCATCGCGCCAATTTCTATTGGTGAGATTCATGGTGGCATGACAGATCGGTTGCGTAACTTGGCCGACGTTCTTGAGGTTATTGCTGAGGTTCATTACTCAGACAGAATCTATGGGCAGGTTTGGGCAAAATTACTCTTAAACAGCACATTTTCTGGATTGAGCGCGGTGACCGGATTGGTTTATGGAGACGTTTGCGCGTTGCCTCAAGGTCGCGAACTGGCTTTTAAGTTATGGACTGAAGGCTACGACGTTGCGCATGCCCTCGGCATCGACCTTGATGAAGTCGCCGGCGTGGATCCTTTGGACCTCGTGGTGCGGGATTCGGCGGATCTATCGCACGCAAACCGCACCTTGGATGAATTAATGTCGCGAATAGGGCAAACCAAGGCGTCAATGTTGCAGGATCTAGAAAAAGGCGCTTTAACCGAAGTAGATGTTATCAACGGTGGCGTGGTGGAAAATGCCCGAAGGATGAATCTCCCGAGCCCGTATAATTCGAGTGTGGTGGGAATCGTGCATTCATGTGAGAAGGATAAACTTATGCCTGGGGTTAGTAACTTAACCTTGATGGGTGAAGTAACTGGCGGGCTCTAGAGGCTCACAGATATGCTCGACTGCGGTTAGATTTCCAATCATTGCAACAAAAATTATTAGAAACACACGTCAAACGAAGAGGGTGCATGAAAATGGTTGAAGAGATTGCCTTTCTGCCTATTATTGAAGGCAAGGAAGCCGAGTTCGAAGAGGCCATTGGCCGTGGGATCAATGAGATTCTCTCCAAACTCAGTGGCGTAATTTCGATTAATTTGCGCAGGGGAGTCGAGAGCCCGAGTACCTATGCGTTACTGATTCAGTGGGAGACCATCGAGGACCACACCGTAGGTTTTGTGCAGTCACCAGCTTTCGATGAGTGGCGCGTAATAGTCGGAAGTTTCTTCTCTGGAGCACCAACCGTTGAGCACTGGACGCCAATTAACTTTTAGCTGAAGGGTTCGGTAGATGGGGCTTCTTGACGGGCGATCGGCAGCGATAACGGGTGCGGCCCAAGGCATCGGATTTGCGATCGCCGAGCGATTGGTATCCGAGGGCGCACGCGTTGTTCTTGGTGACATTGATCTAGCCGCTGCTGAGATTGCAGCGGCGGCACTTGGAGGCCAGTCTGTCGCAGTTGCCGCTCGCTGCGATGTGACAAATGCTACTGAAGTTGAAGGTTTAATTTCTAGGACGGTTAGCACGTTTGGGTCTTTGGATATATTGGTAAACAACGCCGGCATAACCAAAGACGCGACGATGCGAACCATGTCTGAAGCGGACTTTGACCAAGTGATCGATGTGCACCTAAAGGGCTGCTGGAATGGTACTCGGCTTGGCGCGGCGGTGATGCGCGAACAAAAATCAGGAGCGATAGTAAATATCTCCTCTATCTCGGGCAAAGTTGGATTCATCGGGCAAACTAATTACTCTGCGGCCAAGGCTGGAATTGTTGGCCTTTCTAAGGCCGCGGCAAAAGAAGTGGCTCACCATGGAGTTCGAATAAACGTAGTGCAGCCAGGGTTGATTCGTACGGCGATGACAGCGGCAATGCCAGAAAATATCTGGGCTCAAAAGCTAGCTGAAATACCCATGCAGCGGGCGGGTGAGCCAAGTGAGGTTGCCGCGGTGGTGCTGTTCTTGGTGTCAGACCTTTCTAGTTACATGACCGGAGCGGTGCTTGAAGTCACCGGTGGCCGATACATGTAAGTTCTCGCTAATCACAATTTATCGCGGGTATGGAGGGCGGCGTGAGTACCTCGCAGTACTAGTTGAGGCGTCAGCACTACGCGATCAAAAGGTCTTTCAGGGTCACCCATGCGAGCAACGAGTAGCCGCACAGCATTGCTTGCGAGATCATTTAAGTCGGTTCGCATAGTGGTCAAGTCGAATACTTTCCACGCGGCCATCGGGATGTCATCAAATCCCACGATGGTTAAATCCGCTGGGACTCTCACGCCGGTTGCTTCGGCTGCGTTCCTTACGCCCAGCGCTATGACATCATTGCCGCAAAATATTGCAGTGGGGCGGTGTTGGTAGATAGCAGAAAAGCCCTCTACCCCGGTTTTTTCGGTGAATGGCCCAACATGGATCAGGCGATCGTCTAGGGATACGCCAAGTTGATTTAGGCGTTGGCGGAAACCAATAGCCCGTTCGTGACCGGTGCTGGTTGAATCCGGCCCGTAGATTGCCCCAATCTTGGTGTGGCCAAGCCTTACGAGGAAGTCAGCAACATCTTGAGAACCCGCGAAGTTATCTGCAACACAACAATCGGCTTCGATGTCATCGGCCTGTCGATTGATGAGGACGTATGGAACACCTCGGCGTTCCAATTCTTTCGGCAACGAACTCGACCGCTCGGATGTTGTGAGTATCACGCCATCAAGGGACCCATCGATCAGCGGTTCCAACTCAATAGGGGCGTCGCCCCGGTCGGTTACCAGAATTGTCCGGTAGCCTAGGCCGGCTAAAGTCTCGTGCAGCGGTTCGATTAGCGCCGGATAAAACGGATTGCTTAATTCTGCGCTTACTATCCCGACCCGACCCGTGGTCTGCGTTGAAAGTGCACGGCCGGACTGGATTGGGACGTAACCCAGCTCGCGGGCGGCCTGTCGGACCCGCCAGCGGGTACTTGCCGAGACCCCGCGCTGGTCTCGGAGCGCCCGGGAGACCGTGGGCTGTGAAACCCCGGCCCGCCTGGCCACATCAAGGCTGGTTATTGGCATATTCGCATCGCAATCTCAAATCGAGAAACTTTTTGGGTGACTGTAAACTATCACTTGACACGCATACGTATGCAATCCATCCTCAGGGGGATAGAGCCCAAGTCACTACTTAAGGAGATTCCCGTGGTCACCGTTTTAAAAGGCGCGGTCAGCAAGGAGACCGTAGCAGCGTCAAATGCCGCCGTTTCTGAGGTAGTGGCCGGGGTTATTGCCGATATTCGCGAGCGGGGTGACGCAGCTGTCAGGGATTACTCAGAAAAATTCGATAAGTGGTCTCCCGACCAATTCAAGTTGAGCCAGGAGGAGATTGAGCGGATCATTTCGACGGTCCCCGATCAAGTTGTGACCGACATCAAAGCTGTGCAGGCCAATGTTCGCGATTTCGCTCAACATCAACGGGACTCAATGGCCGACTTCGAGGTTGAAACCATGCCGGGGGTATTCCTGGGGCAGAAGAACATTCCGGTTTCGGCCTCGGGCGCCTATATTCCGGGTGGCCGGTATCCGCTGGTCGCCTCGGCACACATGACTGTGGTAACCGCCAAGGTTGCTGGGGTCCAGCGGGTGACCGCCTGCACTCCGCCGATCCATGGTGAGATTCCGGCAGCGACCATAGCCGCCGCACACTTTGCCGGCGCCGACGAGATTTTCTTACTCGGTGGAGTTCAAGCAGTCGCCGCGATGGCCCTGGGTACCGAAACAATCGGCAAAGTCGAAATTCTTGCTGGCCCGGGTAACGCCTACGTCGCTGAGGCGAAGAGGCAACTCTTTGGCGAAGTGGGGATCGACCTACTTGCTGGCCCGACCGAGATCCTCGTCATTGCCGACGACGCTGCAGACCCATTCGTTGTCGCGGTTGACCTATTAAGCCAGGCCGAGCACGGGCCGGATTCGCCTGCGATTTTGATCACCACGTCTGAGACACTTGGGCGAAAAGTAATTGAATGTATTGATCGAATTCTTCCTGATATGCCAACAAACGACTTTGCCGGCCCGGCTTGGCGTGACCACGGACAAGTACTTGTGGTTGGCGATATGGACGCTGCATATGCGCTGGCAGATGATTTTGCTAGCGAGCATGTTGAGGTGCTGACCGAGTCCCCGCGCGATGCCCTGGTGAAGATGCGCAACTACGGAGCCTTATTCCTGGGTGAGGGGACTTGTGTCTCCTATGGTGACAAGGTTATTGGCACGAACCACACCCTTCCAACAAGAAAAAGTGCGCGCTACACCGGTGGCCTCTGGGTGGGTAAATACCTGAAGACGGTCACCTACCAAGAAGTTGTAAACCGTGACTCGAGCTCCTTCTTGGGTGAAATGTGTGGTCGGGCAAGCCGAGTTGAATTCTTTGAAGGCCATGCTCGTTCGGGTGATGTGCGTGCCGCTAAGTACGGCGGCGGCACCTTGGATTGGGCACCATGGGCTTTCCAGGAAAGTAGTTGATTAGCGCACCTATCGCACTGGATACTGATTAGATGTCCGCCATGGTGCGGGTTTTTGGCGATGGGTCGATTGCGACTTATGGCGCTGAAGAGTTTGTCTTTGTCGAGATCTCACGCGAGATGAGCCTAGAAGACACCTTACGTGGGATTGCTCTGACCGATGCAATTAGGAGTTTAGATCTCCCAGGAATAACTGACATCTGCCCCTCACACGTCAGTTACATGCTGAGAATCAACCCAGATGTAATTGAGCACGAGGCTCTCCTGGACACTTTGCAGGAAATTCACACCGCGGTTGCCGCTACGGAAAATCTCAAGATCCATGGGCGATTAATCGATATGCCAATGTATTACCAAGACCCTTGGACACTTGAGACTTTGAAGCGATTTAGGGATCGTCATCAGTCGCCGGAGACCGATGACATTACCTATTGCGCCAGGATTAATGGCTTCGATGATGTTGAATCGTTTGTGACTGCACATTCATCAAATCCGCACATTGCTACGTTCATTGGCTTCATGCCTGGTAATGCCGAGTGCTACCAGTTAGTGCCTAGAAATTTGACACTTGAGGCACCTAAATATCTTCGCCCAAGAACCGACACACCCGAAAGGGCTTTAGGCTTTGGCGGCGCTTTCACGAATGTTTATCCGGTACGCGGTGCCGGGGGTTTTCAGCTTATCGGCAGAACCCCAACCCCGGTAATAGATATTTCACAGCGGCTCGCAGATTTCGCCGATAATTTCGTCATGCCTAGATGCGGCGACATTTTTAAGTACCGCCCAATTGACGCTGACGAATACCACGATATTAGGCGCGATGTGAAGGACGGCAGTTTTCGATTCCGGATGAAGCCGGTGGAGTTCGACCTAACCGCTTTTAACTTAGACCCGAGTAGGTACAACATCGAGTTACTGGACGGGCTGCGTAGTGATTGAGGTTATTGAACCGGGTCTTTATACGACGATTCAAGATCTAGGACGCCCCGGATTCTATGCAATGGGGCTCCCGCCGTCCGGTGCTATTGATATGTTTTCGCACTGTGCGGCGAATGCGCTTGTTGGGAATACGTCGAATGCCTCGACACTTGAAATTACTTTTGCGGGGCCTGCGCTTAAATTTTCGACAGCCTCGACCATTGCCCTGGTAGGGGCCAAGGCCGAGGCGACATTAGATGGTGCGGAGATTGAGGCGGGTGCCTCGATAGACGTAAATGCTGATCAGGTACTTCGATTTGGCTTTATGCGCAGCGGTGCTCGAACATACCTCGCGGTGCGAGGTGGCATAGATGTCCCGCATGTTATGGGTAGCAGGTCGACCTATGTCCTGTCTCGTATTGGCGGCCTCGACGGACGGGTCCTGCGCGCTGGAGACCAGCTCACAATCGGTGACGAAATCCGTTCTGAATCCTCGGGCAGAGCCGGAGTTATCTTGCCGGCGGAGTACATCAACGAGCCGAGAAAGGAACAGGAACTCAGGGTTGTGCCTGGGCTGTGCGATTACCGTCTCACCAAGCCCGGGCTGGAGTCACTCTTCGGCAGTCCTTATCGAGTTTCCCCAGAGGCAAACCGAACCGGTTATAGATTTTCCGGGGAGCATCTTGAATTTGTTGACCGCGAAGCTCCTTTCGGAGCAGGGGATGACCCAAGTAACGTGGTAAATCTGGGCTACCCAATAGGTTCGATTCAAGCACCAAGTGGGTCTGAGCTGATCTGCTTAATGCGCGATGCAATAACCGGTGGGGGTTACGCAACACTCGGCACCGTGATCATGAGTGACCTAGATCGCATAGCCCAAATGCGGTTACCCGATGTTGCTTATTTCGTGCAAGTTGACTTGGACGTTGCATTGGCCGAGCGTAAAATAATGCAGCAACGCCTAGCCCAAGTTGTTGAGTTAGGTAACGCCTAGTTATTCGATCATCGCCCGGACGCGTACCCCTGCGCACCTCGTGGGTTTGCCGCTGCGCCAAGGAGCCCAGTTTCTGGGTCTCTAGTTACCACAGACAATCGACCTAGACTCCAGTCGCCGACGATAGTCACGCGATGCCCCAGCCGCACCAACTCGGCGCAAACGTCTTCATCCATTCGGCCCTCGATACTCACTCCTGATTTAACCCAAGTACGCGGCCAGAATGACTCCGGGAAAGCCTGCGATAAAAATGCTGGCGCATCAATCGCCTCTTGTGGCGTGTAGCCGCAAACAATGGTTCGCAGAAGATATTGAAGTTGCCATTGATCTTGGCCGTCCCCGCCGGGGCTGCCAAGGGCAACTATCGGTTCATTTCCCTGCAGCACCAATGTTGGAGTGAGGGTCACTCTAGGGCGCTTACCGCCTTGAAGGCGCGAGGGTGAAGATTTATCCAGCCAAGATTGTTGTAGTCGTGAGTTGAGCGCAAAACCTAATCCAGGGATAAGGGGTGAGGATTGCAACCACCCACCGGATGGGGTAACAGCGATCATATTTCCCCATTGGTCGACGACATCAAGCTGGCAAGTATCGCCGCGGGTATGGCTAGGTTCCGGTGCCTTATGTGGTGTAACTTCGCCACCTGCACCTTCTTGCAACGGTGGATGGTACGCGGTAAATCCAGGGACATCGCCAGGGCGAAGTTCCGCGCTCGCGGTTGCGCCGATCAAGGCCAGTCTTTTCAATATGTAGTCATCGGCTAGCAGACTTTCAATCGGCGCATTCAAATCGCCAAAGTATCCATCTCTGTCTGCCATGGCAAGCTTGGTCGTTTCAAGAATCAGGTGAATACCCCGAGGAGTTGATGGATCCAATTCATCGTTTGAATACTTTTCAAGCATAAGCAGGATCTGAGCTAGCGCCGGGCCCTGAGTCCAGGCTCCCGCCTTCGCAATGGTGCGCCCACGAAATTCGACACAAACCGGAAGTTCATATTGCGCTCGGTAGTCTGCCAAGTCGCCTGGGCTGAGCAGGCCCGCCGTCGGTTGACCGCTGGGCTGCCAAGAAGGTACTTTCACAAATTCAGCAATGCTCTTTGCAATGAATCCCGTAGACCACTGCGTTCTCGCCGCTTCAATTCGCGAAGCCCGAGAGCTGGCCTGATCACCGACCTCGATCAGTTTCTCCAATACCCGGGCATATTCAGTATTGAAAAGTATTGACCCGACTTCTGGAACCGCACCATCACAAAGCCAAGCCGCCGCGGAAGTCGGCCAGTGCTCCCGAAGAAGTGGCGCAACATCACTAAGCGTGGCGTGGATCGACGCGGTGACCGGGAACCCGTCTCGCGCATAGTCGATTGCGAACTGAAGTACGTCAGCAAGCTCCCATGTTCCGTAGTCAAGCAAAAGGAGCATCCAAGCATCAAACTGGCCCGGGGTTGTAGTCGCTAAGGTCCCTGAGCCAGGAACAGAGTTAAAGCCGTGGTCGTGAAACCACTCAATTGATGCGGCGATAGGTGCTGGGCCGACCCCAGCTAAGACTCGCGTTACGCGTTCTTGGGCCGATGAGAAAATCCCGACCAACTCACCAGCCGGGCCATTGAGATTCGGCTCAACAACTTGAAGCACGAAACCGCCTGCAACGGCGGCATCGAATGCGTTGCCACCGCGTTCTAGCACCGCCTGGGCCGACGCGGTCGCGAGCCAATGCGAACTTGATGCCATGCCGAATCGGCCGGTGAGGCTGGGCCGCGTGGTACTTGCCGGGCGCAAAGATGGGGGCTGACTCATCATCTGTGTCAGCCCCCATCTTTTTCTCCCCAAAGGGAGTAGCTATGCCATTTGCCTCAACCCTAAGTGCTAGGCGACGAGAACAACCTTTAGTGCGTTGGTGGTGGCGGCGTTCTTGAAAATGTCGTAGCCCTCCACCGTGTCGCTCAGCGGGATTCTGTGGCTGATTAGCGTGGTCGCATCAAGAGTTCCGGAGCTGATTGCCTTCATCAGCTGCGGAACCTTGAGTGCAGATGGGATGCCAGTTGTTATGGTGATTTGCTTGGCCCATAACTTCTCAAGGTGCAATGTTGCCGGCTCTTCATGGACTCCAATATTTGCGACGCGGCCACCTGAGCGCACTAGGTCTGCGGCTAACTCAAATGGTGCCGGGAACCCAGCGGCTTCGATAGTCACGTCAGCGCCGAGGCCATCGGTCAACTGGGCAACCAATGCGTGTGCATCTTCTGGGCCCACCGCATGCGTGGCACCGAGTTCCAGGGCCTTCTTGCGCCTGGACTCGACCAAGTCGACAACTACCAAGTTTGCAGGCGAGAAAAGCTTGGCAGTAAGTACAGTCGAAAGCCCAACCGGCCCGGCACCGACGATAACGACGGTGTCACCCGGAGCTACCTGGCCCATCAGCACGCCGATCTCGTATCCGGTCGCGAGGATGTCTGTCAGGAAGACTACCTGCTCGTCAGTCAGCTGATCTGGAATCTTGTAAAGGGAGTTTTGTGCGAAGGGGATGCGTGCGTATTCCGCTTGGACCCCATCGATTAAATGGCCCAAAGCCCAGCCGCCATTAAGGCACTGTCCATATTGCTGTGCGGTGCAAAAACGGCAGTAACCGCAAGCCGTGACGCAGGTGGCCAGAATGCGATCCCCAGGAACGACGTTTTTGACTGCGGAGCCGACTTCTTCGACTACGCCCACGCCTTCGTGGCCAAGGATTGTTCCGTGGGGCGTGTCTGGCACACCGCCCTTGACGATGTGCGTATCAGAGCCGCAAATTGTCGTGGTCGTGACACGCATGATGATGTCGGTGTCTTCCTGAATTTTTGGGTCAGGGCGATCGGTCCAGGTGATGCTCCCGGGCTGGTCGTAAACCAGTGCCTTCATTATTACTCCTTCATCTATCGTGCGCCATCAGCGCTTGTGGGTGTGCTTTGACAAAAGTTTGGATCATTTGGGGGGTAAATATAGGCGTGGACTTTAGTAGACCGGCTGCAAGGACCCCTCCTTAAGGCCGAAGCGCAAGCTACGGTCGGCCGGGACCCACGAATTCTCAACTTGTGCGCGGTTCCCCATCATGACCACCCGATCAACCAAGGAGTTACCGATAGCGAGTTGGCCGGGCTCCCAAGCCTTAAGGGCAGCGGGTATGTCGTTAGGGAATTGCTCCAAGCATTCAGCTAGCGCCCAAGCTTCAGATGCGGCCTTGGCGGTACCGGCGGCCGCATGCGGGCGTGCGACGAATCCAGAGTCTCCGAGTAATACCGCTCGGCCGAATACCATGTTAGGTACCCGCACATCCTGGACCTGCTGGATATAAGGATGCTCAGTGCGCAGTACAAGTTCAGCTGCTGCTGGGGCGAGCTCGGTCACTACCGAGGCTTTCATCTCGTCAACGAATCTGTCCTGCACCTTGCCCGGGTGGATAGATACTTCACCGCGAAAACCAATCTTGTCAGTCATAACTTCCTCGAGCAGTAATGGATCTGGCAAATTTCGGTACCACACGTAATTGAAAAGTCGGTTGCCTATATCCACCGATCCGTCGATATTTGGGATCGGATACATGCAGATGTGAGTGTTGTCGCCGAAGCAGTACCCGAGTGCGTCGCCGGTGAGTTTGATGGTTTCTGCGGTGAGTGCGCTCTCATGCACTGTGCCACGCCAGCCGATGTACCCGGAATACTGAGGCTTAACTTCTGGTAAAAGTCGCTTGCGCCCGGCCGAAGAAATCCCGTCAGCGAAAACAACTAAATCGGCGGTGGCGACCAGGCCGTTCGTGAAGCGAAGGGTGACGGAGTCTGCGTCTTGATCCATGCCAACAAAACAGTGCCCGAGGTGGTAGCTTTCGCGCCCTAAATCCGCGAGGAGTCCGCGATAAAGAGTGCCCCAAGATGTGAAGCGCCATTCGACAGGCTCTTCATAAACGATTTCGTTTTTAAAATCTAGGTAGCGCAAGTATTTAGATACTGTGGATAGTCGATCAGGGTTTAGTTGGCTTCTTTCTTTGAACCAGCGATAGGCCTCTGGTTGCAAGACAATGCCGCCACCTCGCCCGTCTAACTCCTCCGGGGTTCTTTCGTATACGTCTACTTCAAAGCCGAGGTCGCGCAAAAGCAGCGCCGTGGTTAGGCCACCAATTGAACCGCCCACGATCGCGGCCCTTTTACCACTCTTACTCATAACGGTTTGCCTCTCTGGTCGCGCCCAGTGTGCTCATAGTCACCCCTCCAAGGTACCCAAATCCTACTTTCAGGAAACCCCTTGCTTACCACCGGAGTAGGTACTACACTTCGTGCGAATTAGGACTCGGTAACTTCGCGTGCTTGGAGCGTATGTAATGGAATTTGGCATCGGACTCTGGGGAATGCAAAGCACTAGATCTGCGCTGCTCCCGCACCAAACTTTGTACCGCCGGCTCGGTGAATCATGCCAGGTCGCAGAGGGATTGGGCTTTGAATCACTTTGGCTAACCGAGCACCGCTTTTGGTACGACGGATACCTGCCCGCACTGCTAACCGCGGGCGGTTACATGGCGGGTGCCACGACCAAATTGCGCATCGGAACAGGTTGCCTGCTGTTACCTCAGCATGATCCGATCAGAATTGCCCAGGGAGTTGCGACCCTCGACCAGATCTCCCATGGACGGCTCGACTTTGGCGTCGCACTTGGCTACCGCGATCAGGAATTTGATGGCTTAGGTATCCATCGCAAGGAGCGCGCCGGGCGAATGGAAGCAGCATTAGACGTTCTTGCCGATGCTGCGGCTGGTCGACCAATACATGGTGATGGTCCGATTATCACGCCAGCTCCGATACAGAACCCAGTTCCGCTTTGGGTTGCTGCTGTCAGCGACAATGCGGTGAAGCGGGCAGCACGGCGCGGATTAAACCTTCTCCTTTCAGATGCACACGATGATCGCCGAGCCGGCGAACTTGTGGAGCTCTATCACCGAACAGCACAAGAACACGGGGTTGATAGCAGCGATGTGCGATTCGGAATTCTCCGTTATGTGTGGGTGGATGAGTCCGCGGCCAACGCCGAAAAGGTTGTTATCCCACGCCTTCGCTCGTTCCTGCTGGAGCAACTTGGTGGCTGGCGGTACCTATCGGACGAAGAAGGTAATTCCCTAGGTTTCGAGCAACCAGAGAAGCTACGCAAGGCAGCCGAAGGAGTTATCCGAAATAACGCTGCTATCGGGACACCCGAAACAGTAATCCGCCGGCTTAAGTCCCTTGAATCAGTTGGTGTGAATTTCATTGTGGCACGCAGTCACATGGTTTCAGAGTCACCAGATGATTTGTACCAGGCGATGTCACTCCTGGCGAATGAAGTTGCTCCCGCAGTTGTTAGCACAAGGAAGGCATGACATGCGATTTGGTTTTGGTCCCTTTTCAGTAGAACAGTACGGCAACGTTGGCTTGACTGAAGCCTACGAGATTATGGGCGACGCAGTTGAATTAGCAGAGAATACCGGGTTCGACTCAGCCTGGATTGCCGAGCGTCACTTCTCCGAGGACGGCTACTGTCCAGCGGCATTTGTTGCCGCCGCGAACCTAGCTGCGCGCACGGAATCAATCCGCATCGGCGTCATGCCGATTTTGGGTTTGAGTCACCCCCTGTATTTTGCAGAAGATGCAGCCGTCCTAGATAACCTCTCAGGTGGTCGAGCGATTATTTGCCCGATAAATGCGGTCGCACACGAAATTAAGGGTTATGGAATTTCCGACGCGGATTACCTAGGCCGGTATACCGAGTCGCTGGATGTTTTGTTCAAGGCCTGGGGTGCACGGCCATTTCGCGCCGACGGAAAAATCTGGACAATCCCCGCCCAGCTCGAAGGCCATACGGAAAACGTCTCGGGGATGGTCATGGCAAGCCCCAAGCCAGCCCAATTTGATTTGCCAGTTTGGTTGGGCGGTTTCTGGGAGCCAGGTCGCACACTGGCGGCTGAGCTTGGCCTACCAATGATTCTTGGGTCTATCTCTGATAACCAGGCGCTCGGGTCTCTCTGGTCTGCTTATGATGAGAAAACCAAGAACCCGCGAGCCGCACAGCACATTGTGGTGCGAGATATTTACGTATCCACGGCCGATGATCCAGCGGCCGAAGTTGCACCAATGCTGACCCGGCAATTCGAGCGTTATAACGACTGGGGCCTATGGAACGGTGACCCAAGTGACTTCGAAACCCTGGCGCGCGGGCGATTCATTATCGGAAATCCCGAGCAAGTGATTGAGCAAATCAAGGTTCTCGACGACACCTTAGGAATTGATCATCTCCTCTGCCGGATGCACTTCCCCGGGATGCCCCTTCATCAATTGATTTCGTCAATGACCTTATTTAGCCGCGAGGTAATCCCGGAGTTCCGGATGTCAGATCTCCCGCGTCAGATCCGCGTCGGCGTGTGAGGGTTGTATCTAGTTACTGTAGGGGCGTTGTTGATTTGAGGGTGGGGAAGTTGCCGTGAACGAGGTTTATCTAGTTGGCGGCGTTCGCACCCCATTTGGTAAAGCCGCCGGCTCATTAGCGAGTGTGCGAGCGGACGATCTGGCCGCGCTAGTACTGCTGGGTGCATTAGAACGTGCTGGAGTACCTCGCGAATCTGTAGATGAAGTCATTTTCGGCTGCGCGAATCAATCCGGTGAAGATAACCGCAATGTTGCGCGAATGGCGATCCTCCTTTCCGGGCTCCCACTTGATATCTCCGGTTACACGGTCAACCGACTTTGTGCTTCTGGGTTAACTGCTATTGCGTCGGCAGCCCAACAGGTTGCCGCTGGTGAGGCCGATGTCGTAATCGCCGGCGGCGTTGAGTCAATGTCGCGGGCACCTTGGGTCATGGGCCGTCCTACTTCTGCGTATAGCCGCCCTACCGAGCTGGTCGATAGCTCACTTGGCTGGAGATTCATAAACTCCAAAATGCGCGAAGTTGATGGTGGATCGGCAACAATTTCACTTGGCGAGACTGCTGAGCGAGTAGCTGCGATTGATGGCGTTACTCGTTCAGAAAGTGACGAGTACGCAATGAGGTCACACCTTTTAGCTGCAAAAGCAGTTGAGGCCGGCCTGCTCGCAGCCGACATAATCTCCGTTGAGTCCGCACACGGACCGGTATCGGTTGACGAAGGTCCCAGGCCTGAAACCACCCTCGAAAAGTTGGCCCGCCTGAAACCAGTGTTTTCGGAAAACGGAATAGTTACTGCTGCTTCGTCATCACCACTTTCAGATGGTGCGGCAGCGGTAGTGGTGGCTTCTGGCCAAGCGGTACGCGAGCTGGGCCTTAAGCCCCGAGCAAAGATTGTTGGCACCGCTAGCGCAGGAGTTCAACCATCACTAATGGGCCTTGGCCCGGTGCCGGCGACCCAAAAATTACTTGATAGGTACGCAATGTCTATCAGTGATCTCGATGCAGTGGAAATTAACGAAGCTTTTGCTCCGCAGGTTCTCGCCTGCGCGCGGAGGCTGAACATCGATGAATCAATTCTCAACGCATGGGGTGGGGCAATCGCACTTGGTCACCCGTTGGGTGCTTCTGGCGCGCGCTTGGCGTTGACCATGGCAAGGCGCCTTGAAGACGGAGACTTAAACCGTGGGCTAGTAACTCTATGTGTTGGGGTCGGCCAAGGCACATCAATGATTTTGGAGCGGGTGTGAGTTCGCCAGCAAACAGGCCACTTGAAGGCCTGCGGGTAGTCGAGCTCGGGGCACTAGTAGCCGCGCCTTTTTGCGGAATGTTGCTTGGGGATCTAGGCGCCGAGGTTATCAAGATAGAGCCACCCGAAGGTGATATGGCGCGGGCTTTTGCTCCCTTCGTAGAAGGCGAAAGTGCTTTCTTCATGTCAGTGAATCGTGGTAAACGAAGCGTCGCAATTGATGTTAAGGACCCAGAAGCCCTTTCGTGGGTTCGGAAAATCGCAGCGTCAGCTGATGTAGTGATTCACAACTACCGAAGCGGGGTCGCCGAGCGGCTCGGCTTGGGATATGCGGACCTACAGAGTGAAAATCCAGGCTTGATCTATTGTGCGGTTTCCGGTTTCGGCCCGAGCGGGCCGATGGCTAAGCGTCCGGGTATAGATCTGATATTCCAGGCGGAGTCCGGAATGCTGGCAATCACCGGGACGCCCGATGGCCCTCCCGTAAAAGTCGGCACTAACGCGGCAGATGTTTATGCCGCTACCACGGCGGCCGCATGTATCAATGCGGCACTTGTGCGCCGCGGCATTACCGGGCTCGGTTGCCAGGTTGATGTTTCGCTGCGGGATGCGTTCCTATCGCTCCAGGCCTGCTGGTTTGGCAGTTACTTAGCAACGGGTATTCAACCAGCGCGGGTGGGTGCGGGCTCGCCCTTTACTGCGCCCACCGATGTCTATCCAACCGCTGATGGGTACATCGTGTTGGCGGTCGTCAATGATAAGCACTGGCGGATTTTCTGCGAGACTCTCGCCTTGACCGACCTAGCCGAGGATTCGCGATTCGTTGATAACCAGTCCCGAGTTACTCACGTTGAAGTCCTGCGAAAAATCGTTTCTGATGCCCTTGCTGCTCGCACCACCGCGGATTGGCTAAGTGCTTTTAAGAGTGCCCAGATCCCGGCCGGGGAAGTTATGGAATATGCAGACGTAGTCGCCGATGAGCAGATTCAACTAAATCAGATGGTCATTGAGTTTCAGCACGCTGGCGGATTTCCGGTTCGAACTCAGGGAGTACCGTTTTGGTTTGACGGAGTGAAAGCCGACCTTGTCGTTCCACCGCCGGCCCTGGGCCAACATACGATTGAAATTCTGCGCGAGATGGGCTGCACCGAAGAGGCTGCCCGGCGGGTGGCGAAACGGTGACTCAACTAGGAGCGCTACCCGACCTCGCGCTTGGTGTTTTCAATTCCGGGCGTCGAGAGCCGTTGCTCGGGAACACCGAGAACCTTGTTGTTCGACACATCAGTCAAGAACTCCAGCCCGGCGCCGAAGATAGATTCCATCTCGGGGCCAAGCTCGGAGTAAATTTTCTGGACGTAAATATCATGTCTAATGAAACTTCTGATGAGGCCAACCAGTCTTTGATCCGAAGATGCCAAGCCCGTCCAGTCGACTCCACCAACTGCCAAGGCCCACAAAGAGTGTGCACCGTCGGCAACCACCGCAAGATGACGGTTCTGATGGTGCGGATACACAGCTTTCGAGGTGGACTTATGGCGGAAGACTTGCCCCTGGTTCAAAGTCAAATTAGTGCGGCCGAATGCCATGGCAATGACTTCAACGCCGCGATCTTCGGCTCGCGCAATTTCTGCGTCAAGGTCTTCAAATTCACTTCCCCACGCAGATATATAAACCTTCGAAGTCGCCTGTGCAATAAGGCTGCGCACGTGATCCAGCAAAGCCGGCCGGCCACTTATGCTGTCCAAGACTTCGGGCCAGGTGTGAACCTCAGGGGTCGCAATGATGGCCGCCGCAGCCGCACGCTCAGCTGCTTCAACGCGCTTGGTGTAGTCCAACGCCAGCCCACTAAGGAGAGCATCGGGGGGAGTCGCCGCAAACCGCTGCGGGCTTTCACCCAACATAACTGCCGCACCACGAGCTTCCAGTTTTCGGATAGCTTCGTAAATTTTAGGTTGCGGCACTCCGGTGACTTTCGAAAGGCCGTACGCGGTTTGCCCGTAGTTACTAAGAAGCCCAACATAAATACGGGATTCGTATTGCGAGAAACCCAAATTGGCAAGGGCAGAGATCAGATCCGCGCCAGATTCCACTTGCTCACCTTCTTTCCACGTTCGACATATTCACTGGTTTTACAAGATCCGAATACCGAGTATCGAAGCAATAGAACAGCAGCATAACCGCCCTAGCACAAAATTTCACCCATTTTATGGAGGCAAACACAATGGAACGACTACTCGAAGACGTGACCTACTCCGTAGACCGCGGCCTCGCCTGGATCACGATCAACCGGCCCGACCGGATGAATGCATTTCGCGGACAGACGATCGACGAGCTGATCCACTGTTTCAAGGTTGCCTGGGGTGACCCAAATGTTGGGGTGGTGGCGTTGACGGGCTCCGGCGAGCGGGCTTTTTGCACCGGTGGGGATCAAAAGCAGCGCAAGGAGACAGGTGACTACGGGCCAAACGATTACGGAATCTTCCAAGATGAGTACCTCCAACGGCTTATCCGCGATATCCCCAAGCCCGTGGTGGCAGCGGTAAACGGATTCGCCATCGGTGGTGGGCAAGTGCTGCATGTGGTGTGTGACCTATCCATTGCGGCCGATCATGCGCAATTCGGCCAAGCTGGCCCCCGGGTGGGCTCATACGATGCTGGCTTTGGTACCGCCTATCTGGCCCGAATCATTGGTGCCCGAAGGGCCCGTGAGGTCTGGTTCCTCTGCCGGCGCTACAGCGCCCAAACAATGCTCGAATGGGGTTTGGTTAACGCGGTGGTGCCCATGAGTGAGCTACATAATGAGGTGCGCAAGTGGGCCGACGAGATGCTGGCCCTGAGCCCCACGGCATTGAAGGTAATTAAGCACTCTTTTAATGCTGATACCGAATCGATCGCTGGCATCTCCGCAATGGCCTTTGATGGGCTGGGGATCTTTGTCGGTACGGATGAGGCCCGCGAGGGTCTAGAGGCATTCAATGCCAAGCGAGCCCCTGACTTCGGAAAGTATCGATGACACCTGGCCTTTCCGTCACGGTGGTAGGCGCCGGAACCATGGGTGTTGGCATCGCCTACGTATTTGCCCTCCAGGGGGCCGAGGTGGAGATAGTTGAGCCAGACCCAGGGCGGCGTGACAACGTTGCAGCACAGGTAGATCGGGTGGCACAAGGAGGTGTTAGCCGAGGATCACTTACCCCTGAGGCGGCCGGCCTACTAGTCCAGCGCATCACTACTTTCAATGATTTAGGGCAGACTAAATTTGCACCACACCTACTTATTGAGGCGGTGCCCGAGTCACTCGGCTTGAAACAAGAGGTCCTCCGGAGCGCCGAAGGGCAAAACCCTCGGCTGCTAGCCACTAACACCAGCAGTATTTCTATTGACTCGATCGCTGCCGGTTTGACCGACCCGTCGGGGCTAATCGGGATGCACTTCTTTAATCCGGTTTGGGTTAACCAACTTGTAGAAATTGTGGTCGGCGAGCGAACCAGGCCGGATGCGCCCAAGGAGGCCCTCGACCTAGTGGCTTTCATTCAAAAAGAAGGCATTACCGTGCGCGATCGGCCTGGATTTGCCTCTAGTCGCCTTGGGGTGCTTTTGGGATTAGAGGCCATTCGAATGGTTGAAGAAGGGGTTGCCCCCCCATCGGACATCGATCGGGCCATGGAAGTTGGGTATCGCCACCCGATGGGTCCGCTGAAACTAACCGACCTAGTCGGGCTTGACGTCAGGCTGGCAATTGCCGAAAACTTGTCAGCAACCCTGGGCCCGAGGTTCGAGCCTCCGGAGCTGCTGCGGTCGATGGTTCACGAGGGCAAACTCGGGAAGAAAACCGGCGAAGGCTTTTATCCGTGGTAGAGAACCCTTGCGCCATGCTTCGCTCTCCCCTATAGTTCGGGGGATCATACCTACCGTCGTAAGGAATGCGAGTCTCACATGTCTTCAGTTGAAGTTGGTGTCGGCATTTGGAGCATGCAGTCGACGAAGGCCGGCCCGCGCCACTTCTCCTATTTGTATAAGGAGTTGATGGAGGATGCCACTTTTTGTGACGAACTGCAGACCATCAAGACCATCTGGCAGACCGAGCACCACTTTTGGTACGACGGTTACTGCCCCTCGTTGCTGACCGTAGCCGGGGGCATCGCCGCTGCGACAAAGCACATCCAAATTGGTCAATCAACCTTGCTGTTTAGTCAGCATGAGGCACTGCGCGTTGCGCACCAAGCCGCCACCGTCGATCACCTTTCAGGTGGCCGCCTCCAACTCGGGTTGGGCCTTGGGTACCGTGACAATGAGTTCGATGGTTTCAACATTGATCGACGTAGCCGCCGCCCACGTTTTGACGAGGGGATCGAAGTACTCCGGCGCTCGTGGGCTAAAGGTCCCGTTAACTTCGCTGGCACTCAATTCAATGTCCCAGATGTTGACGTGACCCCAAAGCCCTTTAACAGTGATATTCCTATTTGGATTGCAGCTGTGGGTGCTAACCCGATTAAGCGCGCGGCCAAATTAGGCGCCTCAATTATCTTGTCGGATGCTTTGACTCTTGACCAAATGAGTCAGCATATTGAGCTGTATCACAAGACTGCTGAAGAATACGGAGTTGATACTTCCAAGGCGAAGATGGGCGTATTACGCCGGGGCTGGATTGCCGAGACTGATGACGAGGCCTACCGCGAGGCACTGCCGTCACTTCGATTCTTACTGCGTGAGCAACTTGGTGGATGGCGCTATCTCGTTGATGAAGAGGGCGTACCAGTGGGATTTGATCGCCCCAAGGACCTCGATGCTGCTGCCGGTCGCCTAATAAGTGTGCATGAGCGCACCATCGGTAGGCCCGAGAAGGTAACTCGTGGCCTCCGTGAGATTGCTAAGACTGGCGCAGATCACATCATTTTTGGAACTCGTTTTGATTCGCTGCCTCGTGCAAAGTACCTACGGTCCTTGGAACTTCTTGCGACCGAGGTAATCCCAAACATTTAACACACCCGCTAGGTGAAGGAGACAACATGCGATTTGGATTTGGGCCACTGACCCTAGAGTCCCCCGTGGGCTGGCGTTGTGTCGGCTGTTCTCGGCCGCCGGATGGATCCTGCTGCGGCAAGAAGCAGGTAGATGTTTTTGAAGAAGGGCTCGAGCAATCGGTCACGGCCGAGTGGTGGGGGTTCGATTCAGTTTGGGCGGGTGAGGCCAACTTCAGCAAGGTGGGCTTTAACTCTTCCTCGCCCGTCGTGGCGGCCGGCATTGCGCATCGTACCGAATTCGTGCGAGTTGGGGTAATGCCGACACTCGGCTTGGTCAATGCCATTTATTTGGCCGAAGAAGTGGCGTGTATTGACAATATCGCCGCGGGCCGCGCCATCGTGGCGGCTCAGGTGCCTTCCGCTGAGGTTGCACGTGGATGGGGTGGCTCTAACTCCGCAGAGCGCATCATCGATGACATAGCCGTGCTCCGAAAGGCATGGGGGCCAAATCCGTTTTCGCACAAGAGTGCATTTCACACCATCCCGATGGAAAACGAGATTCACGTAGAGGCGCGCGGGCTTGACAAAATCTCGATTCAACCAAAGCCAGCACAGTTAGAGATGCCGCTATGGCTTACCGGTGACGCTGCCGCGGCGAGCATTGCGCGTCAAGTGGGCGTTCCTTATTTAGGGGCGGCTCAACTAACCCTCGATGAGCTTCGGCCGTTGTACGAAGGTGTGGCCACCGACGGGAGCACGATTGTTCCGCTTTCGCGCGAGGTATTTATCGCACCCACTACTGAGCGTGCTTACGAACTAGCAGCAAATGCCATTGCCGGGCTGTATGAAGCATTCCGGAAAGATGGCACCTATAGCGGTCCGAGTAACTTTGATGACATGGTTAAAGATCGGTTTGTCATCGGAAACCCTGACACTTGCATCGAGCAGTTGTACCGATACCAAAATGAACTTGGAGTCAACTACGTTGTCGCTCGCCTTGCCTATCACGATATGCACCCGGGTGAAACAGCGAAGGCGATTCAACTATTTGGACAAGGTGTAGTTCCCGAGTTCCGCATGTTCGGGATGCCCGATGAGATTCGCAAGGTGGTATGAGCTTGTCTGACGTTTTTGATTCCATTGAGGTTCAACCCTGGTCGGAAGTTGTCGAACTCCACGAAGCTCTGCTCCAAGAGCAACTAGATTATGTGGTAGCAAGATCAGATTTCTACAAGGCCAAATTTGCCGGGCTGCGCTCATCAGTGGGTTCACTTGCCGACCTGGCAAATTTACCGTTTACGTCCAAGGACGAAATTCGGGAGAGCCTGTTGGCGCGGCCGCCACTTGGGCTCCATGTGGCCGCCGACCTAGGCGATGTCGTGCAAATCCAATCCTCGTCCGGCACTACCGGGATGCCAACTTTTGTCGCAGCCACTGCGCAAGACATCGATACCTGGAATTCAATGGGTGCTCGGGTCTTTTACGCCAATGGGTTCCGCCCGAAAGACTGGGTAATGCACGCCTATGCGATGGGCCGCGGTTTTGTTGGTGGGTTAGTAAATATCGAGCACCTACAACATCTGGGAGTTTGCGTAATTCCGCTGGGTGCCGAGTCCGGTACGGAGCGGCTATTAGGTGCTATTGATCATTTGAAGCCGGTAGCAATGTGCGCAACTCCATCGATGGTTAGCCACCTCGGCTCAATGGCACCTGAAGTCCTCGGAAAACCGGCTCGCGAACTTTCGATCAGGAAGATCTCCGTGGGCGGCGAGCCAGGTGGAGGCATCCCTGCGATTCGACAGCAAATGGAAGAACTGTGGGGCGCGGATGTGCGCGACATGATGGGTGGTGCGGACTTTGGCAGTACCTACTGGGCTGAATGCGATGAAAAAGACGGGATGCATGTCTGCTCCCAAGGTGCTTTGCACGTTGAACTAATTGATCCCGAAACTATGGAGTCGCTGCCAATTGCCGAAGGAGTTTCTGGGGAGCTGGTTTATACGACACTGCGCCGCCAAGCCACCCCGCTTATTAGATATCGCATGGGCGACATAGTTACCGTGACCGCGATGGATTGCTCATGTGGCCGAACCGGCTACAAGATCAAGGCCCATGGTCGGGCCGACGACATGCTGATCGTTCGCGGGGTTAATGTCTTTCCCGCGGCCATAAAGGACGTAGTTATGCAGCTCGTTCCCGACACCACAGGTTACCTAAAGATTGATCTTGACTTCGCTGGGCATAGTACCTATGAACCCCTAAACATGCGCGTTGAGATTTCTAAGACGAGCAAGAAGTCGGCTCAGGATTTAGCACTGCTGATCGAAGGAGCAATTAGAGATAAATTGACGGTGAAAGTGGTGGTAAATATCGTGCCGGAAGGGGCCATCGAACGGCCCGGGGCGCAAAAAGAAAAGCTGCTAGAACGGGTGTCGAAAGCATGAGTAAAGCGCGTGCAATTTATGCATGGCCGATCCGCCTGAGTTCCCCTGCGGGCGCGATGTTTTCGGCGTCACATTTTGGTAACTGTTGCACGAAATGTCGGCTATTGCGCGCGGTATTTCCTATTGTGCTGCCATCATCCCCCGATTGGTCGCGTCATCCAGCAGCGAGAAGAGGATTGCGTGAACGTTCTTGAAGTTTCCGGGCTCAACAAATATTACGGTGACTCGGTAGCCCTTGATAATGCTGGTATTAGTGTCGGGGCCGGGGTGATTCACGCCATTGTTGGTGAAAACGGTGCAGGCAAGTCCACCATGGTGAAAGTTCTTTCCGGCATGGTCACGCCAGATTCTGGTGAGGTAAAAATTGATGGCACCGTACTCGAGCTGGGTGTGCCAAAAGTGTCAAGGAGCGCGGGGGTCTTCACCGCGTTTCAAGAACTATCACTACTACCGAACCTGACGGTTGCCGAAAACTTGCTTATCGCCGAACTCCCAACACGCGCGGGAGTTGTTAGCCGTCGCGCGGTTCAAGGGCAGGCAGCGAAGATTTTGAAAGAGTGGGGGGTTGATGACCTTGACCCCGGGCTCATGGTCGGTCAGCTGCCACTTAGTGCCAAGCAGCGACTCGAATTAGTTCGAACACTTTCGCACAACCCCAAGATCCTTATTTTAGACGAACCAACCGCAGCGCTACCCGATACTGATTGGCTGTTCCGACATGTCCGCGCGGCCCGCGATAGGGGCGCGTGTGTTTTGTATATCTCACACAAGCTAGCCGAAATCGGCCAACTGTGTGAAAGCGGCACCATCATGCGTAACGGCAAAATCGTAGGAGATTTTAATCCCACGAACTTTAGTCACGATGAAATCATTTCATCAATGATCGGGCGATCGATCAGCATGGCATTCCCACCAAGGGTTACCGCTATCCCCGCCGATGCCCCAATACTTCTGAAAGCGATTGATTTCGAGGTTGGCAACCGGGTGCGAGGTGTCGATCTACAAGTCTGCGAGGGTGAAATTGTTGGCGTTGCCGGCCTCGAAGGCCAAGGTCAGCGCGAACTCTTCTACGGCCTCGCAGGTGCCTCGCCGGTAACAGGTGGCATTGTTGAGGTAGCGGGAACTGCGACGAAGGTTTCCAATCCGCGTAAAGCACTCAAGGCAGGTCCTGGTATCGCTCTAGTTCCTGAAGAGCGAAAGCGTGAGGGGATTTTTGCCGACCTAACCTCGGTCACGAATATCTCGGTTCCTGCCTTGAAGAAACTATCCTTTGCCGGAATCATTCGTCGCGGCCCTGAGCGGAAACTCGCAATGGAGGCCGGGCGTGATGCCCATATGCCAGAGGAGTACTTAGGTCGTGATGTCGGGCGACTGTCGGGCGGAAATCAGCAGAAGTCAGTGCTGGCGCGCACAAACTTGACCGGTGCCAAGATTTTGCTGATGTTTGACCCGACAAGAGGTATAGACCCATCGGCAAAGCTTGAGGTTTACAGCACGCTCCGTACCTCGGCGGCAAATGGCGCGGCAGTTTTGTTTTACTCGACAGAGATCCCTGAGTTAGTTGGGCTCTGTGATCGGGTGATCGTTATGTACCACGGGAGAGCAGTAGCCGAGTTCGAAGGTGAACGAATTACTGAAGAAGCAATCATGCAAGCCGCCGTGGGTAACACCTCATCCGCAACTGCTGCTCAAGGGGATAAGTCATGAATACTAATCCCGGCCGAATCCGGCAGATTCTGACAGACGGCACGGGGCGTGCGGTTTTCTTCTGGCTCATTTTGATGGCGATTTGGTTATCGCTACAAAGTACCCAAGGCATGGGCGTCGATTTAAAGCAGGTTCAGTCATATCTGGTGTTGTCTCTGCCACTAATCGTCGCGGCGATTGGGGTTACCTTAGTAATTATCATGGGGCAGTTCGACCTCTCGGCTGCCGGTGTAATCGGGATAGTTAACGTGATTATCGCCTCAACATTGAGTAGTTGGAACCCACTTTTGGTAGTGGTGTTAATGATGGCACTGGGCGGTTTTATCGGCATGGTGAACGGACTTTTCGTTATCCTGGGCAAGCTACCAGCGATTGCGGTAACCCTGGCTACCCTCATCATTTTGCAGGGGCTAGCCGTTGTCATCCTCCCGCAGCCAAGTGGGAAAATACCGCCGTTCCTTGTTGACGGTGTGCGAGCGCCTTTTGTCGCGCTCGGCATCATCGTCGTAATTATCATTGCGTGGATGCTGTTCAAGAGATCTCGTTTGGGCCTCTACATGTTTGCCCTCGGAGCTGACCCTGAGGCGCTGCATCTTTCGGGTCTGCCGGTCAAGAAGATCCAACTTAAGATCTTCGTACTTGCCGGGGCGCTATACGGCCTTGCTGGTGTCTTTATGTCAGCTTCGCTTGGATCAGGTGACGGCAATGCAGCGGACAGTTTCCTCTTAACGACTTTCGCGGCCGCAGCAATTGGTGGTACCGCCTTTGTCGGCGGGCGAGGTTCAGCAGTTGGCACCCTCTTCGGAGCGTTAACCCTTCTCGCGATTCCCAAAGTGCTCTTTGTCATCGGCGTCAGCGACTGGACCCAGAAAGTTGCTTTCGGCCTATTGGTCCTGCTAGCAGTTGTTGCTGGCGCATTCTCATCCCTTAGAAAAGACCGCGAGCTCTTACTTGTAGCCCCGTACTCAACTCCCACCGAGGGTGAAAAGAGCACCGCAACCAAGGGAGGCAACGCATGAGCGATCAATTAGCAATCCAAGCACAGCAACGCCGAAGCTCAAGGATGCAAACCATCTACCGCCCACTCATCCTGGCCGCTCTTGCGCTGTTGGTGCTGGTCGCCGGTCGGCTTGTCAGCGAGTCGCTTCCATCTTTGATCGCCGTTCAGACTGTGCTTTCGCTCGGCATGTTCCTCTCGGTGGTTGCCTTCGGTCAGGGCTTGGTCATGCTTACCGGCGGCCTCGACCTTTCAGTCCCCGGTGTGATCGCACTCTCGGCGAGCATTGTCGCGGTGTGGGTCAGCTTCATGGACGGTAACCTTTTGGTCGGAATCCTGCTGGCGCTGGGGGTTTCACTTCTCTTCGGAATAGTCAATGGATTACTTGTATCTGTCCTGAAAGCACCGGCATTTATTGTGACCCTTGCCATGGGGGCAGTTCTCGAAGGGTTCTCACTCTTTATCACTTATGGCCGCAAGTCCCCGGAGTCACCTGAATTACTGGTAACGCTTTTTAGTGGATCCGGGAAACTTTTTGGTATTGCTATTCCGGCCCTGCTTTTCTTCGTTGTCGGAATTATTGGTTTCATCATTCAGGCTAGGTCGCGCTTCGGACGCAATGCCTACCTGCTCGGTAGTTCATTAGAGGCATCGCGAATCGCGGGCCAGCCGGTTAATTTAATTCAGATCAGTATGTACGCGGTCAGCGGGTTCGGGTCTGGTCTGGCTGGTTTGATGCTTGTTGGTTTTTCAGGTAACGCCCAACTCAGCCTTGGTACAGAATGGCTAATGCCTTCAATCGCCGCGGTCCTCGTGGGCGGTACGGTAATTGGTAGCGGACGCGGCTTTTGGCAGGCAACGATAACTGCCGGTTTGATGCTGACCTCTATCACCATCGTGATTCAGTCGACCGGCGTCCCCCAGGGCTGGAAAGCCGTTCTTTACGGAGTCGTCGTCCTGGTCGCATTACTTTCCACTAGGTCGGACTTCGGACGGCGTAGAAGGAAGCAAATTTCCCAATCTCCACTCCAGGGAAATCCATCGCAAAAGTGAGAAACGAAAGGATCCGAATGAAGAGAAATTGGAAAGTGGCGGCGCTAGCTGTTGTAGCAGCCGGCACGCTTGCACTGAGCGCCTGTGGCGGCTCAACCAGTAGCACCGCTGACGCAGGTGCTGCAAGTGCAGCAGCAACCGAGGCTGCAGCACCCGCTGCAACTGCCGCGGCATCCGAGGCTGCAGCTGGCAATGGCAATCCCTGCGGTTGGGCTGCTGCTCCTCGCGCTGGTGGGGCTAAGTACGTCGTGTACATGTCTTCACTCAATATCGGTAACGCGTGGCAGGAAGAAGCCGTCAACCTTGGTTCAGCCGAGGCCCTGATGGCTCCATATAGCGACTGCGTTGAACTTCGCACAGAGCGCACCGAGCCAGATCCCGCATCTCAGATCTCGCAGATTCAGTCAATGACTGCAGCGGGCGCTGACGCGATCGTGACGTTTGCACTGTCCCCGACAGCAATTAACGCCACCTTCAAAGAAGCTTGCGATGCAGGCGTGACCGTCGTAATCTACGACGCGACCGTTACGGAGCCATGCGCATACAACGTCTCCTACATCACTGCAAAGCCAGTTGGTTCTGACATTCCATTCATGGGATACAACGCCATGGCGGCTCTGATTGACATGCTGGGTGGTGCGCCGTCCGACATCTTCGTTGCCCACGGCGTGGCCGGCACCTCGGTCGACAACGTCCACTACCTGTCGGCACTTGCTGCCTTGGAGCAGTTGTCTCCTGACACGAATATCCTGACCGAATGGGATGGTAACTGGGATAGTGCCCAGCAGCAGAAGGAAACCACAAAGGCACTCGCATCCTTCCCAGACGTAGCCGGTATCTTCTGCGGTTACGGTGAGTCGGGCTGCGTAAAGGCCCTCAAGGCAGCTGACAAGACAATCCCAGTCACCGGTGAGACCTCGCAGTACTTCCGCGAGCAGCTTCTCGCTGGCTGGCCAGGCGTCAGCATTGGCTCACCGCCAGCACAGGGTGGCATTGCAATGAAGGTTGCACTGGGCGTACTTGAGTTCGGTCCAGATGCAGGTATCCCGCATGACATTGAGGTCCCCTTCAAGGTAGTCACGAAGGACACCGTCAAGGTCTGTGAAGAAGACACCTACACCGAAGGCTGCAACGTCTTCCCCGCAGGCGTCGTCGGTGACGAGAACACGGCAGATATCTTCAACCCACTTCTGCCAGAAGCCTCACTCACCTCGGCCAAGACGGGCGTGCCACCAGCAGGTTTGGTAGCAGTTCCGTTCACGGTTGATGAGCTCAAGGCAATCGAGCAGGATCCATCACGCCGCTACATTACGCGTGAGGCCTGCCCAGAAGGCTGGGCACAGGGCAAGCTAGCTGAGGGTCTTGACGGCTGCGTGCAGTCGTAAGGATTCGTAGGTATTGAGTTCGACGTCCCGGCAGGCCACGCTCGCGTGGCCTGCCGGGACTACCAATTTGCGAAGGACTCTAAATAAAGTGAACCGTCGTACGGGCACAGAGCACTCTCTCGAAGTTAACTCTCGATGAGTGCATCTAACGAAGAGTTCGCCGGCCTAATTTCAAGAGTCGAAGCCGAGTTCGGATTGGTTGCTGGCAGTGTCACAAGGCTTGGTGGCGAGGTCGACCTAAACCTTAAGATGGAATGCACTGACGGAAGTATTTTCCTTATAAAGGCTACTGAAATTCAAGGGGATTCTGACACCACCTGGCAGGGGCGAATTCTGGATCATGTAGCCCAGTGCGATTCGCGAATCCCTATTCCTAAAATTTTGCGCACGCATTTGGGGCTCTCGGAAATTTCAGTGCAAGCTAGTGCCACTCGATACCAAGTGCGGGTGATGACCTGGCTGGACGGCGAAGTAATTGGTAGAGCCGAAGGCGTTGATTTTGAGTTACTTGGCGAACTTGGAGCGCTAGCAGGGACCATGTTTGAATGTCTCCAGAGCGCTGATCGCACCGGGGTGCCAAAAACACATCATTGGGATGTGCGAAACCTCCGCGAGGCGGTGGCTTCGTGCGTCGACTTTGTTCCAGACGCGATCAATGTGAGTGCGGTCGCAAGAATTCTCGAAAAGTGCGAACCAGTTGAACCCCTGTTGGCGAAACTACCCACTGGCCTAATACACCAAGACTTAAATGACTTCAACGTTCTTGTCGCAGAAGACGCTGAGGGCCGACTAAGAGTATCCGGGATCATAGATTTTGGTGACACACTCGACAGCATCCGCGTGGCAGAGGTAGTGGTTGCCGGGGCTTACGCGATGCTGCGGCAGGAAGACCCGGTCGGTGCTTTAGCCGCGGTGGTAGCCGGATTCCATTCGGTCATCCCATTAACCGATTTAGAGCGCTCAGTGATTTTTCCATTGGCATCCGCCCGGCTGTGCCTAAACGCCTGCACCTGGACAAAGCGCACCATAATTGAGCCAGGCGCCTACGGGGAATCTAGAATGAAGTACACCTGGCCAGCTGTTCAACTCGTGGCGCCACTGGACCCGGCGCAGGCACTAGTTCGAATTGAGCTTGCTTGTCAGAGTGCGGGGCGCACGAGCGAAATGCCAGTGAACGGTCAGAAGCGATGATCCAAGGAAGGACGCAAACGGTGTTGGGCCAAGAAGTAATGTGGCAAGAAGTAGACCTGAGCCCCTCGAGTGAACTATTTGACACCGTGGCTTGGGATATTCCGAAGGATCTCCAAGCTGCAGTCACCGCGTCGCTTGGCAATCGCCACGGCACCCCTGGGTTCACCCAGCACTTATCTGCATGGATGCCTCGAGCCGCCCAACGCCGGCCAGGTGCCGCCGAACCGAGAACTGTTCAAGTCGGAACCGGACTAATTGTTGCCGCAGGGCAGGCCGTTAGTACGCCTCTCCCGGGCACGGTCGTAGGGGTCGATTCAGCGGGCGTCATCACCATCGAGCACGAAGGGTCTGCGCTGGCCGGCGCTAACGGGAAAATTTGGACCCGGTGGTTTGGGCTGGCAGCCACTCACATAATCGGCTCGGTGCTTAAAGTTGGCGACACCGTCGGCACTGCTGTTGGTTGGGATGACCAAACCTCCGGGGTCGGTCCGATCATCTTTATCCAAGCTATCACCGACCAAGAAACCGCTCTTAGCGATGTGCGGGTTTTCATCTCGCCAAGTGAGCGCATTGCTTGGAGTGCGAAGTGCATTGACCCCGCGCCGCTACTGGGAATTGCTACCGAGCCCGAGCCAGACGAAAAGTTAACCGGCGATCAAGTTCTGGCGGTGCGTGATCAGCGGCTAGCAAGATCACAGCGCGCCTACTTCAAGCGTCCACCAAATCTAGTGAGAAGTCGTGGTGTTTGGTTCTATGACGAGGACGCTCTGGGTTATCTGGATGTAATTAATAACGTCACACATGTTGGACACGCGGAGCCGCGCGTAGTGGCCGCGGCCACTCGGCAACTTTCGAGGCTGAACACCAACAGCAGATTTATGTTTGAAGGTATTGCTTCGTATGCCTCGCGCATTGTAGAGACATTGCCTAAGCCACTGGAGGTTGTGTTCTTCGTTTGCACTGGCAGCGAGGCCAATGATCTGGCTCTGCGAATTTCACGGCAGATTACGGGGCGCGAGGATGTAGCCGTTATTGACGGTGCCTACCACGGCAATACGACAGCGGTAATGGGCGTAAGCCCTAATCGATACAAGGGACCCGGCGGTCGCGGCACCCCAGCGACCACCCACGAACTCGAAACTCCCGATAGATTTCGCGGACCCTACGGATATGACGATCAAGATGCTGGCTTGAAATACGCTGCTGACGCGAAAGCGCTTTTCGAGCGCCTGGCAGCTGAAGGCAGACCACCAGCCGCGTTCATAGCTGAGTCTCTTATGGGCACAGCGGGTAATATCGTTTTACCACCTGGTTACCTAAAAGCTACCTTTGCCGCTGCGCGTGCTGTTGGTGCATTTTGTATCTCTGACGAAGTTCAGGTTGGGGTCGGCAGATTCGGCTCGCATTTTTGGGGATTTGAAGCACACGGAGTTGTCCCTGACATTGTCACGATGGGTAAGCCGCTCGGAAACGGGCATCCTATTGCTGCGTTAGTCACGACGCGCGAAATTGCCGATGCGTTCGATGACGGAGTCAAGTATTTCAATACCTTCGCGGGTAACCCTGTCTCATGCGCAATTGGGACCGCTGTACTTGACGTACTTCAAGGTGACAAGTTGCAAGAGCGGGCCCTCGAAGTGGGCAACTATCTCATTGCTGAATTAACAGCCTTACGCGAGCTGCACCCAATGATTGGTGATGTCCGCGGCTACGGGCTCTACATGGGCGTGGAGTTAGTGACTGATCCTGTCTTGCGAACCCCCGCGACCGACGAAGCCAAAGAGATTTGTGAAATTCTCAAGGACAATGGAGTTTTTAACTACCCCACCGGAAAATTCGACAACGTGCTAAAAATCAAGCCTCCGATGGTTTTTGGGAAAGAGCATGCAGATATTTTCGTATCCACACTGGGTGCCGCACTAACACAAATCGAATCCCGCTGACATATCCCGTGATCTAATTTGTTTGCCCTAGATGAAAGTGAGCAAGCCGTGGCCACCCAAAAGATTGACATCAATGCTGACGCAGGTGAGAGTTTTGGTCGCTGGGTACTCGGGTCGGATTCGGATGTCCTCCCTTGGGTGACAACAGTTAATATCGCATGCGGCTTTCACGCGGGGGATCCAGCCAATATGCGCAAATCTGTGCAGTTAGCTCGGGAGTTAGGGATAAATGTTGGAGCCCACCCCGGTTACCCAGACCTCTGGGGTTTTGGGCGCCGAGCGATGGCCCTAAGCGATGAGTCGGTTCTCGATTACGTTACCTACCAAACGGGGGCCCTATTGGGGATTGCCAACGCTGAGGGGGTGCGGATGACCCATATGAAACCACACGGATCCCTTTACGGTCACATAGCAAGGTCGCCCGAGTTAGCCCTGGCTCTTAGTCGCGAACTGCAAAATATTCAGCCTGGGCTTGCGCTACTCACTTCGCCATTTGCCGGTGGCAAGGCGGTTAGGGCAGCAGGCTTACCGGTGATCTTTGACGCTCCGGCTGACCTCGACTTTGAGGAAGATGGCACCCATGTAATCGAGCCCATACCTCAAGCAAAAGATCCGGATATGGTTGCTGATCGCGCCGTGCAGTTGGCAACCGGGAAGGTCACATCAGTGACCGGCGTAATCATTGATATGCCAACCGAATCTATTTGCGTTCACGGCGATCGCCCCAACGCCCCTGCGGTAGCCAAGGCCGTTCACGAACGTTTAATTGCAGAGGGCTATGTCATTTCATCAGCTTTTATCCGCTAATTAGGTAATTCGGTTTCTGGGTAGTACTCCAGAAGGAGGGTATTCATGAAGTTCGGTCTCTCATTTAGCGTCGTGGTGCCACCTGATGGCCCTCTGAGTTGGTCGCAGGTTGCACAGGACATGGTGCGTTTGGCTCCTGAAGTTGAGGCATTGGGTTTTGACTCGCTACACGTTCTCGAGCACCATTTTCAGAAAGATGGTTGGAACCCATCACCACTTCTCACTTTGGCCGCGGTTTCTGCTGTGACAACCACCCTGGGATTGACAACCGACATTCTGGTTGCAACGCTTTATAACCCGGTGAAATTGGCCGAGGACACCGCGGTACTGGACAACCTTTCCAATGGGCGCTTAACCCTAGGGGTAGCACCCGGGTATGTGAGCGAGGAGTTCGCTGGGTTGATGGTCCCATTTGAGAACAGAGTTCGCCGGTTTGAAGAGTGCATGGACATTATTCAAGCGGCCTGGAGTCAAGAAGAATTTAGCTATGACGGTGAATTCTTCAAGATCCCACCGACCTCCTTGATGCCGCGTCCACTACAAAATCCGCACCCACCGATTTGGTATGGCGTTTCAGGGCCGAAGATGCTCAAAAAGGCGGCTGAAAGAAATGCGCTGTTTGTTGGTTCTCCGCGCCACACTGTCCCTGAGCTCAAAGAGCATGTGAGTGCCTACCGGGTAGCTTGCGAGCAGGTTGGGTTTAAGCCCGCGGACCTGCCGATTGGCCGCGGATTATTCATTGCCCCTTCAAGGCAGGAGGCAATTGATGTTGCAGGTCCTGCGGTTACTCACCTATTTCGCGAGCTGTATGCCAGAAAATCTGCGGAAGGCGCCCGAGAGTTGCGATCCGATGATGGGACATTAATAGTTGACAGTAACGCCGTCGATTTCGAGACTTTCCAAGAGCGTTACATAATCGGTACTCCCGATGACGCCATTGAGCGAATCCAGCAACTGCGCGATGAGGTGGGCATGACAGAACTCGTCGCATGGACTCAGCTCCCGGGTATTTCCGGGGATCAGGCGATTGCATCTGCGCGGCTATTAGCGAAGCAGGTAATTCCTGAGTTCAGGTGAAAGTTCGGCAGATAAGTGATGAAATTGCTTACAGTTGAGCGGTCGTAGCCAGACCCCCGGATGAATGGATAGGTACCAATGAGTGCACGCATAGCAGGCCCAGTTCACGTTGCAATGATGAATCTTCTTTGGCCGCGCCGAGGGCTTCCGGTCCAGAACTTCTACGACTATTGGGTAGGCGCGCACACGCAGATTTCATCTAGATTGCCGGGGATACATCAGTATTTCCAGCACCAACTTGACCCAGTAGCCGGCAGGTCGTATCCGCGGTCAATGCAGTTGAGCCGAGGTAGCGAAGTAATACCTGGTTTCTATGGCGATGCCGAGATATCTTTCACCACTGAGCAGGATCTAAAACGTTTCGCCGACAGCCTGGCCCCGCTGATGGCTGACGAACAAAATGTCTTCGAGAAGACCATCTCTTACCAAGCGGTTAAAGAGAATGTTTGCACTTTGAAAGATGAGAGTTTTGATGATTCGCCAAATGGCGATTTGGGTGAAGCTGAGAAGTACCTGCTTTATTTGAAGTGTGACCCAAGTGTTGCTATTTCGGATTTCAGAAGAGTTATCAGCGACGAAGTGGCGCCTTCGCTGGCGGCTTCATCGGATATTTCTAAAGTAAGAATTAGACTTCTTGAATTCTATGATAATGACAAGGTAACTTTGCTGGCACCTAATGTGTCAAATTACGAAGAAGCGAAAGATCAGTACCAAGGCTGTGTCGAAGTCATGTTTACAAATGCTTTTGCACGACGACGGTTTGGTGAATCTGAAGCTAGCACTGTTACGGCCGACAAACTGCTTGCAATCTGCAGTGAAATAGACATCATGCGGGCGCTGAAAACTTTCACCGTCTACAACCACGGGTCTATCACGACGGCTGGGCTGCGTAGCCCGCAGATGGCCGACCAAATAAGAGCGATAGGTGCGATAAATCAGATTGATGACTCAGTTAGAGACCTAATTTTGAAGGAGCACACTCACTTCAAGGTCAAGTAACTAAGTGCATCGGCATCGCCGAACGCTCCGGATCTCATCAGGATGCTAACGTCCTGAAAATCTTCGAGGCCGAGCACTTTGCTTACTGCGCCACCTTTCAGTGAGCTTTCATGTACCGAGAGTGCCTCGATAGCAGCAACCGCGCAGAAAGCTTGGGCAAGGTCGCCCCCAAGTACCACAGCCAGAAGTGGCATTTTCTGGCTAGCGCACACTGCTTGTAGACAGTTCGCCAGTAGGTTAACAATTTCGGCGGCTTGTAGGCGTCGCTGTTGAATATCAGGATCTAAAATTGCGCTCGGCTCAATTGCCACGAGGCAGGAGTTACCTTCAGTGAAAGCGGTTTGGATAGATTCAGAAATCGTACTTGCGGCTGGCAAATTGTCAGGGTCTATCCAGATACTCCTGGAGTTTTTAACATGTTCGGCAAAGTACGTAAGTTGGCCTCTGACCTCTCCGCGACGGCTGGCAGTGATAATCAAAAGATTTGCGAAAATCAGGGGCGCTGCAACTTGCGGTGTAGCTGGAATGTCAGTGAGAATTCCGGAGCTACCGATCAAGGCGACTTGGGGCAAATTTAGAGCGGCCCTCCGCAAGCGAACCATGTCGTCTTCTGCGGTGGCATCGGCGATAATTACCGCACCACGAGTGCTCAAACGCTGCAGGTGTTCGGCTAGCGATGGATCTCTGACCTGCTCTAAGTCCAGTTGGTGAATTGGGCGCTCGCCGGATATGAAGGACTTTAACTCACTATCGAGGGCAGGAGCCAGTGGGTCAGTGGCGGCCTCAGATTCTGTTATCAACTGGCTTCCGTGGTACTGGTGGCCGCCTGCTGTTACGCGCCCTTGGTTTGGCAGCGCAGGTGCGAACAGGAAGGAGCAGCCGGCAGTTGTTGCTTCAGACATGAAGGCGTCCAACTCGCTGGTGAGGTTACCGCGCATGAGGCTGTCGACTTTCTTCATCAGCCTAAAACCGTTGATTAACGCCCAGCCGGTGGCAAGGCTCACTCGGTTCGCGGCCGTGGTCGCGTGAATATTTCTACTGTCTGTCGATATACATAGGAGGTCCGGTGCGTGATTCGCTAATACTTGATCCCAGCGTTGTACGGGCTCAATGCTCCAGGGAATTACAAGGCAGTTGGCCTCTGGATTAAATGCTCGATAAGCGGCCGCTGAATCAACGGCGCCTGTTAAATCATCAGCCACAATGGCCAGCCGCATAGTCGTCCTTCGCATCATTGGGGCTCGATACCTCAGCGTACCCGTGTATTCATTTACTTCCATTTGCGTGGCTATACTCAGGACATCCCTGAATTCGAGAGAGGCAACCTTTTGCAGAATTTCATTCCGAGAATTGGCATTACTCTTGGCGACCCAGCCGGTATCGGAACGGAAATCGCAGTTCGGACCCTCGAGGACAACTCGATTTATCAGTTTTGTCACCCGATACTTTTCGGCTCGCCCGATGTGGTTGCTAGGGAGCTGAAGCAACTGGGCTCAAATTCAACCCTAAAGGTTGTTTCGCCGATGGATGAGGTTTCCGGCTCAGCAACTGAGGTGTTCGTGGTGGAGACCTCTGGCGCCGAGGCCCTCGTACCGTACGGTCAGATCTCCGAGGCGGGCGGCGAAGCAGCTGTCAAGTCAATAAAAGCTGCCGTCACTGCGGCCCTAGCTGGCGAGATAAATGCCATCACGACCGCACCGCTGAACAAAGAGTCGATGCGAAATGCCGGGTTTCATTACGACGGGCACACCGAGTTGCTCGCTGAACTAACCGGGTGTTCCTCGGTGAGCATGCTGCTGATCGGCAATCAACTTCGAGTGGCTCACTTAACTACGCATTCAGCCCTTAGAACAGTCTCCGATAAAATTACCGAGGAGAGATTACGCGAAGTCATCCGAATCGCATTCGAAGCCATGCGCAATTATGGATTTGAGAGCCCAAGAATCGCGGTGGCTGGTATCAACCCACATTGCGGGGAGAACGGCCTATTCGGTGACGAGGAAATAAAATTGATGCGTCCGGTAATTGAAAGCATCGCGGCCACCGGAATTGACGTACGAGGCCCTATTTCACCGGATGCAGTATTTATCGAAGCCATGGCGGATAAATATGACATTGTGGTTGTTGCCTACCATGATCAAGGCCACATACCGGTCAAGTTAATAGAGCGCGACCACGCGGTTAACGTGTCCGGCGGGCTACCGATTATTAGAACCTCGGTTGACCACGGAACGGCCTTCGATATTGCTGGTAAGGGCATAGCCGATATCGTTAATATGAAAGCCGCAATTACGATGGCGGCCAAGATGGCGGTTGGCCGAGAGGCCGCGGGAAGGGCCAAATCCGCCTAGCAAAATTCCGGGCTACGAGCGGCATATTCGACAAACCGCGAGCTCGCAAAGGTGTGATTTAGGAGACCCGCTAATCCGATAATTCGTTGGCAATTTAGAACGACCCAACGTACCCCCGCGGGCCCGGCTGCCCTACAATTCGGGGCACATATTAAAGCAAATTATGACACGTAGGAGTAAGCCGGTGAGCATCTCAATCAATTCCGATATGGGTGAATCCCTGGGTATCCACTCCTTTGGAAATGACGATGGTCTACTTGAATTTGTTGATACCGCCAATATCGCGTGCGGGTTTCATTCCGGAGATCCCAGCGGCATCCATGCGACAGTAATCAAGGCGGCCGAGGCCCAGGTCACGATAGGCGCGCATCCAGGACTCCCAGATATTGCCGGCTTTGGGCGCCGCGAAATGAAGCTTGATGCTGATGAGGTTCGCGATATCGTCCTGTACCAAGTTGGTGCGCTAGGTGGGTTTTTGAAAGCTGAAGGACTAGAGCTGCACCACATAAAGCCGCACGGATCACTGTATGGGATGCTCTCGCGCGACGAGACTCTCATGGAAGCAGTCTGCGATGTTGCAGAGGTTTACGGAGTACCCGTTTTTGGTATGGCTGGTACCGCGCACGAACGAGTTACCGCGCGCCGTGGAGTGCCGTTTGTGTCCGAAGTTTATGTCGATTTGGACTATCGGTCAGACGGCACTTTGATCATCGCCCGCCGCCCGCAACGCAGTCCGTTGGATAAAGTCGAAGCAACCACCCGCCGAGCCCTCGAATCAAGTACCGTGCTAACCGAGTCTGGTGAATTACTACCGGTGAAATTCGAGAGCATATGCGTGCATTCGGATACCCCAAATGCAATAGATGTAGCCCGAGTTGTGCGAAGTGTCATGAGTGAGTTCTGAGTAGCTATTTAGTCCCGCATTACTATCCAAGGAGCGACTGTGGCAATTCATGAAGTTCAATCGCCGATCCCAGGGATCTTTTACCGACGCCCGAGTCCGGATCAACCTGAGTACTTCAACCTTGGAGATACGGTTTCCGCTGACGATACCATCGGTCTAGTTGAGGTTATGAAGCAATTTGCTGAGATTAAGGCTGGAGCCGATGGTGTAATTACTGCCTTCCACGTGGACAGTGAGGCAATAATTGGCCCAGGAGATCTAATTGCGTCTATCCAAACCAGCGCATAAATGAAGAAACTCCTTATCGCAAACCGGGGTGAAATTGCGGTTCGAATCATCCGGGCTGCACGTGAACTAGGTATCGAGACTGTCGCGGTAGCGAGCGAAGCAGATGCTGAGGCGCTCCATGCTCGCGCTGCGGATACCTGCATTGTTATTGGACCCGCTGCGGCAAGTAAGAGCTACCTAAATGAGCAATTGATCCTCGATGCAGCATTGTCGGTGGGAGCCGATGCTATCCACCCCGGGTATGGGTTTCTATCTGAGCGTGCAGCATTTGCCCAAGCAGTTATCGATTCGGGCTTGACGTGGGTGGGCCCAAATCCGAGTTCAATTACCCAAATGGGCGATAAGGCGCAGGCCATTAAAACAGCTTTGGCCGCGGGTGTGCCAACAATCCCAGGCTCGAACGGGCCGGTAGCGAGCGTGGATGAAGCGGTTGAAGTTGCAGCAAGAACTGGGTACCCACTAGTTATTAAGGCGTCGGCGGGCGGTGGTGGCAAAGGCATTCGGGTTGCAGCTGACGAGACTGAGCTTCGGTCGTTGATTCCTATGGCGCAGGCTGAGTCACTCGCGGCTTTTGGCAGTGATGAAGTTTATCTAGAGCGCATGGTGACTGGCGCGAAGCACATTGAGGTCCAGGTATTTGGCGACGGTGAAACATTCGTTCATCTGGGTGAGCGCGAGTGTTCAGTGCAACGCCGCCGCCAGAAACTCATTGAAGAGACACCAGCCCCATTGCTCCCAGCGGCGGTGCGTGCGGAAATTTGCTCCGCAGCGGTGGCTCTCGCAGCTGCCGTCAAGTACCACGGTGCGGGCACAGTCGAGTTTCTATATGAGCCAAAGACGTCGGGCTACTACTTCATCGAGATGAACACCAGAATCCAAGTTGAGCATCCAATTACCGAGGCCGTTACAGGGATCGACTTAGTGGTTGAACAGCTGCGGGTGGCGGCGGGAGAGAAACTGTCATTTTCGCAGGAGGATGTAATGGCTAGGGGCCATGCCATTGAAGTACGTTTAAATGCAGAAGATCCAAGTTTCCAATTTATGCCTTCACCTGGCTATCTTGAGAAATTCAATCTTCCGTCAGGGCCATTCATTCGAATAGACAGCGGTTTCACGGTTGGTGACACCATCACCCCCTACTACGATTCGCTATTGGCCAAGGTTATTTCGTGGGGCAGAACGCGTGAAGAGTCACTAAGTCGTATGCGCCGTGCCCTACATGAAATGGAAGTTGTCGGTGTTAAGACCACTTCCAGCTTCCTGCTTCAAGTTATTGATTCGCCAGGATTTATCGATGGTAGCTACGACACCCTGTATTTGGAGTCCTGATCCGCAGATTGAGCACCAACCTGACTGCTTTCGAGGAGGAACGCAAATGAGCATGGAGACGAGCCGCTACACCTGGGGCGCCGATGAGCACCTTGTCGTCCAGTTATCGCAATCCATGAGTCTGCGGGCAAATTTTCAGGCCATGGCGATAGGTAGTGACCTCAAGGCCCAGGCAATAGCAGGCATAACCGATATCTACCCAGGGAATGCCTCCTTCTTGGTGCGCTTCAATCCAGATGAGATTGATCCATATGAGGTCGAGAAACTAGTGCGGGCTGCTGAATTGCGGCTTGAGGAAGGCGCAGTGCGAGGTATCGAGACCCGAATTTGTGAGGTACCGGTCTGGTACAACGATCCGTACACAAATGAGACGGGCTCCCGATTCCGCGATCGACACCAAACCCCGGATTTGACGGACCTGGAGTTTGCCGCCCAACAAAACAATCTGCCAAGTGTCGAAGCGTTTATTGAGGCTCACGCGGGTGCTCCGTGGATCACCTCAATGCTCGGGTTCGTTGCTGGCCTACCTTGGTTCTTTCAAATGGTTCCGCAGGAGCGGCAGTTGCAGGTGCCGAAATACGTACGACCTCGCACCGACACCCCGAAACAAACCATCGGGCATGGGGGCTGCTTCAGTGCGATTTATAGCGTCCGAGGAGCGGGGGGCTACCAAATGTTTGGAATTACGCCAGTTCCTATTTATGACCCAGAGAATAAACTCCCAGACTTTGCTGAAACGATGATCTTTTTTAGGCCCGGTGACATCGTAAAGTTCCGGGCAATTGATGAGCCAGAGTTCCGAGCCATCGAGGTCGCTGTTGAAGCCCGCACCTATCGGTATAGACAAGCTCCAGTTTCATTTGTCTTAGAAGAATATGAAGCTTCACCTGACCTATATAACGAAAAGTTGATCGGGGCCCTAAATGCCAGTTGAAGTAATAAACCCAGGTCTTGCAACTTCAATTCAAGACTTAGGGCGACAAGGTCACTACAACGTCGGCATCCCACCCTCCGGTGCGGTTGATAGGTACGCCGCCATTGCCGCAAATACGCTGGTAGGCAATGGGGCGGGGGAGGCCGTTTTCGAATCGCCCTACATGGGGCCAAAACTTCGTTTCACGGAGCCAGGTGTGGTTGCAGTGACAGGGGCGCAAGTCCCGGTCTTTATTAATGGCTCCGCTGCACCGGGCTGGGAGTCACTACAGGTGGCTGCTGGTGATGAACTTTCCTTTGGGATATATGCGGCGGGTGCGCGCATTTATATCGCGGTGGCCGGGGGGCTAAATGTGCCCATAGTTTTAGGGAGCCGATCCCACTATGCGCTGGGGGCGATCGGAGGTTTCGAAGGTAGAAATCTCGCAGCGGGTGACAGCATTCCGATTGGGCACTTGGCCGGGACACCGGGTCGGGCTGTGCCAGAGGAGATGCGGCCTGTGCATGCCCGAGAGGTTGACGTCCGAATTGTGCTCGGCCTTTACGACTTCAGGCTTTCTGAAAATGGACTTTCGGCGCTGATCGACAAGCCCTGGCAGTTAACTACGGTCGCAGACCGCATCGGATTCCGTTATGCCGGTAACACCCTCGAGTGGGTCCCTCGCGAACAGCCGTTCGGTGCTGGGTCTGACCCGTCAAACATTACCGACGCCCCATATCCAGTTGGATCTATTCAGGTTCCGGCTGGTACCGAGCCGATTATTTTGCACAGGGATGCTGTCTCAGGTGGGGGTTATGCCCAAGTCGGCACCGTGATCAGTGCCGATATGGATCTAGTTGGCCAAAGTTCACCCGGCACCCAGACTAGATTTTGTCCGGTGTCAATTGACGAGGCGCTAGATGCACGCAGAAAGTACATGGATCGGCAGCGCAAGCTAATCCAGCTGTGGTGATAGATCTGTAGTACCTAAGCGGGTAGGTAACCCGCAGGCATGGTGTTATTCCCGTCTAGTAATTCGATTGTGATGTAACGGATTGGCTTGTCACCTACATTTGCTAGGTCATGCAGCAAGATGTCACCATCGCGAAATGTGAAGAATTTTACTTGTCCTCGATCTGGCGTCATTGACATCTCTTCACCGCTGTTTCCTTCGCGAATAATTCGCTGAACAATAGGGCCGGGGTCGGCGGCAACCCAGAAATAATCAATTGTGTGGCAGTGGAAAGGGGCATGCTGCCCTGGCTGAAGAGCTAACTCCCATACTCGTACCCGAGTGTTCTCAAAAAGTAAAGTCGTCCCGACTGAAAAGTTACTCATCCCAGCCGCTATTTCCTCCGCGCAGTCACTGGCATCGAATTCAACTATTACCGGTGTCATTTGCCGTTTCCTCCCATTGTCGAAATCCTGTGACAATGCTAGAGGTGAAAAAGTCTGATGAAGACTTTTCGCGTTGTGAAAAAACTGGTAAAGAGCTTTAGGATCAAGTCGTTGAAGAACACAAAAGCGACCAACGATTATTGAGCGATAACACGATCACTTCGGACTTAACTAGGTGACACAATGCCCAGGCTCTGTGGGGAGTGGCCTATGTGATGGCGGGCTGTTTTCGTGAAATCTCGATAACTACGGAGTCATCTTCGCGTTCGTGGCCCTCATCGCGCCCTTGCACGAACAACCCAAGTGCGGCACTCGCCAAAGGGGTCCCGAGGGAGTGGGCGGCTGCCTCAGCAGTAACTAGGCCGAGGTCTTTAACAAATAGGCCAAGTGCACTTCGCACAATTTCTTGGGGCCCTTCGACCATCCGGCGGCCCCGGTCTTCGAACATAAAAGAGGTTGCGGCGCCGCCGCGCAATGCCGACCAGCACTGATTAGCATCGAGGCCCAGAGATTCGGCAAAAGCAAGTGCTTCACCGGCAACTGCAATGTGAACTCCACACAGCAGTTGGTTTACCAATTTGGCTTTCTGTGCATCACCAGGGATTTCACCGAAGTCAGCCACTTCACGGGCCATCAGATTTATCAGTGGCATTGCTGTGGCTTTATCGGAGGAACTTCCGCTGACCATGAAAAGCAAATCACCGGCTTCGGCGCGCGCGACACCGCCTGAAACTGGGGCGTCTACCAGGCCAATACCCAACTTGCTGAGCCGCTCCGCGCAGCTGACTGCAACTTCGACTCCAACGGTCGCGGTGATGACCACCACGTTGCCGGGCGCCATAACTTTGGATACCCCACCTGGGCCGAAGAGGACTGATTCAAGTTGAGAACCGGTAGCAACCATCACAAACAAAACGTCGGCATTGGTAGCGACTTGCTCCAGGTTCATAGAGAGCGCACCGGCTTCGACCACCTGAGCTACCTTGGCTGCATCCAAATCGGAGGCGGTAACCTGGTAACCAACCCGCGTGAGCACCGACGCCATTGGTAATCCCATGGCGCCTAAGCCAATCCATCCTACGTTCACTGATTTCCCTTTCATCTAATGTTTGGGCTGGTACAGAACTCAGGTGGCGATCTCCCAAGACCTGATCTTGCTACCTACCCTTCAAGTATCTCCACCGCGCGGGTAAGTGTGTTTTCATCGCCCACGTTTCCGGGGAAGACAATATAAGGAATACTCTGGCAATCCGAACTTGCAACTAGTGGCCTAAAAACTGAGATATTTCCGGGGAACAATTGACCAAGTACTCGTGCTCGGGTAATTCCCAAACCTTGCACTGCTAGATCATGCGAAGTGATACCACCTTTCGCAATTACCCAGGCGGGGAAGTGTGCCGCGATTAGCCGCAAAATATTGGACATGCCAGCAGAAACACTTCTTGCAATGTCGAGGTTTTCGGCTATGTCGGCACCTGGCACCACGATGCGGCTGGTGGAGATTAAAGTGATGTTTTCCTTAAGTGCTTCGATAGCCTGATTGGCGACTTCATTCACGTACTCCAACCTGCCGGCACCACTAACTAATAGTTGTGCCACATCTACGACTAGGTGATCTACTGAACGGTTGGCAAGCAAGGAGTCCATCTGGCTGGTGCTAAGAGCGGTATGTGAGCCCACCATTACCAAGCCTCGCGAGTTTGTATCGGGGCGTGGTGGTAGACCTGCCGAAATTACTTCCTTGGTAACGGGTGGAACTGTCTCAATGCCGAGTAGCGGCTTCACGAAAGATGGCCCACTGCGGAACACGAAAGTTCCGCCGAGTCGCTCAGCCCTAGTGACACCAAGGGCCACAATCTCAAGATCTGAATAGTCGATGGCGTTCACTACAACCCAAGATCCTGCGGGAACTCCTAAGAGAATTTCGGCTACGGCATCGGGGCCTCCAAGACGAATAACGTCCAGCGATAATGAAGCTACATCTTCTGCCTTGATTGAACCTTTACTTTTCTCCTCTAGGAAATCCCGTAGGTCGGAGTTGGCGTAGCCAAATGATGAATCTTTTGAGTACTCCGTTTCGGAGACCGGACGCATCTCACCTGAAACTTTGGCCCAATGTGTATCACCGGCGGTCATTCGCGCCGCCTCGATAAATGCAGGTGCGAAGAGGATAGCCTGATAACTTTGCCCAGAAAACTGGATCTGTGCATTTTCTAGCACGGCAATTTCGGCGATCACGTGCCCGCGGAGCGTGGAGTCACTTCTGCTCACGAAACGAACCACAACGTCGTCGTCGCGCAACATCTCGAGGATATTTCGCACCAAGGTAGAGGTGAGCTCAATGGCCTCACCTTCAGTCAGGCTACGAGTATTGGTCAGAACGAAACACGAACCGTTACCTTCGCGCAGGGCCCGCACGACTTCGCCGGCGTCAGGGATAAGCACCAGATCTATCCCGTGCACCGCCTGCGAGCCCGTTGGGTCATCGTCCAGAACAACCGTGAAATAGCGGTTTGCGGCGAGAAATTCTTGGATTTCGCGGGTGGCCGCGGCAGCAGGATTTCGGGGTGGCACGTCGAGACCTTCGAAAGTATTGCCGGTGCCTGCCGCTGACGTAGAGGGTGTCATAAAAGGCCTTCCCCTCGGCTCAAGGCTGTTATCGCAGGTTTTTAGGAAATTCAGCAGGATTTCTCAGGTAGCACGCAAATGTATCTGAACAGGGGCAGGCCCATTGACCGGCCTTGCTGGAGTCGAATTACTTTGACCCAAATCCAACATAGGTGTTACCGTTGGGGCCTACGGAAGGGTAGCTAAATGACTTGGATTCTTATCGCGATCTTGGTGCTGATCGTCATCTTGGTGCTTGTCGGCTTCAGCCAGTTCAACAAGCTGCGCCGCCTCAATCTCCTGTGCACCGGCGCACTTGGTGATATCGACACCCTGCTTACCAAGCGGGCTGACTTGATCCCTAACCTGGTGTCAACCGTGCAAGGGGCCAAGGATTTCGAGTCGTCAACCCTTGAGGCCGTTACCCAGGCTCGTACCGCAGGTATGCAGGCGCAGAGCCTGGAGGCCAAGGCCGAGGCCGATGGCATGTTGACCCAAGCGCTCGGCAAGTTGTTTGCGGTTGCCGAGGCCTACCCGGCCTTGACCGCCACCGAGAACTTTCGACTACTGCAGGTGCAACTTTCTGAGATTGAAGGTCAACTGCAATTTGCGCGCCAGTTCTATAACGACACCGTGGTTACCCTCAACACCGCTGTTGTCACGGTACCTTCGATGTGGTTCACCGGGATCGCCAAGGTTACCGAGCGTTCGGTTTACGCCGAGACCGATGAGACCAAGCGGGCCGTGCCAAAGGTTGAGTTCTAGCAGGTGCTCGCAAGACGTCACCGCTTAGTAGCCTTATCGGCTGCTTCGCTGTTCCTGCTTTCAGCCGGAGTCGCGTCTGCTGTCGGTGCACCGCATGTCGAGGATTCGATAAATCCGTGGGAATCGATTATCTCCTATGACGTCGTTGCGCAGGTGCAGCCGAACACCGATCTGCTGATCACCGAAACCATCGTCTACGACCCGGGTACCGAAGAGGTTCATCGCGGTATCCTGCGCGATATCCCACTGCAGGATGCGCTATCTAATGGTGATATTCGCACCTATGGTGTCGAGATTGAATCCATTAGCCGCGATGGCGCGGACGTCACGTATGCGCAGTCCAACTCCGACTCCTATATTTCCCTCCAAATCGGCGACCCGGATATCCCGATCGAAGGGCTCCATACCTTCGTCATTTCCTACTCTGTCACCGACGCCTTGGATGTTATTCAGGCGAGTGACCTCACGGCGGATTCACCACCGGGGATCAGCGCAGGTGACATTGAGCTCTATTGGGATTTCATCGGATCCCAATGGCCATTTCCGATTTATCGAGGCAGTGCGGCGATAACCGGGCCGACCCCGGCCTTGGTATCGAATTGCTACGCCGGCCCCCAGGGCTCAACGAGTCAGTGCGTGGTCCAAGAAAATGTCGGCCCGCAGGCTGCTGTAGTTATGGTGGCTGATCTCAGCGCAGGTGGCGGCTTGACCGGTGTGCTCGGTTGGTCACCAACCGGGTTCACCGAAATGCCGACTCCAAATATCGTCGCTGACCCAAGAGTCGCCGAGATGGATCGGGCCGCCTCTTTATTACCTTTGTTCCTACTGCTTGGTGCCGCGGGCGCCATCGTGCCAATCGTGATTGCGGTAATGCGTCGGCGCACTAGTGCTGGCGTGGTACTCGGTGCTACCCCGGTTCGTTACCAGCCACCGCAGGGCTTGCGGCCAGCACAAGTACAAGCTGGGATTGATGGCACAGTTGACACCCGCGGCTACTCGGCAACTCTGCTAGATCTAGCAGCGCGCGGTCACATCACCGTCAAGGAGCAGGCGGGTGGCCGGTTCCAAAGCGGTGGCATGGAACTGAGTTGGACGGGCACCGGCAAAGATGAGCTTGCCGATTGGGAGACCGCCCTGCTCGCGGCGATCTTCAAGGGCGCGCCAACTGCAACAATCGGTGAGTACGACGAGATCCTTGCGGCGGCTACCGACTCACTTACAAGTAAATTGGCTGCTGACGCCTCCACATCAGGTCGTTATAACCCGCTTGGTGATGTACCTGATCGGCCCTACAAGTTACTCGCCCTACTTGGCGGCCTCATGCTTGCCGCGGGGTTGGTGGCACTTGTTTTCGCCGGTGCCTTCGCCAGCGGCTCGGGGCTCGCGATAATCGGGCTGGGGCTTTTACTCGGCGGTATTGCCGGTGCCATCATCACCCCCCGCCAACAGACAAAAGTCTCAGCGGCATTTCTGGGTGAGGTTGAAGGGTTCAAGCGCCTACTTAATTCGGATTCGGCCGATGCCCGCCGCGACTTCGCGCAAAAGATCAACCTGCCCCCGGCCGCTATCTTTGCAACCTTCTTGCCGTATGCGGTGGTACTTGGGCTCGAAGACACGTGGATGAAGAACTTCCCCGACCTTCGCCCAGAAGAGCTGCAGAACTACGGGATCTATGTAGCCAGCATGTATGCGATGTACGGGTGGTCATCGAGCATGGAGTCTAACTTTAGTTCGGGCATGACCGAACGCTCAAGTGATTCCGGGTTCGGTGGCGGTGGCGGTTTCAGCGGTGGTGGGGGCGGCGGCGGCGGCGGGGGTTCGTTCTAGCCCCGCCGGCACCCGACTACGAAGTGCACGCCGCCCGGGCAGCTCGAACCCGGCCAACGGCAAGGGCATTGACGCAACTGGCCTGCAACGCCGGCGTTGTTGCCGATGAGGTGCCATCGGTCACCGCTTGCGTGATCGTCGTGGCCAGATCAAGTCGCACCAAGCCAGCGGCCATTGCGACTAGGTCACGCTCGGCCCCACTGCTGATCGCTGGGGTGCGCAAGTCTTCCCGAACGCCCGCCCTATCCTCCTCGGGCAACGCCCGCACCCCGGACCAGATGTAAACCCACTGCAGTCGCTTGGCTTGATCAATGGCCGAGCCGATCTGCCCAGAACCCAGTGCGGTAACCAACTGGGCGGCTAGGTCGATGCGACGCTCAGCAGCGGCGTCGGTGATCACCAGCGGATATTCCGCCTCTAAGGCCACCGGCGCAACGAATGTTTGGCTAAGTGCGATCCACGTTGAACTTGGAGCCTGTGGCTCACCGCCTGGCTCACCACCTGGCTCGGCACCAGGTGCGCTACCTGGCCTGGTGCTCGAAGTCAGTGGTGTTTCCTCGGAACCGCCGTATATCAATGTCAAATGATCGCTGCCCGATGGGTAGGCAATGGCCATGTTGTAGGTGTCATTACCGGATTGAAGGGTCCACTGCCCGGTTGCGAAGTTGTAACGTGCGCCACTGCTATAGCCGGCGACGTTTCCAACGCCATTTGCCGATGCCGCAGCCTCGACCGGATCCTGCACCGTTTGCAAGACCAGGCGCTGCCCGGCCCAGTAGCCGCCGCCATAACCTGGATTGCCGGCAATCAGCGGGCTGTTGGCCCCGCAAACCTCCGGGGTGCAGACAATGACGCCGCCGGTGACGTTGCCATTGGCATCGACTAATGCCCAACCGGCATGTTCACCGGGGCACAGACCGCGACCGGTGACACACCCTGGGTCAGGGTTTGGCACCGTGGGGCAGCCCCTCGTCCACGATCCGTAAACCGTCGGGCACGGCTCACCATAGGAGTTTGTGGTCTGGGTCGGGGTGGTGTGGACGGTCAAGATCTCGTGCGGCAGCGGCGTGCTTGCCGATGGTGTCGGTGTCGGTGTCGGTGTCGGCGTCGGCGTCGGTGTCGGCGTAGCACTGGGCGCCGGCTCGCTACTAGCACTAGGCGTGGGGGTAGGTGTCGGGTCATCAACAACCGCGAACGCGGGCATCGCCAACGCGAAACTGCAAATACCAATGAGCAGTGATCCGGCAAATAGGCGCTTATTAGCGGTAGCAATCGTCATGGCCTTACCCCTTGATTCATTGCCCATCATGGGTGCTCCAATTTCAGGATACGCCCGGCAAACCGCTTTGGCCAACCAGCCGCTTCTTGGGTGCTATGCATCACAAAGATAAGTCGCACCACTGACAATGGTGACGTACGTACAAATTTGGGCGGTGCGACGACCCCCGGGCCGGTAACTTCTTGAGCGCGGCAAATTCGGTATTGGCAAATCACGCAACACGGAGGGCGGCGGGCAGCAGTTGCCCAGCACCCGTGGGCCAGGAGGTGGGGTCGGCTCCGAGCTCGGAGAGCAGATCGATCTGCATGAGGCACCAAGGTGACAGCGCCAAGGCCCCGCTCTTGGCATCGCGCACCACCTCAGCCCACGGCAGCCACCTGGTGTCTTCGACCTCGGTCGGGTCGGGCGCGAGCGCGGTGCCCCGCTCCACCACGGCCATCAACACCGGACACATTTCATTTTCGATCAGCCCGTTCATTTCCGCCCGGTATTGAAACGTCGGCAGGATCAGCCGCGGATCAGTGATCTGGAGGCCAAGTTCGTCGAGGCAGCGACGCATGGCGGCCGCGGTCACGCTCTCATCGGGGCCCGGGTGCCCGCAGACTGAGTTTGTCCACAGCCCGGGGAATGTCGACTTCGATAGTGCGCG
>SXGU01314742.1_pt1 | contig 63319 bp, 38 predicted proteins | sample 3174531 | NCBI WGS metagenome assembly SXGU01 (sample SAMN11356863, study PRJNA531348) | freshwater metagenome | isolation source: freshwater sample F1-140 | place: China: Fuxian Lake, Yuxi | collected 2017-12-25 | reverse complement strand
TAACCGTATCGATCCATTGCGATAGTTCAGGATGTTGAGACATGGCAATATCCTCCAGTGAAAATTTGTATTGACACCTGTTAATTTATCTCAACATCCTGTTTTGTCTACTTTTATTTAAAAACCTACACTTGTAAGCGTCCCCCGTCCCCCTGCCCTGTTATTACTGGCCCGAAGCGCAGACGGTAACGCGTTCGCCGATGACCCTTGCGCCGCCGCCGTTGCCGCCTTCTTACGGGCCGCCGCCCGCGAGCGCGCCGACTGGTCTTTGGTCGCTTTAAGCCTGCCCAATTCGGTTTGGGATGATCTTGACCAAGGCTTGCCGCTGCCCAATGTGGTGTTAAGTGCTCTGCCCGAAATTCCTTACGATGACGCTGTTCCGCCTGAACGCGCTTGGCGGCACGGTGTGTTATGGCAACGTTTCCTTGCGCCGGTCGAACTGCCGCCCGGTACGCCGCCCTGGCGTGACGGCGAGGTGATTCTGATTGCCGGTGCGGGTGGCCTGGGCGGTTTGCTTGCCCGGCACGCGGCGACTTGCGCACGGGTATCGGTGGCCTTTTTGGGCAGAAGTCCAAGCCCGAACGCCGCCACCGCACAAGCCATCGCCACATTACAGGCCACTGGCCGGCCAGCCATTTATCGGCAAACCAATCTTGCCGATCAGGTCGCCGTAACCGCCAGCATCGACACGGTAATTGCAACTTTGGGGCCTATCGATTGGCTGGTACATACGGCCTTGGTTATGGGTGATGCGCCTATCAGCAGCTTGAATGCCGATACCTTGCAAAACGTTCTGGCGCCCAAAACCCTGGGTTTAACGAATTTAACCTCGTGCCTGCAACCCCGGCGCGGTTTATTGCTGTTTTCGTCCAGCAATGCTCTGACCGCCAACCCAGGTCAGGCTGCGTATGCCGCCGCCAGCGCCTTCGTTGATGCAGCCGTTACTCACTTGCCATATCCGGTACATGTTTTCGACTGGGGATTTTGGGGCGAAACCGGCGCGGTCGCCGATGCAAGCCATCAAACCCAATTGGCTAAACTGGGTGTCCTGCCTATTCGTGACCGCGAAGGTCTGGAAACCCTGGAGCAGATCATCGCCGTGGGCTTGCCGCGCGTTGCGGTATTGCGTGTCGCAGACCATTTATTACAGCCGATGGGCGTGGATTTGCGGCGTACGGAATACTGGCGTTTCCAGCCTAGCGGTGTGTTGGCGGCATCCGCAACCCAAGCCGCACGGCAAACCCAACAGGACAGCAGCCGCTTCGTCGATCCCGCGATAGACATTCTGAATCGTTACGCTGCCGAACGCCTATGGCTAGCCTTAGCGGATTCCGGCATATCGCTTGTCGTCGGACGGCAATTGGATGCGCCTAATCTGAGCCGGATGCTCAATGCCAAGGCCGGTTATCAATCGTTAATCGCGGCGCTGGCGGAACTGTTACAGCGGGCAGGTTTATGTGACGCCGCCGGCAAATCGACAGGTTTTGCCGTCAGCGCAACTACTTTGGCGGAGCAACACCAAAAACTGCAAAGCGAAGCACCGGAAACCGCACCGACGTTGGCATTATTGGAAACGTGTTTATTGGCCTTGGCTGATATTGTTGCCGGGCGGCGTGATGCGGCAGCGGTGCTGTTCGGCGATGGTGAAGCGGCTGTAGCGGCTTTGTATCGCGGCAATCCGGTGGTTGATCATTTTCAAGCCCTCGTGGCCTCCGCAGTTGCCGGGGCGGTACAAGCGGCAGAACGTGAAAACAAGGTATTGTCGCTATTGGAAGTGGGCACCGGAACAGGCGGCACTACCGGCTTTGTCCTGCAAGCCTTAGCGGATTCGACGGCGTGGCGCTACCGGATAACCGATCTCAGTATGGGTCTGGTCAATGCGACCGCCGAACGCCTGGATCCGGAACGAAGCCGCCTGGAAACGGGACGCCTGGATGTCAATCTGGCTTTTGCGCCACAAGGCGTAACGCCGGGCAGTGTGGACATTGTCATTGCCGCCAATGTGTTACACGCCACACCCGATTTGTTAACCGTGCTAGCCAATATCAAGGAAGCGTTGTGTCCCGGCGGCCTGCTGATTTTAAACGAAGCCACCAGCCGACAGGACATCAACACGCTGACCTTTGGCCTGACCCCCGGTTGGTGGGCTTACCGCGATGCGCCGCGCCGCTGTCCGCATGGTCCTTTGCTAGACCCTGGCCGTTGGCTGGGCACACTGACGGAAGCGGGCTTTACGGTAACGGCCGAATTTGGCCTACCCTTAGCGGCAGGCGGCGAACATCCGTTGCAAAGCGTCATTATCGCCGTCGCCGATGCCTTCGCCCGAAGCCAAACCACCCTGCCTGACATAACGGAATCGCCGCAAGCTACAAGAACCCAGGTCACATCCGCATTGACCGGAGGAAGCGCTTCTTCCGGGTTGGAACCGGCCCTGCAATCACTGATCGCCGATACCTTGCGCTTGGAAGCCGATGAATTGGGCCTGGACGACAGCTTTGCCGATCACGGGGCGGACTCCATCCTGAGCGTGGAATTGGTGCGGCGCATCAATTCGGCTTTCGGCATCGACCTTAAAAGCACCGCGCTTTTCAATTATGCCACTGTCCGGGAATTAGCCGCGTATATGGTGCGTGAACACGGCGTCGCGGGAACTGCCCCGCCAACAGCGACGGACGGACGCGCCGATGAGGCCAAACAACGCAGCCGCCGTTTGCGCGATGTCATTGAGCGGCGACGGGCCGCGGCGCCGGTCAACCGCGAAGCCGAATTTTGGCAACGGGAAAGCGGACAAGCGGCTACGGCTACCGAGCCCGCAATTCAACAATTCGACACCTTGCCACCGTCACCACCTGAAATGGCCGATCTGGACGAAGTGTTGCGCCTTCTGGAAGCAGGGGAAATCAGTGTTTCACAAGCCATGGAGCTAAATTATGCCGACGAATAACAGCCACTGTCCGATTACCGCCACCTTCGCGCCGAATTTATTTAGCGGGCGTACGGTATTGATTACGGGCGGGGCGGGAACCATCAACCGTGGCATTGGCATGGGGTTTGCCAAATTGGGCGCGTCGGTGGCGTTGCTGGGACGGACCCCTAGTACATTGGAAGATGCCGTCAATGAACTACGTCGCTACGGAGGAAAAGTCTTGCCGCTGCTGGCCGATGTCGAGAAAATCGACACATTGGAAGCGGCTTATCGTCAATGCGAAGCCGAATTGGGGTCAATAGACATTCTGATTTTAGGGGCCGCCGCCAATTTTCCGGCTCCCGCCGAACAAATGAGCGCGTCTGGCTTTGCCAAAGTCATTGATGTGGATTTGAAAGGCTCTTTCAACGCCGCCCGCGCGGCTTTCAGCCAACTAAAAAAGACACACGGCTCGATCATTTTCATATCGGCCACCAATTCGCTGATGCCTTTCGCTTTTCAATGCCATGTTGGGGCCGCTAAGGCCGGAATGGATAGCCTGATGCGTGGACTGGCCTTGGAATGGGGCCCGCACGGTATCCGTTGCAACAGCATTTTACCCGGCCCCATAGAGAACACCGAAGGGCTGGGACGTTTATTGACCAGCGAAGATGTGGAGACCTTACGCGATTACATCCCTATCGGCCGTTTCGGCACCATTGACGATGTTGCTGCAGTGGCGGCTTTCCTGGCTTCGCCCGCCGCTTCATTATTGACCGGAATCACCTTGGTTGCCGACGGCGGGCAGGCATTTTCAGGTTCGGCAATGGTCGCCGAAGTGATGGCGAATCCCTGATAATTTCGCGTGCTTTTAATTTCGTAGCTCATCAACCATATCCGAATTCGATTGCAATAACAGCCATGAACAATCAACACGCCCCACAGGACTCTTCCGCTGCAAAAATTCGCGCCGCCTTGTTTTCGATGGTGGCCGAAGGCCGCCTTAACGCCTCTGAGGCTAAGCTTTTACTGACAAAAACGCAGCCGCCGGAACACGCTACGGCGCCGATTGCCGTCATCGGCATGGCGGGGCGGTTTGGTGATTGCGATGATCTGGATGCTTATTGGGACATGATAAATTCGGGACGCCATTGCATACGCACCATTCCTGAAGGCCGTTGGCAGGAAGGCGGCGCCGATGCTGTCGGCGGTTTTTTGCACAATCCGGATGCCTTTGATGCGTTGTTCTTCAAAATTTCCCCGACTGAAGCGGCCTTGATGGATCCCCAACAACGGTTATTTTTGGAAACCGCTTGGCTGGCCTTGGAAGATGCCGCGCTCAGTGAACGGGATTTGGCGGGAACGGCTTGCGGAGTGTTTGTCGGTGCCGGCGCGGGCGATTACGGGCGGCGCTTGGAAGCTGCCGGTGTCGGCGATGCGCCTTTGGCGCTAATGGGCAATGTCGCTTCGATTCTAGCGGCGCGTATCGCCTATTTGTTGGATTTAAAAGGCCCTGCCCTGGCTATCGATACCGCTTGCTCGTCGTCGTTGGTGGCTGTGCATCTGGCCTGTGAATCCTTGCGGCGCGGCGAATGCGACACAGCCGTCGCGGGCGGCGTATGCGTGATTAATTCCGGTAAGTTCCTGACGGCAATGTCGCAAGCGGGCATGATTTCGCGCAGTGGCCGTTGTTATGCCTTCGACGAACGCGCCGATGGTTTTGTCTGCGGCGAAGGTGCGGGTGCTTTGGTTTTAAAACCGCTGGATAAAGCACTGCAGGACGGCAATATCATTCATGGCGTTATTATCGGTAATGCCATCAATCAGGACGGGCGCACCAATGGCATTACCGCACCCAGCGCACCGTCGCAAGAAGCTCTCGAACGTAGTGTGCAACAGCGTTTCGGTATTAATCCCGGCGACATCGGCTATATCGAAGCGCACGGCACCGGTACGCCGCTGGGCGACCCTATCGAAGTGGAAGCCCTGAGCCGCGCATTCGGCGCCGTCTCCAACCGGGCCGATAAAATTCCGTTGGGGTCGGTCAAAACCAATATCGGTCATGCCCTGACCGCTGCCGGCATTGCCGGACTGTTAAAAGTATTGTTGATGCTGCGCGCGGGCCGCATTCCGCCGAGTGCCGATTTCCAAACCCCCAATCCGCAATTGCGCCTAGCGGAAACGCCGTTCCGCATCGCCAAGCACGGCGAAACCTGGACGCCCGGTGCTAATGGGCGACGTACAGCGGCAATCAGTTCGTTCGGTTTTTCAGGGACGAACGCTCATATCGTATTGGCCGAAGCACCGCCCACGACAATACGGGATACAGGACAAACGGAGGTCTATCTGCTGCTGTCGGCGCGCGATCCGGCCGCTTTGGCGCTACGCGCGGGTGCGCTGGCGAGTTATTTGCGGCAGCATCCCGAATTACGTCTGGACGATGTCGCCTGGACGCTGGCGATAGGAAAAACCCCGCTTGCGCACCGCACCGCCTTTATCGCCGCAAGCCGCGAACAAGCCTTGGTGCGTCTCGATATGTTACAAAACGGCGCCTACCCCGATAGCAACGAGTTGCCGCCCGCTATCCGGGACTGGTTGGCAGGCGGGCAAGCCGATCTGCGCCCGTTCTTCCCCGCCGGACTGCAACGGGTTGCCTTGCCGGGACAGTTATTACAACGACACCCCTGTTTGCCGCCTCAACCGGCGGCTCCAGCCGTTAAAACCGATGTCTTGACGCAAATACGCGCAGCCACCGCCGAATTTTGCGCCCATCCCGAGCCGAATCTGTTCACTGAAGGCGATTCTTTCGCACAAGTCGAAGCCTGGGGCCGTAAAGCGGCTGCGGCGGCGTTGCTGGCAGAGGGACTTGTTTCGGGTGCGCGTCCGGTAATGACCCGCGCCGCCCTGCACCGTGATTTTCAGGTCGCCCCCCATCGCGCCGGGTTATTCGATGCTGTATTGGCTATTCTGGAGCACTGCGGGATAGTGGGCATTGAGGGCGATTTAGTCCGCTTTACCAAACCTCCGGTACACTTTAACGCCGGTGACTTGCGTCTGGAATGGCAAGACTTGCGTCGGCATTATCCCGCCACCGCGCCATTTCTGGATTTATTGGAGCGTACCACAGCCGCCTTACCGGAGGTTTTGAGAGGCCGGTGCGAAGGCAATAGCGTTTTGTTTCCTGAAGGTCGGCTCGATTTGGTCGGCGCCATTTATAAAGGCAATCACCTGGCCGATTATTTCAACCGCCTGATGGCCCTGGCGGTGGCTTCGGCAGTGCGCAACCGCATCGATAATGACGCCCGGCCCGTACATATCCTGGAAATCGGCGCCGGTACGGGCGGAGCCAGCACAGCGATTTTGCAGGCCTTACAACCTTTAGGCGCCCAAGTCCGCTACACCTATACCGACATTTCGCTGGGTTTTTTGAAACACGGGCGCGATACTTTTGGGGATAGGATAGAAACGGCCTTGCTGGATATAACCCGCCCTGCCGAGGCGCAAGGCTTCGCCACCGGTGAATTCCATATCATCATCGCCGCCAACGTCCTTCATGCCGTCCCCGACCTTAAGGAAAGCTTGAGCCATGTATACCGGCTTTTGGCTCCGGAAGGATTATTAGTGCTCAATGAAGTGACCGCCGTCCAGGATTTCGCCACGCTGACCTTTGGCCTTACCGACGGCTGGTGGGCGTTCCGTGATCCGGAGTATCGCCTTCCCGGTGCGCCGTTGGCTGATCCCGACCGTTGGCAAGCACTTTTCACCGACAGCGGATTCCCATCAATGCTTAACTTGGGTCTACCGGGTAACCAACGCGATGCTCAAGCCATTCTGGTGGCCAAGCGTGACGCCGCATCGGTTATTGCGGCTCCGTTAGGCAAACGGGTGGGCTTGCCAAGCCCCCAAATAACATCCGAGCCGGTTTATCAGCCCCCTTCACAGTCTTTGGAAATGGCGATTCAGGAGGCCGCCGCGCAAACATTGGGGATGGACAAGAGCGCAGTTGACTTGTCAGGCCGATTCATGGATTACGGGGTTGACTCGATACTCGGCCTGGATTTGATTAACCGCCTCAATCGCCGTTATGGCCTGGAGCTGAGCCCGACCGTGGTGTTCGCTTATCCCACCGTGCGCGATCTGGCCCGTCACTTGGCCGATAGTCATGGCGTATCGCTAGAACACGAATCCCCGCCAATATCGCTACCGCCAAGCATGGACAGACTCGAAGCAGCTAAAGCACAACCAACATTCCTATCGACCGATGAACCTATCGCGGTCATTGGTATGGCTGGACGTTTTGCCGATACCGACAACCTTAAGGAATTCCGCGACCTGTTGGCGGCGGGCCGTAGCGGCATTGTATCGGCGCAGCAACGTTTGGGCATAGACCCGGACAACCCTCCTGAACATTTGCGCTCCGCCGCCGCTTTTTTGCGCTGGGGCGGTTTACTGAAAAACATCGACCTGTTCGACCCGATGTTTTTCCGCATTTCCGGGCGCGAAGCCGAATTGACCGATCCCCAACACCGGGTTTTCCTGACTGAAGTGTGGCGCGCGCTGGAAGATGCGGGCTACGCGGGAGTCGCGATGGAAGGTAGCGATTGCGGCATTTTTGTCGGTTGTCACGGCGGTGACTATACCCATTTGATGGCGGAAAAAGGTGTCGTACCGGATGCCTTTGCCTTCACAGGCAATGCCGCGTCGATTTTGGCCGCGCGTATCGCCTATCTGTTGGACTTGAAAGGCCCTGCCCTGGCGGTCGATACCGCTTGCTCATCGTCGTTAGTGGCTGTGCATCTGGCTTGCCAGGCCTTGCGGGCGGGCGAATGTGGCATGGCGATTGCCGGGGGCGTGTTCATCAATACCACTGTCGGTTTTAACACCGCCGCCGCGAGCGCCGGAATGCTTTCACCGCGCGGACGTTGCGCCGCGTTCGATGCCGACGCCGACGGCTTCGTACCGGGAGAAGGCAGCGGCGCGATAGTGCTGAAACGCTTGTCGCAGGCGCAAGCCGACGGCGACAGCATCATCGCGGTCATCGCCGGATCGGCAACCAATCAGGACGGCAAAACCAACGGCATTACCGCGCCGAATGCAGCGTCACAAACCGCGCTGATCCGCAAAGCCCATCAGCGTGCCGGCATTAACCCTGCTGAAATCAACTATATCGAAACGCATGGCACGGGTACCCGTTTAGGCGATCCTATCGAAATCGAAGGCTTGAGCGGCGGCTTTGCGGGAACATCCTTGCCAGCAGGTTCCTGCTTGCTGGGTTCGGTCAAATCGAATGTGGGCCATGCCGCCCATGCCGCCGGGATAGCGGGACTGATCAAAACGCTCCTGTCGTTCCGCCATGCCGAATTATATCCCTCCTTACATTTTAAAAACGCCAACCCCGCCCTCCGTCTTGAACGCACTCCCTTCGCCATCAACATCGAATACCGCCCCTGGCAACGTCCTCCGGCAGGACGGCGGGTAGCGGGCATCAGTTCCTTCGGCTTCTCCGGCACCAATTGTCATATCGTCCTCAGCGATCCGCCGCCATCAGTACCGAAAAAGACAGCTACCGGATCGGCTGTGCTCATCGCGCTGTCGGCGCGTTCCGAGGCCGCCTTGGAACGTCGCCGCCACGATTTGCGGCAGCACTTGAAAAACCATAGCGAAGCGGACTTGCTTGATGTGGCTTTTACCTTGGGTGTGGGCCGCCGGCATTTTGACCATCGCTGGGCAGTAATTGCCACCGACACCGTCACTTTGATTGCCGCCCTCAATGCCGACACTCCGAACGATGCGATGCCGTTAGCGGATGCGCAGGAGGAAATGTTGGCGCAGGCGGCGCAATTGTATAGTCAAGGCGGCTTGCCGGATTTCGCGGCGCTGGCTATGGGCGGTCGCCGCATCCCCTTGCCGACTTATCCTTTCGAAGAGCTTTCCTATTGGATAGCATCGCCGCAAGCATTACCGGAATCAGTATCGCCACCGGCACAAACCACCGGGCTAGCGGATTTGATGGTCCCGGTTTGGGAACTTTGTCCCGCCCCCCAGGCGTCCGAGTTGACAAACCGTGTGATTGCCTTAACGGGTGATATGAAGCGCTGTGCCGAAACGGCGGAGGCCTTCCAGGCTTTCGGCATAACAACGATAACGCTTGAAAATCCCGACACGACTCCGTTAGCCGCTGTAGATAGTTTAATTTTATTGGCGCCGGACAGTGACGATGCCCAAACCCTGTTAGCCCCCTTGTTTGCCTGGCTACGCGCCGCCTTGGCCCGCCCCCGACTCGCGCTAAAACTGCTGTTCGTCCATGACGGCGCACCGTTAGCCGCCTCCGCCATCGCCGCAAGCCCGTCTTTGCGTTTCGTCTCCAATCATGTTCATTTACAGGCTTTGGCGATAGATAAATCCTTATCGAATAGGGACGCCGCGCGGCATATTTTGGCGGAATTGGCGGAAAGCGATCAGGAAGCGCTTATCGATCGGCACGGGCAGCGTTTGCTCAGACGGTTGCAGCCTTTGGCATGGCAACCCGCTTCAGCCGCGAACGGCGGGGTCTGGCTGATCACGGGAGGACTTGGCGGCTTGGGGCCGCACTTGGCCCGTCATCTGGGTATCACCCGCGGTGCGCGTATTGCGTTGCTGGGCCGTTCGGCGCCGCAAGGCGACAAAGCCGAACGGCTCGCCGAATTACGCCGCGTTGGCGTGCAAGTCCATTATTGTCAGGCCGATGTCAGCGACGCCGCGTCACTGAGCCGTGCCGTGGGCGAATTTGAAACCGTCCTGGGCCCTATCGACGGCGTGATCCATGCCGCAGGAATACCGAGTGTACGTAGCCTGAGCGAAAGCACTTGGCACGACATGCAAGCGACCTTTGCCGGCAAAATTGACGGAACAAGGGCGCTTGACCGGGTTTTAGCCGGACACCCGCTACGCGCTTTCGTATTGTTTGCTTCTTTGGCCGCCGAATGGGGCGATTTTGGGCAATGCGATTATGCCGTCGCCAACGCTTTTCTGGGCCGTTTCGCCGCGTCGCGTAACCGGGAAGTCGAAGCGGGCCGACGCCAAGGCGGCACGGTAGCGTTGGCCTGGCCGATTTGGGAAGGCGGTCATGCCGCGTTGGGTAACGAAGGCGGCGCTTTGGTCAGCAAAGCCCTGGGCATAGCTCCGCTTGCTTATACGGCGGGCCTCGCGGTACTCGATTGGGCGCTCAGCTCAGCTAATAGACCTGCCGAAATCGCCATCATGAGTCCCGCGGCAAGCCCCACTATTACCAACATTGCTACCGCTAACACGGAGAGCCGCCCGATGGATACCGCCGTTTCCGAAACCCAATCCGACGCCGCCCAATCCGACACCACTAAAGCCGACTTAACCAAGCCCACCCTTGCCGCCCATGAAGGCTTATGCGCCGAGTTGACGGCATTGATTGCCCGCTTGCTTAAACTGGATCCTAAAGCCTTAAAAATTTCGGCCAACTTTGGCGATTTTGGCTTCGATTCCATTGCCCTGAAGGAATTCGCCGGCTTACTGGCGCAACGCTACGGCATTGAAATTTCCCCCGCCGTTTTCTTTGCCCACAGCAGCATCGGCGCTTTGGCCGCCTATATGTTAAGCACTTATCCCGAACTCTCGACGGTCGCAGCTGAATCAGGGTCTTGCCAAACCACACCTGAAAGCCAAGCTGACTGCAACGCCGCATCCACAGTGACGCGAGACACTGAAACAGACGGTGCGGTCGCCATCATCGGCATGTCGGGACGCTTTCCCGGTGCGGATGACGCCGTAGCATTTTGGCAAATCATCCTGTCCGGGCAAATCGCAGTCGGAGCGATGTCGTCTGAGCGTCGACAATTGTTGGGTTTGCAAGAAGCGGAGGCAGCCGGAATACATGCCGGATTTATCAATGCCGTCGAAACGTTTGATCCGGCCTTTTTCCGGCTGTCGCGCCGCGAAGCCATGCACATGGACCCGCAACATAGGCTGGCATTGACCGCAACCTGGCATGCCCTGGAAGATGCCGGTATCGTGCCGACTAGCCTGGCAGGCAAGGCCGTCGGCGTTTTTCTCGGTCAACAAGTCAGCGGCTATGCCACCTTGCTCCGCGATGCCGCGCCGGAAGCGATGGCACAAGCCGCTTTGGGCAATGTCAACGCGCTGATGCCGAACCGCATTTCCTATTTCATGGATTGGCGCGGCCCCAGTGAGTCGGTCGATACCGCCTGTTCTTCAGCTTTGGTGGCCGTGCATCGGGCGGTGCGAGCCTTACGCAGCGGCGAATGCAGCATCGCCTTGGCCGGGGCAAGCAGCTTGTTGCTGGATATGAAAGACCTGCACGCGACACAAAGCCTGGGCGTAATGTCGCCGGACGGACGCTGCCATAGTTTCGATGCCCGTGCCAACGGCTATGTCAAAGGCGAAGGCATTGGCATTGTCGTCCTCAAACCGCTGCAACAGGCGTTAAAGGACGGTGATCCCATTCATGCGGTAATTCGCGGCTCGGCGGTCAACCACGGCGGACGGGCGCAATCGTTGACCGCCCCAAACCCGCAAGCACAAAGCGATTTGATCCGCGCCGCCTTGTCTGATGCCGGTGCGCCCGCCCACAGCATAGGCTATCTGGAAACGCACGGGACCGGTACCGAACTCGGCGACCCTGTGGAAATTCAGGCCTTAAACAGCGTGTTCAGCGCAGCTCCCGCCGCAAGCGTTGCTTTAGGCGCGGTCAAAGCCAATATCGGCCATCTTGAACCGGCATCGGGTATCGCCGGGCTGTTCAAGAGCGTTTTAGCCTTACATCATCAGACTTTGCCGCCTGTCGCCGATTTGCAAACCGTCAACCCCTATATCGATTTGCAGGATTCGGCCCTCTATCTGCCGCGCGAAGCCGACACTTGGCCCGCCCCGGCCGACGGCGGAATGCGCCGCGCCGGCGTCAGCGCATTCGGTTTCGGCGGCGCCAATGCCCATATTATTTTGGAAGAAGCCCCGTCAGTTGCCGCATCCGCTTGCAACGCCCCTGTGCTATTGCTGCTGTCAACATCGGAACCCGGCTTATTGGCGACTTATGCCGATCGGCTCGCTGACTATCTGGAGCGGCAGACCTCGGTCTCGTTAACCGATGTGGCCTATACCCTGATGTGCGGACGCTCGGCCCTGTCGTCACGGGCGGCGCTAATTGTTGATGACCGCAATGCCGCCATAGAAAACTTGCGGGCCTTGGCCCATGCCATTAACAGCGAGACGCCGAAACCGGCAACGGTCCAATTCGGCGAGGTCGGCGATGATAATCCCTTGGCTTTGTTAGGCGCGGAAGCTGAGGATCAGGCGTTTTTCGCCCAATTGGCGAAAGCCGGACGGAACAGTCGACTTGCCGGTTTCTGGGTTGCAGGAGCCGCAATCGATTGGGCGCAAATTCTCGACACTCTGCCCGAAGATCAGCGCGGTCATCGGGTGCATTTGCCGCCGACCCCGTTACGACAAGTACGCTGCTGGATAGCGCCGCAACAAAAGCCCTTAAGCGCCGAATCGCAAATCCGGGATCAACAGCCGCTTGCCGTTACAGCGCCGCCTGCACCAGCCAAGCCTCTTGCCGAGATGTTGGAGGCAAGGCCTGCTTCGGCGCCTGCACTGTCCATATCCCAAGAGCGGGAAGCTGAAGCGACAGCCGATCTTCCCGATCAATCCACGCTCATCCGCGAACTACGCGGTATCATCGCCAATGCTTTGTACATCTCGGCCGATGATTTGGATGACCACGCCCGTTTCATGGATTTGGGGCTCGATTCCATTTTGGCCGTGGAAGTGACCCGCATCATAAACACCCGCTATAACCTGCAATTGCAAGCAACCCGTCTTTATGATTTTCCCAGCGTTAAAGACTTGGCGTTACATCTACGGGAATCCTTGGCAAACCATGCCCACGCTGGTGCTGTTTCCATCACGCCCGTAGCGACTCAGATCAACAGGACCACCGCACCTTCGGCGCCTTTAGCAACGCGCCCAACACCTCCAGCCATTTCGATAGAAAAAATCCGCGCTATTCTTGCCGACGCGCTGTATATCGATCCGCAAGAGTTGGATGATCACGCCGGTTTCGCAAACCTGGGCTTGGATTCCATTTTGGCGGTGGAAGTGACCAACCGGCTCAACAGCACCTTCGGCACGTCGCTACAAGCCACGCGACTCTATGATTACCCAACCATAGCCGCGTTGGCGAAATACCTCGCAAGCCATGTCGACGCTCAAATTCCAACAGCAGAAGAGCCAACCGCCGCCGCGTCTCCCGCCCTGCTCTTTTTGCTTGAGCAAGTGGCAGCAACATTGACGAACGGCATCAGCCCCGACCCCGATGCCCCACTGGATAGCCTGGACATTGGCCCTGAGCAAGCAGCGCGAATTCTGAACGCCATCGAAAGCCATTTCAGCGTAAGGCTGGAGTCGGCAGACATCGGAGCTTGCCGCAATCTGACGGCAGTCGCAAACTTGATAGAACGGCGTCAAAATGGACAACAGGCCCAAACTGCCGTGGCCGAACCAGTCTCTGCACCGGAAATTGCAACAGCCGTTATCAGCGATAAACGGCAACAAAGCAGTGTTGACAGTGATATTCTGACGCAACTGCGTGATGCATTGGCGACCTTGTTATGGTTGCCTGCCGATAGTATCGAAACCGAAACGCCACTGATTGATTTGGGGCTGGACCGTATTGTCGCCCAAGAATTTGCCGAACGCTTGCACGGCCTGTTTGGCGCGGCGGCTCCGGATGCCCGTACCGTATTGGCGGCCCCCGGTCTGTCGGCCTTGGCCGCTGCCTTGTCGCAGCAGGCGAAAGCTCCGGCGCCGGACCTTCGCCCGGCAATGTCTGGTGAATCCTTTTTCGCTGATTCGACAACCTCGGAAGTCGCCGTCGCCGTTACGGGCATTGCCTGCCGTTATCCGGGCGCACCCGATAAAACGGCGTTTTGGGAACTGCTACTTAACGGTCTGAGCGGTATCACCCGCATCCCGCCGAGCCGATGGAACCCGGACGAGCATCTGTCGGGTTTGGACAAGCCGGAACAGCGCGAAGCGGTGCAATGGGGAGGTTTTGTCGACGGTATTGACCGTTTCGATCCGCTGTTTTTCAACTTGTCCCCGCGTGAAGCGGAATTGATGGACCCTCAACAACGCTTGTTTCTCGAAGAAGCATGGCACGCGTTTGAAGACGCAGGTCTCAGCGACCGCCGCTTGAAAGGCGCCCGTTGCGGCATATTTATTGGGGTCGGACAAGGCGACTATAGCCGCCATTTGCCTATGGATGACCCAGCCCAAGTCACCGGGCAATTACTGCTGGGCAATACCGCCAGCATTTTGGTTTCGCGCATCGCTTATCTGCTCGATTTGGCGGGTCCCGCCGTAGCTTTGGATACCGCTTGTTCTTCGGCTTTGGTTGCCGCCGACATGGGCTTTCGCGCCATTCGGGACGGCAGTTGCGACTTTGCCTTGGTCGGCGGGGTCAATCTGATGACCACGCCGCAAATGCACGTCATGACCGCCGCTTCTGGCATGTTGTCGCCGGATGGACAATGCCGGACTTTCGACGACGACGCTTCGGGCTTCGTACCGGGCGAAGGAATCGGCTTGCTGGTGTTGCGGCGGCTGGATCATGCCCAGGCGGATGGTGACCGGATATACGGGCTACTGCACGGCGCCGGTACTAACCAGGACGGCAAAACCAGCGGTATCACCGCGCCCAGCTCCAACTCCCAAGAACGCCTGGAGCGCGAAGTATGGCAACGCTTCGGCGTCAATCCGGCGGATTTCGGCTATATCGAAGCCCACGGCACGGGAACGCGCCTCGGTGATCCTATCGAAATTGACTCTTTGACGCGGGCCTTCGCCGCACATACCGATCGCCGCCAGGATTGCCCTATCGGTTCGGTCAAAAGCAATATCGGCCATACCTTGGCCTCATCAGGCGCGGCGGGGTTAATCAAAACCCTGTTGGCTTTGCATCACGGCGTCATCCCGCCGTCCCTGCATTTCGCCAAACCCAACCGCCATATCGACTTTACGCGCACACCGTTCTATGTGCCGACAAGTGCACAACCTTGGCATGATCGGTGTTTGGCGGCGGTCAGTTCGTTTGGTTTCAGCGGCACCAATGCCCATCTGATCGTCACCGCCGCGCCGCCACCGCTTATTGCAAAAACGGCGACCCGTGGTGAACAACTCATCGTCTTATCGGCCCGCGATTCGGCGGGGTTACGCCGTCAGGCCGAACGCTTGCTCAGCTTTCTCCAAGCAGAAGGCAAAACGTTGGCGTTAGCCGATATAGCCTACACATTGAACTGCCGCCGCAGCCATTGGGAATTCCGTCTGGCTATCACTGCCCGTGATCTGTCGGAATTAACTGACGCTTTGGCGGCATTCTGCTCTGACCGTGTTAACAACCGCCTGATCGGGCCTGACAAACGCCGCCGCGAACCCGAAGCGTTCGAGTCTGGCTTGATCGGGCAAGCCAATGCCCTAGCGAAAATCGGGGCGCTGTGGGTACAAGGCTGCGAGATTCCTTGGGAAGGCGTACAAACGGACGGACAATTCGTGGATTTGCCCGGCACCGCCTTTGCCGGTTTACGTTGCTGGTTAGGAGAAACAACCAGAAGCAATGCAACACCCGTTAATGAACCCCGCCCCGCGCCAACAGCACTCGTTGCGACTGACCGGGCGTGCCTGAACTTAAGCGCGGACATGCCGGTGATGGCCAATCACCTGATCAACGGGCGCGCTATCCTGCCCGGCATGGCGAGCCTTGCGCTCTTCCATGCAGACGCCCGTGGTTTGGGTTTTTTCGGGCCGCTGTCGGCCATCAGTTGGCGGATTCCGGTCGCCGCGCCCGCCCGTCTGGCATTGCGAAGCGAAACAAACAACAACGTTTTGACCCTCTGTCTGGTCGATGCCGAAGGGCGCACCGTCGCCCAGGCCACCGCGCGGAAATCGGCAAGGCCGCAGCCTTTACCCGTTGATTTGGGCATTATCCGTGCCGATTGCCGGACGGAAGTGCAAGCCGAGACCATCTATCGTCGCCTCGAAGCGGGCGGTATACACCATGGCGCTGGTTTCCGTTTGCTCGATAAAGTGCAAACCGGAGGCGGGCAAATTTTCGCGCAATTGCGCCCCTGTTCGCCGGAAAGCTCCGCACCGATTGACGGTGACGGCCTTTCCCCCGCCTTGTTGGATTCGGCATTGCAAGCGCTGGGGGCCCTTGATACCGAGCGGCACAGCGGCGCGTCGTTATTGCCTTCCGGCATTCGCCAGTTCAGCGTCTATAGCATCCCGACCGGGCCGGTATTCGCCTGGCTTACGCTCAACCGTAACGATAGCGACGAACAAAAATTAGTCGCCGATTTGCGCCTGCTGGATGCGCAAGGCGAGGTTTTGCTGGAAATGCTCGGTTTCGAAGCCCGTCCCGCGCAGCCTAACCCAACGCCATCCAAATGGGATATTCCAGAACGCTCTGGAACAGCGGCAACGGCCAATAATGCCGAACTGCTTTTGTTGCGTCCACATTGGCAACCGTCTGCCCTACCAACGTCACCCTCCGTACACGCACCCTTGGTGTTGCATTCGCATCCAGAAGCCGACTGGGCGGCTCGATTGGTGGCCGAACACGGCGGCGATACGGTCATGTTGGAAACAATTTCGCCACAAACCTTAACCGATTTGATCGGCAATCTGGAAAAAAACCGCCCGATCCTCTTTGCCGCCTGGCGGGATCATGCTTCGTTGCCGCTCGATGCTAAGGCCTTGCTAATTGCCGAACAGCGCGGTGTCCACGCCTTGCATAAGCTATTGAAGGAGCTGGGCAAACATCCGATCGCGCGTAAACTGATCATAGTCACCTGCGGCCTCCAACAAATCCAGACGGAAAACGCCGGTGATCCGGCTTTTGCCGCCTTACCGGGTTTTGCCCGTTCCGCCGCCCGCGAACTGAGTCAAGTCCACGTCAGTTGTATAGACCTTGACAATGCAGCCACCGCGCCCGAATCGGCGAAGCGCGAACGGGCATGGCTACTGAGCGAGCCCGCCGATGCCGTGGTTGCCTATCGTTCAGGCATACGCTTCTTACAAGGTTTGGCGCGAATACTGCCCGATACCACGGAATTGCCGCCCGTCCTCCCGCAAGGTGCGGTTTGCATATTGCTTGGCGGTGCAGGCGGTTTAGGCATCGCCACTTCGCTGCATCTAGCCCAGTGCTATGCCGCCCGAATTGCTTGGATAGGCCGCCGCCCCCTTGACAGTACGATCCAACGTTCACTAGACGCCATTTCTCAAGCGGGAGGCCAAGCCATTTATTGGCAAGCCGATATTGTCGAACCGGAAGCTTTACGCCAAGTGGTCAGCGCCGTACGTCAACAATGGGGACATATTACACTGGCTTGGCACGGGGCTATCCTGTTACGTGACAAATCGGTACTGGCCATGACACCCGACGATTTGGATCGGGTATTGGCCCCTAAAACACGCGGTTTAAGGAATCTCATCGAAGCCTTAACCGATGATCCACCGGAATTTTTAGCGCTCTGCTCCTCGGCCAACGCCTTCACGGTCAATCCGGGCCAAGCCAATTATGCCGCCGCCAGCACCTTCGCCGATGCCATGGCCTTGGCGCAAAACCAGAAACCCGGTTGGCAAGTCCGAATTTTGAATTGGGGCATTTGGGGGGAGACAGGCATCGTCGCCGAGGAACGTTATCTGCAACGGGCCCGGCAAGCGGGCGTAGAGCCACTGACGACCCGCGAAGGGTTGGCGATTTTTGAAAGGTCTTTGCAACTGCCGCAAACACAGCTTATTGCCCTAAAATTAGCCGCCGATGCCTTGGCGGGGATGACGGCCACTGTCACCGACACTGTCCGCTTCGGTGGTCTGCCTGCCGTATTGGATTTAACCAACGGACGCAGTCAATTGTCCGCCGCATTTGCCCAGATTCCGCCGGAAAGCCTCTATAGTCAGGCCGAAGCGATGAGCGAAACCATCCGATATGGCCGCGAGCGCCTGTTCCGTCTTTATGCCGAACTGGGCTTGAACCGCCACTGCCCTACACGGCTAACGGCTTTAGCGGACACATTAGGCATAGTGCCTGAACGGCACGGCCTGTTCCTGGCGCATTTGGACATTTTGGCGCGCTGCGGTTGGGTGCGCATCGACGGGGACGATACGACAAACGACCCCATCATCTCCAGCACTGGTGAATTGCCGTCCATGCCGCTCAGTGCGCCGGCTTTGCAAAACGGCGCCATGCGCCTGTTAGCGGCGGCTTTGGACGGAACCGCCGATGTCTTGACAGGCAGGAGAGCAGCCACCGAGATTTTATTTCCGGAAGGCAGTAACGAGTTGGTGGAAGCCGTTTACAAGGACGATCCTGCCGCCGACCTGTTCAATCATGCGCTAGCCGCAGCCGTTGCCGCCGTCTCTACAGGTAAACCCTTACGCGTCATCGAAATCGGCGCCGGTACCGGCAGTGCGACAGGGCCGGTGTTGGCCGCCTTGGACCGCCACGCGCCGGGTAGTCATTATGTTTATACCGATGTGTCGGCGCATTTTGTTGCCGTTGGCGAAAAACGGTTCGGCAATAGAGCCAAGACTGAATTCCGTAGCCTGGATATTGGCCGTCATCCCAACCTGCAAGAAATAACCTACAACGATTTCGATATCGTGATTGCCGCCAACGTCCTGCACGCCTTGCCCACCCTGCTTGACGTACTGGGCCATGTCAAAGCCCTGCTGAAACCGGATGGTATCGCACTGTTGTTGGAAGCGACTTCGCATAGTGATTTTGCGACGTTTACCTTCGGTCTGACGGACGGCTGGTGGGCGTTCGCCGACGCTGAGTTGCGTATTCCGCATAGTCCCTTACTGTCCGTGGCGGGTTGGCGGATTGCCGCAGGCAGCCGTGGCCTACACTTGGAAAGTTTCGGACAAATGCCAGGCAGTGACGCCCAAAGCATATTGATGCTGAGATCGGACGGCTGGCTTCCTGTCGCCGCCCCAGTGGCAGCGACAATAACTCAGGCAGCCAAACCGGAGATTTTTGGACAAGCGTCAAAACCACTTGCCGACGCACCGTTTTTGGTCACTGTCCAGAACCTGGTAGCCAGCGTTTTGCGTTTGGATAGCGACATCCTTGATCCAGACGAACCTTTGGAACGTTACGGGGTGGATTCTTTGGTTGTCAACGACATCAATGCGCGTTTACAAGCAGAGCTGGGCCGGTTTCCGAATAACCTTGTTTTTGAAGCGGTGACACTGCGGGCTTTGGCGGAGCGTTTGCAACCGTTTGTCAGCCAAGTTGAAGATACCACTTTGCAATCACCCGCAACGCCTGCCCAGGCGGAAAAAAACGCCGCTAACGAAGACAGCATAGCCATCATCGGCATAGCGGGGCGTTTTCCCGAGGCGGATGATATTGAGATATTCTGGGACAATCTCGAACAAGGCCGTTGCGCCATAGGTCCGCTTCCAGCCGCACGTCGTAACCTCTGGCCTTCCGAGGCGTGCTATGACGGCGGCTATTTGCAGGACATCGCCGGATTTGATGCTTTATTTTTCAATATTGCTCCCAATGAAGCCGCCATAATGGATCCTCAAGAACGTCTGTTTCTGGAAACGGCGTGGGCTAGTCTGGAAAATGCCGGACGTTTACCAACGGCTTGGAGCGGCAAAGTGGGCGTGTTTGTCGGCGTCATGGGACAGGATTATTTAAGACTGGCGGCTGAAAGCGGCAGTCTCGGCGATACCGCCGCCTGGTCGGTCGCCAATCGGATCTCCCATATTCTGAATCTAACCGGCCCCAGCCTCGCGGTCAATACCGCCTGTTCCAGCGCCTTGACCGCTTTGCATCTGGCTTGCGAAAGCCTGCGTCAGGGCGAATGTGAGGCGGCATTAACGGGAGCCGTGCATTTGCTTTTACATCCGGCTTCCAGACAGGGTTTACAAGCGATGGGAATGCTGTCGGCCAGTGGCGCGGCGAAACCCTTTTCCTGCGATGCCGACGGCATGGTCGGCGGCGAAGGTGTTTGTTGTCTGGTGTTGAGGCGTCTGGATGACGCGCTGGCGGCGGGTGACCGAATTCTCGGCACGATTCGGGCGACGGGTTTGGCGGCAAATGGCCGCACCCGCAATTACATGGCTCCGAATGCCGAAAGCCAGGCCGCCGCATTGCGTTCGTTTATCGCGCAACGGCAAGTCGGTCCTATCAGCTATGTCGAATGTCAGGCGGTCGGTTCACCAATGGGTGACGCCATCGAATTGGCCGGTTTGGCCGCGGGCTTGCCGGATACGGGACAGCCTGTTCTGATCGGCAGTACCGAAGGCGCGATCGGGCATTTGGAAGCCGCCTCAGGTGCCGCCCAAATCGCCAAAGTATTGGGCATGTTCAATCGCCGACGCTGGTTGCCCAGCATTGGCACCGGCGAACTTAGCGCCGATGTGCAGGCCGCCATAGGCGGACGTTTTGGTGTGGTCCGCCGCACCCAACCGTGGTTGGCACAGGACTTACCGCACCGCGCTTTAATCCAGTCCTTCGGGGCCGGTGGCGGCAGCGCTTTCGCCGTCATTGATGAAGCCCCGCTAGAGAAACAGACACCAACCGGTGCGGCAAATCCGGACGGCGTCATGGTCATCCCGCTTTCGGCGCGTACCGTCGGCAGCTTACGGCGTATGGCGCAGGAACTTGTCGTTGCGCTGCGCGGACGGTTTAGCGGCCTGACCCTGTCCGCCATTGCCTGGACTTTACAGACAGGGCGTACGGCTTTTGACCATCGCTTGGTTTTATTGGCTGACAATTTGGAGGCCTTGACCAGCACCTTGACGGCTTTTTTAGCCGGACGGCCCGGCACCTGGCAACAAGGCGAGCGTAAAGGCGCAGGCAAAAGCAACGGTAAAGGTCCTGCCGATAATGACCCTGCCACTGTCGCCGCTTATTGGGTTGAAGGCCATAGCGTGGATTGGATGGTTTTATGGTCAAGCCCGCACCATCCCCTACCCGTCGCCTTACCCGGTTATGCTTTTGAACATCGGCATTGCTGGATACAACCGCCGACGTCAGGCGACCAAGCCGCAAAGGCGATAGCAAAGCCGCCTGCCGAAACACTGAAGCGCCGCCCGCCACGCCTGCGATTGTCAATTCCCGTGCTGCCCTCCGAACGCAAATTATTGTGCATTCAAGGGCCGGGCGAAGCGGATGATTTAGTGGTTAATGCCGAACCGTTATCTTTACCGCCCCCTGGCGAAGTGCTGATAGAGGTGCTGGCCTGCGGTTTGAATTTCGCCGATTTGCTTTGCGTACGCGGCTTGCATCCAAACCTGCAAACTTACCCTTACCTGCCGGGCTTCGAGGTGGCGGGCGTTGTCGCTGCTGTGGGCGATGGCGTTATTAATCTGCAAGCAGGTGACAAAGTAATTGCCCTGAGCGGTGGACGCGGAGGTTTGGCAAGCCATGTCACCGTTCCTGAACCGTGGGTGGTTGCTATTGCAGATGATGTTGATGTTAATTTGGCCGCCGCCGCGCCTATCGGTTATCTGACGATGGCCCATGCCTTGGATAGGGCTGATTTGTGTGCGGGGGAAACCATCCTGATCCAGTCGGCTGCGGGAGGTACCGGCCCTATTGCCGTCCAATTGGCTTTGGCGCGTGGAGCCAAGGTTATCGCCACCGCCAGTTCCGCCGAAAAACTGGCGGCATTACGCCAACTGGGCGTCCATGAAACCGTTAACTACCAGGAAGAAGACTTCTTTAGCCGTGTCAAAGCCATCACAAATGGTCGTGGCGTGGATGTCGTATTAAATACTCTGGGCGGTGATGCCATTCAAAAAGGCATAGACTTATTGGCGGCAGGCGGGCGTTACTGTGAAATCGCCCTAGCGGGTCTACGGGCTTCGAGACCGCTGGATTTATCGGGATTGACCGAGAACCAGAGCATTATCACCATAAACCTCGGACGCTTACTGGCCGATCCTGACGCTTCACGGGCCGCCATGCAGGATATGGCGGATGCGTTGGCAACCAAGCGGATTAGTCCGCTGGTTGCGGAGGTTTTTGCTATGGACCAGTTCGTTGCCGCGTTCCGGCACATGGACACGCGACAAAATATCGGTAAAGTCATCCTGAAACCGGACCCGCATATCGGCGTTTCTGCGCTGCGCCCCGGACCTACCGCTGTCCCGGATGACGGCTCCCTGCCGATGCAATTACGTGACAGGGTGGCCGCTATCCTCGGCCTTGCCGCCGATGAAATAGACAGCGGACGGGCATTGGCGGAATATGGTCTAAATTCGGTAGGCGCTGTGGCGCTGATGCGAACTATCCATCAATGTTATGGCATCGCCGTACCGGTGGCCGTCGTTTATGAATCGCATACATTGGACGGCTTGGTGGCGCGATTGAAGACGGAAGCCTTACGTCTGTCTCCGGAAACCGAACTAGGCTGTTTTTTTCGCTACAACAACGGTACAAGCTACAACCCGCTGGTACCCATCCGCACAGGGAAAGGCCGGCCCTCTTTCTGGGTACATGGCGCCCCCGGCGATGCCAGTTGGGTGCTTGGACTTGCCGACGCTATCGGTGGCGATGCGCCGGTTTATGGTATTGAAGCCCGTGGCGTCAATAGTCAAGACGCGCCTCGCCGTAGTGTGGTGGCGATGGCAAAAGACTATATCGCCGCATTGCGGGATGTCCAGTCGCAAGGCCCTTATCGTTTAGGCGGCTATTCGGGCGGTGGCGCCATCGCTTACGAAATGGCGCGGCAATTGATCGCAAGCGGGGAATCTATCGATAAACTGGTTTTATTGGACGCCAATGCGCCCGGCAATACAGCGTTAAGCCGAATGAGTGAGGTTTATCAAGAAAGCTTCATTTACCAGTTGTCGGTCAATTGGTTCGGTCGCCGCTGGGGAATGTCCCATCTGTTAACTGTCGATGACCTGCTTGGCTTAACGTCCGAAGCCCAATTACAGAAAGCCCTGGATCATTTATACCGCCATGCGCAGCCGGATGTCGGACGTGATCGTCTGGCAGCGTATTTAACGGGCATGAACCGTGTCGGCCATACCCTGGGCAAAGCCTTGAAAAACTATGTTGCCAAACCACTGCCCCATACCCGCTTCGATACGCTCTTGCTGCGATGTACAGCGGGCATGAGCGCTATAGACAACCGCTATGCCCTACCCGGCTTTTTGGCGGAAACTGATTATACGGCAGGCTGGTCGACATTACTGGGCGAACGCTTGCGGATAGAAAACCTTGACTGTGATCATTTCACGCTGCTCGATCAGCCCTGGCTGGACCAAGTCGGGACTGCCATTTCAGGTTTCTTTGCCATGTCGGAAACACCCGCTTTACCCACTATCAGCGCTAACATCGGCATACACGACCACATCCGTAAAATTATCATCGCCGAAGCCTCGCGCGTACTGATGAAGGAGTTTCCGGATACCTTGCCGCCCAGGATCAGTTTGAATGAACTGGGGGCGCACTCAGTGGATAGGGCCGAAATCGCGGCAGCGGCTATGGAGCGTTTGGATGTTGCGGTACCGCTCAGCGTCCTGGCTAAAACCGCTAACATTGATGACTTGGTTGAGTTATTGGCGGGTCACCTGTCTCCCAACTTCTCCGAATCTATCATTGCTTATAAAACTGAGCACTGATACCATAAATAACAATTGACAAATATATAAAACGCTTATTGATAAACGCTTACCGTGCTTTCAATCCCTATCGGTTTTTTCCGGGGCTCCGCTTTTCCCGATCTCCAGGCGACAGTGCCGATTTTGGCCTAATCGATCCGATATAAAAACGGTGTAATTATCCTAATCCAACGTGCCGCTCGATGATTATTAACACCTTCAAATATCTTGGCATTGCCGTCTTGTTCACCGGCCTGACCGGTTGCCTTTGGAAAGGCGGTTGGCTGACGACCGTAGGTCCGGATTACACGGGGAAACCGACGACAACCATACCGTCACAGTGGCATGTGCCGGAAAACATGTACGATACGCCTATCGCCCATCAGGGAAAGCCGTCAAACTTGCAGGCCTGGTGGAGCCGCTTCAATGACCCGGCACTGAGTCGCTTATTGGCCGCTGCGCAGCAAGCAAGCCCAACGCTTGCGGCCGCCAAGGCAAGAATCGCTCAGGCCCGCTCCGGTTTTATTGCGGCCAACGCCTCGTTATTCCCAAATCTGGACTTCAATGGCGAAATTACAGAGTCGGACACCAGCATAGAAGATTTGAATATCGATTTGGGAGAAAAGCAACAAGATCTGAACATCAATATACTCCAGTATAAAGGCGGTCTGCAGTCTTCCTGGGAAATCGACCTCTTCGGCGGTCTGGCCCGCCAGCAGGAAGCATCGACCAGCCAAATCGAGGCCCAACAAGCCGCGTGGCACGATGCACGGGTCTCGGTTGCGGCGGAAGTCGCCAACGCCTATTTGAATTACCGATATTGCCAGGTGCAAGCCGAACTGCTGACGGTAGATACCGAATCCCGCCGGGAATCGGCCAAATTGGTCAAGATCGCCGGCAAAGCAGGGTTTCGCTCTCCCGCCGACATTGCTTTAGCCGATGCCACCGCTGACGACGGTCAAGCCAATCTATTATCACGAAAAGTCCAATGCGGTCGCTCAGTCAAAAGTCTGGTTGAAATCTCCGGTCTGAAAGAACAGGAGGTTCGCGCACTATTAAAAACCGCACCCGGACAGCCGGCCAAATTACCCATACCGCCGCCGTTCCGCATCGATGCCATCCCGACCAAAGCCTTACTGCAACGCCCTGATCTGGTCGCCGCAGAACGCGACATGGCGGAAGCTTGCGCCAATATCGGCGTGGAACGCGCCAAGCAATTTCCCAAATTGACGCTGACCGGCAACATTTCGCGTACCTTGATGAATCTCGATGCCAATATTTTTTCCACAGTCGAGGCTACCATGCAGGCGGGATCTATTGGTCCCTCGCTGAGCCTGCCGCTGTTCGATTTCGGCAAACGCGCCGCCAGCACCGAATTGGCCCGCGTCCAATATGAAACGTCGATCATCAACTTCAAAGCCAAAGTGCGCACCGCCGTCAGAGAAGTCGAAGACGCCTTGCTGAGACTGGACGGTGTCGATCGCCGTCTGCCGCTGGAACGCAAGGCCGCCGCCAATTATCAGATGAGCTACCGCGCCCAACAACAATTGTATCGTGCCGGACTCGGAAATCTGATTGATGCCGAATCGATTCGGCGCAACGCGCTTTCAGCCGAAATGACTGTAGATGAACTCGAACAGGAGCGGGTGAGTGCCTGGATTGCTCTATACCGTGCAGTAGGAGGAGGCTGGGAAGATCCACTCCAAACAGCCGATAAAGCATCGCATTGACATAGACTGCGTCTTGTTTTTCGTTTCCACTCAGGAGTACTCATCGCTATACGCACCACTCCGGCAATGAACAGCAAACGGATTCCGCCCTTTGAAAAAATGGGGATTAGGGGGGATTTTAAAAGCATTTTTCTTATTCTATTCCCCGTGGGTAACCCGCGCTGATAAAGGTCGGGCGGTTGGCATTTTTAGGGACTTAACATTCATCTTTAACGGTCTTAAAGCGATGACAAAAACAAAATTCGGTATCCATCTTACCCTTGCGGTTTTAGTGTTCTGCACCGGCGCTGTCGTCAAACAGGTCTATTCCGGGGAGGACCCCAAAACCACCGCGTCACCGCACTCGTCCCTCACCGTACAAACTGTCCAACCCATATCACGGGAAATTCCCGGTTCCCTGCGCAGCTACGGTTCGATTGCCGCATGGCAGGAAACCGTAATCGGTGCCGAGGTCAACAGCCTGCGCCTTAGAGAAGTCAAAGCTCAAATCGGTGATCAGGTCAAAAAAGGTCAAACGTTGGCGGTGTTCGACAATCGCGGCATTTTGGCCGACCTTGCCCAAAGCCGGGCAGCGGTCGCTGAAGCGGAAGCCAATTTGGCGGAAGCGCAAATCAAATCCCGCCACGCTCAAGAGGTGGCCAGCTCCGGCGCACTCAGCGAAATGCAGGTCATAGAATACGTCACCGGCGAAAAAACCGCCGCCGCAAAATTGCAATCCATGAAAGCGCAACTTGAAAAAACGCAGTTGCAGGAGCAATACACCAGGGTGATTGCCAGTGATAACGGTATTATCTCGGCCCGCAACGCCGTGTTAGGCAGCGTGGTCGCACAGGGCCAGGAATTGTTTCGTCTGATTCGCCAAAACCGCCTGGAATGGCATGCGGAAGTCGCCACCGAAGAACTGGCGCGACTCACCCCCGGTATCGCCGTGACGGTGACGGTGCCCGGATTTCCGCAAGCCCACGGCAAAATCCGCGCGCTGGCCCCCACCGTTGATGTCAAAAACCGTAAAGCGGTAGTGTTCGTCGATTTACCGGATGCGTCACCACAAGGCTTGAGGCCCGGCATGTTTGCGCGGGGTGAATTCCGGTTGGCGGCGCATACAGGGATAACCTTACCGCAGGAAAGTTTATGCCTTCGCGACGGTTTCAACTATGCCTTCAAGCTGGACAAGCAAGCGGATGGCACAAGCCAAGCGGTGCGGGTCAAACTGAGCCTCGGCCTACGCGCCGGGGACTGGGTGGAAGTCCTTGCCGGTATCGAGCCTGACCAGCACTTCGTTGCGTCCGGAGCGTGTTTCCTTAATGATGGCGATACGGTCACGGCGGTACAAAAATGAACATCTCGGCCTGGAGCATCAAAAACCCAATTCCCGCAGTCATGCTGTTTTTGCTGTTGACGCTGGGCGGCCTGACAAGCTTTGTCGCCCTCAATGTGCAAGACATTCCCGATATGGACTTGCCCGCCGTCACCATCCTCTGTAGCCTGCCCGGCGCTTCTCCGGCACAATTGGAAACGGATATCGCCCGCAAACTTGAAAACGCCATCGCGACAATTCAGGGACTCAAGCACATCACCACCAAAATACAGGATGGCAGTGTCAGTTTCATTGCCGAATTTCGCCTGGAAAAATCGGTACAGGACGCCGTCAATGACGTACGTTCCGCAGTGGCTATGATCCGTTCCGATCTCCCCGCGACCATGCGTGATCCTATCATTAACAAATTGGACATTGGCGGCGGAACTATCCTCGCCTATAGCGTTAATTCCAAAAACGCCGACGATGAAACCTTATCTTCATTCGTTGACGATGTTGTTTCCAAACGCCTGCTCACCATTAACGGTGTCGGCTCAGTCAGCCGTGTCGGTGGCGCCGACAGGGAAGCCCGTGTCGCACTGGATCCGTTCAAGTTACGCGCCTTAGGTATTACGGTTGCTGACATCTCCAATCGCCTGCAACGCGTACTAACCGAAAGTTCCGGCGGCAAAAGCGATGTGGGCGGCGGTGAACAAGCTATCCGTACCCTCACCGACATCAAATCGGTAGACCAGCTACGAACATTGGAGCTCACCCTTCCCAATGGTCAACGCATCCGTCTCTGGGAAGTGGCAAGCGTCGAGGATACCGTCGCAGAAGTGCATTCGGCAGCTTATTTGAATGGCAAACCGGTGGTCGGTTTTGAAATTTCCGCCAGTAAAGGCGGCGATCAAATCGCCGTTGCCAAAGAAGTTCGGGCGGCGCTGGATGAATTACATACGCTGTATCCGGAAATGCGCTTTACAGAAACCTTCAACCTCGTCGCCCCAGTGCAGGAAGCCTTTGACGGCTCTATGGAAATGTTATATGACGGTGCGCTGTTGGCGGTATTGGTGGTGTGGTTTTTTCTCAAGGATTTCCGCGCCACGCTGATTTCGGCTTTCGCATTGCCGCTATCGGCTATTCCAGCCTTTCTTGGTATGTATTATTTCGGCTTCTCGCTGAATGTCATCACCCTGTTGGCGCTGTCGCTGGTGATCGGCATTCTGGTCGATGATGCGATTGTCGAAGTGGAAAATATCATGCGCCATCTTCGCAAAGGCATTCCGCCCCTTGAAGCGGCGCAGGAAGCATCCACCGAAATCGGCATGGCGGTGGTCGCCACCACTTTGGCGCTGGTGGCGGTATTTTTGCCGACCGCATTCATGGGCGGGACGGCCGGCTTGTTTTTTCGCCAGTTCGGCATCACCGCCACCTTGGCGATTTTGGCTTCGCTGGCAGTCGCGCGGATGATCACGCCGATGATGGCCGCCTATCTGTTAAAAATAACCTCCGAACACGAACAAACCGAAGGGCCTGTCAAAAAAGCCTATTTACGATCCGTGGTTTGGTGCCTTAAACATCGCTTCCTGACAATAAGTGCGGCCAGTTTGTTCTTCGTCGGCTCTTTGGCCTTAGTATCCTTATTGCCCGCCGAATTGATGCCGCCGGACGATGACCCGCAAACCCAAGTCTCCGTCGAATTGCCCCCCGGAAGCACCCTGGCGCAAACCCGGGATGCCGCCGAAGCCGCCAGAAAACTGGTCGCCGGCATCCCTTACGTCGAGAGCATCTACACCACCATTGGCGGCGGATCGGCCGGCAATAATCCGGCTGCCGTTCAAGGCGCAGAGGGTGTAAACAAAGCCACTCTCACCGTTTTGCTAACCGCTAAAAACCGCCCGGTGATCAAGTCGGTGATTGAGAAAAACATTGTCAAAGCGCTGACAGCATTACCGGGGGTCAGGACTAAAGTGGGCTTGGGCGGTGGCGGAGATAAATATGTGCTGGAATTGAGCGGCGATAACCCGGAAGCCTTGGCGTCAGCCGCCGATACCGCCATCAAGGCGATCAGGACCATTCCCGGCTTCGGCGCAATAACGTCAAGCGCGGCGCTGGTCAAGCCGGAAATAACCGTCCGGCCGAATTTCGCTAAAGCCGCCGAGATGGGGGTCGCCACCGAAGATATAGCCGAAACGCTACGTATTTCCACGGTCGGCGATTACGAGGCCACCGCCCCCAAACTCAATTTGGCGCAACGACAAATACCGGTTTCAATCAAATTGACGACGGAGGCAAGACAGGACTTGTCACTGCTCGAACAACTCAGCGTGCCGTCCAGTAAACCGGAAATCGGGACCGTCACCATCGGTGAAATCGCCGAATTCGAATTTTCAGGCGGTCAATCGACTATTGATCGCTATGACCGTTCACGCAATATCAATCTTGAAATCCAACTGGTCGGTCTGTCCTTAGGGGCGGCGGCGCAAACCGTGAGCAAACTGCCGAGCATCCGTAACCTTCCCCCCGGCATTAAACAAGTCGGGGTTGGCGATGCAGAAGAAATGAAAGAACTGTTCGATAGTTTCGGCATTGCTATGGTGGCGGGCATATTGTGTATTTATTTCGTATTGATCTTGTTGTTTAAAGACTTTCTGCAACCCATCACGATTTTGGCGGCTTTGCCGCTGTCTTTCGGAGGCGGTTTCGTCGCGCTGCTACTGACGGGCAAAAGCCTGTCCATGCCGTCCTTGATAGGCCTCATCATGTTGATGGGTATTGCCACCAAAAACTCCATCTTGCTGGTCGAGTACGCCATCGCCGCACGTCACGAGCCGGGCAACGACCGCGCTTCCGCGCTGCTAGACGCTTGCCGGAAGCGCGTTCGCCCCATCATTATGACCACTATCGCCATGGCGGCGGGAATGTTACCGATTGCAATGGGAACAGGCACCGCCGATTCGCCGTTTCGCAGCCCGATGGCGATTGCCGTCATCGGTGGTCTGGCGACTTCAACCTTTTTGAGTTTATTCGTCATCCCTGTCGTATATACCTACGTTGATGATTTTGAAGGATTCCTGCGCCGTTTATTTCGAAAAAGAAGACCAATTAAAGAATCTTAAGGCTTCAATTTTTTCATTTCATGAGGTATGAATCATATTTTATTGAATCCTTTCTTCATCATTCCATGGCGCAACTTTAAATAAAAGCAGCATGCCCGGAATAGCAATTACAAAGCAAAACAGAAAAAAACTCATCCATCCGAACCACTCCACCAAGTAACCGGTAGCCGCATTGGCAAAAGTTCGCGGCACTGCGGCCAAACTGGTAAATAAGGCAAATTGCGTAGCCGTGTAAAGAGGATGGGTGGTGTGAGCGATAAAAGCAACAAAAGCCGCGGTACCCAATCCTACGCCCAACGCTTCGGTGCCAATCACCACAGCCAGCCATGGCAAGCTATGACCTACCGTCGCAAGCCAGGCGAAACCCAAAATAGCCAGCATCTGTATCGCTCCAAATAGCCATAAAGCTCGATTGATGCCCAACCTGACCATCCAAATGCCGCCAAGCAAGCCACCAATAACGCTCGGCCACAACCCGGCATTCTTAGCGATAAGGCCAATCTCCGTTTTACTGAAGCCCATATCGAGATAAAACGGAGTAGCAAGGGCGGTAGCCATGCTGTCACCGAGCTTGTAAAAGAAGATAAACGCCAGCACCAAGGCCGCCGATTTTAAACCGTTACGGCCAATAAATTCTTTAAATGGCTCGACAACTGCGGCCCTAAGGGTTTTCGGGGTATTGTTTGCAAGCGCCGGCTCGCTGACAAAGAGTGTCATGACAATGCCCGGCAGCATAAACAGGGCGGTAATGATGAATACGCTGCTCCACGGTAAATGGTCCGCAAGGATTAATGACAAAGATCCCGGTATCAATCCGGCAATTTTATAGGCATTAACATGTACCGAATTACCCAAGCCCAGCTCCTGATCAAGCAATAATTCACGTCGATAGGCATCCAGGACAATATCTTGCGACGCACTGAAAAAAGCTACGAGGACAGCCAAGTAAGCGATGGTCCACAAATCGAGATTGGGATGCAATAAGCCGAATGCCGGAATCGATAACAACAATGCGGTTTGCGAAATAAACAGCCACCCACGACGCCGCCCCAAAGGTGGTGAGTAACGATCAAACAGCGGCGCCCAAAGGAATTTCCAGGTAAACGGCAATTGAATCAGGGCAAACAAGCCTATGGCTTTCAAATCCACGCCTTCAGAGCGTAACCATGCCGGAACCAGGCTGGTCAGGATATACAGCGGCAAACCGGAACTAAAGCCGGTGAAGATGCAAATTAGCATGCGCTTGTTAAGCAGCACTTCGCGGATGTTGGTTTTATTAGTCATCGGAGTCTCTGAAAAGCTCAAGCCGGTTGCAAATAGGATAAAAACAAAAAAGGCCGGGCATCCCAATTGTCAGGATAGCATCGGCCTTTTTAAAAACACAACTGCAAGGATGCAGGGCGCCGCATTTAATTTAAGCGACGCCCCGTACTACAACTAAGCGGTTTAACCATTAATTAAATAATGAGCAAAAATACTGGCTGCATAACCTGCCGCAATAGCGGGGGTCCATTTCAGGTGGCTGAAGAAGGTGTATTTGTGATCGGACTGACCCATTAACGCTACACCTGCAGCCGATCCGACTGACAACAATGAACCACCGACACCGGCAGTCAAGGTTACCAACAACCATTGATACAAATCCATATCCAGGTTCATGTTCAGTACCGCAAACATCACAGGAATGTTGTCAACGATAGCCGAGATCAAGCCTACCATGATGTTAGCCGTTGTCGGTCCCAGGCTGTCGTACATAGCGCTTGACAACAACTCAAGATAACCGATGTAGCCCAAACCGCCTACAGCAAAAACAACTCCGAAGAAAAACAGCAAGGTATCCCATTCGGCATGACGTACTTTGTTGAAAATATCAAAACCGTCTTCACCTTCAACATAAAATTTAGTTTTCAACACATAACCATACAACATCAATACGGAAAGACCGACCATCATACCCATGAAAGGAGGCAAATGCAGAACTTGTTTAAAACTGACCGCCGTCATGATAGTCAACAGGAACATTACACAAATAACCAATGCTCCGGGTTTCAACTGCACGGCTTCTTCGGAAGTTTCCTTAGGCTGCTCATTTGGCACAGCAAAATACATGACCGCTGCCGGTACCCCGTAATTTACCGCTGAAGGAATAAATAGTTTGAAGAAATCAAAAAACTCGGCATACTCAGCTTGCCACACCATCAAAGTAGTAATGTCTCCAAAAGGACAAAACGCTCCACCGGCATTCGCGGCGATAACCAGATTGACAAAACCGATACTGACAAACTTGGGATTATCAGAACCAACGGCCAGCACTACCGCACCGACCAGCAATGCAGCGGTCAAATTATCAGCCACTGCGGATAAAAAGAATGTGATGATGCCGGTGATCAGAAATAATTGCCGGTAACCAAACTGTCTTCTGACCAGCCAGGAACGCAAGGCTTCAAACACATTACGTTCAGCCATCGAGTTGATATAGGTCATGGCAACCAATAAAAACAGCATTAACTCGGCATATTCTTTCAAATCATGCTCGAAGGCGGCGTGCATGGCTTCAGCCGGAACACCTTTTTGCGCCGCCAAAATAGCCGCATGCGCCCAAATAATGCCCGCCGCAAGAATAACCGGCTTGGATTTACGCAGATGGGTAAACTCCTCCGTCATAACAAATGCGTAAGCTATGATAAAGATAAGGACTGTATAAATACCCCGCTCCGTCCCCGTCATCCCCAACGTTTCAATTTCTTCAGCCATTGCTATTTGAGGAACCAGCAATGCCAATAACAAGATGAATAATAACCGCACCAAAATAACCCCCTTTAGTTTTTCTTAAGTATTAATTATAAATACAACAAATTTTAGCCAGTTATGTTAACACCAACTAATTAATTTTGTCATTTTATGACTCACAGTATATGATTATAAATTACGATTATTCGCCTGACAGGCACTAAAACGCCCATTTATGTACCAGTATAACGACACCGACCAAACCCTTGTTAACGAAAGGGCCGCCCAATTTAAAAGACAGACCGAACAGTTTTTAAAAGGCGAAATTTCTGAGGATCAGTTTCGCGCATTGCGCTTAAGAAACGGTCTTTACATTCAGACACATGCGCCAATGTTGCGAATCGCCGTTCCATACGGACTGCTTAATTCCAAGCAAATACGCAAGCTGGCCTATATTGCCCGTCAATACGACAAAAATTATTGCCATTTTACCACCCGGCAAAACGTTCAGTTTAACTGGCCCAAGCTGGAGGAAGTTCCCGATATTCTCGCGGAACTGGCCAGCGTGCAAATGCATGCCATTCAAACCAGCGGCAATTGCATGAGAAACACCACCTCAGACCATCTTGCCGGTGTATGTATCGATGAAATAGAAGATCCTCGCCCATACTGCGAAATTATCCGGCAATGGACAACATTGCATCCTGAATTCGATTATTTACCGCGCAAATTCAAAATAGCGGTCAGCGGCGCATTGCATGACCGCGCAGCTACCCAATTCCATGACATCGGCGTACATCTTGTAAAAAATGATGCCGGAGAAACGGGATTCAGAATACTGGTCGGCGGCGGCTTGGGCCGTACACCCATCATAGGTCAGGTGATCAAACCTTATCTGGAAAAAAAGCATTTGCTGTCTTATCTGGAAGCGATATTGCGGATTTACAACCTGTTTGGCCGCCGCGATAACAAATATAAGGCACGCATTAAAATCCTGGTCAAAGAATCGGGCCTGGAAAAATTCTCCGAGTTAGTGGAGCGGGAATGGCATCTAATCCGTGATAATCTGGAACTCAGCGCCGATCGCATTGACGCGATGAAAGCACAGTTTACCCCGCCTGCCTACGAACCGGATGCAGACCGGGATACCGGCTTTACAACGCATCAGCTGGAAAATCCTGCATTCGCCACCTGGGTTAAATACAATACCGCCGCGCATAAAATTGCAGGTTATCGGGCGGCGTTTTTATCATTAAAAGCGCCCGATTCTCCACCGGGCGATATGACCGATACGCAACTGGATGCGGTGGCCGATTTGGCCGATCAATACAGTTTCGGTGAAATCAGAAGCACCCACAGACAGAATCTTATTTTTGCCGACGTAAAGCAGGCTGATTTATTTGCACTATGGCAGCAACTGGACGCTCTGAAGCTGGCAACCCCTAATATCGGCACTGTGACCGACATGATTTGTTGTCCGGGACTTGATTTTTGTTCACTCGCCAACGCCGGCTCAATTGGTGTCGCTAAAGAAATCAATGAAGCGCTTGATGACATGGATTATATTCACGACATCGGTGATTTAAAAATCAATATGTCCGGCTGCATGAATGGATGCGCGCATCAAAGCGTCGGTCACATCGGCATATTGGGCGTTGATAAAAAAGGAACTGAATGGTACCAACTAACGCTGGGCGGCTCCTCGGAAAATCAAGCCGCCATCGGCGAACGACTCGGACCTGCGGTTGCCAAAGATCAGGTAACCAACGCAATTACCACGATTCTGGATGTTTATGTCAAACAACGTTTGGCTGACGAATCGTTTCTGGACATGGTCAACCGCGTGGGAATCATGCCATTTAAACAACAGGTCTATAAAGGACAGGTCTATGCAGATAATTAAAGATAAACAGATCACCGATGACGCCTGGCTCACTATTACAGATGATGCCGAACTGAAAGCCGGCGATATTAGTGTTTCTCTGGCGCGCTGGAAAAAAGACAAGCAACTTTTACTCGGCCATAACGGCAAAATAGGCGTTAGAATCGGTCCTGCCGATTCGGTTGAAGATATTGCCGCCGATCTGGACCACATACAACTGATCGAACTGGATTTTCCGGATTTTGCTGACGGACGTTCATTTTCCCATGCCTGGCTGCTTAGAGGCCGATATCATTACCGGGGGGAAATCAGGGCCACAGGTCACTATATGCCGGATCAGGTATTTTACTTGTCCCGTGTCGGTGTAAATGCATTCAAACCTGAAAAAGACGAGCACTTACCGGTAATCATTAATCATCTGAATGACTTTACCGTCACCTATCAACCCTCAATCAATTAAAATCAATTAAACGGCGTCCTGCATTTTAGGGCGCCCAAAATAATCCGCTATTCGCTCTTATAAAAAAACCCGTCTGTCGGCAAATAGTAGTATTTGCCGACAGACGGGGTTTTTGTTAACCAAGCCGGGTGAATTTACTTATGCATGATACTGATGCCTTTTAACAGGTTCAGTGCCTCATACAAAGAGTAATCCTTCATTTCCAGCGCCTCCTTGTCTTTATCAGCATCGGTGCCGTCGGTATTTTCAGGATTACCGGGATTTCCCTTGCCGTTCTGCAAATGATGTGACAAATCAGCTTCCTTGACCGGTGTAAAATCCGCCTTATCCAGCGACTCCAGCTTGACACGGGCCAATGTGATATCCGGCTCAATGCCTTCTGCCTGTATTGATCTTCCAGAGGGCGTATAGTATCTGGCCGTTGTCAACTTGACCGCGGCGCCGTTACTGGTAGGCAATATGGTTTGTACCGAGCCTTTGCCAAATGACTTCTCGCCCATAATTACCGCACGCTTCTGATCCTGTAAAGCGCCGGCGACGATCTCTGATGCGGATGCAGAACCGGCATTAATCAACACAACCATAGGGGCATCATCAATCAGATCATCAGGCGCGGCATTAAAACGCATTTCCGAATTTTCAATACGGCCTTCCGTATAGACAATAAGCCCGCTTCTTAAAAATGCGTCACTCACTTCAACGGCGGCATTCAAAACCCCACCCGGATTATTTCTCAAATCCAGCACCAGACCTTTTAATTTACCCGCATTCTCTTTTTTCAATGCAGCAAGCGCATCTTTTAGGCCATCGCCTGTTCCGGATTGAAAGCTACTGATACGAACATAGCCGTAGCCTTTTTCCAACATCCGGCTCTTGACGCTTTTAACTTTAATGATGTCGCGGGTTATCGTCATTTTAAGAGGCTCGTCCTCCCCTTCGCGAACGATAGTGAGCAGTATTTTACTGCCCGGCTCACCACGCATCAGCTTAACGGCATCAGGCAAGGTCATGCCTTTTACCGGCTTGTCATCCAGCCTGACAATAAGATCCCCGGTTTTTATGCCCGCCTTTTGAGCCGGCGTATCATCAATCGGAGAAACCACTTTAATGAAACCGTTTTCCATGGTTACTTCTATACCCAACCCGCCAAACTGACCGGTTGTTCCTTCTTTCAGCTCCTGATACTCTTCCGCCACCAGATAAGCGGAATGGGGATCGAGTCCACTCAACATGCCGCGAACAGCATCTTCCAATAATTTTTTATCGGAAACCGGCTCTACATAGTCCCTTTTAATGCGGCCAAAAATTTCAGTAAATGTCCTTAAATCTTCAAAAGGCAGCACATCACCGTCGGCCACCGCATCACCGTTATCTTTATCAGCAAAGACACTGCCGCAGGTACCCATAAAAACACCTAACATAATCCCGAGGGATAAAATAAAAATAGCTTTCTTTTTTTGCATGTGTCTTAAGACTCCAAATCCTCTATTACTTACACTCATCGTCCAGCGGCCAAGCACTTGACGCCGGTTTATTTTTTGCACCAATCAAGCGGATTAATCGGCGTACCTTTCTTGCGAATTTCAAAATACAATCCAGGTTGGCTACGTCCATCGCTTTGACCGACGGAAGCAATAACATCACCTGCTTGTACTGACTCACCTTTCCGCTTATAAAGACTCTGGTTAAAGGCATAAAGCGACATATAGTCCTGTCCATGATCGATGATCATCAACAAGCCATAGCCCCTCAACCAATCGGCATAGGCGACTTTTCCCCTGGTCACTGCATGTATCTCAGCGCCTTCTTTGGCATCTATTAACACGCCTCCCCAAATCCCACCGGATCGCGGACTACCAAACTTTTGGGCTAATCGGCCCCTGACAGGCCAAGGTAATTTACCCTTGAGAGCCGGAAAATCGCCGTCAAGTTTGGGAAAATCATCGTTAATCTGCGGCGAAGCATCTTCCAACGGCGCTGCATTGATGGGAACGGAAAGTTCTTTCGTCGCTGAATCATCAACAATGTTTGTCTCTTCACCGCTCGACAATGAAGTTATCAAACCTTTTAGTTTATTTTCGCTTTCTTGCAGATGACTTAGCTGCTGCTCGCTTGAAGAAAAATCATTGTTTAATTGGGCCAACAATTTATTTCTTTGTTCCCTAAAATCATTCAAGGCCGTTTGCTCTGATTTTTTCTTTTCCAGATTTTGTTCTAAAAGTGCAGTTTCAGCCTGCTTTTGCTTTTCCAGTTGATCCAGCCGCATCACAGACGCTTCAATATCAGCGAGTCTTGATAAACGCGTCTTATTGACATAATGGTAATATACCATCATCCGACCGTACAAGGCGGGATCTTGGTTGTTGAGTACCAGCTTTAATTTTTCTTGCCGTCCCATTGCATAGGCGGCCTTTACTTGATCGGCCAGTTTCTTGCTTTGCTGATCAATTTCATACCTGTGCGACTTTATATCCCGGCGGATGTTAATCAAATTCTGACGTTTATTTTCAATTTCAGTGTGCAATGATTTCAATAAAGCGGCAGTTTCACCATATTTTTTTTCAACATCGGCCAACAGATTTTGCAATGACGTTTTTTGCAGCTCGAGACGCTGCATATTCTGCCTCACCGTATTGATGTTTGATTGAATATCCTCCAACTCATTACTGTTTTGCAAACTTTCAGCATGACCGTTATTTATCAACAAACCTAATAACAAATAAAGAACCGGCTTTTTTCTCATTCAGTGATCAAATTAAAAGTGATCGACCAGTCATTTCAGCAGACTGTTCAATGGTGTAGTCAACATTATTTTATTTCTCTCCAGTCTCCAATGGATAGCAACTCAATCAATTTATGCGCTGTTGTATTATCAATTACCCAAAATGGTAAAAAATAATGTATCATTTTGGCAGATTTAGTGGTTTTTTGTTTTATACCTAATCAACTAATCATTATATTAATACACGTTGGCAACCGTTGTGTATAAATAATTTTGTATAACTCATTCTTCTTGGATTCTTTTTTATAAATTGACTCCATAAACCAACCGCATTAAGCCGTTCTATGGATACTAAAGACCAGCACATTTTATATAATGACCCTGACATAGCCAGAGCGGCGCGTTGTCTGAAAGCAATGTCACACCCTCTGCGACTAAAAATATTGTGCGTTTTGGGCAACAAGTCCATTAGTGTACAAGACATAGTCGAGCAAGTTGGAACCAGTCAAAGCAATATTTCCCAACACTTGTCCATTCTTAGAGAAAAAAACATTCTCGGTTCTAAAAAAGATGCCAACCGTGTTTATTACTTCATTGATGATGAACGTATGCTCCAGCTCATTGAAATGATGCGCGACATCTTTTGTTCCAAGCACTGATCTCTCCCACACCTAAATTTATCTCGCCCACTATTTATTGATTCTCACCCAACCTAAGCAATACTCCATGGACCGTTATATAGAATTTATTTTAAATCATTACCTATTATCTCTCGCACTGGTAATCGTCACCTTCTTGCTGATTCAAGAACTGTTTGATACGGCTTTCAAGAAATTTGGCGCGCTTTCACCGTTACTTGCCGTTGCCAAAATGAACGATAGCAATACGATTGTTATCGATGTTCGTGAACCGCCTGATTTTGTTCAAAGCCATATTGACGGCGCTATCAGTACGCCATTGGGCAAATTACCCGAACATCTTCCAAAACTGGAAGCACACAAAAAAACACCCGTTCTTATTGCCTGCCAAAACGGCACACGCTCAGCTTCGGCTGCCAAAACACTGACAAAGGCAGGATTTGAACAAGTCTTCGTCATTACAGGCGGCATGTTAGCGTGGGAAGAAGACTATAAATTACCCGTAAAAATAAGCAGCAAAAACAAAACCAAAACCAATCATTAACCAAAATTCAATCATAGACAATTCAACATGGCCGAAGAAAACAATACTGTAGAAAAACAATTCTCGATTCAAAAAGTTTATACAAAAGACATCTCTTTTGAATCACCAAATACACCTAAAATATTCACCGAAAAATGGGAACCCGCCATTGATTTTAATCTGGGCACCCATGTCACGCCTTTGGAAAGCTCATTATTTGAAGTCGCGCTGACCGTTACCATTACCGTCAAATTGGGCGAAACAACCGCTTATCTTGTTGAAGTCAATCAAGCAGGGATCTTTACCCTGACCGGTTTTACCGACCAGGAAATGGGACCGATGGTAGGTAGTTTCTGCCCGAATATCCTTTTCCCCTACGCGCGCGAAGCGGTGTCCGATCTTGTTACAAAAGGCGGATTTCCCCAACTGCTTTTGGCTCCGGTAAATTTTGACGCTTTATATGCCCAGCATATTCAACAACTACAGCAACAAGCCCCCGGTTCAGACGCCATCAATTGATCCAGCCTAAGCAATTCTATTTGAAGAAAAAAATAGTTGATGGAAAAAAAAATAGCCATCCTGGGCGCCGGCTCATGGGGAACGGCTCTCGCTATCCTGGCAGCCAGAAATGGTTGCCGGACACTGTTATGGGGACATAATCCGGATCATATCGCGACTTTGGCAAGAGACGGTCAAAACCAGCGTTATTTGCCTGAATTGCCCTTCCCTGAAAACCTGGCTGTTACCGCCAACTTGTCAGTAGCCGCCGGTTTCAGTAACCTGTTACTGATTTCCGTGCCCAGCCATGCGTTCAAAGACACACTGACCGAACTTAAGCCCTATGTATCCGCCGACGTAAAAATCGCCTGGGCAACCAAAGGTTTTAATCCCGACGACGGTCGCTTGCTCCATGAAGTAGTCGCAGAAATATTTTCGGCGCAAACACCGGCAGCCATTCTTTCAGGCCCCACCTTTGCCCGAGAAGTGGCTGCCGACTTGCCGACCGCAATTACCATCGCTTCCACACAGCCGGATTTTGCAAACCAGTTAGCCGACATTTTGCATGGCGGATGCTTTCGAACCTACACCAGCTCGGATTTAATCGGCGTAGAGGTCGGCGGTGCGGTAAAAAATGTCCTGGCGATTGCCGCCGGTATAGCAGACGGTCTCGGCTTTGGCGCCAACACCAGAGCGGCATTGATTACCCGAGGCCTTAGTGAAATTATGCGCCTGGGCATTAAACTTGGCGGCAAACAGGAAACTTTTATGGGATTGGCCGGTTTGGGTGATCTTATTTTAACCTGCACGGATAACCAATCCAGAAACCGCCGTTTTGGCTTGGCTCTCGGCCAAGGTAAAGACAGAAACACAGCCATACAGGAAATCGGCCAGGAAATCGAAGGCGTTTCGGCGGCAAAGGAGACTTTTTTACTGGCTAAAAAACACGCCATAGACATGCCTATCACAGAACAGACTTATCAAGTCTTGTATGAAGGCTTAGCGCCGTTGACAGCCGTGCAAAACTTGTTGGCGCGTGAGCAAAAGCCGGAATCTTAAAGTAAACCGCGGCTTGTTCCCTCCGCTTAGGGGGACAAGTTGTCCAAATTATTTCATACCTGTTACTTAGCTTGGCCGGATAACATCTCTAAAGCCAGTTGCGCCATGTTTTTGGAGCCGCCGCCCTGCCCTAATTGCTGTTTAACCCTGGCCAGATTATCGCGCATTTCTTGGGCATAGAGAGTGTCTGTCAACAGTCGTTTAACTTCCGCAGACAAATTCTGTGCGCTTGCTTCATGCTGGATTAATTCCTTAACAATGCTTTTACCCAAGACGATATTCGGTAAGCCTATGAATGGTGTTTTCACCAGCCAGGTGGCCAGCCAATAAGTCAACGGCGCAAGCTTATAAGCAATCACCATCGGCACGATTAGCAAGGCAATTTCCAGAGTGGCGGTGCCTGAGGTCGTCATCACCGCATCGCAGCATTGAATAACATCGTAAGGCTGCTGCTTTACTACGGAAACGTTAACCGGCACCTCCGACAAATAGCGCCCTAGCAATTCATCAGCAATTGAATCGGCCTGAGGCAAGATGAATTGAATATCAGGCAGACTTGCTTGCAATTGTTCAGCCGCAGCCAGCATGACCGGTAACATGCGCCTGATTTCGTTGGCTCGACTGCCAGGCAACAAGCCGACAACCGGATTGCTTTCATCCAGGTCAAAACGCCTCATGTCTTCCGCTTTACTATAAAGAGCATGAACTTTATCAACCGACGGATGGCCGACATAACGCACAGGCACATTTTGCTTTTCATAATAAGCGGTTTCAAACGGAAAAATAACCGCCATCATATCGATCACCTTGCCGTATTGCTTTACCCTGCCGGGCCGCCACGCCCATACCTGAGGACTGACATAAAACAACACCTTGACGCCGCATTGTTTGGCGAAGCGCGCCAGTTTAAAGTTAAATTCCTTATAATCGACACAAACCAGCAAATCCGGGCGTTCAGTTGCAAGCATCTGCTGCATGAGCCTTAACGCCCGGCGGATTTCGCGATAATGTTTGATAACCTCGACGACACCGATTACCGCAATACCGGCTGAGTCATAGCGGATATTGATACCGGCTTGTGCCATTTTTGCCCCTCCCATGCCTATGCCTTTAATATCCGGCTGATATTTTTTCAGCTCAAGAAACATATTGGCGGCATGTTGGTCGCCGGATGACTCACCGGCGCTGAACATAATGACTGGAGAAGGCTGTCGGAACATTAATTTGCCGTTATTTATTGACACTGATAAATCTGGATGTTGTCAATGAACCAGCCGACAAATACCGTACCATCATCAGAACCAATACGGAAACGAAAACGTACATTCTTGCCCTTTAAAGCCCCCAGATTTAATTGTGTTGCGGTATAACCAAAACTGTCCGCAGTAAACGCGCTTCTACCCGCCAAAGGATTGAATCCGTTATATATTTTTCCATTGTATTTCTGTCCCGCCGACATCAACCCGCCCGCATCAACCCAACTTATGCCGTTGTCGGTGCTGTATTCGACAACTCCACCGTCATGACGACCGATTGAGTTGATTTCAAAGTCAAAGGCATGATCGAACTGCATTTTGGCACCAGCGGCTGGAATTAAAATATTTTTTGTCATTTTATAGTTGTTATCACTTGGAATATCCAGGGATCTGACGAACATAGACAATGAACCGGTTTTTGCGTAGCCCTGCACAATGCTCCAAACATTAAAATCACTGCTGACAAAATTACCGCCGCTGGCTTCCAAGCCGTCGAAAAACAACGGTTTGACCTTGGCTCCGGCTGAACAAAGAGCCGGGGCCACCGGTTTTGAACAAACCGATGCATTCATTTGCACCGCATTGAGGGCATTCTTTACTTGTGTGCAATTAGTCGCTGTAATGCCGGACGTGCCGATCAGATCGGTACACGAACGTTGCAGGGCGTTATAATCGTCAAGAAAAGTCGACCCGGAAGTCAAATAACGGGTTAATGCCCGGTATTCGATTTTTCCGGCTTTGGCAAGCCCGATCCCGGTGATGTTCTGACCGTTAAAAGACCCGCCGTCAACCATCAGCGCATAAGCATGGTTAGGCACCCCGCTGTTACTATGTACACCGCCCTGATCACCGTCGTTGATATCACATTTGTAGTTGACATCATTGACTTTGGCCGGATCGTTAAAAGCGCCCGGGTTTTTCATATTACGAATCGCTCCTAAACCGGGCACATCCTCACCCATCAACCAACGCACACTAGCGGTATCATTTCCGGCGCCATTGCCCAGATCGACTGACTCTCCGAATATGTCGGAGAACGATTCGTTCAACCCGCCGGATTGCGTATAGTAATAAAGCCTCGCCGAATTCTCGGTGACGGCATGGGTCAGCTCGTGCGCATCCACGTCATCGGCCGCCGAAAAACCGTCGCCATAAACCATTTGGTCGCCATTCCAGAAGGCATTTTCATATGGACAGAAAAAATTGGTGAGGTCGCAATAATGCACCGTTGAAATCATCGTGGCGCCGAGGCCGTCATAACTGTCACGTCCGTGCTGGTTTTTGAAATAATCATAAGTGTGACCGGAAAACAGGTAAGCCTTATCGGCATCAGGGTCGCCGGTAGGGTTTTGGCCTTCACTACGCACCAGAGTGCCCGGCAAGGTATCGGAACTAAATGTATCGTAGATTTTACGCTTACGCGCTTCGGCCAACTGGCTGAAATGCAAAAGAATCGCGCCCCGATGCGCGTCAACCCAGACGTACTCACGCACATCGATTTTTTTGGCTTCAATAAACCAGGCTAAATAGGCCGGTTGCTTGCCGCCCTGTAATAGACCCTTGTTGAAAACCTCTAATTTGGGTTTGGAGAGAGAAGCATTGTCGATACCGAGTTTCTCAAGCAATTCCTGCACTGTTTTTTCGGCATCAGCAGGCGAAATATGCGGAGTGACATCGAGATTGTCCAATCCCGACAGCGTTTTGGACAATACCGATACCACGCTATTGCCGCGTAGATGCACCGTCATTTCCCCCGCGGTAACGGGAATCCCTTTATGAAGCTGTTGCAATCGCACATGCTCCATACCGACTTCATCTTTTCCACTGACCTTGACTGTTTTAACCTGCTTGGCGGTGTTGATGCCAAAAGATTTTCCGTAAGTCGTGATAAATTCTAACGCGCGGGCTTCAGCACCGGCATCGGGAGAAGAAAAAAGAGGCACAGGATGCGATTGATCCGTGGAAAGATAGTTTATTTGACCCGTATATTCAGAGCGGGAGAACTCAACCGGGCTGCCTGTAACCGCATTGATTGCCTGTATCGCAGTATCTTGCTGCAAAGACGAGGCGGAAGAGGAAACAGCATACGACAATGCCGAAAACGTAAAGCAAACGGATGTACCCAATGCGATTGTATAAGTTTTTAATGCACATGTTTTCATGCGGATAACTCCTAAAAAAGGCTATAAAACAACAGGGCCGGATTGCAATCCTCCCTGTCACGTATGTCATTTGTCTGGTAAAAAAGCTGAAAACACGACTTTATCTACTGGTCCACCCATTTATTTAAACGCTTAAATGCACTGCAAGTGTTTAGTGTGAGGGTCCGATAGTGAGCAGCCATTGCAATAATGCGCGCGCCGCCGAAGAATTATTGACGGTTTTAATCTGCGAAACACCGTATGAGCCAAGCTCGACCGCTTGATAACGATTATTGCCGATGTTGAACCGGTAGGCAATACAGGCGTTTCGCCCTGCATCGGCAACACGCTCTTTCTGGTAACTAACAGTACCGGAAGCGGCGTTTTCAATCAAGGCAATTTTTTCCTGCATAATGGCTGTATCAATGCTGGTCATCAAGGTCTTATTGGCGAATTTGCCCTGTAGTTCTGTAACGTCATAATAAAACTGTTTTCCCTGCATGACAGTTTTTGGCTTCCATGTCGCCAGATTAAGACTATAACGGTAAACCTTGCCGTAGCGGTCTATAAAAAAACCGGCTAATCGATGACCCCAGGCATGATTTTCATTATAGCAATCAAAAACAAATTCACCGATCGGTGCGTTCTGATAGGCCAAGGGGGCTTGCCGGTAATCCAAAACCCTGTTCGGTTCAACAGAACAGGAGACCAACATCATACCAAGCGAAAAAATACTTATCCTAACTGCATTCATACATTTCATACTTTCCTGCTCTGTGGTTAAGGGTTTTAAAACCAGGCTCATACACTGGGTATCGAAACATCCTGATTAAAGGGCCGAACGTCCTTTTGAACATCACTATACTCCAATATACACAGGATGGTATCGGCCGTAATCAAAACAGGCCACCCAATCCCAACTGACCGAATTGACAGCCACCGTTATTTCACTGCTGACACTACAATGTAGTCCGAAGCGGCGAAGGGATCTCCCGCATGTTTCATGGCCAATCGCATCAAAGGGTGTATTCGTGCCTTAGTTTCTGGGTCTTCCAGCATAGTCTGCACATGCTTCAGGAAACCGGGAAACACCTGCTCGCGGATTGATCGGATTTGTATATCTTTGAAACCTATGCTTTCCAGTATCTCCCGATAACGGGTCACGCCGTATACGTTGGCGGAAGGCACCTGGTAGAGCCAGCGTTCAGCTGCGCCGCGTAAACCTCCGGTCAACAGCAGATCGCCCTGTTCACGCGGCAACAGATCAACCACGCCAAGCCGTCCGCCCTCACGCAAAAGGCGGAACGCCTCCCGCAAGAATGTCTCCCGGCTATCGAAATGGAATGCGGCCTCCAGAGATACCACGGCGTCAAAACCGGCATCCGCCTCATCCACTGCGGTCGCCGAACACTTGCGGTATTCAATACCGGGTAGAGCGTTGCGTCGCCGCGCCTCCTCAAGCTGGATGTCGGTTACATTGATGGCGACGATGCGTGCCGGGCTGTAGCGTTGCATCCAGCGGGCGTCCTGATCACCAAAGCCGCATCCGGCATCAAGCACCGCATCACCGGCCCCGAGTCCGGCCGCATCAGCAAGGAGATCAGCCAGAGCTTCCGCAGCAGCCTGATAATTCGCGGCTTCAGGCCAGTAGCCCAAATTCAAGAAAGTGCTATCACCGGCCATTCGGTTCTCTGTCCCCATGAAGCTGTAGCAGAGATCGGCGCGATTACGCCCACGAGAAACCAGCATTTTGGCCAATAGGCCAAATCTATGCGTCCAGGGTGGGGTTATAGGGGTTTGGGTTATCGGCGTTGTCGAATTCATAAGGGCCTCACAGGTCGATAGTGGAAGAAAGAGCAACATCCGGCATTATGATGCCGCAATTAATAAAGCGACACTCCTAATTTTAGGAATGTGTTCGTCGAATTTTTCAAATGGGTATGTTGGGATCAAGTGCGTTTCCGTCATGGCTAATTTCCGTAGCGATGGTGGATACGCTGGCGAATGCCTTCCTGGGCAAAGGTTTCCTCGTGCATACAGCGTTCACGTCGCACCGCTTCGGGTAGTGCTGCGCGTAAATCGGCAGTCAATGCGTCTTTAAGCCGGCAGAGGGCGATTTCCGGCTTATCGGCCAAATCCCGCGCCAAGCCCAAGGCATGGGAAATAACCTCGGCGCGAGGCAATACCGGAAACGGCGCACCCCGATCAGCCAGTTGCTGACCATGATAACTACGCGCACCGAATAGCATTTCGCTAGCCAAGGGCAAGCCCAGTTTACGCGGTAACAGTTCGGTAGCGCCCATGCCCGGCGTAAAACCGTATTTCATAAAATTGGCTCCATACAGGGATTCGCGTGACAATACAACTAAATCGGCATACAAGCCAAAGACAAAACCGCCGCCCATGGCATGGCCTTGCATGGCGGCAATGACCGGCAACCGGCAGTCCAACAGTAGCCGATAAAAATTGCCTTCATCAAAGGAACGGCGGCCATCGGCGATGTCGACCAGTTCCTCTAAAGTGCCTCCGGCGCAAAACAGGCTGTCATAGCCGTGCAAGACGATCACGCGGGTCGTACCGTCGCGTTCCACTTCGGCGATGCGCTCAACCAAACCGCAGACCAGGGCTTCCGTAAAAGTATTGCGGCCTTGTCGGTCTTCCATCTGCAAGCAAGCGACGCCGGACATCGGATAACTCAGATGGACAGTCATAACGGATTCCCCGGCGATAACAGCGTTTTAATAGTTGCGGCGACTTGCCCGTCGCTTAGCAAAGCCGCCAACGCCCGTTCGGCCCTTTGCGCCGAATCCGGGCCGATGGCGGCAAAATCTGCGTAAAAGGTCTTGATCCGTGCAACCGCAGGACGCTGTAAACGGTCGGCACGAATCCGCAACCGCCGCAGGCTGTCCGTTGGCTGTTCGGTCATTTCGTCGACCAACCCACTGGCCAATGCCTGTTTGGCCGTCATGCGTTGCGCGGTCAACGCCATGCGGTAGACAGCTTGAAAGCCGACACGCCGCACCAGAAAAGGCGTTACCGTGGCCGGCAGCAGTCCAAACAGCACTTCAGACAAGCCAAAATCCGCCGTTTCAGATGCCAACACCAAATCACAAGCCGCCACCAATCCCATGCCACCGGCATTGACACGCCCTTCAACCAAGCTGGCGACAATCACCGGTATGCGCGTCATCCGGTCCAGCAAATCGTGGAAACGGTGCACGGCATGATGCAATGCCTGTTCGGCATTGCCCGCTGTCGCGAGCGCTTCGCCAAAATCCATACCGTCACAAAAAATTGCACCTTGCGCCGCCAACACAATCAAGCTGATTTCGGTATCTTGCTCGACGCTATCCATGACCGCATGCAAGTCATCAATCAAACGCCGATTGAGCGGATTACCCGCTTCGGGATTGCACAAGACAACATGCAGGCAACGGCCTTCGCGACGCACGGACAGGCACCGTCCCGGCTGCGCTTGATTAACGGCAGTCTCTGGATTCATGAATCGCAATACTCCCGTGCATAGTGACGTATACCCTTCCAGACGCAAATGCCCTGCCCTGCGAAAATTGTCCGGTATAAATCCGCCAAGTCTCCCGGTTCGACCTGCACATCCCTGACACCGAAATGGGACCGACGATTTGCGTTAAGCACCCGTTCGTAATCCGGCATAGTCAAACGGTATCTAGAGTGTAGCTGATCTTCCAGGCCGCTTTCAGCCAGAGCGCTTTGTGCATCGGCACCTAACCAGCCACTGAAAAACTCCGATGCACAACCGGCCCCATAAGAAAAAAGACCGATACGACTACGGCGGTCAAACTCTGCGGACGCGACGATACCAGCCAAGGCCAAGAATACCGTACCCGAATAAATGTTGCCCACTTCCTGACAATACATCAGGGAAGGCGCCAGGCGGCGATGGAAATCCGCCTCGATTTCCGCTCCGCCCCCTTGGTATAGCCGACGGCTCAAAGTACGATGCGCCCCTTTGACCATGCCGCCAAACGGCGTATGAAAAGCCAGGTAATCAAAATGTGTGCGGAAATCGACCGCCCCAACCCGCGCTTGATAATCGGCAAAACTGTGCTGCAAACAATCGATGTAAGTCAGTACCGACAGCTCGGCATCCCCGGTTTCCTGATCTTGGTCAGGTCGGCAGGCATCCATAACATGGTAGCCGTGAACGCCATAAGCGCCCTGCTCTATCGCCAGAATGGACGGTTCATAACCCAGCAGCATCGCAATAGCGCCGCCGCCTTGAGTAGGTTCAGCGTAAGAATGCGGCACCGGACGCGCCAGGTCTGTGCATATTACCAAGGCTTTAGCGTCCGTGTCGCCGTCCCGCGCCAATAAAGCCAACGCCGTTTGTACAGCAGCAGTGCCGCCGTAGCACGCTTGCTTGATTTCAAACAGCCGCGCTCGCTTCGGCAATTCCAACAGTTCATGAATCCAGGTGGCTAGCGATTTGCCAAAATCAATACCCGATTCACTGGCAACTATAACGTGGCTAATCCGCGCGCGTTGCCCGGCGCTCATGGGACGCAGTATTGGACGCGCGGCATTGACGGCAAAGGACACCGGATCTTCCCAAGGAAAATTCATGGTCTTGCGCCGGATCAGCAGATTCGCCATACGTAGCGGATCAAGACGCCGCAAGTCGGCAAGATCGGCGATATCGATAAAAGCCCGACCACCATAGAAACCCAGTTTTTCGATACCCAGCTTTATAAGTCCCATGTCTGTCGTCATAACCTTCCTGCATTATCAGTATTAGCGGGTAAATTGCGAACCATCAACGCCGCATTGAAGCCCCCGAAGCCAAAGGCATTGACCATAACAGTCGCTAAAGGCGCGGCAATCGCCTGTCCGAATGCAAAGCGCCCCGTCGGCGGCAAGCGGGCGTCGGTCGCTGCCGTGGACACGGGATAAACGCACTGTTCTTGCAGCATCAATAGCGCGGCCAGCAAACCCACTCCTCCCGAAGCGCCCAGGCAATGCCCGGTAACGGCCTTTGGCGTCGACAGCCAAGGCGGTTGCCGACCGTTGGCGCAAACCGCGGCGATGGCGGCAAGCTCGGCTTTATCGCCTTGCGCCGTACCGGTGGCGTGAGCGACAATCAAATCGGGAGCATCCACCATCATTTGCGCATCGGCCAACGCCAGTTTCATTGCCCGTATTTCATGGCCGCTACTGGCATCCGGCAATGGATTGGCTGCGGAAACAAATGCCCCGCCGGCCAATTCCGCATAGCCATACTGACCGTCATCGTCAACCCGTTCCAGAAGAATGCAAACCGCACCTTCGCCGGGCGTGAAACCACCGCCATCGCTAAAAAATGGCAGCGAAGGGACAGTCGATGTATTCAGCGCCCCCAAAGCCGCCAAAGCCTGCCAGTCCAACGGTGACAAACGTTGCATCGCCCCAACCACCAAACACTGGTCGCAGCGCCCCGCGCGGATCAAATCCAGACCGCTGACAACAGCCACCGCGGCGCTGGCTGCAGCTGCCGCAACGTTCAATACCGGGCCTTGGGCATCCACCAATGCCGCCAATGTCGCCGCCACATGAGTGTCCAGAGCCTGAAAAGCCAGTCTTGGATTGACATAAGCCGGATTGCGCTGATAACGAAGCAATTCCGTCACCAACATCGGATGGGCAAGATTGCTGCCGCCGACCACCAAACCCAGACGCTCGGGCACAAAGGTTTTCTCAGCTGTCGCTTCAAGCACCGCCAACGCATCGGCTTGCAAAGGACTATTCTCGCCCCGTAACAGCTTTTCCGCCAACGCCATTTTCGCTGAATCCAGACTACGGGCAATCTCCGTGGTGCGCCAATCCCAATCAGTCGCCAGCAAAGCCGCTAACTGAAGTTGCGGATGCGGACGCCGTTCAGGCGTCAAAGGACGGATCGCACTGCATCCTGAACGCAAACTGGCCTGCAATTCGGCAACACAGTTACCTGCCGCGCCAACATAGCCAAGGCCGCTAATCCGTACTTTGGTTTGTTGCCTAGACACGTTACCAGTTACTCAAAAAGAATACAAAATGCGCAAATCATGAATAATGATCTACAGAAACCATTGCAATCATTTGGCATTAAAACACGCTCTCACATCGGCAGGTCCCATCAACAAACCAAGATATTTCACTTTCAGGGGGCCTTTATCCAATTGGCTAAAACGTCCCCGAGATAGTAATACCGCCAACATCACCTTAACCTGCAGCATCGAAAGATGATTACCGACACACATCTTATAGCCGCCTCCAAAGGGAATATACTCAAAGCCGTTATAATTTCTTTCCAGGAAGCGATCCGGGTTAAAAAGCTCCGGCTGGGGATAAATGTCGGGGTCCATATGCAGTACTGCCGAACAAGCAGCGATATTGATGCCGGCAGGTAATTCGTAACCGCGCACTTGAAGGGGTTTAGCGAGGCCTCGCATGACTAAGGGTACTTGCGGATATAAACGAAGGCATTCCCTGAACGCAGCGTCCAGATAAGGCAACGCCTGTATTGCGTCGATGTCGTCGTCCCGATCCAGTCCATCTATTTCTTGCTGTATGCGTTCCGCCACATGCTCATGCCTGCCCATCCAGGCAAACAGCCAGGTCATCAGCAAAGCCGTTCCGGTAAGCCCGGCCAGTAAATTGGTCAACAGACTGTCCACCAGATCTTCGTCGCTGAAACCACCGCCGTCTTCGAAACGAGCCTCCATCAAACGACTGAGTATATCGCCGCGTTGCTCTTCCCGAGTTCGGCGCTTTTTAATATCATCCAACAATAGATCCGCTAATTTGCGCCGCGCAATATTCACCCGCCGATTCGGCGGCCATTCATCGGAATCGATGCGTAAAGCGGCACTCAGCATATAACTCGGATTACCCCAACTGGCCGCCAGATTTTTAACCGCCAAACGAAAAGGTTCAAAATCGGCACGTCCGTCGACGCCAAATACGGTCTTTAATATCACCTCCAGCGTTATATCTTGTAAGGCATTGTTGATATCTATGGTGTCGCCGTCCCGCCAATTTTTTAGTGCCTGAACGGTAGATTCGTGGATCATAAGACCGATGTCGTCCAGAGCCGTCTTCTGGAATCCCGGTGCAATCAGTTTGCGTGGCCGCCGATGAGCTTCGCCTCCGATGGCGCGAAGATCCTGTTCGCCAAGCACCCTGCGTATACTCATCGGTATCAAAACGCAAAACGTATCGACCGGAGCGGTAAATATTTGACGTATACCGTCAGGATGACCCGTTACAACGGTCGGCAAGGAAAAATGAACGGTGAATGGATCACCGTAGCGAGCATGAACCTTCGGCAAAAAATGATACGCCGACTGGGCATAGGCCAGCGGTTGCCAAAAACCCCACTTCGGTCCCGGCGGTAAACACGATAAATCATTCATAGCAATTCCTTATCAAAAAGGGTAATAGATTTGTCTGGAAAATCATATTCACTATTTTGCCCGGTAACTGAGCCGGACCTGAGCGGGTCCCATCAGAAACCCTCGCCGCTTCACCTTGATGGTTTCCTTATCCAATAAGGTGAAGCGTCCCCTCGATAATAACGTAGCCAGCACAATCTTGACTTCGAACACACCAAAATGATTGCCGATACAAATCCGGTCACCGCCGCCAAAGGGAATGAACTCGAAGCCTCCGTAGCTTCTTTCCAGAAAACGTTCCGGGTTAAATCGTTCGGGATTCGGATAAAGCTCCGGGTTCATGTGCAAAATTGCCGAAGAGGCCGCCACATTGATTCCGGCCGGCAGCTCGTATCCTGCCAAAGTCATCGGCTTAGCCAGCATCCTGACCACCTCGGGAACAGCCGGGTACAGTCTCAGACATTCTTTGACTACCGCATCCAAATACGGCAAGGCCAAAATGGCGTTGATATCGTCATCCCGGCTTAAACCGTCAATTTCCTGCTGCAAGCGCTCCGCAACATCAGCATGTCGACCCAACCAGGCAAAGGCCCAGGTCAGCGAGAGCGCACTGGTTTCATGCCCAGCAATAAGATTAGTGATGAGATTATCCACGAGAGCCGCATCGCTGAAGCCACTGCCGTCGTCGAAGCGAGCTTCCATCAGGCGACTGAGAATGTCTGCCCGTTCGGCGCTCCGACCCCGGCGTTCTGCTATATTTTCAACAATAAGATCGGACAACTTTTGCCGGGCGACATCCATGCGGCGGTTTGGCGGCCAATTATCACGGTCTATGCCGAGCAAAGCGCTACACAAAAACGCCGGGTTGCCAAACGCGGCGGCAAAATCCAGAACAGCAGCCCGGAACACGACAAGACGCTCCCGGCATGCAACTCCGAAAATGGTTTTGAGAATAACGTCCAGACCAATATCCCGCATAACATCCAAAGCTTCCCGGCTTTCGCCGTCGCGCCAGCCGGCCAGCGCCTCCACAGCGGTTTCATGCATCATCCCACCCAAATGCCGCAAGGCCTCGCCGTGGAAACAGGGTGAAATCAATTTGCGGGTCTGGCGGTGCGCGCTACCGTCTAATCCGCTCAGTCCGTGACGCCCCAAAACCCGCTGTTGGCTTTTCGGCAAACGTACATGATAGGTTTCTGGGGGTGCGGTAAAAATCTGACGGATGCTATCCGGATTCGCTGTCACAACTGTCGGCGCCGTGGTTTTAACCAGAAAAGGGTCGCCAAAGCGTTCATGGGCCTTACGGAAAAACCGATAAGGCGATTGCACGTACGCTAAAGGTTGCCAAAATTGCAGTTGGTAACCGGGTGGTAAGGTGGATGACGACATCAATAAAATCTCCGTTGAAAAAAGATCACCGCATGCCGAAATCAGCATAGCGCTGTTCCAATACTTGTGCGGCCTCGGCAAGCAAGCGATCAGCCAAGACATCAACGTGCCGAAACCGCCAATCTTCTAAAGACGAGCCCGCCAACCAACGGTTGCAGGCAGCCATCGCGGGACCGCAATGGATTTGAAAATTAGCCCGCTGCCCGATCATGCCTTGTTGAGCCAAGCGTTGGGAATGTATGAAATACCAGCGGAAAATCATGGCCATGCGTTGTTTGGGACTCAAACGTTCCAGTTGCCGCGGCGCCGCCTGACGATAGTAGGCTTCGGTCTCCTGCCAAACGTCGGCAATGGTTCGACCGAACACACGATTTTCCAGTTCTGACAACACTGCCGGCGGCACCTCTTCAATCGCGGCATGGGTCCGGTAAATGTCGTACAATCGGTTGGCTCGCGCGGCGAACATCGTACCGCGTTTCAATACCTGCACCTTGGCGCCGATTTCAAACAAGTCACCCGCTGGAGCCATATCAAAATCCTGAGGCTCGGCGGCGGCCAGCATATCTTTAACGACGTCGCTGGTACCGGCTTCCGGCGTACATTGATTGATCGATCCCGTCATGACAAAGTCAGCACCCAACATCAACGCTGCCGCCACCGCTTCCGGTGAACCAATCCCTCCTGCGGCGCCTACGCGGACTTTCGGCAGATCGGGATATTGTTTCGCCATTTCGTTACGCAAGCGCACGAACGCCGGAATCAATGCGAACGAGGGCCGCCTATCGGTATGGCCTCCCGAATCCGCTTCGACACAAACATCATCCGCCAGCGGAATTTTACACGCCGCCGCCGCTTCAGCCGCCGTCAAGCGTCCGGAATGGAGTAATGCCGACACTAATTGGTCCGGCGGAGGCGACATGAAAAGACGGCCGATTTCCGGGTGAGAAACTTTAGCCAATATTCGTTGGCGCGGCAATGGTTTGCCTGCATCGTCAAAACCCAGGCCGGTCAATCGATAGCGTACTAAAGCGGGAGTGATTTGCACAAATGCCGAGGCTTCAATACGCCGGACACCGCCCGCAAGCAAAATATCGACTAATGCGTCTTCTTGCAAGGGAATCAAGGGATTATGCAGAAAATTGACACCCCAGGGCGCGGCATGGCCGGGATCGGACGCCAAGGCAAGCACCGCTTCCCTAACTACATCCAACTTCAGTCCACCTGCGCCGAAAAACGCCAGATAACCTGCCCGTGCCGCGATACGCACTAATTGAACGGAAGATATTCCCTTGACCATGCCCCCAAGCACATAGGCAGCGCCTGCGCCGTAATCGAATAAAAACTCCGCACTGCCCAGGTTTTCACGGGATATAGGCATGACGACCTAGCGTAAATAGGATGAACTGACGATTTTAATGAGCCGCCGCAACAGAAATATGGGCAAAGTCAAACCGATAAGTAAAATCAAAAACCACTCCCTATCCAAAAGCGGGAAGTCATCAACGAGACGCCCCATAAATGAACTGTCCATGTCGAAATAATGCTGATCGATAAAAGCATTGATGACAAAAATGATCCCGATGATGGTGGCGATAGAAACATAACGCATGATGGCGGCCATCACTAAATTGAATTTATTCAATTTTTGTTTATAACTAATGGTCGTCCGTTGCAGAACCGGTTCCAATAACACCTGGTATTGTTTGGTTGTCTCGACTAAATCGATTAGGTTTTTACGCAACAATTTCAGTTTGTTTTTTTCCTGCCGGTTTTCCGCTTCTTTCAAATAGCGGTTGAATAAACGGGTATGGTTCATATTGGGGTGGAAAGTAGCCAAGGAAGCATCCAATGTTCCCCAGGTTCGCCCCATCCGCAACGCTGTCCAATTGACTTGTAATCGAAACTGGGTAAAGACGCGACCAATCAGTTTGGTGGAACCGTTAATGGAACGGTCATGATAGGACAAGCTTTTAAATTCACTACGGGCTTGCCAAAGCTTTAATACTTTTACAAGTTCCATACGAATGATGTCTATATCGCTGGTGGGAAACTCGGAACATAAATGCAGGCATAAATTGGCCGCTTTGTCGTATTGACGCTCGCTAAGCGCCTTTAGCATGCCGAGATGGATATGCAGGTAATTGGTATCCAGGGTGCCGATCGTGCCGAAATCGATCAAGGCGTAGCGATTGTTACGCAATAATATAATATTACCGGGGTGCATATCGCCGTGAAACAGATTGTCTTCCATAATTTGGCGCATATTGGACAAAAATAATTGGGTCGCCACTTTTTTCGGATCCACGCCATTTTCCTTGCACCATGCCTGGAATCGTTCCGGATCGGTATTTTTTACAGTGATCGCATCGCCCATCAATACGCCGGATATTTCCTCCATGACCAGCATCTTTTCGGTACAGTAGTTGCGAAAGACATAAGGAACATAGACATCGTGACGCAGCAGGGACTTACGCAAAATACGGCTGTTAGACGCTTCAATGGCGTAATTCAGCTCCTCTTCCAACAATGCGTCAAGTTCATTTAAACCGTCATGCAATCTCAAATGCCCCACCGGCATCAGGAATTCAAGTACGTTGACAATCGAACGCAGCAAAGACATGTCGCGGCGAAAATCCTGCACGACATTGGGCCGGAGTAACTTGATAACAACAGGAATATTTTCTTTGCGTAAAACTGCCCGATGAACCTGGGCAATGGAAGCGGCGGCTATCGGGTTTTCGTCGAACTCGGAAAATATTTGATCAAGAGGACAACCTAATTCGCGCTCAATTATCAAGCGCGCATCAGCACCGGGAAAACCGTTATTGGCGAACAATAAGTGTGATAATTCGCTGCACATTTCATCCGAAAAATAATCGGTACGCAGTGACAACAATTGCCCCAGCTTGATCCATAATCCGCCCAGGCCCTGAAACAGCTCGCGCGCATCTTTGGCCAAGCTCATATTATCCTGTACGCCACGCAGCCGCAGCCCCAAGATATGCAAACCGAACAGTAAAAAACGCCAGATGACCATCAAGCCATTCGGGCGGTTAAAATCGTCAAGCGGCAGAATTTTGATCGGTTTGCGTTCCTTATCTGCAACCAGCGGGGTAGGAATCAACTCAAGATCGAGTAATTTCCGTTTCGGCTGTTCGATCCTAACATATGTCTGGTTCATCAATGATTTTGACTGATAAATGGCGATTGAAAAACCTCAAGGAGGACGAACATCCCTGCCGATAAAAACACCCCACTAATTGGCAGGCACCCAAGGGGCCTCTCTGGCAAGGTGTGCGGACTGATTCTTAAAATCCCATACAGACCATGTCCTCAGCCGTTTTTGTCATAAGGAATCGTAGGCTTGGCAATGTTACAATGAAAGCAAAAAAAATCCAACACCAAGCCAATTTCAACCCAATCAGTCCGCCAGGCACCTGGCACGGCTGAATTTTAAGCACATGCCAAGGTGACAACCACATGTCTTCCGTTATTTTTCTTTTTTCCGGTCAGGGCGCGCAGTATTACCAAATGGGGGCCGAACTCTATTACAACGATCGTGCTTATCGTCAAGCATTCGACTACTGCGCGGAAATAGTCGGCGATATTGGCGGATACTCGTTGGTAGAAAGTGTTTTTCGCCGCCCCACCATCGATAGCGACGGCTATGATGACCTGGAAGAAACCAATTTGGCACTCTTGGCTCAAGGCTATGCTACCGTTAGATCCCTCAATGCCCGAGGCATTTGGCCTGATGCATTGGCAGGCTATAGTTTGGGAGAATTGACCGCAGCAATCATTTCAGGCGGACTTGGACTGGAACAGGCCATGCGGATGATCCAGGCGCAATCCCGCCATGTCAAACAAACCGCCCCCAAAGCCGCCATGATCGCCATTCTCAGCTCTCCGGCCCTGATTCTGGAATCGCAGACGCTTAGCCGGCTTTGCGAAATTGCCTGCATCAACTCGCCCCAGCATTTTGTTGTTACCGCTTCGTTAACGGACATTGACCTTTTAACCAATGAATTGAACCAGCGGGATGTCAGCTGGGCGCGGCTACCCGTCCACTTCGGCTTTCATAGCTCATTACTGGACGCAGCGGAATCGGGTTACGCCATCCAGGGCTATCGGGCCGCGTTTCAAAAGCCGTCGCTGCCGGTTTACTCGAGCTTGTATGCCGCCCGAATCAACAGTTATGATGCCCATTATTTCTGGCAAGTGGCCCGTGGCGTTCTCCGATTTCGGGATTTGGTCATCAATCTTTGGGGCGCCGAGCAGAGAGTTTTTATCGATTGCAGCCCAACCGGCACATTGGCTTCATTTATTCGACAAACACTCGGCAACTCCGTGCCAACCTTTACCGCCATGAACCGGTTTGGCCGAAATCTCGAAACCATGACCCAAATTGAAACCGCCCTGAGGCAGCAAAAATGATGACCCTGATATTTCTGGCGCCCGGACAAGGCGCCCAAGAACGCGGCATGGGCGCCGATCTTTTCGAAGCCTATCCAACGCTGGTCGATGAAGCCGAATCCATTCTCGGCTATTCGTTACGTAGCTTGTGCTTGCATGATCCCGACAACAAGCTTTCCAATACCGCCTATACCCAACCGGCGTTATATACCGTCAGCGTTTTGAACTACCTACGACAACGCGACATCCTGGGGCGTGAACCGGATTTCGTTGCCGGGCACAGCCTTGGTGAATACTGCGCTTTGTTCATCGCCGAGGCCTTTAGTTTTGCCGATGGATTGCGCTTGACCCAAAAGCGGGGAGAACTGATGGCGGCAACCCAAGGCGGCGGCATGATGGCTGTCATCGGTTCAACCCGTGCGGAAATTGACGCGATTTTCAAAGAAGCAAACATCGAAAGCGTTGATATCGCCAACTTAAACACACCGTTACAAACGGTATTGTCCGGCCCGGTAGACGACTTGCAATATTTGGCAACCATTTTTGAACGTTACGGTCACCGCGCCGTTCCCCTTAATGTCAATACGGCTTTTCATTCACGCTATATGGCGACCATGAAAAGTGCATTTGCCGCTTTCATCGCCGACTTTAGGTTTTCTCCGCTTATGGTTCCAGTGCTTTCCAATTTCACGGCCTTGCCGTACCGCGACAATGAAATCGCCAACAACCTGGTCCAGCAACTCGATCATGGTGTTCGCTGGACTGAAAGCATCCAATACCTATTGCAGGAAGACAACCCGCAATTCGTAGAACTAGGCTCGCGAAACCTGTTGCTTCGCATGATCGAAGAAATAAAACAGCATCCATTAAGAACATAGCAGTAATCCTGTAAACTCTAACATACTCGGTGTGCAACTTTTAGCCAGCATTCACTAGAAATCCAACCTCACATCCAGCTCTTTGCCCATGGTTTTGGAATTATCTTCAGGCACCATCCACCTTTCACTCGCCTTTCCCGATGAAATTACTGATGAACAACTACTCTTAAGCTACGAGCGTCTCCTTAACGAAGACGAAAAAAATCGCTGGCAGCGGTTTTATTTTGCCAAGCACCGCCATCAATACCTGGTTACTCGTGCGCTGATTCGTTCAACGCTGTCGCACTATGTTGATATAGACCCCAAAGACTGGCGCTTTAGCGTCAATGAGTACGGCAAACCTGAAATTAAGAAAGGTTTTATCGATCAGCCAATCCGTTTTAACCTCTCTCATACCGACGGGCTGATTATCTGCGCCATTGTCCTGAACAACGATATTGGCGTGGATTGCGAGAATATACAGAAAAAACATCCCCTCAGTATCGCCGAGCACTGTTTCTCAAAACAGGAAATCCACGCACTGAATCAATTACCCGAATACCAACAACCACAACGTTTTTTAGAATACTGGACACTCAAAGAAGCGTACATTAAAGCGAAAGGCATGGGACTGTCGCTGCCTTTGGACCAATTCAGTTTCATAATCAGAGAAAACCGGCGCGTGGAAATCGCCTTTGAACCGTGCCTGCAAGATAACCCGCAGCATTGGCAATTTTGGCAACTCACCCCTTCTGAACATCATATTGCCGCTGTTAGCATTAAATCGGAAACCCAAATGAAATTTCAACTATTAATGAACAAGGTTGTACCGTTTCAGAGTGGGCAACCCCTGCAAATCAATGCGGGTTGATTTTCATTTTTTGCATGTTTAATTATCAAGTGGAATTGGAATTCTTTCCGGATTTCTTGTTGTTAAAGCGGGCGCGCAGAATATGAAAAATCGCTGGAATACTACCCGGATCGACAAGCGCAGGAAGCCAGAACCACATCCATGCACCCTCGATTGGACAGCTTATTGCCGCGGCGACTCCAAAAACGCCGCCTAAAAACAGGGTAAGCGAGGTTTCTCCGCCGTGCCTGCGCGCATCGATCAGATGAGTTATGTTATTGGCGGCAATCAACAGCCACATGAAGCCAAACAGCGCAAACTGAATCCAGTCTGTCCAACCCGCCATCGGCATGCTCCTTTATTTTCCTATCGGCAAGATTCTGGATTTCCAGGTTAAGACGCTGACAACACGCCCATCAGGTGCGAAGCCGTTGGGGATCGCTTCGAATGAAGGTTTAGCGCGCCCGTACTGCATGAGCACCTACCGAGTGGGACAAGTCAGGTTTGGATTGCCCATTCGGTAAAGGGCCTCCTGCTTCGACACGGACACCCGCTCCGCTTCTGAAAGTGGCGCATAGCCACGACCGAACGGCCAGCCGTAGCCCCAGCGATAATTTGTATAAAAGTACGGGCCACCGCCGGCGCGAACGCCGGCGTACATGAGCTCTCCCAGAGCAGTGTCACCGGTGGTGTTAGCCACGCAAGTGCGAAGTTGCTCATCGGCTGTAGTGCGCTCCCGAGCAGTGCCGCCACGCCAATAAGCGAGATCGTGTACGACGCAGCAGTGGCACCAATCTTTGCGGGTGATCAACACGCGGTCCGGGAAATTACTGCAACCGTCCGTGCTGAAAGGGGCGAGGGTTTGCGAGGGTAGCGCCGTGGCGCAAGCTCCGAGCGCCAGCGACACTGTTGAGATGGCTAAGAGAAACCGAAGATGCTGCACCGATGATCTCAACGGTCGGGCTGAAAATTGCCTTACGGCCTCAGGAATTTTGCTGTAATTGTTGTAGCTGTTCATAGCAAGCTTGAATATTGTAGTCTTTGATCCATTTTCAATTACTCAAGACGACGCTTTTTCCCCATTCTTAATAACCGGAACAGCTAGATTCCATAATCTTCCATTTCTATCGGTAATTGGTTTGGGCGAATATGAAACCAGGAATGCGTTGCGCGGATTGTCGGTAAGATTAGGGCCGCTGCAATGAAACGTTGTGCTGGACAGCACAATGATACTTCCCTTGGGAACAAGGATCGCCATACCTTGGTCATCACCATGGTAACCGACTAAATCATTGGTTTCCTTATCTTTTATATGTTCGACAATACCCTTGGATTCAATACGACTATCAGGTATTATGCGGAGCGTTCCATTTTCTTCCGTCATATCATCAAGCGCAATCCATAAAGTAACATAAGGCTCATGTGGATTGCCTAGCAAATAACCGGAATCCTGATGCCAGGAAAAAGGCATGCCATTCCCTGACCACTTTACCACAAACAATTCGAGGAATAGATAGGCCTCATTGCCAAGCACCGACCTAATGATTTCGATAAATGAATCACCGAATATTAGCGGTGCCAAAATAGGACTTTCCTCGTGACGACAGGGAAGAAAATAGCGGCTTTTCTTGTGGGATAAGCCTAACCTATCAGCGTCGACTCTTTCCATATCGGCCATCTGTAGATCCAATTGTTTCCGGCATTCAAAGTTTAATTCAATAAGATCCGACTCGGAAATAATTCGTTCAAGAACAAAATAACCGTCCTTCTTAAACTGTTCAATTGCATTTTTAGTGACAGCCATTTGTTTCCTCAGGGAAAATATCAATTTAGCTCTTCTACGAACTCGACTTGATACGGCTTGGCTTCCTTGGCGGGGTGCAGGCGGTGGAAAGCCGTAATCCTGCCGTTGAATTCAAAACGGACACGAGAACCACGCCCTTTGGGTTGCATGACTTGGAGTAAAATTAACCTTTAAATGACTTTGAAATATGTTCCACAATAGAGTCAAAAATAGTTTTTTTGCTCTCATCATATTCAAAATATAGCGTCTTAAACTGATTGTCACTCAAGATGGTTTTTTGATAGAAAACTTTGCCGGAATTATAACCGGAAACAACGAACCAGTTTTTTCTTATCACCTTATAAGTTACGACCTTTTTAGGATTGTCATCCATTCCGCCTCGAGATTCATCTAAATACTGGTCTTCTAATGATTCATCGAAAACGTTATTTGAGCCGTACACAATGAAACTCGCATCTGCATCTTTGGTTAAAAACTGTTGTCCGTCTCCATTATCCGATTCACCTTGAGGATAAAAAATATTTTTTGGATAAGTTATTGAATAACTGAATCTTGGATTGTGGTAAGTTTGATAAACGTTGTCAGCGAATACCGCTTGAGTCAATAAAGCAAAAATTAGGGTGATAAGTTTGGATCGCATTGCTAATAATCTCCAGAATAGCCTAACGTAAAGCCGGGCTTCATTGAACCAATAACGCTATAGCCGGGTCGGGCAACAGCTTTACGTTGCTCGACATTTCAGTATCTCGATGGGCAACAAAATATTTTACTGAAGGCCAGATGAAATTACATCCGTGTAGTTTCACCTGCCATACGAATAGTTATAGTAGGGTAATACAAAGTGGTCGACAAGCTCATGAATCTCACTTGTTGCAGCACCACGTTTATTTACTGTGTCATTGCTGAAGGGCTTGTGCGGCTCTTTAGAGTTCCGAAGGCATACTTGCTGCATCCGCTCCATATCTCCGGGAGAAAGTGCAACGCCGAAAAAGTTCATTAGATCTGTCCATACTATCTCCGGTAGTTGGCTATAGTTAACAAGAAGTGGTTGCGAACAGCTGCACATTTCGACTGCAGCAGCGCACTGATTAGCCACGACCCGCGCCCAGAATTCCGCTGGCCGCATCCTGCTTATTGTTTGAAAATCATCATTTAACAAGCTTGCTTTTGCCAGGCCCGGCGGCAATCGATCTGTCTGGGTTCCAATTAGAGAAACAAGAACTTCAACTGGCTCCCTATAAACTAATATGCAGCGCACAGATGGAAATACCTGTGTGATTAATTGATAGTCAAGGATTGCGCGTGCGGAGAATTTAACAAAAACTTCTTTCTCGACCGCTTTATAACCTAAGAAAGCTTGAATGATATTTTCTAACAACCCATGTTTTTGCTTGTTTGACACACTGACAGGTGAATATGTACTTCGCAGCACCTTTTCAAGAATAGCAGGTTCTGAGAAAACAACGAATTGCTGAAGTGAAGCTAAAATTTGGGCAATCAGAGTGGAACCGCAACGTGATAAGTGGGGTCACGTACAAATTAAAAAAGAAGCAGCCATGATCGTACTTAATTCGTACTTGACCCCCAATTATTCCCAAATGTCGACCTCTTTGTTCCCATAAGACGCCAATTGTTCGCCGACAGCCCAGCGGATGGATTTTGCCCGCCCAAGGCCTATGCCTGCAACGCCTAACAAGGCTTGCTCGTCGGCGGCGAGGACGGCTTCAACACTGCCGAATTGTTCCAACAGATTATGAGCTACGCCTGGTCCTATCCCAGGGAGTGATTGCAGTATTCGCAGTTGGGTTTTGCGTTTACCCTTGGGGCGCTTGCCTTTGAACAACCGGGGCGGCATCTGCCGTACTATGTGATCGAACTGACGGGCCGCGTAGAGCATCAGCCTTGCACTTTCCTCGGCGTCGGCGGAACGTAGTAAAGGAATGCCTAGAAAAAGTGTGAGACTAATCAGCGCGCCTTGCAGAGCCTCGCGCCGCATGCCGCTCTCGGCCAGATCGCATGTGCGTCCTTCCAGGATTATTGCCCTGTGCAACGGCGAAGCGGCAAGGCGGACGCCTTGCTCAAACAAACGCCCATCCTTGAGGGAAACGGCGAAATCGCGTAGGGTTTTGCGTTCGAACAACAGTCGTTCGTCCAACAGGTAATCGCCCAAGGCCAAGCGCCTCACCGTGACCTCGGCTCCGTTTTGGCTTCTAAGCGCTTCGATGACTGGGGATTGGTTTTCGCGGTCGTCAGCAATAATTTGAATAGATGTCACAGTGTGCTCTTAAAAGCAGGACAAAATGCAGAACTGTCCACCGTATATCAGTATCATTAGTTAATGCCAAAAAAACTACACAGGCAATAATTCGCGAATGTGCCGTTTGACCGCTCGATCAATCCGTCGGTCTCTAATCCTTAACCGGCGGCGGCGCAAGCACAACGCGTGAGCCGTTGGACTCCGCCGCACTGACAACACCGGCCGCTTCCATATCTTCAATCATGGTGGCGGCACGGTTATAACCGACTTTAAATCGCCGCTGTACACTTGATATGGACGCTTTACGCGTTTCGGTTACAAACTGTACCGCTTCATCATATAAGGCATCGGTTTCTGAATCCCCTCCGATTCCGCCACCACCACCGCCCATCGAATAGCTGTCGCCGGCATCTGCAATTTCCTGGGTAATATCGGGCAGATAATTGGCAGGTGCCGTCTGTTTTAAAAATTCAACGACGCGATGCACTTCATGGTCGTCAACGAACGCGCCATGAGCGCGGATGGGAATGCTGGTGCCCGACGGCAAGAACAGCATGTCCCCGTTGCCTAATAGGGTTTCCGCACCGCCCTGGTCGAGGATGGTGCGAGAATCGATGCGTGACGAAACCTGGAAGGAAATACGCGTCGGCACGTTGGCTTTAATCAGGCCGGTCAAGACGTCAACCGACGGACGCTGCGTGGCGAGAATCAAGTGGATGCCCGCCGCCCTGGCTTTTTGCGCC
>SXGU01258800.1_pt1 | contig 63482 bp, 52 predicted proteins | sample 3174531 | NCBI WGS metagenome assembly SXGU01 (sample SAMN11356863, study PRJNA531348) | freshwater metagenome | isolation source: freshwater sample F1-140 | place: China: Fuxian Lake, Yuxi | collected 2017-12-25 | reverse complement strand
TGGCGCTCAGCGTTGCGTTATTGGTAAAGGTGGTGGGACTGACGGTGAGGGTCTGCCCGGCGCTATTGCCCAGGATAGTGCCGTTGTTGGTAATCGTCGCGGCGGAACTTTGCGTCAAGTTGCCGTAGCCCTGCAAGGTAATGCCGCTGTCGATCAGCAAGGTTTGCCCGCTGACGCCGTAACCGGCATAGATATAGCCGCCGGCAGCGTTGATAGTGGAATTTCCCAAGGTGGCGATATGTTGGTTGCCGGTCGTATTGAAGCGCCAATCGCTGTTGCCCATGTTAACGGTCACGCCGTTACCTAGGGTGAGGCCGTTGCTGATGTACAGGCTGCCGCTTTCGGTCAGGTTCGAACCGATAGTTACGCCGTCCAGTACGCCATTGGAGCTGGTCAGCACGGTGCCGTCGCTGCTGATCACGGTGCCGTTTTTGATCTTGCCCGAGAGTTGGCTTAAGCCGCCAGTGCCGAAATCGCCGACGCCGATGTCCAATGTTTGTCCGGTGTTTTCCAAGGTGCCGGTCAAGTTCAGGGTGCCGCCGCTACGGCTGAGCGTAGCCAGGCTGGTCCGGTTAAAGATGCCGCCCAAGTTTAAAATGCCGCCGGTTTCGCTCAGGGAGCCGGTGCCGCTCCATGATGTAGGGTTCAGGGTGAGCGTGGCCCCGGCGACAACGCTTGCGCTGCCGGCGTTGGTGAAGGTGGTCGGACTAATGGACAAGGTGCCGGCGGTGGCGCTCAGCGTTGCATTGTTGGTAAAGATGGTGGGGCTGACGGTCAGGGTCTGCCCGGCGGTATTGCCCAAAATGGTGCCGTTGTTGGTAATAGTCGCTGCGGAACTTTGAGTCAAGTTGCCGTAGCCCTGCAAGGTAATGCCGCTGTCGATCAGCAAGGTCTGTCCGCTGACGCCGTAACCGGCATAGATATAGCCGCCGGCATTGTTGATGGTGGAACTCCCCAAGGTGGCGATATGTTGGTTGCCGGTCGTATTGAAGCGCCAATCGCTGCTGCCCATATTCACGGTCACGCCGTTGCCCAGGGTGAGGCCGTTGCTGAAATAAATACCGCCGCTCTCGGTCAGGTTCGAACCGATAGTTACGCCGTCCAGCACACCGCCGGAGCTGGTCAGCACGGTGCCGTCGTTGCTGATCAGCGTACCGTTCTTGATAGTGCCAGATAATTGACTTAGGCCGCCGATACCGAAATTGCCTAAACTAATCGAACCGCCGGCACTGATATTCAATGTTGCGCCGGTATTGTCCAACGTACCGGTCAAGTTGAGCGCACCGCCGCTGCGACTGACTGTGCCCAATCCCGCCGTGGTAAAGCTGCCGCCTAAGTTGAATATGCCGCCCGTTTGCGACAGTGTGCCGCTATTGCTCCATGACGTCGGATTCAGCGTCAGCGTACCGGCGCTTACGCCCAGCGTACCGTTGTTGGTGAAGGTGCTGGGATTAATGCTCAGGGTTTGCCCTGCGGTGTTAGCGAGAATCGAGCCGTTATTGATAAGCGTCGCTGCGGAACTTTGGCTGAGGTTGCCGTAACCTTGCAAGGTTACGCCGCTGTCGATCAGCAAGGTTTGCCCGCTGACGCCGTAGCCCGCGTATAAATAACCGCCGGCATCGTTGATAGTGGAGCTTCCCAAGGTGGCTATGTGTTGATTCCCGGTGGTATTGAAGCGCCAATCGCTGTTGCCGATATTCACGGTCACGCCGTTGCCCAGGGTGATGCCGTTGCTGATGTACAGGCTGCCGCTTTCGGTCAGGTTTGAGCCGATGGTCACCCCGTCCAGTACGCCATTGGAACTGTTCAGTGTCGCGCCGCCGGTGCTGATCAGCGTCCCGTTTTTGACCGTGCCGGAGAGCGTCAAGCCGCCGGTGCCGAGCGAGCGGCCGCCGCCGATGTCCAACGTGGCGCCGGTATTGTCCAGCGTGCCGGTCAAGTTGAGCGCACCGCCGCTACGGCTGACTATGCCCAGTCCCGCCGTGGTAAAGCTGCCGCCCAAATTGAATATGCCGCCCGTTTGCGACAGTGTGCCGCTATTGCTCCATGACGTCGGATTCAGCGTCAGCGTACCGGCGCTTACGCCCAGCGTGCCGTTGTTGGTGAAGGTGCTGGGATTAATGCTCAGGGTTTGCCCGGCGGTGTTAGCGAGAATCGAGCCGTTATTGATAAGCGTCGCTGCGGAACTTTGGCTGAGGTTGCCGTAACCTTGCAAGGTTACGCCGCTGTCGATCAGCAAGGTTTGCCCGCTGACGCCGTAGCCCGCGTATAAATAGCCGCCGGCATCGTTGATAGTGGAGCTTCCCAAGGTGGCGATGTGTTGATTGCCGGTGGTATTGAAGCGCCAATCGCTGTTGCCGATATTCACGGTCACGCCGTCACCCAGCGTGATGCCGTTGCTGATGTACAGGCTGCCGCTTTCGGTTAAATTAGAAACGAGGGTCACGCCGTCCAAGGTTCCGGAGGAACTGGTTAATGTCGCTCCTCCCTGATTGATCAACATCCCGTTTTTTACCGTTCCCGACAGCGTGGTCGTCCCGTTTAAAGTCAAGGTGCCGGTGTTCAAATCAACGGTGTTTGCGATGTTGGCGGTGCCGCCGTTCACCGCGTCGGAGTTGGGCGTGAGGGTGACATTAAGCTTGCCGGCAGTAGAACCGATAGCGGCGTTAAGATTGATGTTGTTGTGAGCGCTGAGCGAGAGCGTAGCGCCGGATCCGGATGTTTTTGCGATGCTGCTGTTGACTGTGATGTCACCCAATTGCGTATTGCTTCCACTGGCGCCGGTGGTGACAGTGACGCTGGTTCCGGCATTAAGCGCCGTTTGGATAGTGCCGGTGGTGACGATGGCGCTGTCGTTGCCGGTGGTAAAGTTGGGATTACCGCTGACGTTGGTGTCCGAGCCTGCGGCTTGAATGACGATGTTGTTAGGATCGAGTAGCCACTCGCCGCTTTTGCCTTTGCTTGCCGAGGCATCGACTTTTGCGCCTTCGACCTCCAGCCAATGTCCGGAGGTCTCAATAAAGCCGCCGTTACCGCTTTGGTTGCCGCCTTTCGCGGTAATAGCGCCGTAGGCGCGAGTCGATTGATCGGACCAGACAATGACTTTACCGCCGTCGCCATTGCTGTTGGCGTCGGCTTTAACCGTAGTGTCTTTACCGACGTAGGTGGCTTTAGCATTATGGATTTCGGGATTTTTACCCTGATAATCGCCGCCGATTAAAATCTGGCCGCCGCCGTTTTCGCCGCCGGCGTCGATGCGCGCCTTATCCGCGATCCCGACGTGTTCGCCGAGCACTGCTACGTTGCCGCCTTTGCCGGTTTGGGTGGCCTGAGCTTCTATGGTGCCTTGCGCCAAGGTGGTACCGGCTTTGCTTTCAATATGGACGGATCCCGCATTGCCCTGGCTGTTGTTAGCCGATATTTTGCTGTCGGCGTCTAAAGCAAGATCTTGTTGCGCGACCAGTTTGATATGGCCTTGCGCATCCACTTCAACGCTGTCGGCATTGATTTCGCCGCTGTGCTTGATCGAATGGGCGAATACGTTGACGGCGCCGCCTTCGGTTAACAGTTTGCCCAGATTAACGACGCTGTCGGTGGGCGCCTGGATTTGGAAGCGAATATCCGGATCGTCCAGATTGGTAATGGTCAGTTCCTGCCCGGCCGCCAAGGTAATGGAGCCGCCATCGCTCTTGATAATACCGTTATTTTTAATTTGCGGGGCAATCAGAATAATGTTGCCGTCTTTTCCGGCGCGGATAATGCCTTCGTTGACGATGTTTCCGGCACCGGAACCGGCCATAAAATGATAGTTGCCGCTCAGGAAATCCTGGTCGCTGAGGTTAAGGCTGGAGGCGATCAGGCCTTGGGTATCAATCGTTGCACCGGCGCCGAACACGATGCCGTTAGGGTTGATTAAGAAGACTTTGCCGTTGGAAGCCAGTTGCCCCAAAATTTCGCTGGGATTTTGGCCGATAATGCGGTTGAGTACCGCGCTTTGGCCGTTCTGCTGAAGAAATTGAACCAGTTCGTTTTGGGCAATGCTGAAGTTTTGCCAGTTGATAATCGCATTGGGGCTGTTGGTGACGGTTGTCGTGCCCGGCGTTGCGGTATCGATGCTGACTTGGCCGCTGATAACTTGAGCGCCGTCAGGGTTGGCGTAAGCAAAAGACGGGTAGAGTATCGCTAAAATAGCTAAGTTAAGCGCACGGCGTAAGGGTAAGCCGGTAGTAAACACAGACTGAGGGGGCGCTGATTGTTTTTGTTTATTGATTTTCATCGTAACCAGCCTGACTTTGTAATTGTTTAATTACGTAATATCGGTTGTTAATTAAATTTTTTAAAGCCGTCATCGGGGAAAGCGTGATTCAATCGTCAATATTTAAAGACGATATTGGCATGGATGCGATTGTTGCCGGCTTTGGTCGTTCCGGCTTCGACGGTATCCAACGCGGTCGCGAAGGCAATAGTGCCCATAAAATATTCACGCCATTGAAAACGCGCGCCGATCCCGGTACCGCTCAAGTTCCAGTCTTTAACCTGCCCGGCGGTTGTGCTTTGCAGGCGGCCGTGGCCGTAATCGTAAAAGGCGAAGAGGTTGGTTTTTTGGCCTTCAACCAAGCTCAAAGCAGGCCAAGCCGGTGTGGAGAGTTCAAGTTTTACAATCTGGCCGCTATCGGCTCCGGTTTCGCGTTGATCGTAGCCGCGCACATCGAAACTGCCGCCAATGCCGAGTTGTTCGCCCGCGATCAGCGAACTATGGCTATGTTGGCCGCTAAAACTGGTTTGCATCAGCCACTCTTTAACAGTGACCGAAAAAGTGCTGCCGTAGCGTATTAAGTCCCAGTTTTGCTTGGCATTAAGGCGAGCCGCTTGATAATGCGCCTGGGTATTATGTCCGCCGAAGTCGGTGTTGCCGACCCATTGCACATAATAGCCGGTGTGAGTGTTTTGCCAGGGATACTCGCCTTTATACGATATGCTGAACGGCGCACTGCGGACGTTGCCGCCAATCTGAGTATTTCGAAATTGAATATCGTTGATGAAATAGCGGTTATCGATACCCAAATCCAGGCTGTGCTCGTATTTGCCCCATTTGGGTAAAAACTGCTGGTAATGGATGCCGTACATTTCGCCCGATCCGGTCACCGTTATATCGGTTGCCACCGTACCCACATTAACCGATGAATTGGCGTAGTAAGCGCTCAGCCAGCCTTTGAGCCGATATACAGGTAAGCTATAGCTGACACCGTACTGTTGGACTGAATCGGCGTGATCGGGAGAGGTCGAGTAACTGCCGTTGACAATATGATCCATGCCCCACAAGTTGCTGTATTGCAGCGCGCCGGTCAAGCGGTAATCGCCCGAACTGGTGGTGCCGTAATTATTGGCGATTAATGAGGCCTGATAAGGACGGCGTTCGGTTACTGCAACTTTGGCGTCCAACTTGTCGGGCGTCTTGCTGGGTTTAAAAGTGACTTGCAGTTGTTTCGAGGGATGTTTATTGGCCACTTTTAGCGCCTCGGCCAAGTCTTGGGTATTCGGCGATTCGGCCTTGCTCAGGATGGGTAGGCTGGTAATGATATTGTTTCGGTTAAAATACCGATTGCCGGTCACTTCGATTTCGCCCAAGGTAAATGAGATGACTTTCAGTTTTACTTCGCCGCTGGACAGTGTTTGCGGCGGCACGATAACCCGGTAAAACGGGTAGCCCTGTTCGCGGATAATCTGCTCAAGCGCTTTGCTGGTGTCTTGTAGCTCTTTCAAAGAGTAGGGCTTGTTTTGCAGCGGTTTAAAATAGTCGTCGATAAACGCTTGCGACAGCGGCGATAAACCCTCAACCGAAAAACGCTTAACGGTAAATTTGAACTCTTGCGGTGCGGCAGCCAGGCAAAGCGTTTGGGGGATCAGGCATAAACCGGCAAGGATGAAAGCCGGTCCGATTTTATGACGAGTAAGCCAACGGTTTGTTTTACCGATTTTAGGTTGATTTTTCATAACTTTTTTACGTTGTATGTAGCGAGACGTAGCGTAGCGTCTCTACAGCTACCTTAACATCCTTCAAGTAAGTTGTCAGTAGTGTCGTCGGATGAGCCTTCATTATCGGAGGCGCCGTTGTCGGATGAATTAGGCTCGGATGAACTGTTATCGGAAGCCGGATCATCCGTCTCGGATGATGTCGTCATTTCGCCGTCAGCGCCTGTTGAGCCGGTTTCGCCTTCTTCCACTGTGGTGCTGCTTCCGCCATCGTTAGATTCCACGCCGGCATCGCCGCTGTTGGCTCTAATAATGGTGGCTCCGGCGCTAGGTGATTTTTCTTCAAACACTTTTTCGGGATCGGATTTATTGGTGTCCGGCCTGGGCGCGGCAGGTTGCGGAGCATCCGGCGGCGTGGGGAATACCAAGGGAATAGCAGTGGAACTCGAAGTGGAACTGCTGCTGCCTTCCGGCACATCGAAATCTCCCGCTTCATTATGCAAAAAAGAGGTTCCTTGCCAAGTGGAGTGATCGAGACTGGAACCGTCCGTATAAGAGTCGGTACCCGTGCCTCTGATGCCGATGGTCGCGACCGGGGTATCCAAGGCAAAGGCTTCATGATCGTTTTTGCCGATACTGCCGGTTAACGCTCTGAGTCCCCCGGTGGTTAAACGCAACAAAATCCGATCTTTTTTACCGCTGACTTTGTAATTGTATTGCTTAATATCCATTTCGCTGTCGGCTTGCAAGGTGATTTTCTCGCCGTCAGGAAATACCAGCAGCGCAAAGCTATCCTTTTCGCTACGCAGAAAGTCCGAGTTATACAAGGGTTTGCCCAACGACAGCGGGCGCTCTTTAGCGTCTTTATCGGCCCGGTTTACGGCGCTAACCTCGCCTTTGATATCGACCACGCGAGCCACTACGCTTTGTTCGGTTCTTACTGCGGCGGCTTTTTTAGCTTTCTCTTCGCATTCCTTGTCGCAAATACGCACCGTAAATTCGGCTTTGTCGGATTTGGGTTTAATGGTTGAGGTAGGGGTTTTGATTTGGAAACTGTTCGGATCATCTTTGGCGATACCGCCGGTGCTGGCGTTAACGCCGCCCTGATGCAACACCAACTGCGCTGTTTTAGCGGCGGATTGGTTGTCATAATGATCGATACTGAAATTGCTGTTGGGGCGCACGGTCACTTTGGCGCCGTCGGTAAATTCGATAATCACAAAACTGCGCTCGGTCGTCTGGATATTATCGCCCTGGAAAATTTCCGAGTCTTTGCCGAGAATGCGAGGCGCCGCCTCCGGCTGTTGAGCCGCATTGTTACCTTTGACGAAGCTGATATGGCCGACGACTTGAGAACCTGCGTAGACGGGCGGGACAGCGGTTAGGCCTAACATCAAAATCAAGCTCAGCCACAAGCCATAACGTTTAATAATGTGAGCTGCTGGAATAAACATGGTTGTTCTACGGAAAGATGAATGGATTATTTAGTGCGGTATTTAAGCGAGTTGTTTTTTCCCGGTGAAATCAGAAAAACTCGCAGCCTTGGTTATTTAGCGTCTGCATCTAAAGTTACCTCCTGTTGCGCGACCAGTCTAATATGGCCCTGTGTATCCGTTTCAATACTGCCGGTATTAACTTCGCCGCTGTGTTTTATGGTGTTTACAAATACATTGACCGCGCCGCCTTCGGTTAACGGTTTACCCAGATTAACTGCATTATCGACCGGAGCCTGGATTTGAAAGCGAATATCCGGGTCATACCGATTGCTAAGGGTAATTTGCCGGCCTGCGGCGAGGGCTAGAGAGCCGTCATCATTTTCGATAAGTCCGTTGCTGCCGGTTTGAGGGTCAATAACGATAATAGCGTTGTCATTTTCCGCACGGTTACTCCCTCCGTTTAACGGAGGTGCTGAGCCGGAAGCCGCGATAAAAAGAATGTTGTCATACAGAAAATTGAAGTAGCCTAGGTTAAGATTGGCGATAAGCGAATTCGGGCTAACAATGACGATACTTTCTGCTAAGTGACTCGTAGTTGATGGGATTGTGCCTAGTGAACCCGTGCCGAACGTAAAGGTTGATAGATAGCCTTCTAGCGAGGATTCCAGGGTAGCGTTTCCGCGATATTGCCGGTTGCTAAGCGCGCCTGTCAGGTCGGGCATAGTGGCAGCCGTATAGAAGTATTCCGCGCCAATAGCTTGCGTCACGTTGAGATTAGGATGCGCCGTACTTTGATTGAACTGGCTGAGTTCGTTTTGGGCAATGTTGAAGTTTTGCCAATGGATGGTCGCGTTGGGGCCGTTTGTAAAGGTGGTCACTCCGGGCGTAGCATTATCCATATTGACTTGCCCGCTGATGACTTGAGCACCATCCGGAGCGGCGTAACAAAAAGCAGGCCAGAGCAATGCGGCAATACTTAGCTTAAACAGACATCGTAGCGGCCGGTAGTGAACTGACTGGTTTTTCTTATTGCTTTTTAAGGTCATGGTTTCACCACTCTACTGTTTTAATTATTTTATCACCGGCGCCGGTCGTTAAACTAAATCCTTAAAGCCGAGCACTAAAAAGTGTGAAGCCAGGGCAAAACGCTATTTGCTGGTATGGGTAAAAGCGCCGTCCCAGTCGATTTCCGGCGGCGATTCAAGGTAATAAGCGATCCGCTCAAGATAAATCGAGTATAACTTATCGTGCGGATATTGCTCCGCCAGTTGCTCAAAGATGCTTTGCGCCTCAGTCCATTGCTGTTGTCGATAGTTATTCAGGCCCTGATTCAATAAATCGAGAATCTGTAATTGCCCGGAACTTATATCTGCGCTTACGCCCAAGGGTTCATAAATGGTAATGGGTTTGTGCTTGCCTTTGACCCGTACTTTGTCGAGTTCGCGGTAAGTAAACTCCGGAGCCGCCAACAGCGTGCTTTCGCTGACGATCATTTTTACGCCGTATTGCTTGGTGAGTCCTTCCAAACGCGAACCTAAATTCACTGCGTCGCCCATAATGGTATAGGCAATACGAAACTGCGAACCCATGTTGCCCACGCTCATCTTTCCGGTATTAAGGCCGATGCCGATATCGACTTCCGGCCAGCCTTTGGCTTTAAAATCCTGTTGAATCGTTGTTAAAGCCTGCAAAATCGCCAAGCCCGCTTTGACCGCGTAAGTCGCATGTTGCGGGTTGTGCATCGGCGCTCCCCAAAAAGCCATGATGGCGTCGCCGAGATCTTTGTCGATGGTGCCTTGGTGTTCATGGATGACGCGAGTGACCGGCGTTAAAATGTCATTGATCAGTTCGCATAATTCTTGCGGCTCCATGCCTTCGGAAATGGTGGTAAAGCCGCGGACATCGGAAAATAATACGGTCATTTCCCGGCTTTCGCCTTTTAACGAAAATTCTTCCTCCGATTGGCTCATTTGCTCGACCAATTCGGGCGGAATATATTGACCGAATATATTGCCGAGTTGTTTTTTCTTGCGGCTTTCGAAGAAAAAACCGAAAAATATCTGAATGCCGTACAGCAAGGTGAATAAGGTGATCGGAGCTGCCAATACGGTATCGACATGCCAAACCGTCCAAGCGTAAAAATTAAGCCCGGTGCCGCCGATCAGCAAAATGCCGAAGAGAATGGCCGATAAAAACACCGGTAAGCGGGGAAATGCCAAAACGGCGATCAAGCAAATCAGCAACAACTCAAGCAGTTCAATCGCAAGAATATAGCTGGGCCTGGATTTAATGGTTTGGTCGAGCAAGCCGCTGAGAATATTGGCATGCACCTCAACCCCCGCATAAACGTTTTGTACCGGGGTCGCGCGTAAATCGAGCAATCCCGCGGCGCTGGTGCCGACAATCACAATTTTATCTTTTAATTTGTCTTGATCGACGACGCCGTTCAGCACATCGGTTGCCGAAATATAAGCAAAGCTGCCTTGCCGGCCGCGATAGGGCACCAACAAGGTTGCGCTTTGATCGACAGGAATACGGAAGCCCTCAATATCCAGAGCTTCCAGATGGCTATCGACATTGCTTTGACCGTAACCCTCGCCGGTAATAAATTTAACCTCCGGCCTGCCCACTAAGGTTCTGTATAAAGCCAGCGATAATGCTTCATAAAGCTGATGGTTATAATTGATCAATAGCGGCAATCTTCGATAAATACCGTCTTCATCGACATTGGGGTTGTTAAAAAAACCGCCTGACATGGCCGCCGTTTGCAGACTCGGTAGGTTAGCGGCATAACTTTTGCCCCTGAACAGCAAGGCGCTGAACGGTTGATCATCGGCCGCCGCCAAAGGCCGGGGCAACAGACCTACCTCGGGCGTTTTTTCGCTGATGTGGCTGGCAAAATACCCCAACACCACCGGCCGGTTTTCCAGGCTCTTGGCAAATAAGGCGTCATAAGACAATTGCGGGCGCATCGTTTCCAGCGTCGATAAAAAGTCGGCATCTTTTTGCAAGGGGCCGGAAGCCAGTTTTTCCAGCAGTTCTACCCCGGCGCTGGTATCCGGTTCGGAGAAAACCACGTCGAAGCCCAGCAATTTGATGTTGTAATAATCGAACAGCATATCGACCAGATAAGCCATTTTATCCCGCCGCCAAGGCCAACGGCCTTCTTTGGCCAGACTTTCCTCGTCTATATCGAGAATGACAATGCGCGGATCGACGGTATTGACCACCGTGGTGCGTAAACGCAAGTCATATAAAATGTTTTCCATACGCTGTAAGGTCGGAATTTGCAGCCAATGGGCGGCGTGCGCCATGAACAGCAGCGTGATAAAGGCGCAGGCTAAAAGACGGTAGGATTTAAGCCATTTATTGCTGAATTTCATTGAAAAAACCTAGTTGCTGGGGATGGTTAGGCGAGGGCGAGGGAATATTTAAGGTTGTTCGTTCCCAAGTTCCAGAGGCTGTGAAAGTATTATGCTAGCGTTCCCACGCTCCGGCGTCACTGCCATTAAGTTAAGAAAAAAGCTCCCTCTCCTGCTGGAGAGGGTTGGGGTGAGGAGAATAAAAATAAGGAAAAAAGCCTTATTTGATCCCCTTATCCTAACCTTCTCCCGGTGGGAGAAGGGACTGTCCAGCCTTAACTTAACGATGTCGTTTTATGCTCTCCGGGCTCTATAATACTTTCACCGTTTCTGCTGCTTGGAAACCCGCGGAATAGTGCCGATAGCGATTAACGCGGATTTTTCATGGCTTATCCGCGTTCCATTGTCTCTGCGGTTTATGTTTTGCAAGTTACCTTAGTCAACGTCATTCTGGAAATCCTCCAGAAACTTTTCGGCGTATTTTTTATAGATCTTATGCTCCATAAACGCGTCATACAGATCGGGATCGATGTGCTTTTCTTCTTTCATTTTCTTTAAAATAAACAGTGCATCGGAAATTTTTTTGCCCGATTTATAAGGCCGGTCCGATGCTGTCAATGCTTCGAAGACATCCGCAATGGCCATGACCCGCGCCGGAATCGACATTTGTTCGCGGCTTAAACCTTTAGGATAACCCTTGCCGTCCATGCGCTCATGATGACCGCCGGCATATTCGACGACATTCTGTAAGTGCTTGGGAAACTTAATCGCTTCCAACATCGAAATGGTCACGTTGATATGGTTGTTGATGATCTTCCGTTCTTCCGCGGTCAAAGTGCCGCGGAAGATGCTCAAATTGTAAATCTCTTCTTCGCTTAATAACGGTGTCTCGACCTGATTGAGCGACCAGGTCAGCTGTTGCAGCGACTTCAGACGGGCTATATCTTGATCCGACATCGATTCTCCGCCGGTATTGCAGCCGCGAATGAAAGCCAAGTCGTCGTCCAATTGGGCGATATCGGTTTGGTAAGCGTGTTCCAGCTCGGCCGGCGGGGCGCTGTTATTTTGCAAGGCTGCAAGCTGCTGTTTGAGCAGTGCGATTTCCCGGTCGCGTTTTAACACTTCAAAGCGCGCTTCGACCACATGAATACGGTCGAAAATAGCTTCCAGCTTGGTCGCCTTGTCGATAACGTATTCGGGCGTGATGATCTTGCCGCAGTCGTGCAGCCAGCTTGCGATAGTCAGCTCGTAGTGATCGGCTTCGCTCAGGGTAAAATCCTGCAAATAGCCGTGGTTGGTATCGCTGGCGGCTTGCGCCAGCATTAACGTCAACTCCGGGACCCGGCGGCAATGTCCGCCGGTATAGGGCGATTTTTCGTCAACCGCGGTCGCGATTAACTTGACCAGCGATTCGAACATGTTTTCCAAATCGACAATAAGCTGTTGTTTGGTTAAAACGGTGGCCGCTTGCGACGCCAAGGTCTCGGCAAAACGTTGCGAGACCGCATCGAACGCAATGATGTCTCGGCTTTCATGGTCAATGGCGTTAATCAGTTGCAGGATGCCGATAATTTCGCCTTGGTGGTTATTTAAAGGGATGGATAGGAAGGATTTCGAGCGGTAATTGTTTTTTTTATCGAAGGCTTTGGTGCCGGTAAAATCGAAATGAACGGCATCGTAGGCATCGGCAATATTGATGGTTTTGTTGTTGTGGTAAGAATAACAGACGACATTTTTAAGGTTGGGTTCGCCATTCTCGCCATATAAAGGGATGTTCGGGATATTAAGGGCGTTTCCGCCGCCGCCCAGACAAATTCCCAAACTATCGGAACGGATGATTTCTATTTTAATAGTATCGCCTTCCACCCGGTAAATCGTTCCGCCGTCTGCGTTGGTAATCGATTTAGCGCCCAGCAGAATTTTTTCCAATAATTGCGTCGTATCCTTTTCGGCGGACAGCGCAATGCCGATATCGGTTAATTTTTCAACTTGATCAATGATTTTTTGCATATCGGCGGAAAGCTCGTTGCCAATAGTGGCGATTTTTTCAAATTGATTGATGATGTTTTGCGTAATCATTAACTCAGCGTGGAGAAAGTGAGGAAAAATATTGCCGAACTATAGTCCATGTAAGTTGATCGCGCAAAAATAGATTGCCGTTTGCCGATGCTTTAATGAGCTAGGTCGAAGGAGATCAGAGGGTAGGGCGGTTTAGATCGCCGGTCCTTCAAATATGCAGCTTTAGACGCAAAGTTTTTCAGTCAAAACCGCCACTCTTTATCCAGCTCATCCCCGTTTAACAGGAAGGCAGCCTCGCCGCCGAATCGCCGTCAGGTCTAGTGCAAGCCATCAGAAGTTATCTTGTGTTTTTATAGACCACTGAATAAAGCATGTCATGTATTGACTTGTAGAGGTTGCCGGAAAATTATTGCAAGCTACCTAACGTCTTGTAGAATTACAACGCTTTCAAATTCAGTTAATAACTAAAAATATCAAAACACTGGCGTGGCTGGAGTGCGGTAATGATGATGCAGCCTGTTAGTGATGAGTAACTCATTTAAATTGAAAACGCTGTAAGCGTCATCTTATAAACCCATAACATTAAGAGAAACCGATCATGCAAAATGCTTCAACTCTCCGGCTGAATCCCACTCTTGCCGGTTTAATAGTATTGCTCAGCGCTTGTTCTTCCGATCCTATCACCCCCGCTCCCGCTCTTTCCGACGAGCTAATGCTACGGGAAAGCCAAGGCATTGCCAATTTGGGCGATAAATGGAAAAAGGGCAAGCAGTTGGTGGTGCGCGGCAATGTTTTAGTGCGCGAAGGTCAAGGCAAAATCGATGAGGGCAATCGCTTGATTGAAGAAGGTGAAAAAATGAAGCGCGACAGCGAGGAAAGCTACAGAAACATTAAAAATTAAATTCAGCGTATGCTAAAAATGATTAATGGAACTCGGATGACACAGATTAAACGGATAATCACTGATTAAAAAAGTGCAGAATACTTTAAAAAATCCGTGTAAATCCGTCTTATCCGTGTCATCCGTGTTCCATTTCTTTTTTCGCTGAATAGTTACGCCTTGTTTACGAATCACGAAAAGCTTAGGTGCGCTGTCTTTATGCTCGGCACTGAAAATAATACTGACCTTAAAGCGCTCGGCATCCAGCCGATTGCACCATGCTTCAACCTGGCCGGTTTCGGTATCGCCGCCTGCATGGCCGGGATAAGCCAGCACAGTGATGAGACCGTCGTCCGCCAAAATCCGGACCGCGGCGGTTAAGGCGGTTAAGGTGGAATCGGCCGCTGTGATGACCGTTTTATCGCCGCCCGGCAAATAGCCCAGATTAAACATGATCGCACGGATCTTACCGTGCAGATGCGCGGGGATTTTTTCGTCCATATCGGCATGGCTGGCGTGGATCAAGGTCAGGCAAGCCAAAGACGGGCTTTGGCGGAATGTAGCCACTGTCGACTCAATTGCCGCTTGCTGGATGTCAAAGCCGAAAACCCGGCCTGAGGGGCTGATCTGTTCGGCCAGGAATACGGTATCGTGGCCGTTGCCTACTGTTGCATCGACCGCAATATCGCCGGGATGAAGAATAGTCCCGATTAAGTCATGGGCGGTGTTAACGAGTGAAATACGTTGCATGGAAGGGCGCTTAAAGTATGGATTGGCGTGTAAGTAAAGCCTGATAACGTTGAATGTTGCAGGTTTGGGACAGCGAAGCGTCGTTTAATAACACATCGGCAAAATGCCGACTGTACCAAGGTATCTGCAAACTGCCTTTCGCCCCGAAGCCGTTAAAAACAGCAAGGTTGTCATGCTCCGGATGGTGTCCGATAAAAGCCTGTCTGTCCTGCGTGCAGGGCCGGATATTGGCTTGATGATCGATCAGGGTTGCGCCGGTCAAATCGGCTGAGAGGCGGCCTAGTGCGTTTAGCAAGTCGTTTTTGCCTTGTTCGGTCGTCTCGGTGTTCAGCTTGTCCCGCTCGAAAGTCGCGCCGATCCTGATTTGATGAGCGTTTAACGGAATTAGCCAATTACCGTAATTGAGGATTTTATCGGGCAATGCGGTGCGGTGCTCCAAGCTCAGAATTTCGCCTTTGACCGGTCGAAAAGGTAGCCGGGAAAACCAGGGATTTTCCGTTGCCCTGTAGCCTTCGCAAAAAACGACCTGCTTGGCGACGATGTCCCGCCAATGCGGCAATGGTTGAAGTTGTAGATCACGATAATCGAAATCGGCTTGGCGATAACTGTCGTTGGCAATAAAAAACGCTTTCAGGCAACTTAACAGCGGCCGGGTCAATAAATAACCGGTTTGGTGTTGCTCCAGAAATCCGAAAGGCGCGGCGAGAGGGCCGATGCCGTTGCCCGGAACTTGCAGCTCGCCCAGATAAGCCCGATAGTCGGGACTATTAAGGCGCTTAAGCGCATTTTTTAATTCGTTGTCGCCAAGAAAAAACCGCAGCATCGGTTTTTCAATATAAAACGCTTGCTGAAAAAACTCGGCTAAGTGCAAATAACAGCGTTTCGCCGCAGGCAATAGCGTATCGACCTCGGCGGATTTCACAAAGCGCATGCCGGTGACCGGATTGATCAAGCCGGCCGCCACTTGCGAGGCGTTTTCCCGGCCGTTATCGATTACGACAACTGTGCAACCCCGTTGGATGAGTTCCCAGGCCAGTAAGCTTCCAGCCAAGCCTTGGCCGATAATGAGAAAGTCGATCATGGTTTTTGCAAGGGGAGTTGGCTATGAAGGTATCAGGCTTGAAAACAACAACGGCATGAGTGCTACGGTGACTAAGGATACGCTCGTGATTTGCAAGGAACTCATAACCGCTCAAGCTGCGTGCAACTCTTCTTGCAGTACTTTGCGCAACATTTTAACGGTTAGCGGTGTCGACTCAGGAGAAAGCCCGGTACGCAAAGCTTCATTAATCAGCGTCTGATAACCCTTACCGCTTTGCCCAGCCCGTTCCCGAAAAGCCGCCAGAATGTCGTCATCCAGAAAAATGGTGATGCGGGTTTTTCCGGTAGAGTCCACCACCGCGCCACGTTTTCCGTCGGAAAAATCGTACTCGTCTTTCATCGTTCAAACCTCTTGATAAGCACGTTGTTCACGAGGTTTAGCCAAACGTAAGGAATTATACATACCGTATATGCATAAACAAGGCCGATAAGTTATATCCGTGGTGAATCTTTAAGTTTTTTATCCCCGGTTAATGCATAAACTCTAGCGATGATGAACGCTGCATCAGCTGCTCGATATCGGCTTCCCAGCCGCGAATCCAGTTAGGGATTTCAGCTCCCGGCAGGGGTTCCGAGATAAAATTGCCTTGAGCCAGATCGCAGCCCGTATTACGTAAAAAATCCCAGTCCGCTTGGTCCGCTACGCCTTCGGCCACCGTTTTCATGCCCAGCTGTTTCGCCACATGAAGACTGACGGTATAAATAGCGCGTAAGGTGCTGTTGTTCGCGGCGTTATGGACAAAGCCTTGATCCACTTTAAGCTCATTAAAAGGGATGTCGCGTAACTGGGATACGGAAGAATGGCCGGGGCCTAAATCGTCGATCGATAAACCGAAACGCTTCAAGCGCAGGCGGGTCAGAATTTCCAAAGGTGCGGATAAGTCTTTCATCAGCTGGGTTTCAGTTACTTCCAGTACAATGCTGTCCGGCGTTATCCCTGCATTCGCCGCCGCCGCCGTTATGTAATCCGCAAACTCCAACAAGGCAAGATTTTTCATCGATATATTAATCGCCACTCGCAGATTTAAACCGCAATCCTGCCAGATTCTAGTCTGAGCGAAAGCTTCTTTGACTACGGCCCGCGTCAAATCGTCGATCAGCCCATATTCTTCAGCCACGCCGATAAAGTGATCGGGACCCACTATGCCATTCTGCGGATGACGCCAGCGCACCAAAGATTCAACTCCGATTACTTTGCCGTTGGTCACGGCTACTTTGGGTTGGTAGTAATTTATCAGTTCGCCTTTGGCTATCGCCTCACTTACCTCGTCCGCGCTGTAAGCTTTAATCGAGGTCAGGGCAATAGCGGGTGAGGGCGGCGTCCATTTGTTCAGTAACGCGGATAAACTCTCCGGATTGACCGGTTTGTGCAGATGGCCCAGCGCCGGAATTTTATGCGCCAGCACCAGTTTTTCCGCGGTTTGCAACACGCGCTCATCCTCGCCGCTGATCAGGATGAGGCTGCCGGTATAATGCCGGCCGACCAAATGCCGCATGAATTCTATTCCGTCCATTCCGGGCATGTTCAGGTCCAGCAGAATCAGGTCCGGCGGAGTGTTTGGGCTGTCAAACTCCATCAGCGCAGCCGTCCCGCCGGTGCAAGTTTGCACTTGAGTAAATCCCAAGTTGGTCAGCATGCGACTCAGCAGCTTGAGCATGAAAGGCTCGTCATCGAGCACCAGAATCTTGATGTCGGATTTCTCAACCATGATTGTTCCTCTTGTGGGTATTTTGTTGTTACCGCTCTGCAAGCAAAAATACGATGCCTCAAAGCCTGAGTAGAAAAATGTAGTGTTGCTGTTTTAGAACAAAAGCAAAAGCATTCGTCACGAAGGCGCGAAGGAAAAATAATTGTTTATAGATGCCATCGTTGATCAAGCAACATTAATTCAGGCACGTTGGAGTGCAGGCTTCGCCTGCAAGCAGGCAAAGCCTGCACTCCAACGTGCTTCGGATTGAATTTGTAGATGTCGGTCAATCAATTCAGCGCTCTATAAACTCAATGTATTGAAAGCTTCGTGTCCTTCGTGCCTTCGTGGTGAATGCTTTTGGTTTTAATACTCTGAAGCTTGAGAACCCGCGCATCGACACCAACATCGCTACAAGGTATCCAAATAAGCATTCACCACCGCCATTTCCGCCTCGAAGCGAGACAGCAGTCCTGCCAACGCTTCGGTTTGACCGGCTTTGCCGACTTGTTCCAGTTCAGCGCAGATTTCGCCGAGCGCCAGCGCTCCGACCGCGCGCGCCGATGACTTGAGCTTGTGCGCCAGTCCGCCCGCCTGCTGCGCTTGGCCCTGTTCGCAAGCGTCCTTTAATTCCACCGCGATCTCGGCCGCGCTGCTGCGAAAATCGTGCAAAAGCTCGCGGATTACCGAAGCGTCGCCGCCGACCAGCGCCTTGAGCACATTCACATCCACCGGCACGGGCAGCGCGTCGAGCGGCTCCGAACTGACTTCGGCAGTGACCGGCAGCCATTTTTCCAGCATCGATTTCAGTTGCGCCAACTGCACCGGCTTGCTCAGATAGTCGTCCATGCCGACGGCGCGGCAACGCTCGGCTTCGCCCTGAAGAGCGGCGGCGGTCAGCGCTATGATCGGGGTATGGCGGTCCTCCTTTTCCGCGGCGCGAATTATCGTGGTCAATTCATAGCCGTCCAGCTCCGGCATATGCAGATCGGTAAGCAGCACTGCATAATCGCCGCTCTGCCAGCGTTGCAGGGCTTGACGGCCATCTTTGGCGACATCGGCGGCAAAGCCGAGCAGCGCCAGTTGGCGCTGAATCACCTTCTGGTTGGTTTCGTTATCTTCGGCGACCAGGATTAAGCGGTGCTGAAGCAAGGCCGCCGTGCGCGACGGCGGGCTAAATTCCATTTCGGTGCGGCCGGGCAACGGCGCCGGTTTTTCTTCCAGTACGCGTCCGGCGGCGATGGCGACGGTTTTGAGCAGCACCTCGCGGGTCAGCACATTGCCGTCTACCAGCATCATGTTGTCATGCTCCAGACGCGATTTGTGCCGCCGTCCTCGCTCGATAACGACAAAGCGAACTTGTTGCTCCGGACGGGTGCGGGCAATGGCGCGTAATTCATCCAACGGCGCCGGCATATCCGCGACATCGATGACCCAAATCCATAAACTGGGCGGTATCGAGCCGTTCAGTTCCCACACTGCGGTCAGGTCCGGCAGCCGGGTCACGGTAGCGCCGCCATGCCCGAGATAGACCGCCACGTCGTCCGCCAGTCCCGGCGAGTCGCCTACGACCAGACAGGAAAGTCCGGCGATTAAAGATTCCGCTTCGAGCGCTTCGGCCTTGTTCGGCACCGGCACAAAAGGCAAGCGTAAGGTAAAGGTGGAGCCTTGGTCCGGCGCGCTTTGCACTGAAATTTCACCGTCCATCAACTTGACTAAATGGCGGACGATAACCAGCCCCAGTCCGGTACCGCCAAAGCGCCGCGTGGTGGACACGTCGGCTTGGTTAAAGGCGGTGAACAATCTGGACTGGGCAAGCTCATCCATACCGATGCCGTTGTCGATAATTCGAATTTCCACCACGACCCGGTCCGAACTGCGTTCGGCCACTATTGCGCGCACCGAGACTTGCCCCGATTGCTTGCGTCCGCTGGAAAATTTGATTGCATTATTGGCCAGGTTAATCAACATTTGCCGTAAACGCCCCGCATCGCCGAAGACTTCGGCCGGAAGCTCGGGATCGGTGAACAGGGTGAGTTCCACTTTTTTCTTCTCCGCCAAGTGGTCGAGCATGATGCAGACTTTTTCCACCACATCGGCCACCGACATCGGCATGCTTTCAAGCTCCAGCTTGTCGGCTTCTATTTTGGAGAAATCCAAGATATCGTCGATGATGTTCAGCAGCGAATACGCCGACTCATGGATCAAATCGACCATTTCTATTTGATAGTTTCTGAGGCTGCTTTGCCGCAGTACATCGATCATGCCGATAACGCCGTTCATCGGCGTGCGGATTTCGTGACTCATCGCGGCCAGAAACGCGGATTTGGCCGCACTGGCCTGTTGCGCTTGGTCTCTGGCGACGCGGAACTGGGCTTCGATTTGCTTGCGCGCTGTGATGTCGCGTGCGATGCCGATAAAATAGCGGCCTTCGCCCAGACGCATCTCGCTGAGCGCAAGCTCCAGCGGAAAGATACTGCCATCTTTTCGTAGACCTGCAATCTCGCGCCCGGTACCGATAATATGCGCCTCGCCGGTGGTGCGGCAGCGTTCCAGAGGGTTGTTGTGCTCGTTGTTATAAGGCGGCATTAATAGGGTGATATTGCGGCCGATCAACTCGGCGGCGGTATAACCGAAAATGCGCAGGGCGGCAGGATTGATGGTATCGATGATGCCGTGATCATCAATGGTGATAATGCCGTCCACTACGGTATCGAAGATGGTTTGAAGGCGCATGGCGCTGTCGCGCAACTGTTCCGCGGCTTCTTTGCGCTCGGTAATATCATGAAGGAAAGCGTTAAAAAAACACGCCTCCCCGTTCCTAACCGAGACAATAGCCAACTCGACGGAAAACTCGCTGCCATCCGCGCGCATGGCGGTCACTTCGATGCGTTTACCCAACACCGGACCTTCGCCGGTGTTAAGAAAGCGTTTGAGCCCGCGCCGGTGGGCTTCACGAAGCGGAGGCGGAATAATCAGCTCGGCGAGGATGCGTCCCTGAGCGTCGGCGGCCGCATAGCCGAACATGCGTTCGGCTTCCGGGTTCCAGTCGATCACCCGGCCTTGTTCATCCATGCTGATGAAGGCGTCCAACATCGTGTTCAGGATCGTCCTGAAACGTTGCTCGCCTTCGCTGAGCGACTGCCGGGCCTGACTGAGTTCCCGGTTTTGATGGATAGCCGCTTCGTAAGTGGAGAGCAACAAATTCAGCATTTGCAAACGGCCGGAGGTAATGAAATGCCGTTGTCCGTTAAAGAAAACTTCCAGGTTAGCGCCCAAATGTTCGGCCTGGCTGAGCTCTTTATTTTGCAGCATGAACTGCACCCGGCTGAGTAAGTAATCTTCGTTATAAGGTTTGAGAATGAAATTGTCCGCCCCGCATTCCAAGCCTCGAATCACATCCTGAGGATCGGACAGCCCGGTGACCAAAATAACCGGAACGTCTTTCAAGGCGTCATCGGACTTCATCGCTTTGCACAGCTCATAGCCATTCATCTCCGGCATCATAATATCGCTGATCAACAGCGCCGGTTTTTGCGCTCTTGCCGCCTGTAGCGCTTGCTTGCCGTCAGCCGTGACCCTAACCGGATAGCCGTGCTGCTCAAGCAGGAAGCGAAGTTGTTCGGCTTGGGTGCGGCTGTCCTCGGCGATAAGAATGCCGATGTCGCTATGCGCTTCAGTGTCCATCGCCGGCTCTCCCTTTTGCTTGGCCATTGGCCAGATTGGCCAGCATCAGCGAAATTTTATCCGGCGGCAGCACATACAATGCCGCGCCCAGTTCAATAGCTTCCGCCGGCATGCCGTGAATCACCGAGCTGTCTTTGTCCTGAGCAAAGGTGACGGCGCCTTTTGCTTTCATCAAGCCCAGCTCCGCAGCGCCGTCCTTGCCCATGCCGGTCAGCAATATGCCGACCGCGTCGGGGCCGTAAGCCGCCGCTACCGAGCGAAACAGGCAGGAAACCGAGGGCATATGGCCGTTTTCCGGGCCGCTGTTTCTCAATACGATCTGTCCTTGAACATTCACCGTTGCCTGAACACTATTGGGCGCGACATAGGCATGACCGGGCAGCATCACGGCGCCGTGCGTCGCCGTGCAGACCGGAAAGCCGGAAGATTGCTCAAGCCAGTGCACAAGCCCTTCGGTGAAGCCTTGAGCGATATGCTGAACAATAATCAGAGGCGCCTGAAAATTCTTGGGCAATTTCGATAAGAGCTGTTTCAATGCCAGCGGTCCTCCGGTTGATGAACCGACTGCGACCAACTTTATAGCGGCGGGTTTTGGCATGATCGGCTTGATGTCTTTCGAAACAAGTATTTTGGGCCGCGCCCAACGTTTAACCACCTTGACTTCCGACATCAGCTTGACGGTCTGGATTAATTCTCTTGCGGTCGCGGTATGCTCCGGACAGCCGATGCCGGCCGGCCTTTTGATAATGGCCAGCGCACCGGCTTCCAAGGCGCTGAGGGTCATCGCCATGCGCTCGCTGGAAGGGTTATCGGTCACCAACACAATCGGGGTAGGAACGCTTTCCATGATGGCTCGGGTGGTCATGTAGCCGTCCATGTTCGGCATGTGCAGATCCATAGTGATCACGTCGGGGTTTTTGCTTTTGACTGCCTCAAGCGCTTCCAATCCGTTATTGGCGGTGCCGACTACTTGAATTTCCTGGTCGGAAGCGAACAGATACAGCAGAAACTCCAGTATCCACGGCGAGTCATCGACGACCAGCACTTTGATGGGAAGACGCCGGTTTGTGTTATTAGGCCGGTTATCAATCATTACATTCTCCGAGAGTCTCGCGAAGGTGCTGTGTTGCACGGGTTTCGAAGCTCCCGCCGCGGCAGACATCGTTAAATAAGCCTTCGCACCGCTTCCAGCAAATTGCTCCGCTCGAAGCTGTGTTTAACGATGTAGGCATTGGCGCCAAGAGCGAAGCCTCGTTCGCGGTCTTCAGGCGATTCCTGCGCCGTCACCAGCACTATCGGCAAAGCGGCCAGCTTTTTATCGCTGCGGATTTTCGCGGTCAATTCGAGGCCGCTCATGCGCGGCATGTCGACGTCGGACACCACGAGATCGAATGTGTCGTTATTGAGTTGGATTAGGCCGTCGATACCGTCGACTGCGGTCGCCACGTCATAGCCCGCCACCTCTAAAATGCCCTTAAGCAAACTGCGCGAGGTGATCGAGTCTTCCACGACCAGCACGGTTTGCTTGGGCTCGGTTCTTTTTTTCTCGGCCGCAACCGCTTTTTTGATTTCGGTATGCACGGTTTGCAAGGCGGATTTTAGTAAATCGGCAACATTCAGGATCGGGACCACCTTGCCCGAACCCAGAATGGTTGCGGCCGAAATGTTGCGCACTCGGGACAGCTGCGGTCCCAAGCTTTTAACCAGGACTTCCTGTTCGCCGAGCACTTCGTCCACGACAAAGGCCATGCGTTTTCCGCTTGCCGCTAAAATGAGTACAAGTACGGTATCGCTGAGGTCGGTGCCGGCTATTTCCAGTACTTCGTTCAGCCACACCAAGGCCAAGAGGTCGTCGCCAAGCTGTATCGTTTCGTGGTTTTCCAAGGTTCGGATGTCCTCCCGACGAATTCTTAGGCTGCGTTCCACGCTGCCGGTCTGTACGACGAATAGCTGCGTTGCTACCCGTAGCGCAATACCGCTGTAAGTGCTGACGGTGAGCGGCAATTTGAGGTGAAAAGTCGTGCCGATACCGGCCTGGGTTTCGACCGTGATACCGCCGCCCAGTTGTTCCACTTTCTCGCGTACAATAGCCAGTCCCAAGCCTCTGCCTGAGACTTTGGTGACCGCCGGGTTGGTTGAGACGCCGGATTGATAGATCAGATCTACGGCGGTCTTGCGATCCAGCCTGGATAACGCTTCTTGCTTGATAATGCCGAGACGGGCGGCGGCATCCTTCACTTTGGCAACGTCGATCCCGGCCCCGTCGTCTGAAACGTCGATTTCTACACAATTGCCGTCACACGGAAAAGCGGCAATTGTGATTTTTCCCTGCGACGCTTTATGCCGGTTGATCCGCTCTGCCGGCGTCTCAATGCCGTGATCGATGCAGTTGCGCAATAAATGAATCAGCGGGTCCTTGATTTCTTCAAGTATTCTGCGGTCGGCTTCAATGTCGCCGCCCTGAATGTCCAGATTGATGTTTTTGCCGCTGTCTTTTGCCAAATCCCGTACCAGTCTGGGGAAGATTTCGGTGAGTGCCGAAACAGGCAGCATCAATGCTTTTTTCATATTGTCCAGCAGATCGTCCACTATCTTGTCCAGCAAGCGTTGATCTTGATCGGCTGTCCGGGTCATCATATCGAGCTGATGTCTCAAGGTTTTGATGAAGCCGGTATTCCGCTCGATCAATTCCATCCATTGCGGCTGTAGTTTTGCCGAGATGTTATGAAATTCCGGTTGGCGCACCACTAATTCGGACCAGTCCTTGCTCCAGGCCATTATCATCGTTTGCGCGGTTTGCAGGTCCTGACGATGCTGTTGCGCCAACAGCTTTGCGACAAGCATTTCTTCCGCTTGTAAAAAAATGCAATCGAGCTTGGTTTTGGCAATCCTGACGGTTTCTGTTCGCGGCAATTTTTCTTCAATGAGTACGCGCGGAGGAATTTTCGTTACGGCGGCAGCTTGCGGCACGATTTCCTCTGTCTGTGCGGGCGTTTCGGCCGGCATTGCTTCAGGTTTTTGCATAGGCGGTAATTCAAGCAATTCGCTCAATCGACTAATCGCTTGATGAACCTTGTCAAACAGTTCCGCGTTCAGCGCAACTTGTTTATTTTTCATCATGGCAAAGGTGTTTTCCAAGGCCTGACAGGCCGTTTCGATCGGCATCAGGTTCACCGAGCGAGCCGCTCCTTTTAGACTATGCGCTTCGCGGAAAATCGTTTCGATCAGCTCGGCTTGTTTGGCGGCGTCGGTCGATTTTTCGATTTCGTCGATGCCGGCAAACAGCGCGTCAATATGCTCCTGGGCCTCCAGCTTAAAGGTCTTAAGCAGCCGCTTGAGGAAATCGCTGTCTTTTTCGGCCATTGGATTATGCCCCCAGGAAGTCTGTGTCACTTAAATAACATACTATCGTTCCCACGCTCCGGCGTGGGAATGCAGTGAGGGACGCTCCCGCGTCCCGTACCGCTGGAGCGGTGTTCCGGCATTCCCACGCCGGAGCGTGGGAACGATGTCGAAAACCAGACGTAGGCCGGAATAAGCCCGCCCGGCGATAGCCAGGGTGGGCGTTTCCGGCGCTCCCAAGCCTCGGGATGCCGGAAACGAGATGCGTATAACGATGAGCGCTCCGGCGTGGGACGATGTCGAAAATCAGTTTAGAAACCTATTCACCAAGTCGTTCGTGCCTTCGTGGCGAATGCTTTTTGCTTTTGTTCGGTAGTTCAAGCCGGATAAGCTCTTAGCGCCGTTTCATCAACAATTTCAGTTTAATACCCAGTTCGTGCAAATTATGCGCAACGGTTTCGGTCTGCTTGGTGCTGTCCACATTTTGCGAGCTGGCTTGGCTGATGCTCCTCATGGCCAGTACCACTTGGTCGATGCCCATCAACTGCTGTTGCGACGACGCGGCGATTTGCGCCGCGGCCTGCGCCGCGCCTTCAATACTCGCCGCCAACAGCTTGATGGCTTCGTTGACCTGCACCGTCAGTTTCATGCCGCCTTCCACCGCTTTGCGGCCCTGATCGGTAGCCGCCACTGCCGCTCCGGTCGCCTTTTGGATGTCCTGTAATATTTTCCGCACTTGGGCCGTCGCCTGCTTGGATTGGGCGGCCAAGTTTCTAACTTCCTGCGCGACGACTTTAAAGCCTTTGCCTTGCTCGCCGGCCTTGGCCGCTTCGATGGCGGCATTAACCGCCAAAATATTAGATTGCTCCGCCAAATCGTTAACCGTGGCAATAATCTCGCCTATGGTTTGGCCTTGCTCCGACAGCCGAACAATGCTTTGAGCCACCCACTCCATTTGCTCCTGAATGAGCTGCATGGCGGCGATGGAGTCCTGCACCGAATTTTGTCCGCGCTGCGATATTTCCATGGTCTTGCGCGCGCTGTCGGAGACATGCTGAGCTTTTTCGGCCGCCATCATCGCGGTTTGCTTAACTTCTTCCACGGTGCTCGTGGTTTGGCTGACTGCGGCTGCGGTTTCCACCGAGCCGGTTGCCACTTGAGTGGTCGCGGACAGGATATTGCTGGTCGATGCGGCCAAAATGTCCACAGTTTCTTGTATTTCCTGCAACACCCGGTGTATCTCGGCTTCAGCCTGTTTGCGTTCGGTAATATCGATGATGCTGGTTAACACCAACATGCCTTCCTCGCTCTGAATCGGGTTGAGGCCGATTTCCACCGGAAATTCGCGGCCGTCTTTACGCAAGCCGAACAGGTCGCGCCCCGCGCCCATAGGACGAACCGTCGGATTGGCGAAAAAAGAAGCGCGGTAAGTGGGGTGCTCGCTACGAAAGCGCTCCGGCACCAGCATATCGACCGATGATCCGAGCAACTCTTCGCGGCTATAGCCGAACAGTTTTTCGGTCTGGGCATTAACCAACGAGATTCGGCCGTCCTGATCGACCAGAATAATCGCATTCGGGGCCGATTCGACGACGCGGCGGAAGCGCTCTTCGGCATGCTTGCGCTCGGTGATGTCGATAATACTGGTCAGTACCATCGATTCTTCGTCGCTATGGATCGGGTTGAGCCCGATTTCTACCGGAAATTCCCGGCCGTCTTTACGTAACCCGAAAAGATCGCGGCCCGCGCCCATGGGACGAACCCTAGGATTAATAAAAAATGAACTGCGGTAATCGGGATGGTTGTCGCGAAAGCGCTCCGGCACCAGTATCTCGACCGACTGACCGATCAATTCTTCGCGGGTATAACCGAACAGTTTTTCGGCCTGGGCATTAATCAGTGCGATTCGGCCGTCCTGTCCAACCAGAATAATGGCGTTAGGCACGGATTCGATGACGAGACGAAAGCGCTTCACGCTTTCACGGCTTTTCCGGGTGAGTTTGCGCAGTCCATCCACCATCGCGTGAAATGATTGAGATAATTTCCCCACCTCATCGGTTCTATGCAGGATCGGGACCTCAACCTCAAGATCACCCGCGGCCACGCGGTCGGTCAGGGCGGCGAATTGTTTGAGCGGATTAACGATAGCCCAGCTTAGCAGCCAGATCATCAGGATACTGGAGACCAGCGCGATAACGCCAATGGCGACAAAGATAGTCTTTGCTTGTTGAGCCTTTTGTTCGGAGTGAGCAATCGAAGCTTCCACCTGTTTATAAGTATCGTCGCTCATATTCTGCACCAACGCGCGTATCCGGGCGTAACGGTCGGCCTGGATGCCGACCGCCAGAGCTTGCGCCGCTTTAATCTTGCCGGCATAAATTAACGGAACCTGCCGATCATCGCGAGTCTGTGCATACGCGAACAGCAGCGTTTCCAATTGCATGAGTTTGTCCAACATCTCTTTGTTATCCGCTTGGCGTACGATCAGTTGCTGCATCAGTTCTCCTACTTTTTGGCGGCGTTGTTTGATGTCGTCGTATCTTTTTTTTTGCTCGGTCAGATTAGTGGTCAGCATCATAGCCAGTATTTCAGCGCGCATAGTGCTCTCGGTACCACGGATCTGCGCTAGGTCGGCCGCGTTGGCAAAATCGGTTTTATAGAGCTTTTGCTGCGATGCCTGTAAAAAGTCTATGTTTTGGTAAGCGGTTGCAATCAGCCCAATCAGCAGCGCGATGATCAGGCCGAAACCGAGTAGCAGTTTGCTGCGGGTGGTCAGGTTAAGAAATAGCTTCATAGTGTCCTCGGGGTAGGCTATATCAATAAAAGCCGTAATTCATGTGATAGGAGGATCAAGGCCAAAGGCAAAGGGCGAAACTTACCTAACCTCTTCATGGACAACGATGCCGGTGTCTGTCAGCAGCTTTAGCGCATCCAGAATCACCAGATGTTCGGCGGTGATGCCTTTTAAATAACTTTCGCGAATGCCGTTGAGCGTCGATAATCCGGACTGGATTTTATTCAGCGGGATGCGCTTGATGTCGGCGACGGTATCCGCCAGTATGCCGAATTCCATGTTGTCATTGGCTAGGATGATGATTTTATTGAGATCGGTCAGTCCTTGTTCCGGCAAGCCGAAAAATTTCTTGATGTCGATTACCGACAGCACTTGACCGCGCACGTTGACGATTCCGGAGACGAAGGCAGGCGTACAGGGCAGGGGGGTGAGCTCTTTCAGCGGACAAATTTCGCGCACCCAGGCGGTTTCAACGCCATAAGTTTCGTAAGCCAACATAAATGCCACGATTTCGAGGTATTCCTCCGCCTCGGTCAATTCGACCGGTTGCGCCAGCGCTTCAGCCCTGGCCTTGAAGATGTCCGGCCATTGCTCCGGCGGGGCTAACCATGACTGTTCGGAACGTGCACGGGGCAAGCGCCGCTTATCGCTGCCATTAAACGGCGCTTTCATGCCGCGTTCTCCAATTCGCGCATGGTATGGATAATTTCGGTCAAGCGGCCGGCCGTTATGCCGTCCGTTTCGGGCAGAATATCGCTCGGCGCATAAGCCTTCAGCAGTCGTAGGGCAATGTCGAAATGCTTCCCGGCTTCCCGGCGCCTGCCTTCTTGCCGATACAGATTGCCCAGCGTGAAGTGCGCGAGTACGAAGCTCGGGTCCAGGTCCACGGTGCGCTTAAGTTCCATCTTGCCGCCATCCGCGCCTTGTTCCTGCAGCACCATCGCCATCAGATAATGGCCTAGCGGGTCCTTCGGATTGGCCTCGATCGCCTGTGCGCACCATTCCTTGGCTTTAGCCAGATTGCCCTGGTTGGCGTGAATTTTAGCGAGCAGGCTCATCGCTTTTATTTTGCCTTGCGGATTAGCCAGAAGCTTGGCGGCTTGTGCGATGGCTTCGTCGTAGAGGCCTTGCTGATAAAAGTCGAGAGCTTGCTGATAATCCGGCGATTTTGCTACGGAGAGCCCTTTGTCCGGCATTATCGATGCGACGCAGGGCGGCTTTATCGTCTTCACCGGACTCGTGGGCTCCGGCAGGATAAGGAAAGGCACTGACGGACACGGCGCCGTATGAGGAACGGCTTTGCGGTGCAACACGGCGTTGGGGAAATTAACCGCTTCTATGGCTTCAGGTAGGGCTTGATTAATGCTTTGGGTTTCGGTGGGACTGACCACCAGCCAGCCGCCAGTGGTCAACGACAGACACTGCCTGCGTATCACTTGAGCTACCAAGTCCGGTTTGAAGTACATCAACACGTTGCGGCAAAAGATGATGTCTATCGCATTGGTGTTGTTGATCAGCGACGGGTAGGCGTTTTCCATCAAATTAAGGTAAGCGAATGACACCATCTTTTGCACGGAAGAAATAATTTCATAATGGCCTTTTTCGGTGGCGCGAAAATAACCGGTTTTCAGCCAATCGGGTGTGTTACGGAAGGACCATTCCCTATAAATACCGGCTTCCGCCTTGGCTAAAGCGTGCGGATTGATGTCGGTGCCGAGAATGCTGATATGCCATTGCCTGAAATCGGGAATGATCCGTTGCACCAGAATGGCGAGTGAGTAGGCTTCCTCTCCAGTCGCACAGCCGGCACTCCAGATTCTGAGGATTTTTTCGTGCTGCCGCCGGGAATGAATGAGGGCCGGCATAATATAGGTTTGTAACGCATGAAAGGCTTGGGGCTCGCGAAAAAAATAAGTTTCGCCTATGGTCAGATGACAGGCCAGGGTTTCGATCCGGCTGCGATCCAGCGGAGTCGACATCAGCCAGCGCATGCATTCCTCAGTATTATGGAAACCGAATTCGCGTGCCGCCGCCTCAATGCCGCGCACCAGATCGGGCCAGCGTTCTTGCGGGAAATACAGTCCTATCTGCTGCGCCAGAAATCCGCTAAAACGGGATAGCAGCGAGTGCCGATGTATTTGCTCGGTATTCATGCTTATAGATTTCCTAAGGCTTGTTCCAGCGCCGCTTTTTCTTCAAGCAACAGAAAGTAGGCAAGATCATGGATCAAAATCATGCCGTCGTTAAGCCGAACCACCCCTGCAATATGCTTAATGCCGGGTACGATGTCGCTTGCCGAAATAACGTCTTGTTCGGCACATGTAATGACGCCGGTGACTTCATCGACGATAAGCGCGACCCGATGGCCGGAAGCGTGAGCGATGACGAACAGGTCGTCCGGGCTCAGAATTTTTGTCGGCAGGCCGAAGCGCAGCCGGATGTCGACAACAGGGACGATGACGCCGCTGACATTAACAATGCCCAGAACGACATCCGGGGCATCCGGCAACGGCGTGATAGCGGCGGCGCGGTAGATTCTTTCGACGTTGGAAAGCTCCAGTGCACAGCGCCAATCATCTAATGTGAAACCCAACAACATCATACTTCGATACCTCCGAGGCGGAGCGGGTTTTGGGGATGTCGATAACAACGCCGGTCGGGAAATTAAGCGAGAACAGTTCGAGTCAAAACTATGTTTCCGGTAGTCGTTCAGTACAAGTAATTTTTTGTAATATTCAGACAACAAAAGGAAACTTACGGGCCGATAGGACGCGCCGCAAGAGCTGAAAGAGTGTGATAAATACGATAAAAATAGAGGGTCCTGAAGTGCCATCGGTATTTTTATAGGACGACTACTTAAAAAACATCAACATTGTCAATCGGTACGGATAGACATACTAATTGTTTTGCCGGAAATAGAAATACGCGAAATTGCGTATTCATGAAGCGGGTCTGAAAGCCGAGGTGTTTCGACGGGGATGTAAAATGGAGTCCATTTATCGTTCTCACCTTCTGCGTATAAGTCTGTGAGAAATTGCCATTACGGCAGGAATGCCGGACTGCAACATGCCGTGCGCGCCTTTGCGGCAGGGGATGCCGCTACCCTCGCGGAGACGGGACCGCATTATATAACCGGGCACTCTGTTTTATGCCTTAGCTTGATGCGTATGGGTTGTAAACCCCGTCCGGCTTAGGAGGAGGTTGTTAGCCGTTCGAGCTATTTCAATAATCAATCGTTCACTGTATTCTATACATAACCGATGTTATGCAATGATCGTTCCCATGCTCCGCTCCGGCAGCGTTGGAAGGAGCGCCTACACTACCGTCCCGCATTTTGCGCGGGAATCGTACCCTAAACTAAAAGTTGGAATCTATTAAATAATGGCTAGCGAATCGTCCCGACCTTCTTGGCAAAGTTATCTTCAGTTATGCAAACCTAAAGTGGTTGCCCTGATCGTTTTTACGGCGATGGCGGGGATGTTGTTAGCCGTTCCCGGAATGCCGCCGATCGGCCTGTTTATCTACAGCAGCTTGGGCATTGCGCTGGCCGCCGCTTCGGCCGCCGCGATTAATCATTATATCGACCGCGAAGCCGATGCACTGATGGATCGCAACAAGAACCGGCCCTTGCCCAAAGGCGATTTAAGCTCTACCAATGTCATTGTTTTTGCGTTGGCGCTGGGTGCTGTTTCGATGTTATTACTGATCGTCCTGGTTAATGCCTTAACCGCATTGCTGACTTTTTTGTCGGCGCTGGGTTACGCGATTATCTACACGGTTTACCTAAAGCGTATGACCCCGCAAAATATCGTTATCGCCGGTGCTTTCGGCGCGACGCCGCCGATGCTGGGTTGGTGTGCGATGACCGGCTCCGTGCATCCTTACGCAATGCTGTTGTTTTTGATTATTTTCGTCTGGACGCCGCCGCATTTCTGGCCGCTGTCCATCGCCAAACGCAAGGAATTCGCCAAAGTCGGTATTCCGATGCTGCCGGTCACGCACGGGGTTGAACATACCCGTTTGCAGATTTTGCTGTATTCGCTGTTGCTGTTTATTGTTACCCTGCTGCCTTATCTGACCGGCATGAGCGGCCTGATTTATTTATTCGCCATAGTACCTTTAGGTCTCGGCTTTATTTATTTCGCTATTTTGATGATGCGCCGGAAGGACGATAAAACCGCGATGCGAACCTTTTTTTATTCGCTGATTTATCTGACCGTGGTATTTATTGCTTTATTAATCGACCATTACTTTAAGTTTACTTTATGACATTCACCCATCACGAACAAACGCCGCACCCCGAACACCCGTTCGCGGAATTCATCCGCATCTTGGGCAAAGGCAAAAAAGGCTCAAGACCGCTAACCCAGGATGAAGCCTATCGCGCCATGAGCATGATTATGACCGACCAAGTGCAACCCATTCAGCTGGGCGCATTCCTGATGTTGATGCGGGTTAAGGAAGAAACCCCGGAGGAATTGGCCGGTTTCGCGCAGGCGGCGCAGGAATCGTTTCATGTGGCGGACAACGCGGTAAAAGTCGATTTGGACTGGTCGACTTATGCCGGAAAGCGTCGGCATTTGCCTTGGTTTTTGTTGTCCGCTTTAATGCTGGCGGAAAACGGCATTACCGTGTTTATGCACGGTGCCGGCGGCCATACCGAAGGCAGGCTGTATACCGAAAATATGCTGGGTTATTTAGGGCTTAAATGCGCAAGTTCTATCGAAGAGGCCAAACAACAACTTGAACAACAGCATTTTAGTTATTTATCGCTGGAGCATTTTTGCCCCAAACTGCATGACATTATAGAACTGCGTCCAATATTGGGTTTGCGCTCGCCGGTGCATACGCTGGTGCGTTTGTTAAATCCGTTTAATGCCGAATGCAGTATTCAGGGTATTTTCCATCCCGGTTACCGGCCCGTGCATCAACAAGCCGCCGCTTTGTTAAACCAGCCGCATATGGCGGTATTAAAAGGCGAAGGCGGCGAGACCGAGCGTAATCCCGATATGGAATGTCTGGTGCAAAGCGTACATAACGGCGAATTATCCGACGAAAACTGGCCGGCTTTATTCAGGCACCGTCATGTCAGGCCCGAGCAGTTGGCGCCGGAGCAACTGGCGTTGGTCTGGCAGGGAAAAGCAGAAGATGAGTTTGCCGAAGCCTCCGTTATCGGCACGGCGGCGATTGCGCTTAAATTGTTGGGTAAGGCGGATACGAAGGAAGAGGCGCAGCAATTGGCGGCTGAGTATTGGTTGGAAAGGGATAAGAAAAAATATGCCAATGTTTTGTAGAACTATAGGTAATTCATTGAGGCCAATTTGGGTAGCATAATAATTTGACTTGAAAGGTAGCGATTACTGACGTTATTTATAACCACTGGCAGTTTTGCATACAGGTGTTCTAACTATGTATATTAAAAAATTACAAATCAAGAATTTCAAATCCTTTCAAGATATTGGTGTTGAATTTAACAAGGATGTCAATATTTTTACCGGTGTTAATAATGCGGGAAAAACTACTATGCTGGAGGCTTTGGCTTTATGGCATGAATGTTTTTCGAAGCTTATTCAAGAGGCAAAAAAAGGGACAAAAAACTATGCTAAAGGAGATTATGTTTTAGGCAATACGCAAAATAAATATTTCCCATACGATCAGATAAATAGTGTCCGCGCCCCTAATTTTGAAGATATTTTTTATCGGCGGAGTAAAAAAAATTTAATTGAATTACATGTAATCTTTGAAAATTCAGCTAATGAAACATTACCTATTAGTTTTAAAATTGGGCAGTCAGGACTAAATTATGTCATTGAGTTAATAAATAGTACTTCATATGACTATAAAGAATTTAATCGTTTTTTTAAAAACTTGCCTAATCCGATTGGTCTTTATTACGCTTCGCCTGTTTCCGCAATAGGGCAGAAAGAAAAATTTGTAACTATTCCTCAAATCCAAAATGCTATTTTGAATAGGCAATCGGCTAGAGTTTTTAGGAATCGCCTCTATCATATATACAATGGCCTATCTTTTAATAAGTTTATAGAAGACCTGTCGTATATTCTTTTTGAAAATCAACATAAAATAGAAATCAGCTTATCAGGAAACCCTAATAAAAACATTTATGCGATTTTTAATTTTAAGATAGGGTCAAAGGACATAGAAAAAGAAATTTCTCTATTGGGTAGCGGGACGTTACAAATCATGGAAATACTTTTAAATTTTTATTATTCAGATGATTCCAATAAGGATATTAACTTAGTTTTATTAGATGAGCCTGACAGCCATATTCACCGCGATATTCAACATCGTTTACTAAAGACATTAACTAAATTCACAAAAAATACACAGGTATTTTTATCTACTCATAATGAAGCATTAATTCGTAACGCTACAATTGACTACTTATTTCATTTAGAGGCAAAACCTGTTAATTATTATAAAAGCTTAGGTAATCAAGATATTGAAAGACAAAAACCTCATTTCTCAGGGATTTACCCGTCTATTACTAATCCGATTATCAGTTCGCTAGGTCATAGCAATGGCTTGGATTTTATTAATGCCATTGAAGCGGACCGCTTGATTTTTGTAGAAGGGGAAGATGATGCCAGAATTATTGATATTTTATTAAAAAAAGGGCAAATCAATAATCGCCGTCGTTATGTATATTGGGTATTGGGTGGCGTAACTAAAATCTTCAAGGAAATTACTCATTATGAAACTGTTTTTTCCGCGATTAAAAATGAGAAGACCTTATGGGAAAAATCGGTCTTGATTTTTGATCGTGATTACTTGGACGATAATTTATTAAACGAATTATCCGGACGGCTCAACAAAAAATTAAAATCATATACTTGGATATCTTATACTTTTGAATCAACTCTGTTTTCAGATTTGGAAAAATTGGCTAAATTATTAGCTAATTGGTTGGAGTCGGACAATCATTATCCTAATAAAAATGATATTATGGAATATTTGATCCGTGAATATGAATCTATGCAGACTATTTTAGAAAGTAGGTGCAATGATAAGTTTTATGAAAGTATAGCGCATACCCATGAGTCAATTAAGACCAAAGCAAATACAATCTTTGAAAAGCCATTAATCGACATTAACCCTCAACAGCTAAATACAAATATAAGAAATCATATAAAAGGCTGTTTTGATAACGGAGAATTTTATAAGTTGATGAATAAATACGATGTTTCCGGTATTATCAATCGCATTGCCAGTATTTATGAAGTTTCTTTCGATGTCGAAAGTGATATGGTTTCATTAATTCAATGCGTAGATAAATCGACTTGGTTAGATGAATGGGACTTTTTGAACTCTATATGACAATTCAATGAGCAGAAAATATCAAGGCTACGATCGCACTGACCGATGAGGGGAAATACATAATTGATACGCGGGCTGTAAAAATTATCAAAATCCTGAATTAAGCTCTCCATAGGAGGATTGCTTGCAAAAGAAGCGTGAACAGGCCGCTAACTCTATAGCAACACCTGATCATTAACTTGCAAAGGCCTTAAAAAGCAAAGAAACCATTCCTGCAACCAGAAAACCAAGCATCCATTTCAATATAGTAATTTCAGCTTTCAATAAAGCCAGATCCTGATCGATTTTATTAAACCGACTATCGTAGTCAGCCATTGGTTTTAGCCGCCGCTCGGGCTTTTTCCTCAGATGCGCCTGCCTCTTTAAGCGCGTCATAAAGCTCGGCACTCATTGTACTCATAGTTTTATACCCCTTAGATAAGTTTTATTGATACGATTATAAGCACTAGCCATTGTCTTTGCCGCGTTTTATTTATTGTTCCCGCCTGGTCGAAGGTTTTGAAATCATTTCATGGCCGACTGTTCAAATCGAAGCAAATAAAATATGCCAACGCTTAAACTCATAAATCTCAAGCCCATGCTTTCAATACTGCTAACCTACTTAACGCTCCCTGCTGCTTGTTTTTCTGTGCCAACGAAAAATGATCTATTTCCCCGACACCTATTCGATTGAAGACCAACAACAGCGGGCCGATCAAGCCAAGCTAAAACTATGGCCGTCAACCGATAATTATCTGGGATTGATTGCCAAGACATCACAACCGACCGGCAACGGGACGGTTATCGTTTTCCACGGCAATGCCGGTTCGGCAACAGACCGGACTTATTACAGAGAAGCCTTGGAAAAACAAGGTTACCGGGTCATCCTGGCCGAATATCCGGGTTATGCGGCCAGAAGCGGCGCGCCATCGGAATCGGCGTTGATTTTGGACGGCATCCAAACTGCACAACAGGCTTTGAACGATTTTGGCGGCCCCCTTTTTCTATGGGGTGAATCGCTGGGTAGCGGCGTCGTCAGCGGTATGATACGGAGCGGGCAGGTGCCGGTTAAAGGCATTGTCTTGGTTACGCCGTTTAATAGCATGGCCGATGTGGCTCAACACCATTACTGGTTTTTTCTTGCCAAATGGTTAATTCGCGATAAATTCAATAATATTGAGAATCTGAAAAACTACTCGGGAAAAACGGCGATTTTGCTGGCGGAACAAGATGAAGTTGTTCCCAATCAATACAGCTTAAAGTTGTTCGAATCGTTGCATCATCCTAAAAAACTCTGGGCCTTTAACAACGCGGGTCATAACATGCTGCCGCTGAATCAAGAACTTCCGTGGTGGCAAGAAGTGATGCACTTTGTTAACGATTAAACGATCCAATAGAGGTGGGCCGATATGTATCGACTAAAAAACAGAAACAATATGCAGGCCGCTTTTACACAGTATGGCGCAAGGCTGACCGGTTTATGGGTCGCCGATAAGAGCGGCAAAATGACCGATGTGGTCGTCGGTTTTAACAGCGTTGAAGAATATATCCATTCGACTGAACGGTACTTCGGCGCCACTATCGGAAGGTTTAGCAACAGATTGGCTAAAGGAAAATTCACCCTTGACGGCAAGCAATACGCATCATCCATCAACGACCCGCCGAATACTTTGCATGGCGGCAAAATGGTTTTTTCGGAAGTGCTTTGGGATGTCGTTATGCCCGATGACCATAGTATTCAGTTCAGTCGGCTTTCAAAAGACAAGGAAGAAGGTTTTCCCGGCAATCTCAGTGTGAAGGTGACTTACACTTTAACCGACGACAACGCGTTGCAGATGGAATATGTCGCAACTACAGATAAAAAGACGGTTGTAAACCTGACCAATCATGCTTTCTTCAACCTGAACGGCGAAGGCGGCGGTGCCATCAATAACCATATCCTGCAAATAAATGCCGATAGTTATACGCCTGTCGACGCTAACTTAATCCCTACCGGGAAGATTGAAGCGGTAGCCGGAACGCCTTTTGATTTCAGGCAGCCGCAAACCATTGGCGCAAGAATAGATCAAGCGAACGAACAATTGAAAAACGCTAAAGGCTATGACCATAACTGGGTGTTGAATATCGATAATCCCGGCGCTATGTCGATTGCGGCTGTTGCGCTTGGCGATCAAAGCGGTATTGTGCTGGAGGTGCTTACACAGGAGCCGGGGCTACAGTTTTATAGCGGCAATTTTATGCAAAGCAAAAACACCTTTAAAAGCGGCGCTAAAGACGATTACAGAACGGCTTTTTGTTTGGAAACACAGCATTTCCCCGATGCGCCTAACCAGCCGGCGTTTCCTTCAACTCTTTTGGAGCCGGGCAGGGAATACCGGACGAAATCCGCCTATAAGTTTTCAGTGCGGAAATAGAGTCGGCTTAATATAGTGCGCAGCCGGGCACAGCTGCTGCTCGATTAATGTGTTCAAAAACGCTGGGTTAGGATAGGGCTCTAATAGATTAATTCAAGCATCGGCCTATAAGTAGAGCCCGTTTGACAGCGATAATAGTTATTTTAATGCGCTAAACGTATAAACATAGTCGTTGTATTTCATTGGCGTATGACACGCGAAACATTCTTTGGCTTTCGCTTCTTCATGCATAACCAGCTTTCCGGCTTCCCAGCGACCGAATCCCCAGCCGCCGGTAGCGGCGTATTTGGCGCTGTCTTTAACCATCGCCTCGGCAGAGGCAAATTCGCCGGGAATGATAGCCTGCGGCCAACTTGGGTGCGTGCTTTCCTTCCACACGACTTTGGCTAAAATCGAACCGTCCGGCCAAGGCTTGGTCCGGTCTGCTCGTGCTGCCGCGATAGCGGTATCGTTAGCTAAGATAGCGCGCAAGGTTTTTTTATCTTCCCTATGCGAGATACCTAACAAGCGCCAATCTATATATTCACCGTGAACCGGTTTTGCCGCGCTTTCCATAGCTTTGGTTTCCGCCAATGCGCTTGTCGATAAACAAACAACAGCGAGGAACAACCCCAGTTTACGCTTATGCGATTTTTTCATATACCTTGCCTTTTAAATAGGTTTTTTAAAAATTTGACCGTTTAGTGCTCTAGCAGCCGCATTAATAAGCCGTCAGCAGCAATCAAAGCACCGGTGTTATACCATAATAAATAAAGGTTCCAACACTGCAACTCTGCAAGTTTTTGGTATTTATCCATTTACTTAGGAATGCGCGCGCAATAACTTCGGCAATTGCCGAGAATGCTGGGGGGCTGCGAAGTAAATGTCCACGTTATTTCATGCACATTCCTTAACCTGAATCTTTTAAACGTGTGGCTACTCAGTGGAAAAATGGCCGCTATTATTTTTTTGCGCTGCCTTCTTCCGCCGCTCTTCGATACCAATAAGCCGCTTTGCTCTCATCCTGCGTAACGCCTTGGCCCATTTGATATTTAAGCGCCAAATTATATTGTGCATTGGCGTTGCCCTGTTCTGCGGCTTTGACATACCAGGAGACCGCTTGAACATAGTCTTGCGTTACATATTGCCCCCGGTCATACATAACGCCTAAATTGAATTGAGCCTTTGCATGACCTTGATCGGCCAATTGTTGATAAAGTGAAAAGGCTTCTTCATAACGGCCTCGGTCATTCAATTCATAGGCCTGCTGGAACATAGCTTCGCTATTAGCGCTTGATGGCGGCGGCTGTTGCGTGTGCGGTTTTTGACCGGACTGTGGCTGGGCGGTTTTATCCGTTGCATTGAACGGTGGTTTTTTGCTTTGGTGTTTAGCTTCAGCTTCTTGCTGGCGAATCCAGGCATTATGTGCTTCGCGTTTAACCGGGTCGATTAATACGGCGTAGGACCTGTTGACCAGCTTTATGACTCTTTCAGCTTCTTCGCTGTTACCTTGGAATTTGTCGGGATGAAAAGTCTGGCAGAGGGCTTTATAGGCCGCTTTGATAACAGTGACGGGGGCATCCCTTGTAACTTTTAAGTTGTCGTAATGAGTACGTACGTTAGCCATAGAACTTGATTTTTTATTGTTTACCGTGGACGAAAATCCCGACAATTATAACCGGTTCTGCCAAATTAGGAATCTGTGCGAAATAACTTCAACAACTTGCTTGAGGCTGGAATGAGCGTATTTCAACGATCGTATTACCTACTTCGTTTACTTGGCTGTCCATATAAGTAGCGACAGCTTTACGCATAAGTGTCTACACAAATACCGGTATCTTCTCCCTTGAGGGACAAATCCGCTGAGCGGATTTGTCCTTTTCCGTAGTAGGCTGCCGGGCAGGATAACCCGGCATGATTAGGTTGGCATGAGGGATTCAAATAAGCTTTTTAGTCTCTTGGACTTGAAAGCCAGGCGGAGTTCGGCCGTTTACTTAACTGGGACTGGCTGGGGCTACCTTTTGTTTGACATTTTCTATAAGCGTACGATTACTTGTCTGCGATTCCGAGGTAGTGGTATTGGGCGCCGCCGGAGTATTTGGCACTGACGGCAGCGGCGCTGCATTCGTCTTCGTATCATCCGCCGGTGTGTTCGGATTTGCCGGTGGCGTGCTGTTGGTGTTATTAACCGGGTCTTTGTTGTTGCTGGCCGTTGATGAATAAACTGTCAGATCGCTGTTCGGTTTTATAGTGCCGGTATCGCCTGGGTTTATTACGGTGGCGTTTTGGCCGTTTTTAGAGACGACTTTACCGTCTCCGGAAATCATTTTAACCACCGTAACGATCGGGGCGGCCTTGACTACAAACAGCGCCTTGGTGGCGGCAGGGTCCGGAATCAGTGATGGGCCTTTAGGTTGTACGGCGTCCGGCGGTGTTGGCTTTACCACCGGCGGCTTCGCTATTACAGCAGTCGGCGCGGCACCGCCTGCGGGTGCGGGGCCGGTAGGCGCCGGAGTGCCGGTCATTTGTAAGGTCGATCCTGCGGGTACTACGGCCTCGCTGGATTTCCCGTCAGCGTCGGTATATCGGGCAACGGAAACGCCTTGTAAGGTCCTATGATTAATATCGACTAAAGACGAAGAAGAGGGCGCTTTCGTTATGATGGTAAACGTTTCCGTGCCTCTGATGCCGATAGTGGCGACCGGCGTTTCCAAACTAAAGGCGTCATGATCGTTTTTGCCGATGCTGCCGGATAGCGCTCTAAGCCCCCCCATCGCCAAGCGAAGGAAAACCTGGTCTTTTTTGCCGTTAACTTGGTAATTATATTGTTTAATATCCATTTCACTGTCGGGTTGTAGCGTGACTTTTTCACCGTCAGGAAACACCAACAGTGCCCAACTGTCTTTTTTACTATGGATGGAATCGGCGTTATACACGGGGGTACCCAGCGACAGGGGGCGCTCTTTGGCGTCTTTATTGGCTCGATTGATGGCGCTGACCTCGCCTTTCATCTCAACCACGCGAGCCACTAAATTTTGCTCAAGCCTGACTACTTGTTGATTCCCTGTCGCTGCTGACGCCGCCACTGCGGCTTCTTGATTCTTGTCGCAATCCTTTTCACAAATATCGACAGTAAACTCCGCTTTTTTGGATTCGGGTCTCACCGTGCCTGTCGGTGTCGTTATTTGGAAGTTTTCGGGGCTTTCCTGGGCGATTTCACCGGTACTGGTGTTGATTTCGCCTTTATTTAACACTAATTGCGCCGTTTTTTGGGCGGATTGGCCGTCGTAATGATCAATGCTGAAATCACTGTTCGGCCGCACAGTCACTTTGGCGCCGTCGGTAAACTCAATAATCACAAAACCGCTTTCAACGGTTTTAATGGTGTCGCCCTGAAAAATTTCCGTATTTTTGTCGAGAGTTCGAGGCGTGGACCCGGATAGTTGAGCAATGTTGATGCCCTTGGCGAAACTGATATGGCCGACGACTGGAGGCCCTGCATAGACAGGCAAGGCGATAATGACTAAGCCCAACAGTAAGCCGTAATATTTAATAGTTTGAGTGATTTCAGTAAGCATGGGTTTTTACTATAAAAATGAATAAGGCATTGTTTATTGAAAAGTTAATGTTGTAACAACAAGCACGCTAAGAGTTTAGCCAAGTTCGAAATTGTCTCAACCTTAGCATGAAAATCGGGAGCCGTCACCGGAGTTTTTCGCATGAGTTTAAACTCAAAACAATCGCTTAAAAATAGGGGCTAATATTTTAATTTAAGGATCTCAAGACACTATGCTTTCTTGTATTAACAGAGGAGAGTTTGCGGCGCGCGCCTATCATCAAGATTGCGCTTTTATGCCGGATATTTTGGGCTTTGCTGACTCAGACCAGCGCAGTGACTTTGCCGCGCCCATAAAAAAGGCGGACTATTTGTCCGCCGATTTTTGCAATAGCCAAGCCGAATACGATTTATTCTGCGGCTTTTAGATGCGTTACAGCTTCTTCGGCGGCTTTTTTCGCTACGTCTGCATGGCCTTGCTTGCCTTCGGTAATAGCCTTATCCAGGCTCGTGATAGCGGCTCCCAGATGTTCATGAGCGGCTTTCGCATGGGATCTGGCTGTCTCCGCGTGTTCCGCAATGCCTGCGCCGGCATCGGTTTTAACGGCGGTTTCTGCGTGTTTCAGCGCTTCTTCTACGTGGTTTTCGGCGGCATAAGCAGCCAATGAACACACGGTCAAAACAATGCCTGCGCCTAAACCGGTCAGTTTCTTGTTAGTCAGCTTCATGGTTATCCTCCGAGAAAGGTCGTTAAAAGTATTTTGCCGTTATGCGGTAGGCCAGCATTTGCAAGCTAGCCTACCTGACTCAGCTGAGTTGGTTTTTAATGGCTTTTTTTAATTTCGTCCTTAACTTTTTCCTTGGCGTCGCCATAGCCCGCTTGGCCTTTGCCCACGTTCTTTTGGACTTTACCTTTTACTTCCGTTTCTTCGTCATTGACCATCTTGCCGACGGTTTCTTTGACTTTACCTTTAGCTTGTTCAACTCTGCCTTTTACTTGATCTTTATTCATGAGTGTCTCCAGAGAATGGTTAACCATGACCACATTGCCATGATTAAAGCGTGGAATGAGAATTCCTGACGCTTAATGAAAGATACGCGCAAAACCAAACAGGGTCAGTGCGGTAACTAACATAGCGCTTAGGGATAAAACACCGCGCCGCTTAAATCCGCTTGAGCGGTACCGCTTCATCTATCCGGACCAAAATGCTGCATTCGCAGTTTCATCTTCATGCAAGGATGCCGGTAATGCCGGTAATAATGTTCTTACGTTCGCTAGCGCACCGACGATTTGTCAATGCTTCAGATAAGCTTTATTGGGCTTTGTAAAACGCCACAGCGCACTTAAGTCAATCTGACACTTGTTCAGAGGCCTGTTACTTTTAAAAAGTTGGAGCAGAGTATGAAACCATTCATTCCCATTGTAGCTGTATCCGTTTTGACTGCGACACTCATGGTTACGGCGTATGCGGCTGACGTTCAGGAAAGCAAAACGGAGCCCAAGGAAATGCCGGACAGCGCCAAACAGGCTCATCAGGAAATGCTACAGATGAGTCGGGCCGGCAATATTATCGGTACCCGCGTGAAAAATCCCAGCGGAGATAATCTCGGCGACATCAAGGATTTGGTGATTGATCCCAACAGTGGACAAATCAGTTATGCCGTGATTACCTTCGGCGGCGTATTAGGCATGGGCGGCAAGCTCTTCGCCATTCCCTGGCGGCTGCTTCGGTGGAATCGCAACGGCGAGTATTACTTGCTTGAGCTGAATAAAGATATTTTAAGGAAAGCGCCGGGCTTCGATAAGAATCATTGGCCGAACAGTTCGGATAAGTGGGAGCAATGGAGCGAGGAAGTTAACCAATTTTATCGCGAGAATCCTTAACGGCACTGCAACAAGCCGATGTTGCGGAAAAGAAACTCTCATCATGGGTTCATATTGAAGGGGATCGATATGTTTGCACGATCGTTGCCGGTTCATGGGCGGCTTAATAATGTTAAAAGCTGTAGAAGCCGAGCAGGGCAGTTCGCTTTCGGCATTGGAAAATACCGAACGCACTGTTCGCGACAAAAATAACGTCGTCCACTAACCCCGAACGATTAGAGTGAAAGTAGGAAACGGCAATACCTCGGCTTGCAAACGCAGGGTGCCGTGCAGGTGATTATCAACTTGAAATTAAAGCGCCTTAAAGGCCTAGGAGAATATCATGACTAAAGCAGTTTTTTGTATCGCCCAAAATATGGATCAGGCGGAGACCATTGTTAATGATCTGAAAACAGCCGGTTTTTCAAACAATGATATATCGGTACTGTTTCCCGACAAGTCCACGACCAAGGATTTTGCCCATGAAAAGCACACCAAGGCTCCTGAGGGCGCGGCTATCGGCGGCACAGTCGGTTTAGGCGCGGGTGCCGTGCTCGGATGGTTAGCGGGTATCGGCAGTTTGGCTATTCCAGGCGTTGGGCCGTTTATCGCAGCCGGTCCTATTATGGGCGCATTAAGCGGTGCCGCAGTGGGAGCCGCCACCGGAAGTTTGACCGGTGCTTTAATCGGAGTGGGAATTCCGGAATATGAAGCCAAACGCTATGAAGAAAAAATTAAAGGAGGAAACGTGTTGATTTCCGTGCATACGGCAAGCAGCGAAGCGCGCGATAAGGCGGAAGGTATTTTCGAGCGGGCTCATGCGGAAGATATTTCCTATACCGAGGAAGCCTCAGTAAATACTTAAGTTTTTGAATAGGAACTGATTATGTTAAACATTAATACACTCGATAGATTGCTCAGAGATGAGCTGGCGGCAACAGAAACTTATCAACTGGCTCTGGATAAGTTTAAGCAACAGGTTGCACTTGGCGAGTCGGAGTATTTAAGGCCGATTTATGAAGATCACAAATATGCGGTTTCCAGTTTACAGGCAGAAATCCGTCAATTGGGCGAAACTCCCTCTGAAGATTCCGGCGCATGGGGCGCTTGGGTGGACGTCGTGCAGGAAGGCGCTAATTTGCTGGGCAAGAAAACCGCATTAAGAGTTTTGCAGCAAGGAGAAAAAAGCGGTGCGGATGATTATGAGGAAGTGTTGCAAGATCCTGAGTTGCCTTCGGATATTCGGTCTTTGATTGAAACCAAGTTGTTGCCTGCTCAACAAGCACATATACGCACTTTAGATCGGCTTTTAGAGGGAGCAAGAGTTTAAGCTTTATCAAGAGTTTAAGCTTTATCATTAAAATGGAACCCGGATTTTTTATCGTAGCCGAACGGATAAAAGCATTTACTACGAAGGCACGAAGATCATGAAGAAAAATAATTGTTTAAAATCAATTTATTGAAACTTCGTATCCTTCGTGTCTTCGTAAACTCATTTTGATAATGCTTTTACAGCAGTCTCTCCGGCGTGGGAACGGGAATTCCGGCATGCCTGTCAGAACGGTGTCTAACGGCATTAGCGGTGCTTTATCTGTGTTATGAGGGATTGTGTTTTAATCTACAGCTAGGGCAGATATGTCGATCATCCGATGTGCATAGCCAGCCATTTTCAACGGCATCGCTAACTTCACCTTCTATCCATGCGCGGCCTTCGGTAATTCGCCGGCCGATATTTTCATTTTCTCTATACGCACGACGCAGCTCTACCATTTTTAATCCTCGCGGGTTGCAGATGTCGCAAAAAATAATTTTTCTTATGCTCATAGTCGTTGAGGGGCGGTAAGTTGTGCTTGCCGGTGCAAGAGAATTATGGCGTTGTTAAAATATCCGGCCCCTGCGTAATCGCAGGAGCCGGGCAGTCCTTATCAGCTGGAATTATAAGTTTATTTCATTTTTTCTTATTCCCTAGGCCTGGATTCTTCTGAACCACCTCTTTGAGAGCCTTGACTACTCTTACGGCCTGCTCCGGATTCCGCCGAACTGCTTTTACCCCCCTTACGGCTTTCGCCGGATTCGCTTGAAGCGGCTTTTCCATGAGAGGCTTGACCTCCTTTGCGGCCGGCTTCTCTGGCTTCTTCGGGAGTAAACTCGTGAGCCGTCCCTCTTTCATGTGCGACTTGACCGCCTTTTTGTCCGGCTTCTCTGGCTTCTTCCGAAGTAAATTCATGAGCCGTCCCTCTTTCATGAGCAACTTGACCGCCTTTTTGTCCGGCCGCTCTGGCTTCTTCCGAAGTAAACTCGTGGGCGGTGCCTTTTTGATGGGCGGCTTTTCCTCCTTTACTGGCGATTTCCCGTTGCTTGTTTGCGTCCATCGAAGCAAAGCCACGATTTTGGGTGGAACCTTTTTGGCTGGGGCTAGACTGTTTTTGTTGATCCATGATCTTCTCCTCAATTGTACTAATTAAAATATAAATGAGCGCCTTCTGTAGACAAGATCAAAAGGCCTTTCTTCTTTTTACGAAGAAAATTCAGGATATACGACAGGACAAATTATTTCTGTACGGCAGTACACATTGGCCCTTGCAGAACAATCTATGGATGCGAGCGGAAGCACGCAAAGGCTTGCGGCAAGATTCTAAACCAAGCTAACATAAGATTTTTTCCGCTTAAGCAACTTACATTATGAAAATAATTTCATTAGTCCTAAGTACTGCATTGATGTCGGGTTGTGCAAGTATGGTAAGTCAAACAAGCTGGCCTGTTGCAGTGACAAGCAACCCGGCAGGAGCTGCTTTTACTATTACCAATAAAAAAGGGGAAAAAGTACATACCGGGATTACTCCGTCAACTGTTCAGTTGATAAGTAGGGCAGGGTATTTTGAGGGTGAAACCTATACCTTGCACTTTATCAGGGCCGGCTATAGCAAAGCCGGCATTCAAGAAAAAACAGCCACTTTAAGCACAAGCCTGAATCACTGGTATTGGGCAAATTTGCTTTGGGGACCTTTGGCCCCGATAGGGTTCTTAGCTGTCGATCCTGAAACCGGCGCTATGTTTAAGTTACCGAAATTCTTTACTATCGATTTATCCGCTCCAATGAGCGGTACCAAACTAACTGCGTCCGAACCTAAAGCTACAAATCCAAGTGAGGGGGCTGAATTGAAAGACCCGCTGACGCCTATTAAATGATTTATGCCATCGGTATTATTCAGCGGCCGGAACGTCTTAAACGGACATTAAAAATTAAAGGATATTGTATGTTCCGAGTTTAATGCTTGATCATTAACATTCTTGTGGATTAACTAAAATAATTATGAATATTAAACACATAGCCATCTTATTTATTACCGTTTTAACGCTGTCGGGCTGTGCTAAACAGACACCTGCAACAAGCTGTTCTTCTGCGGATACGGAGGCGTTAATTGCCCGAATTCTTACTAATCAGGCGGCAAAATTAACGGCTGATAAACGCTATGACTATTATGAAGGGTCATTTGTATTCGGCGGGGTTAAAATTAGAGCTGCGCTAGATCAAGTTCAAGTGGCGATAGAACGCGCTGAAACCATCAAAAAAGACGCGGATAACAACAAAAAACTGTGTACCGGACTGTTAAAAATCACGGTGCCGACAACTACGCTTGCCGATGCCGAGCAAGCCCGACAACTTCAGAATGAAGCAAAAATTGCGGAATATGCCAAGCAATTCAATATTGAAAACAACGCTAACGTTTTTACCCAAGAGATTGAATATAAAGTACAACTGACTGGCGACGGTAAAAAACAGGAGGTTGATATTGAAAGCGCCGGATGGGCGAATTTACTTGATCAAATTGTAACGTTTGCATTATTAAAGCCCACTTTAGATACACAGCAAGCCGATCAGGTTCGGCTTAATGAGCAACCCAAGCAAGAGCTTGAGCGCTTAAAGCCGGAACCGGCCGAAGCGGAACTCGATAAAGTCAAAGCTAAGCAAGAAAAACAAGGCTTGGAAAGATTAAACGAAGAGTTATTCGAAGCGGAACAGGTTCAAAAAGAACTACTCCAGGAACAACGGGCTTCCGCACAAGTTACGCCTAAGCCGTCAGCGTCCGCGACCACTGCAACGTCGGTGTCGCCAAGTTTTAACTGTACAAAAGCGACTAGAGATACGGAGATGACGATTTGCGCCAATCCGGACTTGGCGGCTTTAGATGTAGCGAACATGAAGATTTATATGAAAGCAAAAGCCATGGATGCAGTCGCTACAAAAGAAATCTGGAGACAATCGATTAAATCGAAGTACGCTTGCCGAGCCGATGTTGAATGCATTAAAGCCGTCTATGACAAATCGATTGCAAGCTATGGCTGCATTAGTGCCGGCAGAGGGGCGGATTGTGCTGTTTATGAAATGAGCCCTGAGTAGTTATAGTGTTCTAAGTTGATAAGGCGTACCCTTATATAGATGTTCAAGTTTTTATTTGTAGGTAAATCGTCGCATTGTTTTATGGTATTCTACGCGGCTAACTTTTTTTTGTTAAATTTCTCATATCACTTTATGCGAACTCGCGTTAAAATTTGCGGTTTTACCCGTGTTGAAGATGCTGTTGATGCCGCTCGTTTAGGTGTGGATGCGATTGGTTTAGTGTTTTATCCGCCGAGTCCGAGACATGTCGATATTGAGCAAGCGATTGAAATAGTTAAGGCCTTGCCGGCTTTTGTTTCGGTTGTCGCTTTGTTTGTCGATGAGCGGGAAGCACGGATACGCGAAGTGCTGGAACGGGTGCCGATAGATTGCCTGCAATTTCATGGCGATGAAACGGCGGAAGCTTGCCGGCTTTACGGTAAGCGTTATATGAAGGCTGTCAGAATGAAGGACAATGTCGATGTTTCAGGTTTGGCTCGGCACTATCATGATGCGGCAGGGCTGCTTCTGGATGCATATCATCCGGGAGTTCAGGGCGGGACGGGCAGTCGTTTTGATTGGAACAAAATCCCAGAGCATTGCTCCCTGCCTATCGTGTTGGCGGGCGGTTTGGATGTGGATAATGCCAAGCAGGCGGTGCGCACGGTAAGACCTTATGCAGTGGATGTCAGCAGCGGTGTGGAAGCGAAAAAAGGGGTAAAGGATGCGCTAAAAATGGCGGCATTCATACGTGAAGTTAATGAGGGTGACAGAATAAGATGACAGAAAAATATAATATGCCCGATGAGCGGGGGCACTTTGGTCCTTACGGCGGAATGTTCGTCGCGGAAACTTTGATGCTGCCGATTCAGGAATTGAATGCCGCTTATCAGCAGTATTTAGATGATCCCGAGTTTATAGCGGAACTGGACGCCGATTTAAAATATTACGTAGGCCGGCCTTCGCCTTTATATCATGCCGAGCGTTGGAGTCGCGAGTTAGGCGGCGCGCAGATCTACCTGAAACGGGAAGATTTAAACCATACCGGCGCTCATAAAATTAATAACACCATCGGTCAAGCTTTATTGGCTAAGCGTATGGGCAAGACCCGTATTATTGCCGAAACCGGAGCCGGACAACACGGTGTTGCGACCGCGACCGTTGCCGCCAGATTGGGTTTGGAATGCGTCGTTTACATGGGCGCTGTCGATGTCGCCCGGCAATCGTTAAATGTGTATCGGATGAAGCTGTTGGGCGCGACCGTTGTCGCTGTCGAATCCGGGTCGAAAACCTTAAAAGATGCGTTGAACGAAGCACTCAGGGATTGGGTGACCAATGTCGATAATACTTTTTATATTATCGGTACGGTTGCCGGTCCGCACCCTTATCCGGCGATGGTCAGGGATTTTCAGGCCATTATCGGCCGTGAAGCCAAACAACAATGTTTAGATCAAGTCGGACGCTTGCCGGATGCGCTGGTTGCTTGCGTTGGCGGCGGATCGAATGCGATCGGTTTGTTTTACCCCTTTATTGATGACCGCTCGGTAAAAATGATCGGTGTTGAAGCCGCCGGCGACGGCGTTGAAACCGGTCGTCATTCCGCGCCTTTATGCGCGGGTCGTCCCGGCGTTTTGCATGGCAATCGCACTTATCTGATGGAAGACGATGACGGTGAAATCATCGAAACACACTCTATTTCCGCCGGTTTGGACTATCCGGGCGTAGGTCCCGAACATGCTTGGCTGAAAGATACCGGCAGGGCTCACTATGTTAATATCACCGACAATGAAGCACTGGAAGGTTTTCATGCCTTGACCCGTATGGAAGGCATCATTCCGGCTTTGGAGTCCAGTCATGCGATGGCTTACACGATGAAACTTGCACCCACCATGAGTAAAGATGAAATTATTATTGTCTGTCTGTCCGGCCGCGGCGATAAAGACATGCAAACAATGGCTCAACGCGAGGGGATAGAACTGTGAGTCGATTAGCCGCTACATTTGAAGCATTAGCCCAATCTGGTCGCAAGGCCTTAGTTCCGTTTATTACCGCCGGGGACCCGAGTCCGGATTTTACTTTACCGATGATGCATGCGATGGTTGAAGCGGGCGTTGATGTGATTGAATTGGGTGTGCCGTTTTCCGATCCTATGGCGGACGGCCCGGTTATTCAACGAGCCAGCGAGCGCGCTTTAGAACATAAAATGAGCTTAAGACGCACCTTGGCTATCGCGATGGAATTCAGAAAAACCAATCGGCATACGCCGGTCGTGTTAATGGGCTATGTAAACCCCATTGAAGCCATGGGTTATGAAGATTTTGCCAATGCTGCGCAACGCGCCGATATCGATGGTGTGTTAACCGTCGATTTGCCGCCTGAAGAGGCCGAAGAATGCGCAGCTTTGTTAAAGGCGCGCGATATTGATCCGATTTTTCTGTTGGCGCCTAATAGCGGTGATGAGCGTATTAAAAAGATGGATGCTGTCGGAAGCGGTTATCTTTATTATGTTTCGTTGAAGGGCGTAACCGGAGCCGGGCATTTAAATACCGCCGATGTCGAAACCAAGCTTAAGCAAATCAGGGCGAATACGCGCTTGCCCATAGCTATCGGTTTTGGCGTCAAAGATGCGCAAACGGCTAAGGCGGTTGCCGACTTGGGGGACGGTGCAGTCATTGGTAGCGCCCTGATCAGCAAAATTGAAGCTAATTTGGATGATCCCGAACGTGCCAAAAAAGAAATAGTCGAGTTATTGGCTTCCATGCGCCAAGCCATGGATAGCTAAAGACCGGTCCGGAACACGATGATGAAATACGACGGGGCATATGCATGAGTTGGTTTGAAAAATTAATCCCTTTAACAATTAGAACGGAAGGGTCGAATAAAAAAGTCACGGTACCTGAAGGCTTGTGGAATAAATGCCCGAGCTGTAATGCGATTCTTTATAATTCGGAGCTGGAAAGGAATTTCAGCGTTTGCCCAAAATGCGAGCATCACATGCGTATTTCGGCCAGAACGCGGTTGAATATGTTTCTGGATGAAGGGGCTCATCAAGAAATAGGCAAAAATGTTAAGCCGGTCGATCCGTTAAGATTCAAAGACAGTAAAAAATATAAAGACCGTATTACTCAAGCCCAAAAACAGACGAAAGAAAACGATGCGCTGGTGGTCATGAAAGGTCAGCTCAAAGGCCGGGATATTGTTGCCGCTGCTTTCGATTTCGGCTTTATGGGCGGTTCGATGGGTTCGGTTGTCGGCGAAAAGTTTGTTCGCGGCATCAACAAGAGTCTGGAATTGGGCGCGCCTTTTATTGTCTTCACGGCCAGTGGCGGCGCACGTATGCAGGAGTCGTTGTTTTCCTTGTTCCAAATGGCAAAAACCAGCGCGGCGTTAACCAAATTGTCCGAGGCGGGCCTTCCGTATATTTCATTCATGACCGATCCGACACTGGGCGGCGTATCGGCCAGTTTAGCGATGCTGGGCGAGATTAATGTGGCTGAGCCTAATGCTTTGATCGGTTTTGCCGGCCCTCGCGTCATCGAGCAAACCGTTCGTGAAAAGTTGCCGGAAGGCTTTCAGCGTAGCGAGTTTTTACAAGAGCATGGCGCTATCGATATGATTATCGACCGGCGTGAAATGCGCGATAAGATAGCCAGTATTTTATCGATATTAATGGCGAGTAGCGATGCTGCCGCCGCGCAACAAATCCCCCTCAGTTCCTCTTTGACAACAGTAGAAGCCGAAGACACGGAAGGATTTCAAACGACGGATGATGCACCGCGTCAGCCGGAGCAGGAAGACTGACTTTTAATATAGCGGTTAATGATACGTTTTGATTCGCTACAGGATTGGCTCACATGGCAAGAAAGCTTACATCCTTTAGTCATCGATTTGGGCTTGGAGCGGGCTACGCAGGTATTTCATGCGCTTAGCCCCCATTACGTTAAACCCCCGACCGTTACCGTTGCCGGAACCAATGGTAAAGGCTCGTCCATTGCCTATCTTGAGGCCATTTATACGACGCAAGGCTATCGGGTAGGGTCTTACACCTCGCCGCATATTCTAAAATATAATGAGCGCATAAAAATAAACGGCAAACCGGTATCGGATGACGAAATCTGCGACGCTTTCGCAAGAATAGAATCGGTCCGAGGCAACACCTCATTAAGTTATTTTGAATTCAGCACACTGGCGGCATTGGATATATTTTCCCGGGCCGGGGTTGATGTTCAATTGCTTGAAGTCGGTCTGGGTGGGCGGCTGGACGCCGTTAATATTGTCGATCCGGATGTGGCATTAATCTCCAGTATCAGTATTGACCATATCGAGTGGCTGGGCGCTACCCGAGAAGCGATAGGGCGGGAGAAAGCCGGTATTTTCCGGCCCGGCATCCCCGCCATTACAGGCGATACCGAGCCCCCGGAATCATTGATACAAAGCGCTATAGAACAACGCGCCTTACTGCACTGTATCGGTAAAGATTTTGGTTATCGAAAGCAGGCGGCCGGATGGGATTGGTTTTCAGTCGGGCGGCAAATGCTACAATTACCGGAGCCGGGCTTAAAAGGCGAGCATCAGTATCGCAATGCTTCGGCGGTTATTTTGGCAGTGACCAAGATGGCGCAAGTCTTGCCGGTAACTGAAGCATCGATAAGACAGGGCTTGCAAAATGTTCGTTTAGCCGGCCGCTTTCAATTGATTGAGGGTGAAGTTCCTGTACTGTTGGATGTGGGGCACAATCCTCAGGCGGTCAGAACCTTGGCCGATTACGTGACGGCTGTTTTCCCCGGAAGACGCATCCATGCCGTTTTTTCAATGATGAAAGACAAGGACATAGCCAGTGTTCTTGAAATTATGAATCTTGTGGTTTACGACTGGTTTTTTGCGCCGTTGGCGAATCCCAGAGCGGCTACGGAGTCCGTTATGCGTGAGTTTTTTTCACACAGTTCGGTGTCCAAGGTTTCTTTTGGCTTTGCCGATTTTACTGAAGCATTTTCCGCAGCAAAAAACCAATCGCAAGAAGGCGATCTGTTACTGGTTTTTGGATCTTTTTTTTTAGTATCCGAGTGCTTAGTTGAATTTGAGAATAAGTGAGTAGACGAAATGGATCATGAATTAAAACAACGTTTAATTGGCGCCGTCGTGGTTACGGCGTTATGTGCTATTTTTATCCCGATGCTGTTCGATGATCCTGTTGAGAATAGCGGTCAATTAGTCAGTGAGTTAAATATACCGGCAGCGGATGCGCCAGGTACGGATAACCGGCCGTTGCCGACAAGTGCCGATCAGGTGTTAAAGTCGCAAGATCCGGAGCCTTTATCGACCGAAACCGGCGACTCTATAGAGAGCACCGGCGTCGCTGAAGAAGTGACTGAAGAACCTGAAAAACATGGGCGTTCCGAGGAGTCTTTGTATGCCGAATCCGAAGGCTATACCCAAGACGACAATAATCAGGAAGAGCCTGTTGATGAAGCCGAAGATAACCAACCTAAGTTACATCCCAAGCCGGCTAAGCCTTTACCGGCAGAAGCGGGCAATGGCGTCCGTAAAAGCTTAGCGGCCAAAACACCCCTTCAATACGATCATGCCGAGGTAGCGGCAGCCGGCGATCTTACCAAGATTAAAAAAGCCATGGAGGCGGTAAAGCCCATCGCAGCCAAGAAACCGGAAAATGAAGCGTCTCTTGCCGTCCGGAATAGCGGAGCTAAACCAAGCGAGATCGAGCCGCCGCACCAAACGCTGCCGAAGCAGCCTAATTCAGCAAAAAGTTTGGCCGCCGCTGTCGCCGAAGCAAAAAACTCGGAAGTTGCACCGAAGCCCGCTGCGAAGTTGGTGCGTTGGTATATTCAACTAGGCAGTTTCAGCAAAAAAGAAAATGCAACCTCACTTTGGGAAAGCTTGCATGAGCAAGGTTTGCCCGCTTCTCTGGATACCGTTCAAACCGATAAGGGAACCTCTTACCGGCTTCGGCTCGGTCCTGAGCTTGACGGAAAAAAGGCGGCGGCAATGAAGGCACGACTGGATAAACAGAACATAAAGGCCATTTTGATGTCGGAATAATACGCCTCTGAAAGCATGATCTGGATAGACTTTACCTTTATCGGGCTGGTTGTTATTTCCGTTGTGATCGGGTTGCTGCGCGGATTTATTAAGGAAGTTTTTTCATTGGGATTTTGGCTATTGGCAGGCTGGGTTAGTTTGACCTTTAGCTGCGAGTTTTCCGCTTTTTTGTTACCGGCTATCAGTCATCCGTCACCCAGAATGTTGGCGTCTTTTGTCGCTTTATTGGTCATTACATTATGTTTTGGCGGTTTAATCGGTTTTTTATTGAGTGTATTGGATAAAAACAAGAGATTAACCTTTATGGATCGTTTCGGCGGTATGGTTTTTGGCGTTTTTCGCGGCATGACCCTGGTGACTGTCATTGTCATACTGGCGGGCCTGACGCCCTTACCCAAAGATTCCTGGTGGAGGAAATCAACATTAATTCCACCTTTTCAATTGCTTGCTGTATGGCTGCGGGATCATGTTTCATTAGGCATGGCTGAATACATCAAGTATCGCTAATTTCTTTTGCTGATTTTTAAAACAATGCGGGTTAAAAAATAATGTGTGGTATTGCGGCTATCGTTTCACATCAAACTGTTAATCAGGAGCTTTACGACGCTTTGACAGTGTTGCAACATAGAGGTCAGGATGCTGCGGGCATTGTGACCTGCGAGGCAGGGCGGCTGCATTTGCGTAAGGAAAACGGTTTGACCCGTGACGTGTTTACCAATGCTCAAATGTTGAGGTTGAAAGGCAATATGGGCATTGCTCATGTGCGTTACCCAACGGCCGGTTGCACCAGTTCGGCGGAAGCGCAGCCTTTTTATGTCAATTCTCCTTTCGGTTTGACGCTTGCCCATAACGGCAACTTGACTAATACCGAAGAGCTGAAAAAAGCGCTGTTCGTAGAAGATCAGCGGCATATCAATACCGATTCCGACTCTGAAGTTTTGTTGAACGTTTTCGCTCATGAATTACAGAGCCTGGGCAAATTGCATTTAACCGTGGATGACGTTTTTCAGGCGGTATCCGGTGTGCATCGCCGTTGTCGCGGAGCTTACGCGGTTGTGATTATGATTGCCGGCTTCGGCATTTTAGGTTTCAGGGACCCTCACGGCATTCGGCCTATCGTGTTTGGCGAAAGAAAATCCGAGCAAGGCTCGGAATTTATGATTGCTTCGGAAAGTGTCGCACTGGACGTGTTGGGCTTTGAACTTATTAGAGACATAGAGCCCGGCGAAGCGGTATTTATCGAAGAATCGGGTGTATTGCATGCTAAACAATGTTCCGACGAGGTCGATCATTGTCCGTGTATTTTCGAGTATGTTTATTTTGCCCGGCCGGATTCAATTATTGACCGCATTTCAGTTTATAAAGCGCGTTTGCGTATGGGCGAAAAATTAGCCAAAAAAGTACAGCGGGAGTGGCCCGATCATGATATCGATGTGGTTATTCCGATTCCCGATACCAGCAGAACGGCCGCTTTGCAAATGGCCAACCTGCTCGGCGTCAAGTACCGTGAAGGCTTTATAAAAAACCGCTATATCGGCCGGACCTTTATTATGCCGGGCCAGAAAATGCGGGAAAAATCGGTCAGACAAAAGCTGAACGCCATTAGCCTTGAGTTTGAAGGCAAGAACGTACTGCTGGTTGACGATTCCATCGTCAGAGGCACAACATCCGAACAGATTATTCAGATGGCTCGGGATGCCGGTGCGAAAAAAGTATATTTTGCTTCCGCCGCGCCTCCGGTTCGCTATCCTAACGTTTACGGCATCGATATGCCAGCCGCCAATGAACTGATTGCCCATGATCGCACGGAAGACCAAGTGTGTACGGCCATAGGCGCAGACCGGGTCATTTACCAGGATCTGGGTGATTTGATTGACGCGGTTCGTAAAGGTAATCCGGATATAGAGCATTTCGACACGTCCTGCTTTAGCAATGAATATATCACCGGAGATATTGACGATGCGTATCTGCAACGCACCGAAGCTTTACGCAACGACAGCGCACAAGCACAAAGAAACTCGGAAAATTTCATTATCGAAATGCAGAATGGGGATTGAAGTTTAAAGGCCAAGGCAGCAGGCTGCGCCGAAGCCTGTTTTCGGCCTGATCTTAATCTTTACCCTACGCTAACGAAAAAATAAAGACTTTTTAACAAATACATACGCTTAATAAATCATGACAGACATTAACTGGGACGATTACACGCTGGAAACTCAAGCTATCAGAGCCGGGCATAAACGCACTCATGAAGATGAGCACAGCATTCCTATTTTTGCCACTTCCAGTTATGTGTTTAAAGATGCCGAAGAGGCCGCTTTACGCTTTACCGGTCAAAAACCCGGTAATATCTATTCCCGATTTACCAATCCTACCGTGAATGCCTTTCAGGAAAGGTTAGCGTTAATGGAGAAAGGCGAACGTTGTCTGGCGTTTTCGTCCGGCATGGCCGCTATTATGGCGGTCGGTATGGGGCTGCTTAAAGCCGGTGATCACGTGGTCTGTTCGCGTGGAGTGTTCGGCAATACCGTATTGATGTTTCAAAATTATTTCGGCAAATTCGGAGTCGAAACCGATTTTGTCGACTTGATCGATACTACTGCTTGGGAAGCGGCGATTAAACCGAATACCCGCTTTTTGTTTCTGGAAACACCTTCCAATCCGTTGACTGAAATTGCCGATATTGCAGAGCTTGCAGATATTGCTCATAAGCACGATTGCTTGCTGATTGTCGATAATTGCTTTTGTACGCCGGTCTTGCAAAAACCTTTGGCATTAGGTGCGGATATTGTCGTTCATTCGGCGACCAAATATATAGACGGGCAGGGACGTTGTGTCGGCGGCGCTGTTGTTGCCAGTGACGGGATTATAGAAAAGTATATATATCCTTATCTTCGCACCGGCGGTTCAACCATGAGTCCGTTTAACGCCTGGGTGTTTTTATCCGGGCTGGAAACCTTGGCGGTCAGAATGAGAGCCCATTGCGACAGCGCCTTCGAGTTAGCCAAATGGTTGGAGCAACAGGCCGGTGTTGCAAAAGTCCATTATCCCGGTTTGCCGTCGCATGCTCAGCATGAGTTGGCCAAACGCCAGCAAAGCCATTTCGGCGGCATCGTCAGTTTTGAGCTGAGCGGCGGTAAAGAGCATGCCTGGAACTTGATCGACGCTACCGCTTTGCTGTCAATCACTGCCAACCTGGGCGATGTCAAAACCACCATCACCCATCCGGCTACCACCACGCACGGTCGATTAACGCCGGAAGTTCGAGCGGCGGCCGGTATCAAAGACGGCTTGATAAGGATTTCAGTAGGATTGGAAAATCTTGAGGATATTAAAAAGGATATCTTGAGAGGATTGTAAGGCGGGTTAACAGTTTGATCGAGCAGTTAAAAGCATTCACCACGAAGACACGAAGTTTTATTTCTTCGTACCTTCGTGCTGAATAAAATATTTTAAAATCACTCCCTGAAGTTAACGAAGGATCTGCAACTGCATCAGGGCCTAAACGATAACTCCCGCGTATCGATAACATCATGAGCCATCTAACTGAAACACCGATCAACTCCGATAAAACGCCTTATTTAGGCTCATTGACGGCATTAACTTCATTGTTCTTTATCTGGGGTTTTATCACCTGCTTGAATGATATTTTAATTCCTCATTTGAAATCGGTGTTTACCTTAAGTTATACCGAAGCCATGCTGGTTCAATTTTGCTTTTTTACCGCTTATTTTATTGTTTCCGTTCCCAGCGGTTATCTGGTCGAAAAAATCGATTACAAAGGCGGCATTATTGCCGGATTAGCCCTAGCGGGTACCGGGTGTCTGCTGTTTTACCCGGCCGCAAGTTTGCATTCTTACCCTTTATTTCTGGCGGCATTTTTTGTTTTGGCATCCGGTATCACCTTGCTGCAAGTTGCCGCTAATCCGTATGTCGCTATTCTCGGCAAAGCGGAAACCGCTTCCAGCCGGTTAACCCTGACGCAAGCGTTTAATTCGTTGGGTACGACTATCGCCCCTTATTTCGGCGCATTATTTATCCTCGCCACTGCCGTTAAAAGCGCGGATGAAATGAAGCTGCTCGATGCCGAACAATTATCGGCTTATCAAGCGGCGCAAGCGGCCGCGGTACAAAATCCGTATTTATTTCTGGCCGCGGTTTTATTCGGGGTGGCAATTATTTTCACGCTAATCAAATTACCCAAGATTAAAGCCGCCAAAGCACATGTGTTAGGCGTTGCTGAAGTTCACAGCAGCGCTTGGGGTTATAGACACTTGGTGCTCGGCGCAATCGGCATTTTTGTGTATGTCGGCGGCGAAGTAGCCATCGGCAGTTTTCTGATCAGTTTTTTGGGCGAACCTTCGATTGCCGGATTAGAGGAGCAAGAGGCCGGAAAGTACGTATCGTTTTATTGGGGCGGGGCTATGGTCGGGCGCTTTATCGGCGCCGCAGTCATGCGGCAAATTCGGCCCGGAAAAGTACTCACGTTTAATGCGGTAACGGCCGCGTTGTTGGTTTTAATGACCATGCTCGGTAGCGGCCACGTTGCGATGTGGACGATTCTTGCGGTTGGGTTGTTTAACTCGATCATGTTTCCAACTATTTTTTCATTGGCCGTCAGCGGTTTGGGTAAGCATACGGGGCAGGGCTCGGGGATATTGTGCGCGGCTATCGTCGGCGGTGCTGTGCTGCCTGTTGTGCAAGGACTTTTCGCTGACCGGATCGGCATCCAGCAAGCATTCTTTATTCCGGCGCTGTGCTATTGCTACATCGCTTATTACGGCTGGCGGGGTTATCGGTTTTGAGCAAAATAAAGCGGTGACCGAAAAAGCTAAAAAACTCGCTTTGCCGAACTGGCGACTGGCTTGAACTTAGCTAATGTGAGAGGATGTCTCAGGTCCAACATTTTCGGAGCAACGCTTATGAATCATAACGACTTTTTTACTTCCATCGGTGGCCTGCGAATGCCGCCGATTATTTATGGTACGGCCTGGAAGAAAGAGCGCACGGCGGCCTTGGTGGAACAGGCTATCGGATTGGGTTTTCGCGGTATCGATACGGCCTGTCAGCCCAAGCATTACCACGAAGCGGGCGTCGGCGACGGTATCAGCAACGCCTGTCAGCGTTACGGCATAGATCGCACCGAGCTTTATCTGCAAAGCAAATTCACGCCGTTAAATGGCCAAGACCCCGAACGAGTGCCTTATAACCCCAACGCCGGTCTTAGCGAGCAAGTCGCGCAATCCTTCCTGACCTCGCTGAAAAACCTGCAAACCCCTTATTTAGACAGTCTGCTGCTGCACTCACCGTTAGCCGACCCTAAACATACGTTGCAAGTGTGGCAAGCTATGGAATTGATTTTTCACAGCGGCAAGGTCAAACAGCTCGGTATCAGCAACTGCTACGATCTTAAACAGTTTGAGTTTTTGTATCAAAACGCCGACATTAAACCGGCCGTTATCCAGAACCGTTTTTATGCCGATACCCAGTACGACAGGCATCTTCGCGATTTTTGCCGGGAGCATCGGATTATTTATCAAAGTTTTTGGACACTAACCGCTAACCCTCATATTTTGGCGCATGCCACGCTGCAAGCTTTGGCGGCTAAATACCGGCGTAACCCCGCTCAAATATTTTTTCGATACTTAAATCATATCGGCATTCTTCCTTTAACCGGAACTACCTCGGCAAGTCATATGCGGGAAGATCTGGCTATTTTCGATTTTGAACTGACCGCCGAAGACTGCGATTCTATAGATAGATTGCTTTGAACATGACGTTGGCATTATCGATTGCCAAAGCGGAAAAACACCATGCCGAACAAATTGCGGCCTTGGTCAATATGGCTTATCGCGGCGAATCCAGTAAACAAGGGTGGACCACGGAAGCTGACTTATTGGCTGGACGCAGAACCGATAAGGAAGAAATCCTGAACTTAATTACAGCTGAAGACTCGATGTTTCTGCTGTGCAGGGCTGAGGCGGAACTGATTGGATCGGTGCATTTGCAGAAACTGAATGATCGGGTTTGTCTCGGCATGTTTGCAGTCCGTCCGCTTTTACAAGGAAGAGGCGTCGGTAAACAGTTGCTGCTTGCCGCAGAGCAGACAGCACAAGAAACCTGGGCCGTCGATAAAGCGATTATGAGCGTTATTGCATGCCGAATGGAATTGATTGCATTCTACCGGCGGCGCGGTTATCGACGTATTGGCGTAAGCGAGCCCTTTCCGGTAAATCCACGGCTATGGACGCCTAAAGTTGCGGATCTGCGTTTGGAGCTGTTAGAGAAAGTTTTGTTGCGCGCTGAATAAATAATCTCCGCATTCCGTTTTTTTAACGATTGAGCCGTCATTAATTCGCTCCGATAGCGCTATCGCTTTCTATCAAAATATCATCAACATACCCGTCTAAGTTTGCGGCTTGCGGCCATGCTATAATCACCGGCCCACATTAAGGCTGCTTACAAAATGACTGAGAAAAATAAACAAACACTCGAGCTGCATCCGCTTTGCACTTATTTTCCACGAATGTCCGAGGCTGAATTTAACTCGCTTAAAGATAACATTCAGAGTAACGGACAAACACACCCTATTTACACGCTGGACGGCATGATTCTGGATGGCGGTAATCGCTACCGAGCGCTCTGCGAATTGGGTATTGAGCCGGTCGTTATTGAATATACCGGCTCTAACCCTACACAATTTATCCTGTCGTCAAATTTACACCGCAGACATCTAACTCAAGGCCAGTCCGCGGCTATCGTATCGGCTTCTCTGAGCTGGATAAATGCGCAGACAACGAATAATTCCCAAACACATGATACGGTCCAATTAGATACCGCTACATCCAGAGCCAAACAATCAGGAGTGGGGCAACGTACTCAACAGTTAGCCGATAAACTGGTTAAAGAAGCGCCGGCGGAACTGATACAGGAAGTCATCGACGGCAAAAAAAGCCTGAATAAAGCCATTAAAGAAATTACGCCGCCGAAGCTTGTAGAAGCCAAACCTGAATCCGCCTCTATTATCGAGAATGATGAAGGCGACGAAGACGGCTTGAACAAACAACAAGGCAGGACAAAAGCTTCGGAAGTTGATAAGGATGCCGTGCTGAAAATGTCAGAATCCGACGGTAAGCTTTCAGCTGCGCTTGAAGAAATTAAAAAGTTAAGCGAATTAAACAGGGTCTTAAATGAACGTATCGTTGGCTTGACTGATGAAAAGAATGAAGCCGTTAAAGCCGCTAAATACTGGGAAGATAAATTCTTAGAGCTTGAAGCAAAAATTGATAAGGAATTTTGACCGGACACCTAACGAGTAATATTTACGTCAAGAGAAAATCAATAATGTTTACGCTACCTTCCACATGGAATCTGATTATTTCCACCCTTGTGTTCTTTATTGCGGCCAAGTATGTCCGTAGTTATCTGGAACGGCAAGGAATACCCCAAAGCATGACCCGCGGCCTACTGGTGTTTATGTTGGCCTCGCTGGCCTCATGGGGATCGGGAGAAATGGTGGACCGGATAGAAGAAAAAGTATCGGGGCCAAAACCGGCCGCGCAAACTTCGGACGACTTGTCGCAACTGCTGAGGGTGCTCGATCCAAGCGCAACTGTGAGTACGGAGTCGAAAGAGTCGGCTTCGAATTAAAAAACTCTCCGCCGAAAATTGCAACGACAATTGTTTAAACCCAGTGAAACTCAGGTTTTAAATTGTTTAGCCCAGCGATATACGGCGGTTTCCGCGATTTTTCGGTGAGCCCATTGCAGCCATTGAGTGATAGCGGTGTAAGTCACCCTCAAGAAATTAAATGTCAGCAACTGCGGTTTAGTCAACGCAAACACTCTGGCTACCAGCAAAGTGCCGAGTAATTTAGCCAGTACCTCCATCAGGATGCTTTGCAGAATTAATCCATTGGCGAGTAATTTAAACGCGACGAGATTGATCGGCGCGACGATCAATAGCGGGATAATAAACGCGACCAGCGCCATAGCCGCAGTTGTCTGACTGAGCCATTGTTCAAATTGTTTCAGATGCAACCATTGGGATAATAAACGCCCCAATGCCGTCAGTGAGTCCCAAAGCCACTCCTCAATAAGCAGGAAGATGGCCAACAGCGAAAGCAGGATTTTTTTCATGATGTACTCGAAAGAAAGTATTTAACGGCTGCAAAGCCGGGGAGATCTTTGAATGGGCTGTGGGCAAGATTTTATAGTGAAAATTCGTAACTACTCAGCATGAAAGATAATGGAACACGGATGACGCGGATTAGGCTGATAAGCACGGATAAAAATCCGCGTAAATCCGTCCAATCCGCGTCATCCGTGTTCTATTAATCGTAGTCAACATGTTCGCTGAGTAGTTACGATTGTTCAATCAAAACGCCGTTGGCGGGCTGCCCCATACTTGTTAATGCTATCAAATTTTGATAGCATTGGCTTTCATGAAAGCCAAACATACTAAAACATTGCGCGCTATCTTTGCTAAGCCGACTACGGCCACGCTTGAATGGGTACGCATCGAAGCGTTACTGATTGCTTTGGGATGTCGGGTTATCGAAGGTCGAGGCTCGCGCATGCGCTTCGAGTTTAACGGAAGAATCACTGCTTTCCACAGGCCGCATCCGGAGAAAGAGGCTAAGCCGTATCAGGTCGAGCAAGCGCGAGAGTTTTTAATATCTATCGGAGTTAAGCCATGAGCACGATGACCTACAGGGGCTATAAGGCCCGTATCAGCTTTGACGACAGAGACAATATCTTTGTCGGTCGGTTGCTTGGAATTAACGATATTATTGGTTTTCATGCCGATAACGTGACTGACTTGCGGTCAGCTTTCGAAGAAGCCGTTGACGATTATCTGGAGGCTTGCGAAAAAATAGGTAAATCCCCAGAAAAAACGGCCAGCGGAAAATTAATGCTGCGCGTAACTCCTGAGATTCATGCCGCGGCACTGGTGGCGGCCAAGTCTGCCGGAAAGAGCCTTAATCAGTGGGCGGCAGAAGTGTTGGGCGGGGCTGTCGAACATTCGCATTAATAGTCAATATGCTTGAAGTTACGTCGCTTGATTAAGTCCTTAGCCGTTAAGGTATGCACATTTAGCTTGAATGTATCCACATTAAGCAACTTCTTTAGATCGGATAATTCGACCTCGCGCCTTTTCCCCCACAGTCAACCGCTAAGGTTTTACTCTCACGATGAATAATTACACCGTCTTTTTTAATTACGATGGATGCTTTGTAAGTAAAGCTGCGGTCAGCCCTGATTTTCTTGGTAATCGATGCCATTTCAGTACGCCCCGTTGATTAAGGCGTACTACTGGTAGTACGACAAGACGGCAAATGCATACTAATAACCACCAATACACCATATGAACCTTAATAAACACGCCAGACGCTTCTCCGTGGCCCCGATGTTGGATTGGACCGATAGGCACTGTCGCTATTTTCATCGGCTGATTTCGCAACAGGCGTTGTTATACACCGAAATGGTGACTACCGGCGCTTTGATTCATGGCGATCATCAGCGTTTTTTACAATTCAGTGCCGCGGAGCATCCGCTTGCGTTTCAATTGGGCGGCAGTAATCCGCGGGAATTAGCCTTCTGCGCGAAGATGGTTGAAGATTATGGCTATGACGAGGTGAATTTGAATGTCGGTTGTCCCAGCGACCGGGTTCAGAACGGCCGTTTTGGCGCTTGTTTGATGGCGGAACCCGAACTGGTCGCCGAGTGCGTTGCGGCGATGACACAGGCGGTTTCAATTCCCGTTACGGTTAAATCAAGAATCGGCATTGATCAGCGCGACTCTTATCAGGAGCTGGTTCATTTTGTCTCGACAGTGGCCGATGCCGGTTGCAAGACGTTTATTATTCATGCCAGAAAAGCGTGGTTAAGCGGCTTGTCGCCGAAACAAAACCGGGATATTCCGCCGTTGCGTTACGATGTGGTCTATCAAATAAAACAGGATTTCCCGCAGCTGGAAATCATCCTGAACGGCGGCATTACCACCTTGGATCAGGCCGAAGCTGTTTTGCAACAGGTCGATGGCGTGATGGTCGGCCGGGAGGCTTATCACAATCCTTATTTGTTGGCCGATGTGGACAGGCGTTTTTTCGGCAAGTCCGAAGAGACGAGGTCACGGGAAATGATTATGCGCTTGTTGATTCCCTATATTCAGCAACAGCTTGAACAGGGCGAGGGCGTTCGTCTAAACAGCATATCCCGGCATATTTTAGGGCTCTTTCACGGCGAGCCGGGCGCCCGAGGCTGGCGTCGGCATCTGAGTGAAAATGTTTGTAAAGCCGATGCGGGCATTGATGTGATTTTGGCGGCTTTGCCGATAAAAATTTAAGGTATGTCCCCAACTCGCGGCCCCATGCCGGAAGCCGCGAGTTGAAGAAATATCTGTGTTTGTTAACTCAACTTCTTCTTCAGGAAATCGATAATATCCGCAAACGGGATTTCCTCGTTGGCTTCAGCCGTTCTGGCTTTGTATTCCACCGTGCCGGAATCCAGACCGCGGTCGCCCACCACGATGCAGTGCGGGATGCCGATCAGTTCCATGTCCGAAAACATAAACCCGGCGCGGACTTTTCTGTCATCGAATAACACATCGATTCCGGCCGCCAGCAAGTCCTGGTACAACTGTTCCGAAGCCGCTTTCAGGCGTTCTGACTTGTGCATGTTCATCGGGCAAAGCGCGACCTGGAACGGCGCCAGATTGACCGGCCAGATAATGCCTTTGTCGTCATGATTTTGTTCGATGGCGGCGGCGACCACGCGGGAAATGCCGATGCCGTAACAGCCCATGGTCATGATTTGATTCTTGCCGCCTTCGTTGATCACGCCGGCTTTCATCGCTTCGCTGTATTTGGTGCCCAGCTGGAAGATAT